>ERZ772854.130-NODE-130-length-94996-cov-4.991416_pt1 | contig 94996 bp, 73 predicted proteins | sample MGYA00580844_ERZ772854 | MGnify/ENA primary metagenome ERZ772854 (study PRJEB29015, sample SAMEA2737727) | human gut metagenome | biome: human gut; feature: human-associated habitat; material: faeces | place: China | collected 2012 ...
CAAAAAAGACGGCTTAAAGGTAAGCTCGTAACAGGGTGTAGAGGGCTTGTGATGGCCCTTTGAGGCGTTCTACCATGTCTCGAGAAGCCCCGCCAGTTCGCAAGAACGCGCGTGGGAGTATCACTGCAGAATTGGAAGAAAAACAACTGGATATATACCTTGGTCTGATTCGGTAGGTATTTGTTTTCCCCACACGAGCGGGGGTGACCCTATATAGTATTAACAATTACATTTTCCCTGCAAACGCAGGGTGTGAGGGTTCTTTATGGTCTTGTCGTTAATGGCGGCAAGACTATTTTTTTGCGCAAAAAAGGCGCAAACCTTGTGGAAAACACTTCTTGCAAAACTCTTTCTTTCTGCTATACTTTGGGTATACAAACGCAAAAAATATATCAGAAAGAGAGGAATATGTATGCAAATTTTTGGAAAACTTACAGAAAAACGACGGCTCCAGATTCGAGCGGAGCAAGACCGATTCCGAGAAGTGGTACTGCCAGATGAGGCAACAGAAAAGTTAGAATCACAGACAACTGCTGAGAAATTTAACAAATACTTCTCCAGTAATAAGGATGAGATCATCCTTGCAGGATTGTATATGTTGTTTGTTGTAAATTTGATTGTTTTGCTCGTGCGAGTGACCTTGTTTTTGGCAACACTCAATTCTGGCTATCTGTGGAATAGTGCGGTATATACGACTGTCTTTTCTGTTGCGCCGTTCTTTTGCTGGATCAGAGCCACCGAATATGAAAATTTCAATTACACGAGCCGAAAAATGTGGTTCCTGTCAATATTTTTGATAAACGCATTACTGATGGCGGTTACACCGTTTCTTCGCTTTGGACTGTATGCGATATGCCCGTACATCCTGCAATATATCAAAATTTCAGAAGTCTTCTCGTATGATAAGGCGGTGTGGCTCTGTCGCTTTGCGGTTTTGCTGCTGCCAACACTTATTCTAGCATTGTTTGGGAAGATCTTGTACTCAATCTACACATCTGATTTTTGTATGGATATGCTGCAGGTGTTCAAGCTTTCTCATGTGATTGATATCAGAAAGGATAAGAAATGGTTGTATGACTTGTGTATCGTTAACAACCTGAGCACAGGAAAGCCAATCATCGTGCAAGAAGGTGATCGAGGAACACACTGCACATTGATCGGTCAGACTGGTACCGGTAAGACGGCAACCGGATTTTACCCCGCAATCGTCTCTGATATGAATAACAAGATTCGTAACGACGATTTGCGCGAGCAGGCATTGTACATGATGGTTCGAGACGGAAAGGCAATTTTAAATCTTCCTGAGCATGCAGAAGGCGAGAGAGTGCGTTTTCGTAACCGGTATGTGGTTCCGAAGCCGGGATACGAGAAGGAATACAACGAAATTTGCAAAAAGTACAAGACATGCTGTATCATCGCAGTTGCACCGGACAATGACCTTTGCGATGGTGTAGCCCGTCTTGCACTGGCACGAGGTTTGCAGCCACGCTTTATTGATGCGACACTAGAGTCCGAGCCAGAGCGTATGCGAGAATTTGGTAAATACTGGTTTGGTTTGAATCCATTTGCAGTACCATATGGAATCAAAAAAGATATCAATGCCGAGGCAAAGTACATTGCGGAAACCGCCAAAAATGTCGCAACCATTCTGGAAATGATTGATTCGAGAAACGGCAAGGGTGATCGTTTCTTCTCATCTGTCAACCGCAACATCACGAGCGTGGTATCTTCAATCTGTATTTTATTTTGCACTCATGTTCTTGATCGCGATGCGACGTGGACAGACGTACAGAGAGTGCTTGTTGACTTTAACGAATTGAGAAGAATGCTACCAGCGCTTGAAGATCGTTTTGGATCGTGTGTAGGAAAATCGCGTGGCAAGGAAGAAGGGACCCTTGACAACAATGGTATTTTGTGTGGAACACATGGCAGTGAGAGTGGAGTTCCGCTGCAATATACCCCGTGGGAAGCAACCTTCAATTACATTTGGGACGAGCTTTTAAGCGAATCTGGTTCGAAAGTCAAAGACTACGCATACGGTCTCCGAAACATGGTTAATGAATTTTTGGCGAATCCTTATGTTAAGAGACTGTTTTCTGCACCGGAAGCGAAATGTATCCACATTGGAGAATCTTTTGAAGATGGTGATGTAATTGTTGTTAACTATGGTCTGAAGCTTGGAACAGATACCGCAATTGCAACTGGCCTTGCATTTCAGCTGATGGTCAACCAGGCAATGTTAAATCGTACTCTTCCAAAAGATAGAGGTCAAAACCCTTCTCCAGTTTTTGAGTATGTTGACGAGATGCCAGTAATCTTGTCTGCAGATTGGTTGGAGCCGGCACTGGCACTGGGCCGTAAGTATGGACTGGTTCTTTTTACAGCGATGCAGACACTGGCACAGCTTGATAAGAATGATACGAGCAAATATCTCAAAAACCTGCTTCTTGGTGTTGGTACAATCATTTGCTTTGGTCGCGCATCTACAGCAGAAATGAAGGAGATTTCCGATCTTTCTGGAACAGAGAAGATTGAGGTGGTTCAAAAATCCAAATCATCTTCGTCTATCGTTGAGGAAAATCCGAACTCTACAACATCAGAGAGAATCACACCTGATCAGAAACCAATTGTCGAGGCAAGTGATGTCAGAAACCGTGATTTCACGGAAGTTACAATTTTGACGTTACACAATCATCGGGTACTGGCAGCACAGGTAGGAAAGACACACTTTATCAAGAAGACTGACTGGGAAAAGAAGCCAAGACATCAAATCAATTGGGAGAAGATTTCAAAGGAGATTCCTTTAACACAAGAGGATAAATCCTACATTGAGCAGCTTCAAGAAAAGCTGGATGCAATGCTTGAAGAGCCGGAGGAAGATTTCCGCGTAACCTTGCTCGAAGAAGATCCAAACGAATTGCCACCAACATATATTCCAGATAAAGATGAATCTGGTGCTAGCGTATTCTCTCAGAAAGCCACAGAAAGCCCTCTGCCAGATTTTGATGCAACACACGAAAGTGTCACCGCTAACGATGCTCAAAGCTCGCAGAATGGCACACAGAGCGTTTTAAAAGGAAATACAGAAGATGAATTTGCAGAAGACTTCGAAGATGATATCGAGGACGAGATCGACGACTAAATGACAAGGTTAAGGCATTCGGACAGACAGGTTGGGTTACCGGATTCAGCGGTACAAGCCGCGCGTATATCAAGAGCAGAGAGGGAGAATACATTACCGTTCCGGGGAAGAATTACAAGATGGTTCCATTAGTCGAATTGTTAGTGAGAACACACTGTAACAACTGGGCGGTATATAGTATCAAAACAGTTTCGAATCGGAGAGATGGGAATTGTGATGCAGGAATGTGCATGTAGGAGTGGCTTTGTTTGTATAAGGTCGCTTTCATCTCGGTCATTGAATGGCCGAGAATTCCCGATCCAATGTCTTAACATCCTGCAGATACCTCTGCAAAACAAAAAAAGATCAATAAGAGGCTGTGGTCTTTGTGACCACGGCCTTTTTCTTGCAATTTTGGAGAAACATGGGTATACTTTTGGCAAATACTTCAGAGATCAGAAAGGGGATAGGAAGAGTACATGCAAACGATCTTTTCTACGAATGGGGCAGAGATTCAATGCCTTGAAAAAAATGATACTTTTATTGATTTTGCCGATTACAAAAAAGGATTTACGTCAAGGCAGCGTGAAACTGTGCGAGAGATCGCAAGGAATGGATCACTCACGGCACAATCTCTTATCTGGATATTCTCAGATTTGAGCAAACCAGAGCGTAGCTGCAAGGAAGCCCTTAATGAGCTGTATAGTGCAGGTGTTCTAGCGCGTTTAGAAATCTGGCACGGTGAGCAACGAAGCGGTGTTGCTTATGCCATCAGTTCGCTATTTAAAGAACGATTTGGAAAAAAGGTATCGGTGCTTAGATATCTTGAAGAAACACCAAGAGCCAATTCTAGTTCTAAACTGCCAGAGGCCGCAGGACAATTACTTCGAAAGATTGATTCAAATGCAACACTGCTTTCTCACGCTGGTGTTGTAGACATACATGAACGGAGATTGACTGTAGAAGAGCAGTTGGAGTGGCTTTCAATCGCATCTTTGGTGTCTGGTGCAACAAAAGTCACCTATAAGACAAACAAATTATTCCCACTGGCCAGAATTCGAAACGGATCGAATCAGCTGTCCTATGCAGTCATTTCGTGTCGGCAGAATCAAGAGCTGCTGCCTAGACTACTGTTTCTGATCGAGCAATTGTCTGGAAGAGGAGAGTGGCGAGGCATCGTGATCTTTGAGTCTTTTAATTTGATGCAGCAGGGAATGGCAAAAGTGATGCGAGAGTTGGAGCGATCCAAAATACCGATATATGGCACCTATGACCGAGCATGCATTGATTCGCAGATCTTGTATCGGATTGAGTACATCCCCGGAGCTGGTACGCGATTTGTTCCGGTCAAGTTGCAGGGAGGACGCAGAGCCAAATGATATGTGGAATGCAAGGGAAAACGAGCCATTCAGAAAAAGCATCTGGCAGAGGACAAATCATATCCTCTGCCCAATGTATCTTGTTCCAATGGTTTTCTAAGCGGGAATCTCCTGACAACGTCAGGAGGTGGTGACATTTTCTGCACCCTTATCTTCAAAATACACTATATTCCAAAGCACTTTTAACGGCCTTTTTAAATTCGACCTCATCCTTTTGCAGATGCTCGTTTGGATCTTTATACTCACCTGACAGACATGTAACCTGAAATGGAATATCAAGAAGTTTCAGCTCCTGTTGCAACTTCTTGCTTGCCAACCCTCCGGTCTTATCGTTGTCTAGTGCCAGAAGAAGGGTTGCTTTCGTCGGCTTTTTCTGCAACAGATCGACCAGAAGTGACATATTACCCGTAGAATTGAGTGCTAGGGCATTTCCACCACATTGTATGACAGAAAGTGCGTCAAACACGCCCTCGGTCACAAATACGGCTTTCTGGCCGTTGTAGAGGGCATCCGGTAAAAACAGTCCTGCATGCCCCACGTTGTAGTAGGGAAGCTGACTATCCGAAAACATTGCCCTTGCGATATAAGAGCTTTTCGAGATCGGTATGATGAGTCTTGGCATCGGAGCAGGAACGGGAACCGAATGGAATGCAGAGGCAGACTCACTAAATCGCTTTAAGATAGTAGGGCTAATCCAGCTTTTGTCGAATCCGATATGACATCTTCTGGCAGTTTCTGGTAAAATTCCCTTCGACTGCAAAAATGCTATTGCGATTGGCTCATCCATGCGAAATTCGCATGATCTATAATACTCGGTGTAATCGTCTTCCTTGGAATCTGTCACTTCAGCTGTTTGAACATTGCCCATTTGTTTCGAATCTACATTTTCTGCCCTTATCGTATCCCAATTGGAATTATCTTTTAAAATTCCCAATAAAGAATCTGTTAAGTAAGATGTAGTGGTATTTTGGGGAACGAATCGCCCAACCGCTTGCCCATTTTGGGTAACAACGATCTCCTGTCCAGACATGACAAGACTTAGATATTTGTCGAAATTATGTTGCATTTCGGATGTGGTTACAATTATCATAAGTAAAAACCTCCTGACTGCTTTTGGTGTCTCTGTGTGGCTCAGTAAGAGCTTTGGCATAGGGGAATCTTGGAAATTTCTGTTGCTAGTTCGACCTTCAAATTTCGAATATCAATGTCATTTTGAATATCCAAAAAATAGCGATCTGATACGCCAAAAAACTTTGCTAATCTAATGGACGTGTCAACAGTGATTTTTCTTCGACCATGCAGAATATCCTGTATGCGCGATACGGGAACATTGATGGATTGAGCCAATTTGTAGGAAGAAATACCAAGTGGCTCCATGAATTCATCTTTTAAAATTTCGCTGACAGTCGGTATAGTAATATAGTTCGACATAAAATACCTTCCTTCCCTAGTGGTAATCCACAATTTCGACATCCTTAAAATGATCGTATTTTTTTTGCTAAACTAAATGGAATTATTTCTTCAGGTTTTGTTTCAGTATACGCTCTTTCATTATGCATATATTCGATGATGTCTTTTGCCTTGTAATTTCTAAACATGTCAATAACCTTATCCAATATGATTTTTTCTTCGGAAGTTAATACTGAATAATCCATGTTAGCAGTTGGATACACATGGAGCATAGTATCATAGTTATAACTCATTTCTTCTTGAACATTCAAGTTTTCCAAATTCATCAAACTATAATGTCCAACAGGAAGAGCACCCATTGGTTCGTGCCGATATACCATACCCGTCATGGAGTGTCCAGTTTCAATGAATGACAAAACATCAGAGTACCAAAGCATTTTCATTAATTTAACTTTAAATAAGTTGGTGACTTTTTCAGCAATATAAGAAACTATGGCTTCAATTTTATCAATATTGAGTACTGTGAACCCATTTGAATCAGACGGTTCTTCAAAGTGTACATATTCACCTTCGAATGCTTGGCGCGTAAGAAATTCCTTTCCGTAGGAGTCTAACTTTTCCACAATTTTTTCTCTGATTTCCAAGCGTTTTGTTACTGAAAATTGATCGGAATTCTTTTTTAAAAATTCTAATGCTTGAAGGGGATTATCTTTAATCAATCGAAGCATAGTATCATAAGCTTCGTCTTGAATAGCTTTGCTTTCGTAACGAGATATTGTTGCCTCTCCCCATCCGAGCAATTTAGCAAGATCAACCTGAGAAAGTCCATAGTTTTCTCTAATAGCAATAATTTCATCAGATGTAAGAAGTCCCATCTTAATTCGATAAGCATTTCTTGCATTAAGGAGATTTTTATTGGCCATTGCGCCAGTTACAAATTCATTTTCATCTTCATTAGCGTTCGAGCAAAAATAAAATTTTTCCTCGTAAGTTACATTTTCTCCTTTTACTATAATACTTGTAAGTCTCTCTCTCTCTTCAACTTCATGAGTCTTTTCGCATAATGGACAAGACATGTGAATTTTTCTGATTAACGTACTGGATTCCATCAATTGTTAAACCTCCTTTGATTTTTTTGCTTACCTATAAGGAAACAACATTGTTCTCTTTGCATAATGGAAGGATACACATACCACTTTTCTTCCCCCATCACGGATTTTTAACTTAACGTAAATCAATCGGTCGCTTATATCTTTTCCAAAAACAAATAATACTGGCGGATGTACATCATCGGTATCAATTTTCGTCTCTGAATACTCACTAAGCTTTAATTCTTTCAGATGGTTAACAATATCTTCAGTGTCATAGTCGAGATCCAATAATGTATATGGTGTCGAAAATTTCTGATCTGTGCCATTTTTCTTTCTTTGGACAAGCTCTAAATCGGTATCCATATCAAACTCGTCACTTGAAAGTAGCCTATGTAACTCATCTAAGAAAGCAACAACATCTTTTTTTGCTGATATGTAACTAAGAAATATTCTACTCACCTCCAAACATATACTATCAATTAATAGTATACATATCAATTGGTTGTTTGTCAAGACCGATTAAAAATACTATCATAAGGGTAAAAAAGTTATGGCAGAGGATATACTAGTTCCTCTGCCATAAGCAAAATACACAGGCTAGAAATCACTCTGGTACTGATTCAAAAATCGGGTCTGAACTAGCAGGAAGTAAAAAACTTAGTTTGCTACATCCATATGAATCCATTTCCACAAACCATCCTTTTGTACAGCCATGTAACCAGATTCATTCATGGTCATCACATCCTCAAATACAGGATTTATCACCCACTCCAGATTGCCATCAATAACGCCCCACAGTCCATCCTGTTTTACCGCTGCGAGACTGCCACAGAAAGAAAAGGCATCTTCATAAATAAATGAACCCAGCTCAAGTCCAGAAAATGTAACAAATCCCCATAATCCATCTTTTTTTACTGCCGCAAATGCGCCACCCTCATAGAAAGGCTTCACATCATCGTAGTAAGGAGAAACAACGAATTCTCCCGTGTTTCCAACAATTCCCCACTTATCATTTTCTTTTGCTAGTACAACACTCTGTGCTGCACAGATTCCAAAATCATTAACTGCAATCTCATCATAAACATACCCTGTCAACTCTGTAAACTTGTTGTTGATGATTCCCCATTTGCCATTCTGCTTTGCAGCAGCCATATCATGGTACATTGGACCAAGATATTCCCAAATAAATTCTGTGTGTGAGAATTTATCGTTTACGTATCCATACATGCCATCGAAAACAGCTGGTGCTACATCCTCTGAAAAAATCCCAAAATTTGTATAGCCCTTATCCGATGCAAGTTTACGATTTCCCTGCTTATCAATGAAATATTCTTCCTCTCCAAGCTTTACCGGTGCATACAAGTCATTTGAATCAAAAACACCAATTCCATCATAGGTTGGTTCCACTACTATTGAACCGCTTTCATTAATTAAGCCAAATTTGCCATCTCGTTCAATTACTGCATACCCATTCCAAAAATCGGAAATGGAAGTAAAATACAAACGCTCATCGGTATAGGTTCCACGCCGTTCCTTATAGAGTGCCGCAATTGTTCCATCGTTCGGTGCCTGCTTTATAAGCTGCTTTAAAAGAGCAAGTGCCTTATCCTGTTTGCTGTTTTCATCATAATAGGAAAGCAATGTATTCAACACTTCATAGCTATTTGGTGTTTTTGTCAAAAGTGCATTTGCCTGTGTTTCAAACTCGCTAAACTGTCCCATCTTATAGTCAAGCATTACCACTTTTTGATATACATCTATACGCTCTGGATCAAGTTCCAACGCAGCCTTATATTCTGCCAATGCATCTACGTAAATCTGCTGTTCCTCTTTTTTCTGTGCCAGTTCAAGATGTTTCTGAATTTCTCGTGGCTTTGCATTTTTGGTCTGAATGATTACAAACCAGCCAAGTGCAATCACAGCAATCATTCCCAAAATCAATACTATTTTTTTCATCTTTCTTTTTCGCAGGAAACCTCGTCCGACGTGTCGGGCAGGGTTTCCAGTCCTTTCATCACTTTCGCTTTGTTGATAACGACCACCCTCATATGAGAATATCGTACCAGGCAATTTTTCTTCTCGGAAGCCCTTTTTTCAGCTTATCTAGTGCTTCTTGAGGCTTTGTTTTAAGATAGACAAGGTAATTAAATGCACCTAGAACTTCAAGGTATGTGGTTGTATAGAGCTGCTCTGCCGAATAGCCTTGCACTTTGTAACAATTTTTTGCTGGAACAAATTCTCCATTCGCCACATAATATTTAAATTCAAATAAAACATGCATATCCTGTTTCAAATACTCCCATGCATCGTTAGCCTGCTGTTCGGACATTGCGTAGTTTTCACGAATGAATTGACAAATCGTATCTTTTTTAATTTTTACTATTTCTTTATCAATACTTAATGTAAAATAACATTTAGTATATAAATCTGCAAATACAACACGAAACATTTTATCAAATGCGATTTCTTCATTTTCCAATGGAGTCTTATCAATATGATTTCTTCCATCTGAAGAATAATAAAACCATTTTCCATCCTCTTCGTATATTCCATGATCGCCTTCCCAGCCACTTGTTTCACCAATTATAATTCCAAGCTTACTTAAAGATATTCCATACTGATCAATCAATTCAAAAAACTCTTGCTTTTTCATCCTCATTCTCCTTTATTTTTTTATTCTTATGAAATTGGCTCAAAAATCGAACCTGAGTCAGCTGGCATTAAGTCAATGTATTGATGATCTGCAGTTTCGAGGAATACCGTGGACTCTCCTCGAACCAAACGAATGCCTGATACTTGGCTTCCTGCTGGAAGAGTAGTTGGATTTCCACCAGCTGCATCCGAGTAGACGGTAGTATCATTTGCAATGATAAATGAGCTTTCTGCAGATACAAGGGGAGAACTTAATGCATCATCCGGTACTAAGTATCCGTCTGCAAAGGAGAATGTGGCATTGATGCTGTACTGTCCGAACAGTGGAAGCACGATTGGTGTATCAATCGTGAGACTGATCTTTCCAGAGTCAGATAGGGATGGCATGTTAATAATTCTTGCATTGGTCAGATCACTTCCCAATACATTTAATGACGAGGTTGCCGTTACAAGTGACGCACCATCAAACCAGTCAATTACCAGAGACGTTGTGCCATCAGCATAAGATGCAATGGAGAGCAGATAGGTTTTGGGATCTGCCTCTGCCATACGGAGGGCTTTGCAGACATAGGAACTGCAACCATCAAATGTTTTTGCAGCAGATCCGTTGATGTAAAGAATTCCGTTGGCAGCTGCCTGTAACTGCTCCGGCATTCCATTATCATCAAGGTTGTAGGAAACAGTCGTGTCTGCCGGGATATCATACATCTGTCGAACACCAATCGTAGCATAGTCTTCAACAACACTCGGATATGTCGTTTCTAGGCCACTGTAGGACGGCTGACATGCAACATTTAATATTTCTACCTGTGCCCCCGCCGAAGGGTCGTAGCTGCCATTTGAAGCCGTGAAACGGTATGTCTGGCTTGTAGTTGATATTGCCAAGGCACCGTCAGCACATAGCCAGTAAGATACATCTGATCCGGTCGCTGATTGTGTGTAAGCAATTGCTTCTCTTGCACCCGTGTAGCAGATGGCTTGATTTCTCGAAAGCTGTGTGTACCCAAGTTCAACAAAATGACCGTTTTCGATAAATAGATGAGCTGTCTTTTGTCCATTGTAGTAGAGCCAGAAAGTGCTGTCCCCATTGTCTACCAGATCGCCGGAGAGCGTCAACACATTAACCAAACTGCCATTTTGGTAAGCAAAGAAATATACACCACTTACATTTCCGGCATCATCGTATACTTTCGATACCAGGGTAAGGGTCTCTCCGTACCAGAAAGGATCGGTTGGCAGAGCTGCAGACCCTGGAAGGGTAGCAATTACTGTTGGGATATTGTTCTCACCGACAAACCAAAGTGTCTTTGACCCATCGTCATTTGGGGAAAGACCGACAAAGTCCTCTCTGCCAGTTGCGGTATCAATCCAAACCGATCCTGCGGAGATTGCAGACGGATCTCTCTGTGCATACTGGGCGATTACGGACCAGACATGATCCAGGTCGCGGACAAATTCTGGCTCAGTTGGTTCAACTGGAGAAGTGTCTTCTGTAGGATCAATTGGCGATGTATCTTCCGTCGGCTCGGTAGGCTCAACAGCCGAAGAATCCTCTGCTGAGGATGGTTCCTGAGACTCCTGTGATTCAGAAGATGGCTGTGATTCTTGACCAGACGAAGGCTCGGACTGATCGCTGCTAGGTTCGCTGAAATCAGACGATGGCTCCGTCGGCTGATCATAAGATTCTGATTCAGATGTCGGCTCCTGCGTTTCGGAAGATGGGTCTTCAGAAGGTGTGGTATCAGGTATACTTTCAGTTGTAGCCTCTGTTGATTCCGTAGTAGGTTCAACAGTACTTTCTGATGTACTTTCTTCGGAAGGAGTGGTTTCAGGTGTCTCCTCTGTAGTAGGTACAGGAGTTGTTTCTTCAGAAGTTTCTTGAATTGTGGTTGATTCTTCTGCTGTTGTAGAAGGTTCAGTGGTTGTCTCAGTTGTAGATTCAGCTGTGGTAGCCTCTGTGGTAGCTTCTGTCGTCGGCTCGGTAGTTGGAGCGGTTGTTGGAGCTGCGGTAGTAGGCGCATATGTAGGTGGTACATATGCCGTGGTAGGTGTCGGTGTATACGAACTTGGTAACACTGGAGAGTATGTTGGAGATACATTTGGCCGCGTTACCGGAACATATGCTGTGGTTGTAGGTGGTACATATGCTGTCGTTCTGGTGGCAGAGGACTCCGTAGAATTTGAATCATCGTCTTTTTTACCTGTTGTTCTGGCAATGGTAGTTGGAGAAGTAGGAGTGTGCGATGACTGCTGCGGATCGCGAGAGGTCGGCCGAGTTGCCTCGGATGCATCAGGGGCTGTCTTTTCTTCTGCCTCTGTCTCCTTCTCTTCTTTTTGATTGTCTTTTTTCGAATTTTCTTCGGCAGTAGTGGTAGTAGCAGGAAGAGTTGCCTTTGTTGATTCATCAGTTTTGTCGATGGTCAGACAACTGCCCTCAACGACTTCTTTTGCAAATAGTGACATATACTGCCACGCATAAGAATCTTTTGGTGTTACACATCGTTGCAGGGAAGAAAAGGCATACGTCTTGATTGAAGTAACTGTTTTTGGAAAGTATACTTCACGCAGCTTCGAGCATTTGTAAAATGCGTACTGTTCAATCGTTATCACATTGTCGCCAATCGCAACATATCGCATATCTGGACAGTCTGCAAAGGCATTTGACAGAATTGATACAACTGGATAATCATTAACTGCCGCAGGAATACGGGCAACCGTTTCTGCGGTAACGCCCCAATGAGCCAAATGTGCTTCACCATCTATGATCTGATACTGGTTGCCATCTACCGTAATGGTACGGCTATCGGAAATATTCTCTGTTTCTTCCTCTGTAGATTCACCGGAAGCAATTTCTCGCACGTTGACAAGAAACGGATTAATGAGCGATTCGGTGGCAGAGGTTGATTCTAATTCCTCAGTCTCAAATTCGCTACTCAATTCTTCTCCAAAAAGAATTGAGCTATAATCTTCTTTTGAACCCAGTAGGGCAGGATCAGTGTCTCGATGCTTTCCACTGGAAGAAGCGACAACAGCAGCAATTCCAATGATAACGGCAGCTCCCCCGGCGATACTTCCGATGATCAGTCCCTTTTTCGAAGATGCGCCTTTTTTTATTGGAGCATCGCAATATGGGCAGACATCTCTATCGGCCGGAACTGACGAGCCACAGTTCTTACATACGATCATTTTGTGACCCGATGATGATTTACCGGCTTTCTTTTCATCTTTCTTCGGCATAGCAAAAACCCCTTTCTTTTACAAAAACCATACTTTTTTCCACTTTTACCATTAAAAAGCCTTGCAAACCACAGACAAGTATGTTACAATCATTATTACATAAATGTTTATTATACCCTGTTGTGAAGATAGCAGGTCTTTTTATGTTACACAAAAATGGTATACTCAAGTCTAGTATAGCACAAAAGAACACCGAGTACAAAGGTTTCTGATATGTTTTGGAACGAAAAAGGGGCGAAAAAAGATGCCCTCGGGAGAAAAACACGAAAAAATTGAAAATTTGGCAAAAAAAAACTTGACGTGTGCGAATCGTTGGTATATCCTTGATACAGGATTTGAGTCCTGTTTTTTTTGAATCCGCAGTTCAAAAAACATATTTTCCTTTCTTTTTAGTGGTTCAACAAAAAGGAAGTAACAGGTTTTTGTTGTTTTGCCTGTTACTTCCTTTTTGTTTGTGTTTATCGCTTCCTTTCTTTCCAGAAAAAAATTGGATGGCAGAGGACTCTTGCGCCTGCAATTGGTGGAGTTGACGGTGTACGCAGGGCTTGTGCTTGTACTACTTTGGATAGCATGTTATCCATTTTGCCGCGAAAATGGGACTTTAGGAATCTGGCGCGGGAATCCTCGGCCATTCAATGACCGAGTAGTTCACACAGCGCGTCGAAATTGCTTGCATTTGCCTGATTCCTCTGCTATACTGTCAGTGTACAGGTAACGACGAAGAAGGAAGTGGGGCAGAGGGTGTTCCACTAGATGCAAAACTCCCGGAATGAGCTGGGTTTGTTTGCTGTACCTTTTTTACTGTACAGCTATGGAGAAAATTTAATTATATGCACTTATTAAGCGTTTTACGAAATAAATTCGTAAGGCGCTTTTTTTGTGCCACAAAGAAAGGAGAAAATCATGACAAAAGTAGCCATGGTAGGGATTGAATCTTTGCCCTAAAAGAGAACTGGGTAAGGTATTAATTTATTACTAACTTATCAGTTTACAAAAAAAAGCATTAGGCAAAGATGTTTTTCCTCTGCCTAACGCAAAGAAAGGAATCTTATGTCAGAAAGCAAACAGCAAAATGCCTTGAAAGAAAAGCAAACAGATGCTAGAATTGAGACGAAGGTATATGAGGAAACGCCCTCGCAAAGTTTGAATTTTGAGGAAAGCCACAAGGAAGATCTCAAACGTCTTCAAAACTTTCGACTTTTGGATGACGATTTCATGACGAAAGTTTTTGAAGATGAGAAATGTGCAGAATTTTTGCTCCAGATCATTCTTGAGAGGGACGATTTAACTGTCATAAGGTCAATTAGCCAGTATAGTATCAAAAACTTGCAGGGGCGATCCGTGAGATTAGATATTTTGGCAGTTGATCGGAAGGAACGCGTATATAACATCGAGGTTCAACGTAGTGATAAGGGCGCAGGCGTTAAGAGAGCTAGATACAATAGCAGCATCCTTGATGCAAATCTTACACAACCTGGTGATCGATACGAGAACTTAAATGAAACCTATGTAATTTTTATCACCGAAAATGATGCACTAAAGCGAAAGCTTCCCATCTACCACATTGATCGGGTGATCAGAGAGACCGGCGAAGTGTTTGAGGATGAGTCACATATCATATATGTGAACTCAAAGATTCAAGACAATACCGCACTTGGAAAATTGATGCATGATTTTTCGTGCAAAAAAGCGGAAAACATGCATTATAAGGTGTTGGCAGATCGAGTGCATTATTTTAAGGAAGACGAGGAAGGAGTGGCAGTTATGTGCAGAGCAATGGAAGAAATGAGAGACGAGGCAGCAAGAAAAGCTACAAGAAAAAGAAATATTGAAATAGCAATGGATATGCTTGACCTCAAAAAAACTATTGTTTCGTTAACGTATGAGAACATTTCAAAAACCTCAAAACTAACAGTTGATGAGGTTAAACAGTTGGAAAAGGAGATCAATGCGTAATTTTTAATGTTTAACTACAGACAACAGGCAGAGGTGTGTGTCCTCTGCCTGTTGTGTTATGCATTGATTTTGGGTATGTGATATCTGCCACACATAAGTGCCGTGGGTATCACAGAGTCCGCTGAGGTAGCGGAAGAAAGGAAAGAAAAAATATGGCGAAAGCAAGAGCAATTTGTAGGTGTCAATCCTGTGGGGAAACATTTTACCGCGAAAAAACCTGCTATAACAGAAAAGATGCTGATTCCTGGGAGGCGTGGGCATCTCAAACATTTGATGAGTGTCCTACTTGTTATAGCGAAAGGATGCGAAAAGAGGAGTCAGAAAAACCTCTTACGATTGAGGTGAATGTTAGAGTATATCCGCCTCAGATTCTTTTGACGGCGAGCGGAAATACTCGCGAACACAAAGAAGCTTTAAAAGCTGCGGGGTATCGTTGGGGATACATTGAAGAAGGCGGTCTTTTTGGAATGTTATCAATGACCCCTCGAATGTCATGGCAGCGAACGATTCCTCTGGTTGACAAGGATTTGGATTCTGAGAAATTCAAAAATTTCTTGGTTCATGAATTTGAAAAGATTGACAAACTCGGTGCTGTATGCAAGATGGAGTGTACGCAAGTAGACTTAGCTATGTGCGGTCAACAGCTTGCGAAAATCCAAAAGGAAAAGGCCGCGAAACAAGCAGCAATTGACCAATTGGAAAAGCCAAAACGACCGGATTGTTTGCCAGAGGGCTTTTGGAACGGGAAAATTTATGGATTCCAGAAGACCGGATATGCGATCTATGTTGACAGCACTAAGATCCCAGTCTCTGAAGATCAAAAAGAAGAGCTGTTAACCTGGATCGCTAAGAAGGAAGAGTTTGAGCAGAAAGTTGCAAAAATTAAGAATTCGTAATTTTCTGTTTATTTTCTAGGCAAATGTGGTATGTGATACCTGCTACACATAAGTGCCGTGGGTATCACAAAGTCCGCTGAGGTAGCGGAAGAAAGGAAAAGATATGTTTTTTGAATACAATTTGCAAAAAACTCTGGATTCGTTAAAAGCCATTTCTGGTATCGAAGCAGATACCAACAGACGGGCATTTGACATCGCAAACAGAGTTGTCAAGGCTGAGCATTTATCCGATGTCGAGGATATTTCATCAGAAGAATTACTTGGCCTGATTCCTCAGTTATTCGATGTTTTTGCAAAATTGGATAAATGTGGGGAAGAACCCCAAAAAGCCAGTCAGCGACTAGGAAACCTTCGTCCAATTAAACGAAAGAGAAAGTTGCTGTAAGAACAGAGTTAGCCAAGAGAAAACATCTTGGTTTTGGAAAAAATATAGTATATGGGACAAGCAGAAGCACTAGAAGCGATTGAGCGTTTGGTGCTTTTTTGTTTGCGACGAAAAGAAAGGATTAAAAATGGAAAAATTGTTTGAAGCAGTTGCTGGTATTGATGCTGACAGCGAAGTAGTGGAACTGACAACCTTTGTGGCAGAGAATACGAAGATTAAAAAGACAATCAGCTACGACCAGTTTTGTGAAGCTTTATTAAGCGGTCGTGGTCCAGCACAGAGCATTAAGATCGGATTGTTCCCGCGTGAGGTTTTGTCCGTCGTTTGGGGCGAACATGACCGAAAGATATATCTGTTTATTCCAACGGCAGTTCGTTTTTTGGGATACAAAAACAGATCTCAAGAGGAAATCCAGGGATTCATGGTCCCATACCCGAATATGATCTTGGAAATTACTTGGAAAGAATTGGACTGTCGCGCATGCCCAACTTCTGTATGGTGCACAAACAGCACAGAGCAGTGGCCGACTCCCGATACATTGTTATATCGGTTTCCTTTTGGAAATGTTTCTGATAAGGGAAGCATCTGTATGGGAGGAAATGCCGTATCTCTGTCAGGAACGGAAAAGCTAGCAGAAGTGGTTGCCAAGTGCGAAGATCTGTTCTTTAACACTCCCTATAACGGAGATTCTTATGGTGTTGGAAACAAAATCAATAGTTTAATGTCTTTGGGGGATCTGTTGACATCCTTGAATGGAAAATCACAGTTTCCGGATGAACTGCTGATTTTGGACGGAAAAAAAGTCCAAGATCTGGATTTGAATTGAGTTAGAAGGTGCGAGGCGAGCTGCATAGCAGTTTGCCTCTCGTTGTTTTATGGGGCAGAAGCCCAAAAGGATGGAGAAAATGGATACTGCGGATATTACTAACAAGAGGATTCCTGAAAAGGTGACACTCGAATTTGCCAAAAGGTTGGTGGAGATTGTAAACGATGATCCTGATGATTTTAATTCATATTATTTGAATACATGCCATTGGGAAGATCTTTTGCAATTCTTTATCAAATTAAAGGCTCTCTATATTGTATACGTGCGTCTCAAGGGCAAGATTGATTTGCTTCCTTGGGCGGTTGAGGGAAATCCTCTGAGAGATGCTGTATATTGTAGCGATAATCTTGACTACGAAACCATTGGAGAAGGTTTGATGGATCTACGTTGGTCAACGTGGAATCCAGACGAATGTTTCACAGAACTTGATCTGTCAGATGCGATACAGGAGCTTGCTTCGGAAAAGAGTATCAATGTTGCTCTTGTTGGTTTAAAAGTAGATACTGCTACAACAGAAGAAGAGATTCACGCGCTGATCTCTCAAGTGGATGATCTTACGGATACAGCAGAACCGGTTTCGGAAACTACATCGGAACATTTACTCGAATTGCTATCTCAAAACGATCTTGTTGATAGCATCGCCAGCAAAAGCACATTTTTTCAGCGATACTTTAAATGTAGTATCGATCCCGAAGATTGGATTGAAGCTGCGGAGTTTTTTGCCAAATTTTGGCGAGAATGGGCTGAGTATGATATTTCCGAGTACGGCGCAGCCCTATGCATTCGTAAGCTTCCTTGGATACACAAAGTGCTTACAAAACAAGAACTGTTAGCAAAAAATGAGGTGGCTTTTCGTCTGATTCAAAACGAAATTGATAATTTAGTGTCATATGGCTACTGTTGTCGTGGCAAGCAAGGTATTTACTGCATTGAAATGGTAATGGATACAGAGGAAAGTTACGAGCACTATCCGAGTTTGTTCACACCATTCAAATTGACAGTATTGGAAATGCTTGCAAAGGAAATCTACGAAGCAAACGATGAGCAATTCCTACCAGATGTTACTACTGCAGAAGAGAGGTTTTGATGCTTATGGGAAGAAAATTGAATCTAACACCAGCACTTGCCCAGTGTATTCTGAACAACATGACCGTTGATAATGGCGATTACATGTATGATCTGCATAGTTGGACAACTGCTGGAAGTTTAAAACTATATGCATCCTTAAAAATCATGCGTATTGTGTATGCTCGATTGATGGGTGAGGAAAATGAATCCATCATCGGAAATATAGATGGCGACGCATTTGTGGCTGCCCTAATATCACATTCGCAAGGTATCTGTTATGAGGATTCTGATTCTATCTATGATGGATTTGAGGAGATGCGAAGCATATCTTGGAATCCTGACAGGGAATCCACAGAAATCAATCTCACGGATGCTGTTCGAAAGTTGAGCAATGATGCTGAGTTAAGCGATGCCATTGAAGAACTTCAATCGGAGAGTGCTTGTGATGCAGATGCGTACTCAATGTATGCAGAGGATGAGAAGCTGTCATTTTTCAACGACCACTTTGATTCTATCAATCCTGCTGATAGGAAAGCAGTTGCAGAACTGTTTGCAGACTTTTGGAAAGATTGGTGTGATGAAGCGGAGTTTTTCGATGGTTTTTATCTCTGCATTCGTAAGCTTCCGTGGATATACAAGGCATTACAATTGGTAAACGAAGGAATAATTTCGAAAGAAAGTACCGATGTCATTCGAGATGAGATAGATTGGTTAGTAGACCGTTGTTTTTGCTATCAGGGACAACACGGAATCTACTGCCTTGAATGTACGCTGACCGTTGAAGATGCATATGTGCACTATCCAAACCTGTTCACACCTTTGCGGTTGACGATTCTGGAATCAGTGGCAGAAAAACTATGTAAGTCAGCTGAGAGTTTTACAAAACTGTCAGCCGATGGAAAGGAAAAGAATGCAAAAACAAAAAATGCAAAGGGCAGCGAATGACTGCTCAGGGCAAAAAGAAGTGCAACAGTTTGATCTTACGAATGTTTCAGATGAGTGTGAAAACCTTTTAAGAAGCTTCGAAAATTTGAATCCAATATATTACTCCAGTTTTAAAATGTATGTGTTAGAAGCTAATACGTTTTTAATTTTGGCATATCGTTTTTTGAATGCCTATGGTTGGAACGAAAAAAGGTTGGATATTCAGGAGCCTATTTCACGGGGATACTTTTCCCAATTATATAGGAAATTGGGTATCATCAAAATTCCTACAGAGCAGATATATCCAATTTTGGCGCAGTATGATAGCGTGTATGTATCATACACGTTTTATTATGTGTCGATGTATGGACAGCACTGGTTTGATGCCGATGCGGACGAGGACAGTTTCCTCGCATTGGCAGACGACATCATATCCAATGAGTTCAATGAGGAATATTCTGAAGATAACAGAACAGAGATCGAAGAGGAGCTTCTTGACAGCTATTTCGACGCAACATGGCAACGAGAGCTGACACAGGAAGCTTTTCATTTGCTTCTGGAAGACTATCAACTGGATATTGACTACGGGACAGATGAAGAAAACAGGCTTCTTTGCGACTTAGGATATTCCTTCTACATATCCGATACGGAAGGTGAGCCGCAAACGAATTTGTACTTGTATCGTAGTCACCTTTTGTACCAACTTTGGCAACAAAAGAAAGATGATCCGTTGATGCAATCCCTATTTGAGAAATGTGGATTGATGAAAGATCCTACGAGGAAAATTTTGTACGATATCCGTGTCCAAAGCTCCTCAGACGGGATTTCAGAAGGCAGATGGGTGTTTATGCCAGATGTGTTGTTTGCCCTCTGCATTTTGACGCTTCAAGGAAAGGAAATGGCAAAGGAAAGCATTAAGATGCAGGATGCAATGCAGCAGGATGCAAACTGGTATCAGGCGCATTGCAATGGAGAGAAAGGAAAAAATGAATAGAAATATAAAAAGAAATAATCAACAACTGGAGCAAGTTGTTGATGCTGTTTTGAAAAAGATGCAATTATTTCAAGGTGATGATGCATTTTTTAAGAACGACTTTGAAGAATATTGCACTCCGTATATGATAGACTGCTTATCAAAAGTGTGGATTCTTCAAAAACTGAAAGTGTTAAAGGAGATCGCTATCATGTGTGAGGATCAACCAATGCAAGTAGCCATTGATAAGATTCCACTAAAAATTCATGATATGCCTTTATCGGCAATCGTTGACCTGTTTCTGACAGCTGTTCCAGTGGTTAATGTTAATCTGAAGCAGGTCAAACGTGCAATTTTTTGTTCTGACCTGTGGGAAACTTTTGAGATTGACAACTATGATTTAACGGATATCTTTGATTTGTTAAATGTAAAAATGGGCAATTTAACAGAGTTGTTCAACTCTGGAAAGTTGATGGATACTTATCGAAAGCTTATGGAAAATTCACAGATGAAGAGATATCTTTTGCAGGGAATTTTATCAAATGTCCAAGACGTCCAGGAGCAAGAGACTGAGGGTGAGGAACATGGAATCGAAGCGTCTTTTGAGTCGTTTGAAAAGGAATTGTTCTCTATGATTGAACAGTTTTGTAACGCTATCGAAGACGCAGAACTTACACGCACACCATTTGATTCCTTAGAGTACATCAACTTTTCGTATGATTTTGATGGATATAGTCGTAGTTATTGCTGGTTTGAAGATGAAATACTTAAAAGTGCCATTTTCCCCAAAATGAAGAAGAAACTGAGGGGACACAAAGAAAACTGGTGTCTTAAACTCGCAAAGCAGATCAATCAGATTTCAGGAATCTGCAATTCTTGGTATCTGTCTTCAAAAATGGTACAAGGCAAGGAAATTTGGTATTTTCCCGCTTTTGTTTGCGATACGCTAGAAGACGGTTCTGACTTTGAGGCTTTCCTGAGAAATTGGGATACGGATATGATGTGCCGGATCATGGCACTGAGTATGCTGTTTCGTTACTTGGAAAAGTTAGGCGGTTTCAAAAAGAGAAAATTGCCAAGGCATTAGAGACATTATCCTCTGCCATGCGTCGAAACGCAGATAATGGCAGAGACACAGAGGCATTTTGAAGAAATATTACGAAAAAAGAAAGGATGTATTTTATTATGGCAAAGAATTTGTATGCAGTAATTGTTGTTGGAGTAGGTGGAACAGGCTCATTTGTAGCATGTGATTTGGCGCGTTACTTAGCTTCTTCGGCCGAAAATATCAGAAGAACAGTTTCTATCGTCCTTGCGGACGGAGATCGCGTTGAGGACAAGAACCGCGCGCGTCAAATGTATTATCCAGAAGATGTCGGTCTTAACAAGGCCGACTGCCTGGCACAGTCAATCAATGATACCTTTGATCTGGATGTGTCGTCTAGTGGACGATACATTGACACGGTAGACGATATCGCAGCTCTTTTTCGCGCGGCTTCAAGCCAGTTAAAAGACAGAGCCGGAAATAGTGGTTGTGACATTGTTCCAGTAATTGTCTCTTGTGTGGACAACGTGCCAGCACGAAAGTTAATGGAAGAGTATTTCCATCTACAAAACAGCGTAATCTACATTGACTCTGGCAATGGATTTTCAAACGGGCAGTGTATTTACGCTGTTAAGGACGAAGGTATCATTCTTTCCCCAGCGAGAGACTTCTACGGCTTTGAGTTCTTAGAAGAAGAGAATCAAAAGGCCCGCTCAGAGACGAGCTGTGAGGAATTGAATAATGTTGCTCCTCAGCATATCTTGGCAAACCGATATGCGTCTTTTAACATCCTATCAGCAATCTTTCAGTTACTGGAAGGGCAGGGTATTAAGAGAGGATTCACAACTTTTGATGCCTTTAATTGTACTTCGACTCACGTACTGCCGGAAGGATTTGGATTTGAGGTAACGAAAGAGAAAAAGAGAAAGAAGAAAAAGGAAGGTTAATATTCAGTGGCTTTTCTGTCGCTAGAATAGGGCAGGAGAGTCAAAAAGAGGCAGAGGGCATCGGGGATCAGTATGATTTCCGGTGTCCTCTGTTTGCTATTGACAATGTTTGCAAATGGTGGTATTCTATATCTATAGAACATACGTTTGCAAACGTGCATTTGCTTAAAGGGAGGAAGTTATGGTTTTTTACGAAAATTTGAAGGATTTTGTCATTAACAAAAAGCTTACCAAACAATGGTTACAGTCACAAATGCCGGAGCTTTCAAATTCGACTGTCAGAAAGCTTTCGAAGGAAGAACTGTTTGAATTGTACCTGGCAAAGCCTCAAAACACTGTCGAATCCGCCGCAAAAGAACTTCGAGCTGGAATGTCGGTTGACGAGGTTGCAGATTTTTTGCTGCTTACAACATCAGGTGTTCGAAAATTGGAAAAGGACGATTTGCTCCATCCTGTGGATGCGGAAGATTTCCGAGCCTATGGTAAGTCTTTGACAAAAAAATTGTATAGTGCAACAGAGGTATATGCGTTTACTCCAGAACAGATCGAAGACTGGTATGCAAAGAATCCTCGCCAGAAGTATTCAGTGCACGAAAAGAAACTGGCTGCGTTAAGAAAACAGCTTCAGAAGCAAAAGAGTTTGACAACTGAGCAGGTTGATGCACTGACCTTTGGCAAATTAAATTCGTGGATTGACAATTTGATTCGTCCAAAACTGATTGGGGAAGTTGAAGCATCGTTGTCCGAGGAGAAATTGGCGCAGGCAAAAAAGGAACTTACCGATATGATTAAGACGGTTGTCAGCGAAAAGATCCCTTCGAATCCGGCAGACATGTATCCACTGGCACGAGCGATGAATCGCCACTTTATCATCCATGTGGGACCGACGAATTCTGGCAAAACATATCAAAGTTTGCAGATTTTGGCTCAGGCTACGAGTGGCGTATACGTGGCTCCGCTTCGTTTGTTGGCACTCGAAATTCAAGAGCAGTTTTGGGAAAAAGGTATCCTGTGCTCAATGCAAACAGGAGAAGAAGAGGAGCTGATTGAGAATGCAACAATCATGTCTTGCACGGCTGAGATGGTCAACCTTTCAATTGCCTACGATGTTGCTGTTGTGGATGAGTGCCAAATGCTCGGAGATCGAGAAAGAGGTTATGCCTGGACAAAGGCAATCCTTGGGCTACCATGTGCGCAAATCCATTTGTGTACGGCACCAGAGGCGGTAGGTTTAATCAAACGCCTGATTAAAACCTGCAAGGGCGACACCTACGAAATCATCCAGCATGAGCGCACGACTCCGCTTGTATTTGTTCCACGGGCATTCAATATTTCTACCGATGTGGAAAGAGGAGATGCATTTGTTGTTTTTTCGAGAAGGGATGCAATCTCTCTGGCAGGAAATTTGAAAAAACAGGGGTATACTGTCAGCATGATATACGGTGCATTGCCGTACTCGACGAGAAAACAACAGGCAAATATGTTTTTGAACCGAGAAAGTGATGTGCTGGTTGCAACAGACGCAATCGGAATGGGCTTGAATCTTCCCATTCGTCGAATTGTATTTATGGACATGGCCAAGTTTGACGGAATCTGTCGGAGAATCCTTTTTCCACAGGAAATTTTGCAGATTGCCGGAAGAGCCGGAAGACAGGGCATGTATGCAGAGGGACAAGTCCTTTTGAGCAGGACAGTTTTCGGAGATCGCCAATATGTGGAAGATTGCTTATCTGGCAAGAAACGACCCAAAGAGCTTTCTCATGCACAGTTGGATGTGCCGGATGCCCTATACCAAACCAAATATAGCATAGATAAGGTTTTACATGCGTGGAATGACCCTGATGTTTTGCAACATTTGGACACTACTTTGTTTCGTCCAAAATTTACAACCGATGAGATTGAACGGTACTACTGCCTGATGCGAGCATATGTGGGCAAGAAAGCAAAGGCAATTTCATCACAAAAATGGAAAATGCTGCTCCAGATGCCAGTTGATGTTAAGAATACATCTGTTGAGTGGTACTGGGTTGATAACTGTTTTAATGGATTGGAAGGACAGAAGATTTCCCTACCAAGCGAAGCGTCCTCGAAAGATCTGCAGGCACTTGAAACCTACAATAAGCTTTTGGGTGTATACTATCAGCTGTGCAGAAGATTTGGGCAAGAACCAATTGCAAGCTTGCAAACCAAAAAAGAAAATGTGTCAAAGGCAATCATCGAAATTTTGATGAAGGCAGATTTTTCCGAAAAGCCCAACAAAAAAAGATACTACTACTCAGAGGATTACTACGATGAGTACTGGGACGGAAATGGCAGATACGGATATTGACGTTAAGAGAAAAGAACAGAAAAGAGCCTTGCGGGTGGGACCGCAAGGCTCTTTTCCTTTGTAATAGAACAAATCAAGTACTGCTATTCTGGCTTTTTGGGTTACTTGTTTTGCGTGTTGGAAGGGATTTTTAATGCTCTTTTTAATAGTTTTTTTCCCTACATCAATAGCCGGGGATGCCTACAACAGAAGTGCCAACAGTTTTGTCAACACTATCTGTTGTAGTGATGATGAGAAAATTACTTTTCTTAAAAATGAGTATACGACACCTACATTAAAATTTCAAGCACTTTTTTCAATTTTATGCAAAAAAAAGCAGAAAAAGCCTTATCGCACTTGATTTTTCGCTTTTTCTACTGTAAAATTATGGTGTTAGATTGGGGGTGTTAGCAGACGAATACATATGCTTTCTACACAATCACGGGGCAGCTGTCGGGAGGAGATGCTACCGGTGGTGTCTTTGGGAAAGCCACGGCTTCTGTCGCTGGCTTTTTTGGAGCACTCCAAAAAGTGGCTCTCACATGTGGAGTAGCAGCAGCAGTATGCGCCGTAATTTGTGTTGCAATCCTACTTGTAACCTCAAACAATCCACACGGACGAGAACATGCTAAGGGACAATTAACCGCAATCGCTATCGGATGCGCTGCATTGGCAACAACAGGAACATTTCTTGCCATTGTAGCGAACATAGGTGCGTCTTTTTAGCAAACTCACCGAATGCTACTTCAATTACACCCACCCTAATCATTTTGTTCTCCTACATTTTAGCACGGAGAATACGCAATGTCAAGGGTAAAAGTGGAAAAAATTGTGATTCTTGACTTTTTTAAGGCAAAAGAGGAATCGTAAATCCACTTCGATCTGATTTGAAAGGAGGAAAATTGGATGAAACAGTTCAAAAAACTTCCCGTCTTTTTGGCGCAGGTATCGGTAGCCACTGGCATTCTCTGCACAAGTGCGTTTGCTACTGATCGTGGAGCAGTTCCAGATGCCAATACCGTTATGCAAGGTTTGGGATCAAATTCTAGCGTGGACTCAATTGTTAAGCCAATCATGGGTATCTTTGGTTCTGTCTACGATGCAGTCATAGCATTAGGTATCGCATTGCTGGTTCTTTCAGTAGTTTTCGCAGCGATTGGATTTTCTGCATCCGGCGGAAATGGCGGCAAGAGAGAAGAATCAAAAATGCAGCTGTTCTATGCACTTGCAGCAGCCGCAGGAATTGGTGCCGCAGTGTCCATCGCAACAGCATTCTTAAAGATTGGTGCATCAATATGATGAGCTTTTCGAAAAAGTGTCCAGATCAAAAGGGTAAGGCATCAGCAGGGGTTCTATTTCCTGCATCAATGGCACTAATTCTCTCTTTTGCTGTATGCGGTCAAAACGTATATGCAGGAGAGGGCGATCAAGCATTATCAATTGTTCGCTCATCGTCGTCTGGCACAGTCGGTCAGAGAGTGGCTGCGGTGGGAAAGCAGATTGAGCAGATATTTGGTTCAGTCTACAATATGCTTGCCACAGTCGGTGTGTGTATCGCCGTGGTGGGCTTGATCATTGCTTTTGTTGAACTTGGTCTTTCCAAGCAGGGACGATTGCGAGAGACAGCCAAGTGGAAATTGGTGGGTATCGCAGGCACATTGATTTTAATTGGTGGTGCAACCACCTTTGTGAATCTTTTTTTGCAGTTACTTTAAAACACCACAAGATCTGTCGATTTGAGCTTGTGGTCTAGCAGAAGATAATTCCTCTGCCACGACAATATTTATAATGATCTAACAGTCTGTGTGGGCTGTTAATCAGAATTGGCAGGAACAAAACAGAAAGGAGGGATACTATGATACCATCAAAATTACGGTTAAAATTGAAAAAGGCAACTGTTGGTATGACCACAGCAATCGCTTCTACACAGTTGTTTGTAGCACAGGCACTTGCATCCACACCGACTGATGCAGCAGCTGTGTTAAACGGTGCCGGAAACAATGCCAGTGTTGATAAGATTGGCAACGCGGCCAAGGGTGTTGTAAGCTCCGTGGTTACAGGCGCAACCAACATTGGTGTAATCATCGCTGTAATCGCACTTATTGTTGGCTTGATTCGCTGGGGATTCAACCGCAATTCTCAGAAACGTGAGTCAGGTAAGGATTCCATCATATGGGCATGTATCGCGCTGTTCGTACTCGGTGGAGCGATTGCACTTGTCGGTGCAGCACTTCAGGTCGGAGCAAATGCGAGAGTGTAAGTAATATAGGTTTTGCATCAAAGCGGTTGGCTGGCTGTCAGCTGACCGCTTTTTGAAAATATTTGAGTGTTGAATTAAGAAAATTGAAAGGGGTGATGGAAGTGTTGCCAAGGGTTTTAACTCCGATATTAAATGTTGAGAGTATTGATATGAATCCGCAGAACTGGTTTAACAAGTTTTCGATCCCAAGCGGTTTTGAAAGTGCCATTGCAATTTTCAAGGATGCAGTATCATCCTTGAAGGTTGTCGGTTTTTCTGTGGCTTTTGCTGCTACAACAATCTACCTCGTTGGATACCTCATCTCTGGTACCCCTCAAAAGCGAGCTGAGTATAAAAGCAAGGTCATGACGCTATATATTCTGGTTATGGTGCTATTTGGCGGACTGGGTATTGCGGATTTGCTGTATGACATTGCTGTCATGATCGGTTCGTAAGGTATATCAACTACAGATACAATACAAAGAGAGGAGAAGCTTTTAATGGCACAGACTGGAAAATACCAAATACCCGCTGAGTACAAGGATGAGGATCGCTGGTGGAAATTTACCAAACGCCAACTTGTGTATGTCATCATAGGCTTGATGATCGACTATTTTTTCTTTAAAATTTTTCAACCGATGGGATTGTCGGTAGTCTGGATTTTTTTGGATGTGGTAGTCAGCTTGTTCTTCGGCATTATTGCAATGGTACCGATTCCACAATCAAGCTACCTGCATGGTGGTGGAATGATGCTAGAAGCGGTTATCTTGCGAATGCTGATGCGCAAGTTTAACAGGGTTCTGTATACCAAAAATTATGATCGAAAGGAGAACTGCTGATGGATATGATCAATGCCCTGCTTGGGAAAATCTACTTGGCAATTGGCATCGTGGTGGTATTGGCACTTATCGCAGGAGCCGTGTTTTTGTACCTGTACCTGCAAAGAAAAAATCAGGCACAATCTACATCTGTTACCGAAAACGAAGCCATCAATTTAAACTACAACTCATTTCGAAGAACGGATGCAACTGAATATGTCAAATTTGAAGATATCATTGACTTTCGCTGGGGCGGCGCGATTGTTACCGATGGCGGTACAAGATTCATAGCAGGTCTGGCGATTAGCGGATATGACTTTGATATGGCCTCTGCAGAGGAACGGTATCAATCAATCATTGGTATGATCCGTATGACCAATGTTGTATCTAGCCCACTTATGGTAAGACAGGATGCCCGTAAGGTCGATCTGAGCATTAATGTGCGCAAATGTGAGCAGTGTATTGAACGGCTTCAAAAAGAGCTGGACTCTTTACAGGCAACCTACTGGGAGCTGCAGGGAACTGTCAACGAATTGTCTACCCTTGGAAGTGATGATGCAAGAATGCACTATCAGGATCTTTTGGGGCAAAATATCGGAGAGCAACAGGCAATCGTGAACTTGATCAACGAACAACAGGCAATCATTCAAGAATTGCATAACACGAGTGGAGACAATGTACGACCGCAACGTAATGTAAGCTATCTGGTTGACTGGATCTATGACCCAAGTAACTTTTCATCCCGTGCGTTAAACAAGCAGGAAATCTATAAAGAAGCCAGAAGACGTTTGTACGATAAGCTTAATATCTTGGCAACTGCACTATCTCAGTGTGGATGTAAGGCAAGAAAAATGAGCTGTGAGGAACTGTTGGAAAGCGAATATGCACACTTCCATCCGTACTCAGCATCCAAATTTAGAATGGAAAATATTTTTGGGTCTAGCTATTTCCATCTTTTCTCCACACTTGACGATTCAGAAATACAAAGAGAGGTTGCCTACGAGCGTGAGCAGACCGCACGTTATTATAGCGAGCAGGTACCATACGAAATGCAGCTAATGGAACAGGAACGCGCAAGAGAGCAGGAGCTTCTTCGAAAGTACGGCTATGATGGAGAACATTCTGAGGGTGAAGAGGAAAGTGAGCAATCCACGCCGGATGTTGAAGAAAGTCAGATGGAAGACCAGGAGACATCTGGAAAATCATCTGTCAATTCAGATAAAAAGAAGGAAGAGGAGGGCGTTTCATAATGCAACAGATTGGAACCATACTGATCCCATATCGGATGCTTATGCTACTTGGTATCGCAATTTCAATATTTGGATGTCTTGCAATCGTTTTTGTGGCGTCCATGAAGCGGATCATCGGCGGTATGCAGGAAAGAAAGACGCTGTTGTCCGAGGAAGAAATCTTAAAAACCAACTGGGGAGACGCATCACTTCTGGATAAGAATAAAGCGATGCGTCAGGTCGTCGCTCCGAACGGAGTTGACCCCAATATTAACTCTTATCTGATTCTTAATGATGGTGGAAAGGATGTATATGTAAGATGCTTTTCCATTGTCGCAATGCCAAAGAGAACTGTGTTTGCGAGGACGTTTACATCGCTTTTAAACTTCGGCAACTGTTCCTCTGCCATTTTTATCGAGCCATTGAGCGAAGCGGAGAGTTCCAGAACATTGGATAAGCACGTTGTAATTCTGGAAGGTGAGGTGATTACGGCAGAAAAGGCACAGGATCGAAACCGTACCCGTAAGCTTTCCCAACAACTTAGAGAAACCGAAAGCTGGGCATCTGCCATCGAAACGGGCGAAAACAAATTTTTTAATGTTGGATTTGGTTTTGCAATATGGGCATTAAGCGTAGCCGAACTGGATTCACAAACGGATGCTTTTGTAGCAGCTGCCAGAGATAAAAATATTGATATAACCAGTTGCTTCGCTGTACAGGCAGAGGCATTTCAGTCAATCAGCTGCTTGAATCGTAGATTTAATCTTTCCCTCGGACTAATTAAGTCCGATACAATCAAGATGTTTTTGATGGATCAGCGATCTTTGTCAACCATCTTTAACTATAGCCAGAACGTCTTCCAGCATGAAAACGGCACATACCTTGGTCAAAACATGTCGGATGGATCAGCTGTTTTGTTTGATCCATTTGACCGCTCTCATAACGGCTATAACATGATCATTGCAGGAATGACGGGATCCGGTAAGTCTTTGACAACGAAGATTTTGTCTTTTAGAATGGCGATTGATACCAGATTTGTTGCAATCGACTCGCAGCGTCCATCGGGAAGTATCGAGGGCGAGTATTGTGCGCTTGCACGTTCTGTTAATGGAGTCATCTATACAGTCAGCCCGGGATCAGGTACTATCTTGAATATATTTGAAATCGGACCGACAAAAAAGGTTGAAATTGATTCAAACGGTGTTGTTTCGGATGAGTGGTTAACGCTTGAGTTAAGATCCAAGGTTGCAGATGTATCCTATGTAATTATGCTTATGATCACGGGTGGTGCATATTATTCCGGCACAACTATGAAGTTTGAGGACATGGTTTATATGTCGGAGCAGATCACGATCATCTGTACACAGTTGTATGCAGACCGTGGAATCGTAGAGGGCGATATTGACAGTTTATATCGCGACATTACGGTAACAACCAATGCAGGAACCCGGACCGAGCGTGTCAGAAAGGAGCTGCCGACGTTCACCGACTTTTATAAGCGCCTTCTGTTGGCTCAAAAAGAGCATCGAACAGAGGAAGTGGGTACGGTATATCGTTTGATGCTTGCGGCCCTAAGAGAGTACGTCACAGAGCTATACTACACTCCGGTTGAAGTACGTTTCTTTACACGCGAAGAATACCAGAATACACCTCTTGACGAAAATGGCATGCACTATGATCCAGAAACTAGTGAACCGATTAGTTCTATCATTGGAATTCGTAGTTATTTCGACGGACAGTCTACGATCCACCTTAGTAAGTCAACCAGATTCACGAACATCGACCTTTCTGGATTGCCGGAATCTGAGATGAATGTAGCCCGAATGGTAGCAATCACCTTTGTCAATGAGTCCTTCGTTAAGACAAACTCAGAAGATCCTCGCAAGGTAGAGAGAATGGTTGTGATTCTTGATGAGGTTGATAAGATGTGGAAGAACGAATACTGTAAGCAGTTGATCGCATCATTATATCGTACCGCCAGAAAGAAGAACTGCGGCTGCTGGGTAATAACCCAGTCCTTGACTGATTTTGGAGACGACGAGGCAACTAGAACCATCTTCGAAAACACCTCATCCATGCTGCTCTTTAAGCACCAATTCTCAGCAAAAGAGTATCTGCAAAAGAAAATCAATATCACGGATTCGCAGATGTCAATGCTTGTTGAGCTTGGTGGTGATGTAAGGGAAACCGACCCGGAAATGCGTCGTCGCCATCGTGGAGAAATGTGTGTTGTCGATAGTGGCCACGTCTATTTCGTAAAAGTAGCTTACCTAAAGGATGTCGAGGGATTGATTGTTGAAACCGATGCTGAACAGAGAGCGCGCATGTTAAAGCAATGATGGAAGTTACATCTTTTTTCAGAAAGGAGGAAATTGAATATCTATGAAAGTAGAGCTTAAAAAAAACTGCAGAAAGTATATGTTTCGGGCATGTATGGTTTTGCTTTGCAGTCTGCTTTTTGTCGGAGTCATTACGCTTTCTCCCAACATAGTCCATGCAGCAGAGGAAGCAGGGACAGAAGCAGGGACAGAAGCAGCAACCATAGAGGATGTAACGGATGTGGTTGATACCTCTGATATGGGAACATTTGGCAAGATCTTCTGGAATATGATCGTAGATATGACAGCTGCCCTTTACGATGCGTTACAATGGCTGTTAAGTCTTTTGATCGGGAATATTACCGACATCATCATGCAAACAGGCAATGGTATTACAGGATTTTACTGTTTTTCCTTCGATGAGGGCAATGTGTATGGTGTAATCTCCGCAATTGCATACTCTCTTATACGAGGTATTGCATTTCTGATACTGTCAGTCCAGTTAATCTTTGCAATAGTACAAGCAATTGTCGGTGTATCCACAGGAGAACGTGCTGCACAATTGAAGTCGTCGATTGGCAGTATCGTTACCTCTTTTTTGATCCTGGCATTGGCACCAAAGTTGCTGACAGAAACGATCCATGTTCGAAATCAGCTAACGTCAACAATCATTACGCAAGTATATGGTGCTGAGAATGCAGATTTGGGGCATGCTGTTTCGGTTGCCTGTGCAAATATTGCAATTGTCGGATTCTTTATTTTTCTCGCCTATCTTCTTTTTTGCATAAGATTGGCAATTGACTATACTTTTATCGCTTTGTCATGTGTAGTTGGAATGATTTCTCTGCCGTTTTGCTGCATGCTTGGACCACAGAGTATCAAGTCAAGGTTGTCCAACTGGATTAGCATGATGGCGAGCAACCTAATGACCCCGGTAATTGATACTTTACTACTGGCTGTGCCGTGCACCATCCTAAAAGTGGACATATCTTTGTTAAGTATTAATTTACAGGTCGGACGAATTTTCTGCGTAGTTGCATGCTGTTTTGGCATCCAGCCGGCACGAAGCTGGTTCCAGAGGTGGCTCGGAGTATCCGATACCGGTGCATTGAGTGCATCCGGACAGACAGCGCGTATGGCACAAGCAGCACTTAGAGCAGGTAAACATGCTGTTGACGATTGGAAAAAGAAGCGTGATGAAGCCAATCTGCAGGATCAGCAGGCGAATGTGCAGGAAGCGCTTGCAGGTGCCGAGCCATTATCAGCTCAATATGGACAGCAGGCTGATGATTTTAATGGTGTTCCGCAGGAGCAGGCAATGGAACAAAACGGTCAGGATACAGGCGACAGCACCGATGCAATCAAGGATGGTGCGTTTGCGAGTGGACAGTCTACAGGTCAGAGTGCAGACAATGAACCGCAGTTTAATGTACCAACCGACGAACCTATGGCTATGCCAGAGGAGCAGACTGGAAAGCTTCCAGAGGAAGTTGCAGGTGGCGAAAAGAAGGATCATTCTCAGAGAGCAGATGGTTCAAGTCAGGCGGCAATTGCAGGTGGCGAGGAACATCTGTCAGGCGATCAAACTGCTACAGCAGATCATAATGCTGGTTCGATGGCAGAGACAGCTACACCACAGGGGGCAGCAGAGCCTACCACTTTTGCACCGCAAAATGATACTTCAGCAGAAGTTGACGAGAAAACTGAAACACAAACAGTACCACTTGGTCAGACATCGGATGCAGAGAATGGAGAGGTTTCTGCGAACGCCACAAATCCGTCTGGACAATCAGCAGAAATGGAAAACACTACCGTCGGCGGACAAGAACCTACCGCAAGCACAGAATCAAAAGATGCAGCAGATACCGACGCAGAAGGCAATCCACTTGCAGGAAAGCAGACATCTGGTGCTGCAGTTGACGCACAGTCGGGTGAAGCTTCAACTGATGAAACAATTGTAGCTGATTCTGAAGCAGGTGCAACACCTAGCGAACAGGCAACGGTTGAAACCGATGGTGCAGACGCTACCACAGAAGAAGGAACGGCGCAAGAAAATGCTGGCGCATACGATGGATTTACCGCCGGTAATCTTCCGAGAGATGAGCAAAGTCTTGTTGCAATGCAAGGAAATCTCGAACAGCAGGAGCAGCAGGCGAGATCGGATGCCATTCTTATGCGAAGAAAGAAGCGTGAGCTTTCTGGCCGCAAGCAGGATTTACAGCATCAAAGAGCTTCAAACGATGCCGAGTATCGTATTCGTGAATCTGGTTTACAGGCACAGGTGGCAGAAGCTAATCTGGCAGAGGAAAAGGCAAAAGCACAGTGTTTGGTAAGAGGAACCAAGCCAAACGACGATCCAGAAGTACAAGCATACCGTCAGACAGCAAAGCAGTTGACCAACGACTTAAAGGGCTTGCAAACGGAGCATCAGGTTGCAAATGCAGCACTGGATAAGCAGATTCAAAGCGTAGACCGTCAGATGGCAGTTTGTGACGGCGCAATCGAAGATACAAACGAGCAGATTGCTCAGATTCAAGATGCCAAAGCGCAGGTTCAAGATGCTCGAAAAGAAATCAATCAGACAGGTGGTCAGCATTATCAGGCATCCTCTGCCGCTGCAAACGTTCAGATCGCACAAAATAAGGCACTTGCTAGAATTGCCAATGTTGATAACTTTGAGCAGCCTATGGTTTATGCCGCTTTGTCGCCAGAACAAAGAGCACAGTTTCATCGTCAAAAAGCGCAGGCACTTCGCAAAGAAAGAAGAGGCGAGATTGCAGGAAGTATCGTAGGCGGTATGACTGGTGCAATCGTTGGATCAATGACAGGTGGTATTGAAGGAAGCATTCTGACAGGCCAGATAGGTGCCGATATAGGCAGTGATTTTGGTCGTAAGCATGGAGCAATTGCAGCAGTGGCAGCACCCGCAGCAGTGGCAGCTGCACCATATATACTTGCATCTTCGGTTGCAGAACCAACTTCAGTACCGGTAGTAATGGCAACTGGTGTAGGAATGGTTAGGGCTGGAAGAAAAGCAAATTTGATAAGACAGGAAGAAAAGAAAGCAGGACACTTTACGTATGGCGGTGGTCCTTCTCCGATAAATACCAGCGCAAGTTCATCGCTTCCTGTAGCTCCGAGTAACAACATAGTTTCAGCATCTGGAAGTCCATATCAGAGCCGTGTTGGAATGGTGTCACAATATGCTGCACAATCAACCTACATGCCTAGTGGTGCGAAATTCCTTACACCGAAGGATCGTATGGACTGCTTTGAGCAGCAGAGAAAGAATTATAGGCAATATTACGAACAGTTCAGAGGAGGTAGTAATAGTGGTATGAGTGGAAATACACAGCAGAATTCATCATCACAGAAAACGTCGGATACACAGCAAAATACACAGCCTACTAATAGTAGCAGTCAGGCTAAAGTATATAAGCCGCTACCTGTATGTTACAAGTTCAGCAATATTGCGGATACGCTCCGTAATAACGTGGGAAAGAGGGATAAGAAGCAGAGCAACGATTATAAGCAAATGCGTAATCAGCTAGCAGAGGCAATTGTCAGAAGTAATCAACCTATTTTAGATTATTATCCTACAAGGGGAAGCGATAAACAAAAATTAGTTCACGCCAATACTGCTGCACAAAAACTTCTGGAAATGTCACTCCAAATCAACAATTTACTATCCGCTGATGATAAGATGGCGTTAAAGAACAGAAACCAAACAGCATCTATAGCAAACCGTTTATACAATACTTATCCGGCAGAAATTAAAAACTTGATTGGCGATGATTCGACGAACGACCTGTTCAATTCATCAAGAAATGATATTAAAATTAAAGAAGAGGCAAAGAACGACATAATAAGTCAATTACAAATTGCCTTACAGCTAGTTGATTTCTCAGACCAAGACCAATGATCATTTTTTGCATGAGGTTTCCACGCCCATGCGGTGCATAGCTCCTATGGGCGTGGCGCTTTGCCTAATTTGGTAGAAAAGTTCTAATATCTACCACTGCTGCTCTGCGCAGCTACATAGTTTAAGCAAGTTTTGGAGGACTAAGGATGGGCGCGTTTCTTGCAACACTTAAAAAACTAGCGACAGAAACGGTTAAAAAAGGAATTAAAGATAAAGCAAAAGGCAATAACACTTGCGCTGCAGGGTGTGTGACAGGATGTGGGCTTGGTTGTTTGGGAGTTGTGCTAATCATTGTGTTAATCGTCATGGGCATTGTTGGTGCATTGCAAAGCGTTTTTGATACAGTAGCCTTGTTTTGGAAATCAATTACAAATGGTATATATATGGATTTTGTAGCAGACAATGATGAACGGTATCTGGATGCTTACTATTCAGTGGCAGATTTTGAAGATCTGACGGCCCAGCAATACAATTTCCTTTTTACAAACGAACATGCACAAGAAATTCATGCGGATTTGATATCAGAGATTGAATCTTATTTTGATGATTCACTGATGAGCTACGAAGCATTTAAGGATTTCGTTTCAGTGGTATCAGAGTTTGAGGACTACAACCAGCAGGTACAATGCCTTCGATATCTTCCACTTGTCACAAGGCAATATTCTCCGCAAGAATTTGCCGACATACTAGAATCCTTCCTGAGCGAAGAAGGATACCCATACTTTGAAAATGGATCAAGCACGGATGCATATATTAACATCGCTGATGAGTACAACAGTTTGTCGGAACTGTATGATAATGCAGAAACGATTGACTATTCGTCAAAGGACGGTCAGATGTATCAACGCTTTCAAAATTACATCAATGATATTGATATTCTAAGAACGAGTACTGATGCAATAGAACTGCAAGCGGCATTGGATGATGTATATGATTTTTTTGAAAACTTCCACACCAATGGAGCCCAAGAAGCTGTTACCACACATAGAATCCTGTTTGGCTATCTTGCCACGGTAGAGGACGACTACAACTGGGAATTTTCTGATACTCAGTATAGCAACAAAATAATAGAGGGCAGCTACAACATCTCAGATACGCCTGATACAGAGTTGCTAGAGTATAAAGATGGTGCAGTCATTTATTCATTGACTGCAAGCAAAATGGAAGATTCTTCCTGGCTTTCTCCTTGTTCCTATGAGTACGAGTATGGAGTTTCCTGGCAGCATGTGTATGCAACGTATGTGGAATGGGCTTTGGAGAGCGGAGAACTGGAAAATCCAAATGAAACAGGTGACGTTAAGACCGATGAAAGTGGAAATATCATTACATACATTGATAAGGATAAGTTATATGAAATTGCACAAAGCTTGTTGGATTTCAATAGTATTGTCTGGTATGACAACAATTCAATCGAAGACATACAAGCCTACTTGAAAAAAAATGCAAATGCGATAATTGAGGATTTTGAGCAGCGAATTAATATCTGTCTTGACGAACAGATGATGTCAGATTTACCAAAACGAGTCAACTATGTGTCTGGTTCCGTACTTGAGGATGGTGGTAGCCGTGTCAGTACATCCGTAACCGCAGTTCCAAAAGTGATTCAATCCCTTTTTGGCTCGGTACAGTACGTTGGAGAAGAAGAGAAGGTACTTGATGGAGTCAACGTGTCGCTAACCCCAGATAAATTCGCACAGGAAAATGTACGACTCATTTATGGAGAGGGCAGTGATGCCAAATTCGACTGGGAGTTCTATTCGCAGATTCTACTTGGCGCACCAAAAGGAGAAGAACTTTCTGAGCGGATAGATTCGTTAAATCAGAAAATTGAAGATGGTGAAGATATGGAATTTTACGCGAAATTCGAGCATGATGGCTATCCGTATACCATTTCTCTTGCATCAATTATCTTAAATCCGGATGGTTTTGGCACAGGCGCATACGTCCCCGTTGACGGGGAAGGCGCGCAGGTGATTTGGAATTTTTTTATTAAGCAGGGGGTTACCGAAATCGGCACAGCAGGTATTATGGGCAATTTGTATCAGGAATCGCATTTTGCCGCCAACAACATGCAGAATCGCTTTGAGGGTACCTATAATGATGAAACCTACACAGCAGCAGTAGATTCTGGAGCGTATGGAAATTTTATCAATGACAGGATCGGTTATGGCATTGCACAGTTTACATATCCGGCATTAAAGAGCGATCTTTACTACTATGCAAACACGCGTGGAACAAGTATTGGCGATCTTGAAATGCAGCTAAACTTCCTTTGGGAAACGATGAACTCTGCGAAATACGAAACACAGACACTTGTAAGTGGTTTAAATAGTTGTTCTACACCAGCAGACGCAGCAGTACTTTTCCAAAACATCTATGAAAAAGCGGGTGCCTCTGCCCAAATGGACAATCGTATTGCATATGCCAACTTTATTTATGATCAATTTGTCAATACAAATTCGGGTAGTAGTATCGTAGGTGGAAACAGTGGTACAGTTCCGGTGATTACCTCAGCATTTTCAGCATATGCAACTGGACAAACAGGGGATTATCGTACTTGTATCAGTTTGAGCGAATCGCAGATCAATGCAGTTCTCGAAAGCCTTGGGAACATTTCCAGAACACGAAAGTCGCTGATTCGTGGTGCCTTGCAAAAGGTGGGAAGAGTGCCGTACTACTATGGAGCTGGACATAGTTATGCACTGAACGCTGAGGCGATGGACTGCTCAGGATTTGTTGGAACAATGCTGTATCATTATGCCGGAATTAACTGGAACGGTGCGAGTACCACAGCAATTGTTGATGGCATTACATATGGATCTCTTTCAGGTGGTCGCATATGCTCGGTAAGTGAGTTAATGCCAGGAGATATCATCATTAGGATTGGTGGGAATGGAAATCACGCAGTAATGTATATTGGAATCAATCAGTATGGATATCCAATGACGATTGACGAAACAGGTGCCGGAGCGTATGATGGAAATGTCTTGTATCAGCAGAAGGGCACAGACTATTTGTCAGGTGGCATATACCACTATATCCATCTTAATATCTGATGATAACCGAGTGATATATGGTTGGAGACTTACCATCGAGACAAACGGGGCGGTTGAGTTTCCAACCAACTTCAAACTTTTGCCGCACGAAGGAGGACCGATTTTGAAACGAAAAAATTTGAAAGCATTAAGTGTAGCTATTGCAATATCATTGTTGACAATTCTGTGTGGAAATGTACATGCTGATCCTTGGATCATGCCGGGATCGGTTGACATTACGGATGCTACAGAACCAGAAGATTACATTCCAGAGATCAAAACAATTGCATCTTACGACGAGTATGGTATGCCTCGTGACGAAAATGGAAGTATGCTTGGATCAGTGTGGTGTTACGATCCAGAAAAAAAATTGTATTGTATCTACGACAGCGAGGGACAATTAACAACTCAAACAGATTATCCTTACGACACTTCCAACATGGAGTTTGGCGAATTGTATATTCAACTGAGCTATAAAAGAAGCTATATGTTAAATCCGGAAGGAATGGAATCAGTTTTGTATTTATTAAATTCCGATGGTTATTTGTATGCAATTCGAATCCCTTGTACAGTTGAGGAGTATGTTGCTACACTTCCGGCAGGAGAGTATACACCATATGAGGTCCAAAGCTATGACTATGATCAGGTTGTCATCGATTGTCCAACTCTCCCTTCGGAATGCTATGTTCCGAAAAATGATGTCGGACATCTGGATCTAGCGTTGGAACTGACATGGACATACTACCAATTAAATACCATCGAACTGTCTCGTACAGTAACGTCACAAAAAATAAACCATGAAGGGCAGTGGGCGGAAACAACATTTGAGGAATCTTCGGAAGAAGATGAGACAACAAATGAGTCTGTTGCGATTACAAACGAAGATGGAAAACCAGCAACTGAATCGCAAACTTGGGGAATTGCCCCTAATGCAGCAGGGACATCTTACTATGCACCAACCGAATCAACTACATCGGCATTGTCAGAAACTACAAGTGCAAAGGATTCCCTATTGGATCAACTGGCAAGTCAAATGACTGAGGCAGAGGAAAATAATGGAATTGAGACAGCAGCACTTGTTTTGATAATTCTAGTCGGCGTGGTCGTGCTGACATTAGCTGTAATCATATTAATCGTATATATCATTGTCAGCAAGAAGAAAAAAGAAAACTAAGATTTGCAAAAGTCGTGCAAAGGGCACGATGCATACATACGGAGGAGGGCATTTTGAAACACTTTAATATTTTTGTTCTGGCAGCTAGCCTTGCATTTGCATCTGGTACTGTCAGCGTACAGGCAGATGTAACCAGAAAGGAGGACGTGCTTAATATTTCTAGCAGTAAAAGCGTAAACAATTCAGAGAATGAAAGTGATCTTGAAGAAATTCTTCAAGGCGAGATGTTACATGATCGAATGCTTGATAAAAATGTCATTGATTCCGTGGCAGCTGACAAAGGTACAGAGGCCACGAGACAGCCGGAAAAAGACTATGAGAGCTATAAAGAGTATAAATCTACACAAGAAAGCTTGGAAGCCTTAGAAGACAGCTCAGAGGTGGCAGAGGATGCTTTAGAAGCAGAAACCAACGAGGAAGAAAGTGAGGAAGCATCTACAGAGGAGTTTGAGGAAGAAAGCACAGAAGATAGTACAGAGGAAACCATCATTGCACCTACGGCAGCTCCAATCATCTCATCCACCTACAGTCAGTATAGTACCGGCAACATAACAAGTCAGTCCAGTTGTATTACGCTGACAGAGGAGCAGATTGCTTCCATTTTGCAAAGTGTAGGAACAGTATCTGACACAAGAAAAACAATGCTTCAAGCTGCTTTGCAAAAGGTTGGACGTGTACCTTATGTGTGGGGTGGTGGCCACTCCAGCTACAAAGAAGAGCCGACAGGTATGGATTGTTCTGCCTTTGTTAACTACATGCTGTATCACTATGCAGGCATCGACCTTAACGGATTAAATTGTGCAGGAATGGCAGCAGCATTCAGAAGTAATGCAATACCGAAAAGCTGGGTTTGTTCTGCAAATGATCTGGTTGCAGGAGATATCATCATTCGCCTGACAGGTAGCACAAATCATGTCGTGATTTATGTTGGCCGTAATCAATATGGCTTACCTATGGTAATTGATGAATTTGGTACTGATACCGTAGGAAATGTGATGTATCAACAGAAGCAGATATATTATTTCGAAGATGGACAGAGTGTATTTGTGCATCTTGATATTTAGGAATCTGGCGTGGAAATCCTCGGCCATTCAATGACCGAGTTGTTGACTTCGCCTTGCCAAATAGTCATGCGAGGCGATACGAAAGATGTAAGATTGGAGGAAACCGAATGCGTGGAAAGACATTTTTATGTATTGGCATGAGCCTTTTGACAATCTCTGTCCATAATACTGTATGGGAAGAGGAGACAGTTTGGGAAACATCTAATGATGGAGCAAATGAGCAGTGGGGAGAGAGTCAGACAGATTCTTCGCAGGCTGTTGAGACTCAGCAAGAAAACTGGCAAGAGGGAGCCGACACGGTTGAATCCTCTGCCTTTGAGACCATTTCTGAAACAGTTGCAGAAGAATCTACAGAGGCAACACAGGAGTATGTAAAACCGCTTGGATGGAGTATTAACGCAGAGGCAGTTGCAGGTGATTACCGTAGCCAGATCGCAATAGAGGGTGGGTATTATACGGATGGAAGAGTGTGGGTTTCTGCCAGTGGAACCGTTCCAATAAAACAGGAAGACGATAGTGTAATAGAGAAACCTTTTTCAGTGCCTACCGTTCTGCAGGTTGACCTATCGCAAAAGACGTGTTCCATCAATGCATTGGGAGTGGCAGGAATACTTGATCAGCTGACTGATGGGCAGACATTTTGCAACCTGACAAACATCTGGACGCAGGGCGGATGGGTGAGTATTCCTATGCCAATGACAGAGGAAGGGGAAGGTTTGTTGGATGGCATTTTAACATCATTGCAGGCGTGGTTCCCGGAAGGACAACGTAGTGTGGAAGTCACTGATGTCAAATCCGCTTTTCCAAAGTGGTGGGCAGATCAAATGGAATCGTCCATTGCCGGATTTTTGGATATATGTGAGCCAACCGGACTATACAGTCTCTATCAGACAGTGGTAAGTGTGCCAGCGGATGGAACAGCGTGGGAACAGCAGGTAAAAGAGAGTCCATCAGCAAGAAGCTTGTTAGATTCCTATTGGAGTACAGTAGACGAAGAGGCCTATGAATCTGGCAAAAGCCTACTATTTGGCTCAGACACGAAGGGGTTGTCATCTTACCTTAGTATCAATGCAGAAGACCCAACCAGAGGAAGTGCCGTATATACAAGAAGACTCTATAATCAGGATCTTGTTCGGGTGTCAGTTTTCTGGAATCAAAATGTGGACAATGTACGAGAATCCGAATGGCCAGAATGGACACTCTCGATTGACGAACTGAAGGACAATTACTTAGTCCTTATGGACGTGCAGGGAGAATCCTCTGCCATTGATGAGAGCATTCCAGAGACTGATGCGCAGAGCGAAGCAGACAATGCTGCAGGGCAATTGGAAGGTTCTGAAGATACGCAGGGTACAGCTGATACAGATTCTTGGAGTCAGACACAGGAAAACACTGAGGCTTGGGCAGAAACGAGTGCATGGGAGGAAACGGATGCGGCACAGTAAGGGATTTGTTGGTGTACTGACGGCAATGTGTGTTCTGTTTCCACCCGTGTCGCAGATATATGCGGATGATGTTGGCGAAATTGAATCTACTTTTGAGTTAGCAACTGACGATACGGACGATGGAGAAAGCCTAGAAGCACCAGTGTTATCGACAGAATATATGAAGTCAACACTATCAGAAGAAGATGAGACAGAAACCGAGGCAAAAAGCACAGAAGTTGATTCAAAAAGTAGTGGTGAAACAGAGAGTGTGGCAGAAGGTGTGACAGAGATTGAAGAAACTTCGGCAGAGGATACGAGTTTGAAACACTGCATCGTGATTGCTTCGAATGAAAACATTGGAACGAATGCATTCTTTCCAGAAATTCCACTGATTGCTGGCTATACGGCAGATGATCGTCCTGTTGACGAAGACGGGAATCTGATCTATGGCTGGGGGCAGGAAGAACTCGGTTATTCGTTCAAATTCTTTGGAGAGGATGGAACCATCCTTTACCAGTCAAATCAAAACGAACTGGCAACGGCCAGAACAAAAGGAACCGGACATATCTCGTTATATTTAAACTATCCTGATGCCGGAACCAAAAATGGAACCTTTAGAGGAGCAAGTTTGTACTTCCATTTTACCTCGAGAGATACACACTTAGAATATGCCTTTGAAGTACCCTATTTGTCAAAGAATGCTGACATTCGAATACCTGTTGGATCTTATGAAAAATGCTACGTAACTGCATCAGAAGGTGTTACTCTGCCAGAGGATTATTTCTTTCCTTCGACATGTTTTGTGCAATCTATGAAGAACTCGCACATGGATTTTTTTGCATCGACAATTCAGTTAAGTTCAGAGATAGAATTCCTTGTAAATGGCATTAATTCTTACGAGGAAACGATAGCACTTGGGGCAGCTGATCCAATGCAGCCAACGGCACCGCCAGTAGAAACAACGGCGTCTTCAGCAAAAAAGCCGACAGCAGAGGGATTACTTGATAGGCTTCAGTCGAAATCAAACGAGGAAAAGAAAGTTAATATTGCCGCAATTCTAGCAATTGCAGTTGTGGCATTCATCATAATCATAATTCTAATGTCGTGCATATATGGTATGTATATGTATCGGGATCGAAGAAAGGAGAAACGTAATGCGAAGAAAAATGGTAACAATTCTAACTGGGATGATGAGTCTCACAGCTCTGACAATGGCAATTCCAACACAGGCGGCAGAGGTTAATTCTTCTGGCTATCTGGACACTTACGACAAGCTACAGGAGTACGCTTGGAGTCTACAGTATCCAGAACAAGGACCGTTCGATATTTGGCTTGTAAGCAATGAGCAGGGTGGTGCAAGATTTGTATCCAATGTGCCACAAACAGTATTTGGATACCAGGTTCGAGATTTCGACAGTGACAGGCAGGTAGAATTGCTGATTGTCGGAACAAAGACCGAGAGTGACAAGTTGTATATGCAGATGTACGAAGTAACAAACGGTGTGGTAACTTTGCAGTCTGAAATTGAGACAGATGGGGTTGCATTGTTCCCGGAAGAGGGCATTTCCAGATGCTATTCGTATCTGAACGATCAGAATGAGCGATTAATTGGATATGATCTTTGGTACTATTTAAGTTACATTGCGGATGGCACCAATGTATCAACAGAATTATTCCAATATGACGGTATGACGCTCTCAAAAGTAGACAGCTATGGTATCAGTGGTTCATCTGGATTCGAAGATGCGGATATTGTTGGCAACTATGCAAAACGTGGGATCTATAATGTTGACGATGTGGCTCTGTTAAATGGAGCAACAACCGCATGCCAATATTTGGCAACAAGTGAGGTGTTTGTTGAATTGAAAAACAAATTGTTGTCATACGATGCGGATGCCTATATGGAGTGGACGAATACAGGACGCGTTAATCCATATCTGCTTGGAAGTACCTATGTACGCAATTGCTGTTGGCTACCGGAGGGTACCGCAGAACGTATTTGGGGCGCACAGCAGCTGCCACAGCAAACAGTATTGAGAGCGCAACAGCTAGAACAGAAGCAGACACAATTAAGTGCCATATTTGATTCGGCCGATTACATGTATGTGTCGTATGGATATGGGGATCAGGGAATTTCCGAAATATTTTATCTGGTTCCAAATGTCGAAAAGACAATTTATCAGTGCTATGATGCAGAGGGAAATTTGAGCTACACCATTCCATACGCGAATGCAAAAAGTATTGTTGACCAGGCAATGGGCGAAGGGCAAGGGCTTCCTTGCACTGGAGAACGCTGCATGATCATATGGGATTCGCCATATGGTCTGTGTGCATATGATCGTTACTATCGCGATTATAACTCAACGTATACGGCCGACAGTAATGGAGAGATTGTTGAGGTTCCTGTAGATATGAGCGGCTTGAAATACACACTTGACGAGGCAGTTGTTGCAAACATGGCAAACTCATTAAACATCACAGTTCCGCACTCAGACAGGGAACAGTAATTAATTTGTTACCCAATCTGTTAGTTGATTAACTGATAGTGCCAGAAACATAGCTAGAATCATTGGTTCTGCTAAGGCTTCTGGCACTATTTTTGTGCTGGAAAACAAGGTACAGATTGTGCAAGACCCTAGTACCTATTTTGTTAGGTCAATTACTCCCGACCCTAAAGGGATCGGGGCTTCCTTATCAAATCTGTGAACTGTTGGTTGAATTGTTATTAACAATGTGTTAAATAAATTGTTAAATAGCATGTTAAACAATGTGTTAAATGAATTGTTAAATAATAAGTCAAACAATGGCTTGTACAGATGGTTTTTACCATCAAAAAGTCGTGTAAACAATGACTGAAAAGAAATGTTTTGAAAAACCTTGAAGTATCTGACATTTCGTAATGTAAAATATCTTGCAAATATCCTTGGTTTTGATATTTTCAGAAACCACTCATCTGTCCCTTTCGTGTCTCTAACATTTGAAGGTAATTTTCATAAGCGATTGTGATAGGGTGTTGAGGTACTAGGTCGTTGGCATAGTATACCTTCTTCGAAAGGCCCCCATTTTTATCTGGAAGATTCAATTCGCATCGAACAGCACCACTAAGGAAAAGCTGTCGGCAGGAAGTTTCAGAATAATCTCCTGATTGCATATGTGTAGCAATTGTTTTCATCTTGTTGATATTAAGATCAAACGAGCAGGGGATTTGAGCATATTGAGAACGCTTTTTGTAATTTAGTTTTAAAAAAGGATATTCTTGTGGATATAAAAGATTCCTACCGATGAGAGTAATTATCTCATTTTTAAGGGCATGAATTTCCCACTTATTGGATTGGATCTCCTGCTGAAGTTCGTCCATTTCCTCACAAAGACGATCATATTCTTTTACAATCTCCATTTGTTTTTCTTTTTTTAAAAACAAACAAACTGGAATTTGAATTGTTCTTCTTGAGAAAGAAGTGTTGTTCAAAATGAGATGTTGAAATTCCTGTGTGTTAAAAAAGATGTTCTTGGCAACATCAAGCTCCTTTCCCTGCTTTGGAGAAACATATACATAGGGAACAAATGGTCGAATAAATTGATGAACCCACGAATGCGTTACTTGAAGAATTTTGCAGGCATCTTGAAGAGTAGTTGTGTACTCTGTGTTAAGTGCTTTCTGAAGTATCTCTGTTGACGAAAAAGATATCTGTAGTGGTGTGTGTATGATTGGCATATGTCTCCTCCTCTCATTAGGTTATTGTATTTAACAACCTAAATATACCACAGTCATGCCGATAATACAAGTTTTCCCTATCTTTTTTTGTATCATTTGCGAGGAATCTGCTTGCATTTGCCTATTTCCTCTGCTATACTGTCTGTGTACAGGTAACGACTTCAAAGGACAGAAAAGCAGAGGGTGCTTTTCGAATTGCAAAATCCCGGAATAAGCTGGGTTTGTTTGCTGTACCTTTTTTTTAATTACTGTACAGCTACCGAGAAAAATTCAAATTTATGCACTGATAAGCGTTTTACGACAAAGATCGTAAGGCGCTTTTTTTGTGCCCAAAATGAAAGGAGAAAAGGAAAAATGGGCAATGTTTTTTTGAAACACGTCAATCAACAGGTGATGAATCATGCGAAAGCAGGAGCTTTTTACACCGATTTGTCACACTGTAGACGAATCGCAGCGCAATTGAAGATCGAAGACGAGACAATTTATGCACTCGATCCATCTATCGGAGATGCAGGAGCAATTCTGACAGCTCTTGATAGAAAAAATCACCCTAATCTGAAAGTATATGGGTGTGAATTGCAGCGAAACGCGGCAGAGGAAACCTCAAAGAATCCGCTTGTCGAAACCTGTCTGTGTGGTGACTATCTGAAAGATCTTCGAGTGTCACACGGCGGGTTTGATGTGATCTTCGCTAATCCACCATACGGCATGATGCCGGATGGAAAAGAACGCATGGAGACGGAGTTTTTGAAGAAGATTAATCTTCAGTTGCGTTCTGGCGGTGTATTGATCTGGGTTATTCCGAGAGTTCTGTTTGAAGATACTCTCCATAATAACTTGATTATGAAACAGTATCACATCGAAAGGATGTATCGATTTGATGATAAGGAGTATGCGAAATATCATCAGGTCGTACTTATTTTGAGACGTGATCTGGTCCATTCAAGTTCCAAGGCATCTCTTAGCAAGTATGCTGACGAGGACGAAGTAAAGAAGCTTCCATACTTACCAGAAACTTGTCCAGAAGGGGAGCGAATCCCTGTTACTGCAGCCCCTACGCTACGCTTGAAGGAATTCAAGCTGATCAAGGTTGATCGGGTGAGGGCATATGAGGCACTGTTTGCACATGAAAAAAACAGTGGTGTGGAAGGGCTTTTCGTAAAACCTTACGAGGAGAAACAAAGCATCACGGTTCCCAAGATGCCATCTTCCGATAGTATCTATATGATGATGGCAGGTGGGGTCGGAGGCGGAATTTGCGGAGACGATCTTCATCGTCATATGCAGAGAGGTCGTGTCACGCAGAACAGTGTCAACAGTTGGACTCCGATTAAAAGCGACGATCCAAAAGACAGACGCGGTAAGGTTACGGTTCGAACTTTCCATAGTGCGACAATTACCGTGATTCAGGCGAATGGGACAATCTCGCGTTTAACCGGAGAAGAACCAGCATCAGAGGGCGATGAGGAAGAATAAGCCTCTGCTGTTGATTGACAAAGAAGGGAGAAAAAATGTATATCACGAATGAAAGAGTCCAGCCGTTTCTTGACTGGGCTATTTTTGACCCAAGAAACAAGCAGTTGCTAGCGGCAAGCGTTTTTAGCCGTACAGCAGAAGCGCGCAATTTTTGTGCGCATTTGCAGTCGTCAGCATATGTCTCAGTCTTTATCAGAAGAGACGAAGATGACAGAACGCTGCTGACTGGTCACTCCGAGTCTTCTAAGGAAGAGGGTGGCTATGTAACATCAAAGCCGGAAACCATTTTTTTCGATCAGGACAGAATCTTGAAGTATCAGATTGTTCATGATCGTGTTGCGGATGGCGACTTCCTCATCACTAGCTGTGAGGAGTCTGTACGAGATGCAGATTTGTACAGTTACCTGATGGGGCGATACGATCTGCCACTCAAGAAAGAGTGGATTCCGAAGATATATGAGCAGCTGATGGCGGAAGGTGTATGCACTGTCTACGATAGACGAACGACACAGGCTGTCAGTAATGCAGACAAAAACACATTTATGGTCGCAGCTGAGACAGTGGATCGCGAGATCACTGTTGGCAAGCGCAAAATATGCCTGGCTGATATGATTCTCGTTCGTATTGGTGCGGCAGAAAAAAAGTTTGATCGCATCGTATCTGATCTTATAGCATCTGGGGAGACACCAATTACAACAGCCAAAAAGGATAAGAAGATGCTGCCGATTGACGTATCGTCGATGGACAATTACTTCTCGCAGCAGCATGCCTTTTTAATTCAGCATGTTTTGGACTCTCTGAATGTGTTAAGTAAGGGACCAGGACGTGTTGATACATTGGCTTGTAAGGCGAAAACTCCCTACATCGAGCAGGGAGAAGCCATTAACGGTTTAGTCTCTCTTTTTGAAAGTGGCTCAAAATATGCTCTCGAGCTATGTGACATGGGTACCGGAAAGACTTTAATGGGTATCTGTACTGCGGAGTCTTTTGCAGTGCGTAAGTGGCTGAAAAGTCACCCAGGCAAAACCGTAAAGGATGCCTACATGACAAAAGATGCAATAAACTATCGCGTCGGAGTCATGGGTCCAGGTCATATGATAGAGAAATGGGCTGCTGAGATCAGAAAGGTGGTTCCGTATGCGAATGTGAGAATCATCACTTCCTTCTCGCAGGTTGCAAAGTTCAAGAACGAAAAGCCGCAAGGTAGAGAGTTCTTGATCTTTGGTAAGGATTTCGCAAAAGGTAACTACATGTATGGTCCAGTGCCTACCCTTTTAAAGACACGCCGCAAGATGAGATATGTCTGTGCGGATTGTTTGGAGGAGGGAGTCGAGGTCTATCGAGATGATGAGAGGACGTGTCCTCGGTGTAATGGTAGCAACTGGAAGCTTCCTGAAGGATTTGACGAGGAAGAGCCGGAAATCTGGACGGGTATGATCTGTCCTCGATGTGGCGAAATGTTGACAACCAAAAGAGACGGAGAGGTGGTTCCATTAACCGATCTGGATTTTATGACGCCAACTGCTTCGAATCAATATTGTTCTTACTGCAAAACACCTCTTTGGGGTGTAGAAGCTTCTCCAATTAGGGAGAAATCACCATTATTCGAAGTAGGAGAGGAGGACAAGCAGACGATTCCGAAAACTAAGTGGAAGCGTATGAGCTTTTTTGCAACCCATACAGGAAAGACCACAAAAAGCGTATATGTACTTCCGCAGTACGAGCGATTGATGGATGGTACGGTAGAGGCAAACATCAATCCTGATATTTGGAATCTAACGCTTATGGAGAACGTACCTAGAGAATCCGTGAGTCTTTTTGATCCGGTAGGAACTCGAAAGATGAGTCCTGCGGTATGGATGAAGAAACATCTGAATGCGGATTTCTTTGATTTTCTCATCCTAGACGAAGCTCATCAGTATACCAACAAGTCGGTTCAGACACATGCAGCGCATTGTCTTATCAAGATTAGCAAGCATGTGTTGGGGCTTACTGGAACCCTTGCAAATGGTACTGCGGGAAACACGTTTCAACTTCTTTGGATGCTCGACCCTCAGAAGATGAGGAAAAAGTATTCCTATGATTCCAGCATCGAGTTTGTTGAGGAATATGGTACTTTTGAAGAGTCCTTCTACGGCAATGTTGATAGCACAACCTTTGCAATCACGGACAAGGGTGCTAGAATCGGCCAGAAGAGGGAGAAGCCAGGTATTGCAATCTCGCTGTACCTGGATTACTTTGCAGAGAAAGCAGTCACGATGTCAATTAAGGATTTTCGTGCAATCCTGCCTGATTTTGAGGAACAGGTTATTCCGGTCGAAATGGAAAATGCACTGGCAAATGCCTATGGTCAGATGGAGGGCAGCTATCGGTGTGCTTTTAGCGATATGGTACTTGCCTACAAGCTTGGTGGTACACATCGCCAGCATGGTTTGTACTGGCCAGACATGCCAAATGCCAGAAAAGTCATTGATCCTAGAAACGGCAGAGTACTCTTTGATCTGCCGGATTTAATGTCTTTAATGGATGGACATTTTACAAACAAAGAAAAGAAGCTTATTGAGATTGCTTCTGACGAGCTTTCCCAAAACCGAAACATTGTTATCTACATTCAGTGTACAGGCAAAGGAGAAGGACGCGTGACGGAGCGTCTCAAAGATGTGCTTGTTTCGAGCGGTACTCTGAAGGAGCGAGAAATCGCTGTTTTGGAGATGAAGGTTAAGCCAATCAATCGTGAGCAGTGGATTAAGGATCAGGCATGCAGAGGTATGCGTTGCTTAATTACAAATCCACAGTTGGTTGAAACGGGTCTTGATTTCATCTTCGAGGAAGAAGGAACACTGTACAACTTCCCAACTTTGATTTACTATCAGATTGGAGACAAATTGGCGACTATGTGGCAATCTTCGAGAAGATCTTATCGTCTGATCCAGAGAGAGCCGTGTCGTGTATACTATCTGGCATATGAGCAGACACAAGCAATTCCGTGTTTGGAGAGCATTGCCAACAAGGAGTATGCGGCAAGCATCTTACAGGGTCAGTTTTCCGCCGGAGCTTTGTCAGCGATGGCAAATATAGTCGATCCGAAGATGCGTATGGCGCAGGCACTGAAAAACGGTGATTACGGTAACGTAAATGAGATCAATGCAGTCTTTGCGAAAGCAAACTACGTTGATCACACGAGCGAAGAACGAATTGATCCGGCACCGGACTTTTATACTCTTACCGGATTGGTTGACGACCTCGGTCTTGATCGTGATGAAAGTGATGATATCTTTGATGCTGAATTCACGGAGATTGACGAGGCAGAAGAGGAGTCAGCCGTTAAGGAGGATGAGACCGATGTGACCGCTCCAGAGGAAACGGAAGAACTGGAAGCAGAGGGAGAACCAGAAGCAATTGAGAAAACAGTTGAAAAGCCTAAGAAACCTGCCGTCGTAGAAATCTTGGATTCTGAGGAATCTGAGGACTCCGGCGATAACTGGGACAATTGGGACAGTGCTGATGGCGGTTGGTATGGATTTGTGGAATCAGACGACAACTCAGACGAGGATTCGGATGAGGATATTGTCTTTGATTACACAAAGAAGTCCCGCCGCAAGAAGTACAAGTTTTAATTGGTTTCGCACAAAGATTTTCGTTATGATTGCTCTCGCTGCCGTGTTGGTGGCGGAGCAAGTCAACTTACTCCTGACTAAAGTCAGGAGTTTTCTTGCACGAACCATCAATAAAAAATATTAAAATAAAAAGCCCAAAGAGGCAGAAGGAGAAAAAAATATGAGTAAGGTTGAATTAAGATTGTCAGAAAAGGTTGTTGCTGAGGTTGTTTCTTTGTCGAGAGTATTTCTTGGCAAGAACAATTCACTTGGAATTCGCATCGCATCAAAGGCAGTTTCAGTAAAGGTTCGAACTGCTGATGGTGAGGTACAGAAGCAGGCAATGACACCAATTGCTCTGTATACATTCGAAAACGGCGAGGTTGAAATTCACAGCATGTATGCTGAGGAGATGAAGACCTACCCAGGCAAGGAAACCATTGTAACTGTTTGTGCAAGTGATTTCTTCACAGCAGTCGGTGGGTTCGCAAATATTTCCGGTGGTGTCACTCTGGAAGTAGATGAGGAGCAGCAGGTTGTGTGGTTGTTCTCTCAGGGCGGTGGTATTCGCTTGAGAGTATCCATGCGTCAGCCAATGCAATTTTCCAAGGCAAAGCTTGAAAACTGTGTGGAGCTGACTGTGGATGGTGAGAAGTTCCGTCGCGCTGTGAATGCATTAAGCGGTCTAAGCACTGGATTGTGCTACGACGGCAAGAAGTTGATGCTGTATGGTGGTAATCCGGCAGTTACGCAGTTCGTAAAGGTGCTGATCGATCCGAAGGCAGCATCTGGCAAGGGCACTTTCAAGGAAGATCCAAAGCTTGAGATTGCAGTACCTGCATCAGCATTGGCTAAGGTAAGCAATTTCTTCAAGGGATCGGAGATTACTCTGTGTCTTATGAAGGAAAAGCTTGTTGTTAAGGATCGCTACTCGTGGTATGAAAGCCAGCTTATTGCAGCACCGAAGTTTAACAGTGCATCGATCAGTAATGTCGAAAAGCTTGGTGAATCCCCTGCATGCCAGTGCTTAATTAAGCATGATGAACTGATGCAGGCATTGGCACCGATGAGAGCTGCAACGTCAATCATCAGAAGCCAGAAATCTGATGCCGTGTATTTGTACATGGAGTACACAGACAACACAGTGACTCTTAGCCTGAAGGATGGAAGTCAGGTGATCTTCAATCTGTCGAAAATCCAGAAGACCGAAGAGGCTGCTTTCAAGGTTGCGGTTGACCAGGATTTATTTGAAAGATCAATCGGAAAGCTTGGAAACATGCTTTATCTTTCTGCAAACTTCAGTCTGACACCAGGTGGAAACGGTTCGCTGATTCGTATGCAGCCGATTATTCTGGGCGAAGACGGAAAACCAATGTATGACGAATCCATTACGGTGTACTGCGTATCTATCGCATACAAGGAAGCATACAAGGACGAGTCAGCAGAGGCAGACGTTGAAGAATTTGAGTCAACAGAAGAGAAAGCGTAAGTAAGAAGGAAACAGATTGCGTAATGTATAATGCGTTTTCTGTTACACCTCAAAAAACTGATACTGAGTTAGTGAGTTAGTTAGTAGAGCAGAGGGCTTGCAGGGAACTGCGAACCCTCTGCCTTTTGAGAAAGGAGAATTTACGATGATTATTGAAGATGGAATCTTATCAATGGCAGCTCATGCAATTGGAATGGACGATGCACCTACTTTCCAGAAATTTGGAAAGACACATTTCGTATCCACGCGTAATTTCTATGTGGATGCAAAAAGAAATGCCGATTGGGATGACTGGGTATGTCATGGCCTTGCAACAGCCATGGATTACCCTGGTGGGCATGTCAACTATTCCTTAACGGAGAAGGGCTATGAGAAACTTGGGAAGGAACTTAACATTGTAATCCATTCAAAGTTTCTTGCAGAACCTCAGCCTGAGTTGACCAGCGACCAGATCGAGGAAATTAAGGATGTGTGGGCATGGATTAAAGAACATGATATCTATGCTTCTAAGCATCTGGAACTGGATGTGGCGATCTACCTGTCAAATTCAGAACTGGAAGATTTCATGGCTAGATTCTGCAGTGAGGAGTACACAACTCCAGCGCGACTATATGCATCAGCTGTAGTTGTGATGTTTACTGACGTGTTGGGATTTGAGGTTACTCGTGAGCAGATCTGGAATCTTCGACCAGATGGAATCAGAGAAACATGGTGATTCCACAGATTGTTGAAAAGAATGCTAAATCTTAATTTCCTTTCAGGAATCATTAAGAAACGCTAAAAGAGCATGGACGAGCATATGCAGTCTGTGCTTTTTTGCATAAAGTGCTTTTTTGCATAAATTTGAAGGGAGTATGGGCTAGCGTATGCGGTCTATGCTCCTTTTTATATTATGAAGAAGGAGAAGATATGGCAAAGAAAGTAAAAGGCCAGCTGAGTTTTAACGATATGTTTGAGGATCTATTTCCTCACTCCGATGACTCAGTTGCTGATTTTGTGAGAGACGTTGACTGCTCCATGCAGACTCCGGTAGTCTTTGGAAAACCTGCATCCCCAATCTATGGTACGGGTGTATGCATTGAACCGAGAGTGCCCGGCAGAAGAGATTCCGAACATTTCAAGGAAATCTACTTGCCGGAGCTGCTACCACTAGAAGAGTACGATAAGATCATCGTGCTGTTTTCTGGTGGAAAGGACTCATTATGCGCGGCTCTAAATCTTTTGGAGCTTGGTGTTCCAAAAGAAAAAATTGAGCTGTGGCACCATGACATCGATGGTGGTCATCCATCCAGACGTATGGACTGGCGATGCACCTCTGCCTATGTCAAAAGCTTTGCAGAGGCTATGGGCATCAAGTTGGTAGTTTCCTATCGAGTCAATGGGTTCTTCGGTGAACTATACAGACTCGGAGCATCAGAGCCTATTGAATGGATTGATCCAGACACAGGTGAGGTTCTTCGGTGCAAGGAGTCTCCAAACTACAAAAAGTGCGAAGAGTTGAAGAAAACTTGCACAGAAGAGTTGGAGGAGAAGTTAAAAGAGTATGGGCATCGTTACAGATTCCCAGCAAAAAGCGCTGATTTGAGTCGCCGTTGGTGTTCTGCATACTTAAAGGTCATGGTTGCATCCTCTGTGATTGCAAACATTGATCAGATGGAACACTTAAAAGAACTGGAAGAACTTGGCGGAAAACGTCAGAAGTTTCCAGCAAAAGGCAGCACTCATCAAGGCAGATGGTGCAGTGGAACATTGAAGGCTTCTGTTCAAGATAGCGTAACAGCTAACTTGTTAGAAACGAAGCATGCAAAATTGCTCATTGTAAGTGGTGAGCGGCGTGGTGAGTCGCCAGGCCGTAGCCACTATAACGAGATGGAGGTTCATCGAACCAATACAAGGTCTCGTCTAGTCCATCAGTGGCGCAATGTCATCGACTGGTCTGAACGAGATATCTGGGAGTGCATGAAACGCCATAACATCAATCCACACCCGTGCTATCGAGCAGGGTGGAATAGATGCAGCTGTGCTATGTGCATCTTTAGTACACCCACACTGTTTGCCGGAATTAAAGAATTGTATCCAGAAGAGTATGAGGCTCTGGTACAGGATGAAAAGATCCTGGGCTTTACGCTTGATAACAAGTGTGATTTGAATACATTTGTGGGTGATGCGAAGTCATGCGTTGTCCATAAAGATCATGATGCCGTACAGAGCCTTCTGACGGGCCAATACACGCCTGAACAGATATATGTTAAGGGCGAATGGAATTATCCAGCCGGAGCCTTCCACGGCGCTGCTGGAGGCCCATGTTAAGAGATAGTGATATCAGCCAAAGAAAGGAGAAAAAAATATGAGAATTGAAATTATATTTGATGGTAATAACCCAGATGAATGTGTAGAAGCTGTTTGGGTTCGAGTTGAAGAAAAAGAACACTGTCTGGATTGGGATGAATCACAATATTCAGCAGGTGAAACCTATGGAAAAGGTGTATACCTTGACGGAGTCTACGCAAACGACAGATTAGAGTACCTGCGAAATGCGATAGTAATCTTGGTAAAAGCGGTCGACATCTCTTTAGAAGAAGATGCACATGCTGTAGCACGAGTGAAGAAAATAACTCTTATCGAAGGCGAAGAGATCCAGCTGGCAATTCATACGGATTACAACAAGGAGGGTTCATATGCTACTGTATAGAGTCACCTTTAGTAGTTCAAATGGTAGCCATGTTTGTGACGTAGAAGCAGAAGATAGTGATCAGGCATTCCGATTCGCCTATGCAAAGTTGCAGAATAGGGATCGGTATACGGATGCAGCTGTTGAAGAGATTACAAAGGGACCAAAGCCAATTGGCATCAAATTTGAATCCTATGACCATTATGCGAAAAAGTCTTATACAGATTATATAATTATATTGGCAGAGGATGAGAAGCAGGCAATTGACTACTATAACCGAAATTATAAAGGAAAACGCTACTGGTTTGATGTTGGAAAGCCGGAACCTAACGGTAAACATGAGTATCGTCAGGTAAAGGAGACATACTTCGCAGCTTGCCCTGGTTATCACGCAGATGCTGAGACTTCGTGATGGGGTCAACATGGGTGAAGAGAAAAAATATCAGCACTGATGGCATTTTGCTTGAAGATGGCGGATACAAGGTGCTGTATCAGGTGAAAAAAATAAGAAAGGAGAGGGCGGAGCATAGGCTTCGCCCAAGTAATAGGTATGGAAAGTTATAGAGAAATAATTGAAAAGGCAAAAAAGTTAGAGGCTGTTGTAAACAGCTTTGGTAGTGACATTCAACAGAGAGCAATTGAATTAGTTGGTTGCGAGGAGATGAAGCTTATTGCAGGCTGCTTAATTCGCCAGATATATCGTGAGACTAAGGATGATTTTAATGGCGCAATGATGGACGACAGAAATCGAGCGTCATTTGAGCTGACAAAACAGCTCATGAGTAATCCAAAGTTTGCTGAAAAAATGAAGCAGGTCACACCATTCTTTACTCCACTGGGGGCAGAGGAGATGCGTTTCCATTACTGTGAGCGTATCTACAACAGAATGCAGTTGAGTATGGACACATTCACTGAGGCAGAGATTGAAGTAGTAGTGATCACTCTGTACCTTGTGCAGATCCATCGTACATTGCAGCAGAACGTGTTTCGCGTATGCTGTCAGTTGCTGAAGGAAGATGGTCTTATCTCGGATAAGGTATATCTTCCGTATATTTAAAACTATTTTAATACTCGAAGAAAAAAATGGAAGGAGGATGCTTATATGGCATCTGGTGAGATTGACAAGCACCAGTTTTGTGAAGATTACATGAGCAACAACGATAAGGTGCTTGAAAACTTCCTCAAGTTAACAGAACAAAAGCTGGAGAATGATCATCAATGCCTAGATGTATTATCCAAGCAGTTTGCAGATGCTAAGGAAAGCTTCTCAAAGCAGCTTAGCACAGCGAAAACGCAAATTGACAAGTTACAGGCAAAACTGGACGAGGAATTGCAATGGACACAAGACAAGACGATGGGAACTAATCTGACGCAGGAGAACTACTTGGAAGACATTGAGGATTCTCTTGTTAAGAACGCAGAACCGTTTGACCCGGTGGAAATTGTCGTAAGAGTGTGCGGATTCCAGAAGGAGTTTGTACATTTGATCGATACCGTGTCCACATATGAGAAAAACAAGTATGGTCAAGTGCGGGTAAAGAAAACATACACCAGAAAGCCATACTATGTTTCTAGTGATTGGAATTACGTTAGTTTTGCTGTCAAGGGTATGAAGTACGAGCTGATTGACGGAGAACTGCATTTTTACTATGATTGACCTTTGACTATGTTTTGCCGGGACTGGCAAGGCAAGTTGTAACAAAGGCGGGAAAGAGTTTGGGCAGGCATTCATCTAACGATGTGTGTCTGCTTATTTTTTTTGATTGCATGTTTAGGTTGTTGTATACAACAACCTATAGCTGCTGGCACGTTCAGAATTTGCAAGTTAATAATAGCTCCTCAGTCGCAAACATACATAGTACGCAGAGGAGACTACAGACCCATTTCAGAAACGACTTCTGCTCAACTTTTAGGTTGTTGTATACAACAACCTAAAATGAAGGGCTGTAAAAATGCTGGCATTGTTTCCAACACCAGCAAACCATGTCAATAATTTCCATCCCTAAACACGATCACATCTCCCTCTGCGACTGCACGTAGTTGATAGGATCGCGCCCTCTGCGACCAGGCTACCTTGTCCTTATCACCCATTTCATTCCACTTGTCCAACGACATCTTATTTGAAAAATATCCTTTGGTTGAGATATAAGAAATTCCGGTAGGAGATTGAAATAGAGTCTTATCATCTTCAATGATTCCATATATTCCCGTAGCTTTTGCAAACGACTTAACATCTTCCTCAGACTCGTAAAGGCAGACAATTCGAAGCGTATCTGTTCCGTTTGGATATCTTCTGAAATACTCTGTAATTCGAACCCATGAACCAAGGTCACTTAAATCTTCAAACACAAGTGTATATTGATCAGTGTCCGTATCATCTCTTCGCAAGGTCAGACATTGCGAAAAGTGGATGCCAAGATCATTGTCAAAAGCAGGTACTTTGTCTGGTGGGGTCTGCTCATAGGTTGATAGGATTACTCGCACTCCATTTTCTGGCGCATTAAGGCGAGGTTTAATATCAGCCAGTAATGCATATTCCCCCGCGTAGTAGGTCGAAACAATCCAAGACAGGAAGTCAGGATTGTGGTAGATCCTTGAAGAAGATTGCCAAATGGTCGATGCTGAGAAGAAATAGCAACGAAGTCCTTCCAGACACTCACGAATTACTTTGCAACAATTGGATTGATTCGATACATAGCTAATGTTGCCGTTTGATTGCAGATTATCCAAATCGGCATATAGACATTTGTAAATCTGAGCAATTCTTGCCCGACATCGCTTTGCCAAAAACTCGGATTTATACTGAGAAAGCAGTGGTAGACGCATATTCGTCCTATCTGCACTGTATTGTTGCAATAGTTGAAGGACCGTTTTACAGTCTTTTCTTCTGTAAAACTCATTAACCTCTCTGTAGCCCTTCTGGATGGCTTCTGGAAGGTCACTTATCTTCTCAAGGAAATCATCCCTTAAAACGGACCGATTGTCTTCTGAGGCATCCTGTGCCCTCTGAACGAGGTTTGCAAGTGAAGGCTTTGAAAACAGCCATGGCTCAGATGGAACAGCAGGAGTGTCATAGCAGGAAAACAGGATGCAACTGTCCCTGTATGAGTATGATCCAGTACGAGAGATTGTCTGTACATCGGTATATCTGGCCAGTTTTTCTATGATTACAGGATTTCGTTCTGTGCGCATATCCGCTTCGATAAAAATATGAAGTGGCAACTGGATATCACGAGAATCATCTAGGACAATCGGATTGAATGGTGCAAGATAGTAAGACCGGGAGTAGTTGTCGTCATAGTAGTCTTTATTGCTATACATAGGGTCAGAGATTGTATAAATTGCATCTGCAATCAAGTTGCGTTGAGTTTTTCCGACTGTCTGACGAACCGTCTTGTAGGATTGCTTGTCAAGCATATACTCTCTGGCAAATTGATCTGTACCTAGCTTCCATAAGGGTACATATGCCTTTCCGCGATGTCTGTCTGCGTCAATGACACGTTGAAGAATCAGCTGCAGAATGGTCAATGTGTTTTGATATGTATGTAGGCAGATAGATACGCTTGTCTTTTCCCATGGCTGCAATTCTGGCAAGTCGAATCTAGCACAAACATATTGTTCACCTTTACTGCTGAGAGCGTAAACATAACGGGTATCGCAGACATAGGCTGATCTTGATACATATAAACTTATCGGGTATCGTACTACCAATTTAAGTTTAACAAGTCTCGAAAAAGTAGCAGCTACTATCGACATCAAATCGGAAGACCACCACGATAACAAAGTTGTGCACAAAGCATTAGAAGCTACAACTGCACGATAAGTCAGTAGCAGAACCATGTCCCGTAAATTAACACTCTGAAAGTCAAAACCTTCACCCATCCTCAAAAACTCTTGTAAGACAGTCTGCATATACTCTTTTCCAGACGCGGTAGTTGGCGCGTAGGAAAAGATGTCTCGAAATTCTGATTTGTATATCATTTAAAACACCTCAAAATATATGATATTTGCAAAAAAATAAATAGTTGAAGAATCCAGCAAATTCAAGGGTTTTTCAACCGTTTTGGATTGCTCATTAATTATACGCTGATTTTTGTTAAAAATCAATTGGTAGGTTTATTGTTTGACGACCTATTTAACAGGCTATTTAACACTCCATTTAACATACTGTTTAACGACCTATTTAACATAACGATTTTGCCGTACAGGACAGTTTTTTCTCAAGGCATTACCAAATTTTGCACACTTTTGTCAACAACTCGGTCATAGAATGGCCGCAGATTCCTAAAATTAAAACCGTGGGCTTTTCTGCTTAATTTTTGTCAAGTAAATGAGAATAGTTTATTTTTGAATCAATCATATTTCATTGCAAAAAAAATAGTGCTATAAAATATAGAGAGTATAAGGCTTTTATCCATATTTTCTAGCACTCACTATTTGATTGTTTAATAAGCTACTTAACACACTATTTAACATATTGTTTAACAACAACCAGCCTGTATTTCCACATCCTGCCTGTTGGCTAGGACAACCGCTTTTTCAGCCCATGAGTGTAGCAGATCAAATAAGTAATCGAAACTATCAGGCACACACACAAAGGAAAAACCATCATCTAGTAACTGCACCAGTGCCAGACAATTCCATTTCTGAATACCACTTTTCTCAGCGAGAGAAAGAAAAGCTTTGCAACAGTCCGACACAGTCTGACCGCTCAAAAAATGAATTACAATCGGTCTTGCACCATGCACAAGTACTTGATTTTTGGCATCCTCAGTGGGATTTTCAAGAAGTCTAAGCGAATTACTAGCCGTAACCATACCCTCTGCATCCGGTATATAGTAATACCACGCCTTTAAGAGCCAGTCAGAAGGTAAAACGGATGATGTAATCTTAATATGACTATTAGAAACATTTTTCAACAATAACATGTAAAAATCTGCAAATGATATACCAAAACTAATATTAACTAACATATTATAATCATTTGTAATCTTTCCCTCTTGATCTACCAGTGGAGTGATATTCTTAATGGGAAAGATTGTCTCACGTGAAAAAAGGTGAGACTTTTGCCAAATTCGTAAACTGGCCACTAATGCTTGCGGCGCGAGCGCATACTTTTTGATGGCACGATTGGAAAACATCGGTAAAAAGAGAGATACCACTTTTGGACTTACCTGGTAGAACTGATGATTTGCCAAGCGAAAAATTACCAGTGTTAAATGTCCATCCAGAAGGATGGATTCTACTGGCATGATCCTCGAAGCTTGAATTTCTTTTACAATCCGAGTCGCATGATCGGTGTCTGTAAGTAATAATGGTTGCAGATTAAGTAGTTTTGCAGGAAGTTGAGGGTATGTCATAATGTCCGTTGTGCCAGAGTAGTCTAGTAGATGTTCAACTTGCTCCATTGAAATAGGATTCTGATTTGAAGCATCGGAAAGCAACTGATAATACTTGCTAGTAGTAGGATCGGTTGGTGGCGTGTGTGACTGAACTGCCTGTAGAACAGAAGGCATGACGCAATTTCCTACATCAGCACCAGTATCAATGCGAGAGCGAAACAGGATATCAAGCGAGAATGTAGACGTTAACTGTTCGCATCGCTCTGGAAATGCAATCAAATAGCGAATAAGTTCAAGTTCATCTGATTGCCGCTGTAGGTTTGCCTGATAAAGATCGGGATTTACCGTTTTGCAAACCGGACAGCAGCAACAACACATAGACAATAGTTCTTTCAATACCTCTGCCGGAAGATCAGTAAGGACATCTTGACAAGATACGTCCGTAGTTTTGCATTGTTCAAGCGCATCAGCTGCCTTCTGCTCTGCTTGAAAGCGATCTGATATGATGTCGGCATTACATAAGGCATCCGCAGCAAGATCAATCAATGTGTCTTTTTGCAACGATGGAACGGATAGAAGGATGCCTACTAAGTGTTGCATATCAAGTTTTTTTAAAGCAGTTAAATGTCGAATGCACAGCGGCAGGCTTTGAGCATTCGTTTGGTTGATAAGCTGCTGCAGTAGTTCTTCGTTTTTTTTTGATAAAGCAATTGCCTCTGCCAGTTGCATAGAATCACCCCCTAATTTTTCCAACAATTCGGGCAGATTTCATAGCCATTATCTTCTGCCGTTTTTAATGTGATTTCCCTTAGTAATGCATCCGTGTTAATGTTGATACATCCTGCTGACTTATGATAGTATATTCCATCCCAAAATACAGTGGTATCATCACTTAGGGTTGTTTCTTCCTGCGTTTGCAGTAAAGTGTATGAAGAATCTGACCCTACATGAGTGCGAACAGAGATTGTGCTTCCAAGTAAGTACACACAGGTTCCATCAGTATCTGGGCAAGAAAGCGAGTAGCCGGCCCTTTGGAACTGGCTTGCAAATTGGTACTGAGAACGCACTTCGAGAACGCTGTCATTGATAAAAGGCGAATAGGCATATCGTCCGCCAAGCTCACTGTACACGGTGTCGCTGAATGCACTGGAGTAGTTGATTACAATATCTGCAGACAACTTCTTATTGGAAATAAGTGTATTCAGCATATCAGTATCTGTCCCTGACAGAAGTAATGTTTTGATAGTATCGGTTGCGATCTGAATAGCAAAGCCACTGTCAGATGTAGCAGGGTTCATTCCATAAGGATAGAAGAATGTCAGATCGTAACCGAAACACTGATATGTTTCCCCTTCGGTTGGCATATGGATTGGATGAAGCGCGGCAACATCATCAAATACAGTTGCCGTAAATTCGTCCGTTGAAACGATAGGTAAAATGACAGTAGTAATGCGATCTTCCAGTAGCGATAGCAGTGCAGATACGCCCCCGGCCTCAGATGCGGCAAGATCCGGCAACAAGATAACACATTCTTTTACTGATAGCGAGTTTAAATAGGAAACGATAGTCTGTGCATCCTGATCATTCGTGCCAGTACCTACAAGAATCGCATTAGAACCGGAGAGGAAAATTGAGCAGAAAGTGGTATCTGACAGTGCCAGTGTGTGCAATGCTGGAATGGACAGGGTACCAGATGGGAAACTAGGTTCGCCATCCGAAATATAATCAGCCGGAACACCGTTGATTTGGGCCACGGTACTTTCTTCTTCAGTTCCAAAAACATTGTCAGGTTGATTCTCTCGCTCTTTAAGCAATTGATTGCTGGAGCTGGCACAGCCTGTCAGCACGACAGCGGAGAGTAAGCAATACAAAGCTCTTTTAAATTTTCTCATGTGATATACCTCATTGTGATTGTAGTTGATTCTGTCTTGCAATCTGTTGTCCAGATTGGTATACTCAAGTATATCATACATATCATACTTTTTAGGAGAAAAGTGCATGAAAAAAAGAAGTTTTTCTATAGCGGCAATAGCAGCAAGTATTATGTTTTGTTATCCGGCAGAGGCAAAAGTAACGGCAACGCAAGAATATCCATCGCAGATTACACTAACGTGGGATAAGAACGATCAGGCGAGCGGATACCGAATCTGTAGACGTGACAGTGGAGAGTGGTGTGTACTGGCAGATATTTTGGACGAAACGAAGTATGCGGATATCAGTGCAGAGGAAGGAATCACTTATACCTACTCCATTCGACCATTTAAAATCAACGACAGGCAAGTGTATTGGATGGACGACGAAATGGCAAAGGGAACAATTCTTCCGCCTATGCCAAAGAATATTAAGGCAAGTCCGGGAGAAAAGGGGGGAGATATTACACTGTCATGGGATCTCGAAAATGATGCAACAGGAAATGATCTTTTGTATACGGTGAGCTATTTTGAAATCTACGTTAAAAAAGCAGGAGATCTTACATGGAAGTTTCTCGCGAGCACACAGGGACAGCCAAATAAGAAAGAGACCCAATATGTTCTCGACAATACAGAGGCAGGTGATTGGTATACGGTTCGATCTGCATACTGTACTTCATCTGGAGAAACCGTGTACAGCGATTACGACGAACTTGGTATAGAGGGTGGAATACCCGTAGGTGCAACCTCGCGTATCTACAATGCGGTATCAAATGGCACAAAGGGGAATCAAATTGATTGGATCAGTTTAAGTAGTAGCGCTGAAAAATTGGAAGTACTTCGAAAGACACAGCCGGATGGAAGCTTTAAAGTTGTCAAGACAGTTACCGATCCAGATGAGATACGGCATGGTTCCTATATAGATACCGATACCACGATTACAGAATCTTATTTCTATACAGTAAGAGCATACTTAAACCAATCTGGTATGGCGGTTGGTGGTTGGTATGAGCAAGACGGAGTTGAGATTCAAGCTTTGCCGAATATGCCTACCATGTTGACTGCTTCTTATCTGGCATCTGATACGCCATGTATTCAAATCGGATGGGACATCAACGAAAATATTAAAGATTCTTGTGATGGATACTATATTTACAGAAGAGATTCTCAGGATTCCGACTGGCAATTGATGGGAACCAATGCGGGAGAAAACAATAATCTGTTTATGGATGCGTCCATTGAAAAAGGCAGTACTTACGAATATATGGTCCGAGCCTACAAAGAAGATTCTGACGGAAATGCGGTTGAAAGTGCTTCTCCAGAAGTTGTCCGTGCGGTTGTGCCAAAGTAGTAGTTTTGCCTTGCACATTCAAAAAAATTGTGCTACACTAATGTCGTATAGGTAACGATTTTTTTGGAAAGAGAAGCAGAGGGTGCTTCTCTAAATGGCAAAGTCCCAGAATGCTGGGTTTGTTTGCTGTACCCAAAAACGGACAGCTATCGTATGGAGATTAAGAGTGCAGGCATTTGCCCGTGCTCTTTTTTTATTTTAAGAAAGGAGAAAATTAAAATGGCAACTATAATTCACTATGGCAAAGGTGAAGTTTGCCCAATCTGTGGCAGTCCTGACTGGTGTGGCTATATTGGATACACCAAAACCTTGTATCTGTATTGTCACAGGTATTTAAAGCCCAACAAAAAGAAGCAAACGGTGTTCTCTGGCAACGAAGTAACGCTTGAGGATGGTCGAAAGTTTGTTTTTGTCGGTGTGACTGCCGATGGCTTTGGAAAGTTTCGCGACTACGACTCATGGAAACGAAACAAAGACTGGGAGGATAAACACACAGGATTGCAGCCAAAGTCTAGCGACTGGAAAGGAAAGCCTTCCCCAAACAGCATCACAGGAAATTTAATGCGTCCGACGGCTGAACAGATGCGTCCGAATGCAGGAATGACCTCATCAAGAACAAGGGATATTCCTGCGAATCAGAAACCAATTCGTGACGTAGCCTATCTTGATAGGGTATATCGAGAACTGCTGTCGCAATTGGTCCTTGAGGGAGGGGATCGCATGGAACTGATCCAGCATGACGGTTGGTCGGATGAGCTGATGCGCTCAATCTTTTCAGTGTATCCATTTCGATCATTGCCACCTTCCGACTGGGATCGCTACAATAAGGACGGCATTCGATATCAGCAGTTTCGCTACTTGCAGAATAAAACCAGAAAGAAACTGATTTTAGACTTGCAAGAAAAGTTTGGCGAAAACGGTTTGTCTGGTGTGCCTGGTTTTTATACGAAGAAGGACGGCACCTGGACAATGGCTGGAATGGATGGATATTTAATTCCACAGTACAACGCAGAAGGCAAAATCTACAGACTGCGTATCCGTACCAGTCAGGCAGCCAGAGACGAAGCTGCTCGCCAGCGATTCGAAAGAATGGACGACCCTGAGCGGGAGCAGATAGCTGAGAGCATTGATGTTCCTGTTAGCGACAAGGCCGCAATCATCGCTAAGATCAGCAGAGGATTTGGCAAATATGTCGCAATGTCGTCCAATGGATATCTGAACGGATGCGCTGGAACTAGCCAAATTTCTTTTTACGGTCTGAATTATCTAAAGACCAGATATCCCAAAATGAAAATAAAAAGAGTATTTGTTTGTGAGGGAGAAAAGAAAGGTATTGTGGCCAGCACAAAGCTTGGATATTTAGTTATTACACTTCCAGGCGTAGGAACCTATCGTTTGTTGGCTGATCCTATGGCTATGTCAAGTGAGGGAAAGGATTTGCTTGGCGAATCTTGCAGTTGCTTGGAGTGGTTAAAAAAGCTTGGCATTGAACGCATCGCTGTTGCAAATGATGCGGATATGATGGAAAATGCCATGGTGCGCGATGCTACAATGGGTACGCTGAGACTGATCAACGAGAATGGTTTTGTCCCGGAGTTTGCCCATTGGAATCATGCCTTTGGAAAAGGGCTAGATGATTGCCTGATTCATGGCGGAAAAGTCAGTATCTCGCGCGTGGAAAATTTATGTTAACGTGAAAAGTCCTATGCACATGCACAGGACTTTTTTGTGTGCAGTAAGGAGAAAAAATGAATAGGAATAATAAGTTATCGTTACTGGAAAATTTGACAATTCCAGAGACGACAAAAAAGAAGAAAGATTCAAAAAAGTCAGAGGTCTTTTCTATTATTGAAGAAGCGAATGCACCAGATTGGTTTTGGGGCGAAGATGTTGAGACAGAGCTGGCAGATGCCCACGCTTCAATCGAATTGTCCAAGCGCGAGATTACAGCTGATTTGGACAGTTACCTGAAGAAAGGAGAACAGCTGATGTTGAAGGCTACTAAAGAGCCTAAAATATACTGTAACTTTCTGGAGCAGTGTGCTGATTACACTTCGGTTCGAAAGGCAGCTGCAACCAACTCTGGTGCAGCTCTAGCAGCGGCACTAACGAAATATTTGTTTCGTCCGATGCTGACGCAGATCTCACCGGATATGGCACTTGAGGAAAAGCAGTCAAGAGTAGATGAGATAAAAAGCATGTACTTTCCAGACATAGAGGTGCGTCTGTTGGTTTGTGATAAGAATAACATCGGGAAACTTCCTGATGGTTGCCCGTTCACAGAGGAGCAATTTGCTACGCACCCCGAGTATTACGTCAATGCAAAAGATAGGGTGAAGGCAGTTCCCATTGTTGCCGTTAGTGGTGACAAAGTGTGCTATGGAGCAAATGTGGCTTTAAAACAGTCACTTGTTCACAGTGCGCATGGATGGCGTTTTGGTAGTGCTGAAAAGTTCTTCTCTGACGACATTGCATGGGTATGTGCGGTTGCTGCGTCCTTGCAATTTTTGTCAGAGCAGCTTTCAGCCAGAAAAAAGGAGCTAACGGAAAGAGGACAGTTAGGCGCATTTCTTCCGTTTGATAAGCCGACTCAAAATCTTGCTGAATGCTATATCAGCGATGATAAGGTTGGTGGCGAGGGAGCGCGCGTAAAGTGGTTCAAGGCATGGGATGACTTACGACAGATGTCAGGTAGCATAATGGCATACATTCTGGATTCTGACCCACTGGTTAGACCATTTGCAGAGGCAGTGTCAGATTACAAGTTTCTGGTTCAAGCCGTGTCGGAAGAAGAACTGGATACGATAAAGACGCAGGAATTAAATCCGTGGGTGTTACCGTGGGAAAGAGTTGTCGGTTCTGGAATGTGTGAGTATATGCATGTGTTGCATGATGGCATTGGCCCATCGGATATATGTGTACATATGGATGAAACCAGAAAACATATGCTCTCTATGTCTACTTATTATGTAGGCTTTGCAGCAGCCTATGTACATGCATTACTTCCGGCAGTTGATCAGGCAAGACAAACCCGCCGCCAATCAGGAGATTATGCATTGTCCTATCAAACCAAGAAGAATATTCCAAAGGCAACTTTGGAGTATATGCAGCAATCAGGCTATAATAATTACTTCGGTTATGTGGAAGTGGATGAAGAGTGCGATTTGGAAAAGATCTCTGAAACGTACTCTATTTTTGTTGCCTTCCACGAAGCTGCTCTTTGGTGGGTCAAAGGGTCAGAGACGGTATCACTACGATTTCGCAGGCTGGGCAATCATAAAGCTCTTGGATTGTACTATCCAGGAATTCGATGCCTCTGCGTATCAGCAGTTGAACCCTCTGCCTTTATCCACGAATACGGGCATATGATTGATTCTCTGTACGGAGATCTTTCACTGCAACCTGAATTTGGCGCAGTACGTCACGCGTATGAGCAGGAGTTGAAAAAACTGCCCTCTGGCAGTTTCGGAAAGGGAAAATACAATATCGACTACTTTCTTGAACCAACAGAGATTTTCGCTCGTTCTCTGGAAATCTATTTCAGCAGAGTTCGCGGATATAAGAATGCCTTGCTTGGTAAATGTGAAGGAACGGAGTATCCAACAGATTCTGAGTACATGAGCCTTCTGGCTTCATACTTTGATAACCTGATTGCCGAGAACAGTGAGAAATGGTTTTGATGTGGACATTGCGAAGATCAGCAGTTGTCCATATCATTCCATGGAGAAATGCCAAGAAAAGTGTGAGAAATATTACAGATGCTACACTATATCCCTTGCCAATGACCTATTGGTGGAGTACGAGCTGGAGCTGTCTGACACTCGCACAAAGAACTAGAAGCTTGCAAAGGGTCGCTATGCGGCCCCTTTCAAAATATATTTTATTTATTAGTATTTATTAGTTAGTTAGAAGGAGGAGTTTCAAATGAAAATTAAATTATATCAAGTCAATCCTGAAAAGGACACCAAGCAGGCGATGTTTATGCCATATGGCATGATTGATTCGGTTAATAGCGAAATCTATGATCTGGCTTACGAAAGCGATCTCTCATGCAGCAGTCTGGAAGAGGTGTATGCGAAGCTACATATATCACCCTTATGATTATCGCTGCCGCTCGATGTCTGTTTCGGATGTCGTAGAAGTCTGCGAAAGCGACACTGTGCCGCAAGGATTTTATTTCTGCGACATGTTGGGCTTTAAGCAGATAGATTTCAACTCAGAGGAATCAGAGGAAGATGATAGTAGCGCAGACACAGATCCAACCAGTGAACATCAAGCAAAGATCTCGGTGCTTCTTGTAGAGCCGGGTAAGTATCCTCAGACGGTAGAGATCGACAATTCCCTTGAGGCAATGCAGGAATTGGTTGGTGGCTATATTGAAGTCATTATGCCGTATGAGAGTCAAGTTGCTCTTGTCTGCAACGAAGAAGGCAGATTAACGAATTTACCTCTCAATCGTGCACTTTATTTAGGCGAGGGAAAGAACCGTGAGCTAGTAGATATCATTCATGGTAGTTTTTTTATCTGCTACGCCTCGGACGAAAGCGGAGAATTTCTGAGCTTACCTAAGGAATTGGCAGAGAAATATAAGACTTTGTTTAGACTGCCTGAACTGTTTTTTAAACAGGGCGACAGAATCAAAGTAGTGCCGTATGAGCCGTGATATCCGATTTTGCATGTTTTGCATGGATTTTTGAAAGATTGCAAGGGGTTGCTATGCGGCCCCTTCAAAATATAATATAGGAGGAATTACAAATGTTACAGGCAACGAATATTAAGTGGGATACCGATGGTAATGAGAAGTTATTTCAGGCATTACCGTCAACAGTAGATATTCCAGAGGGAATTCTTGGAGACGATGAAATTGCTGATTACTTGTCAGATACAGTAGGCTTTTGCCATAGTGGATACAAGTTGACTTCTGTTGTATCAGAGGATATCACTAATGTTATTTTTAATTGTACAAAGTTTCGCTTGTTTGTTTTATCCAGCGAGAAGTGTGGAGAAAAATTTGAAGCTACATTTCAATTTTCTGCACCTTTCACTACATCTTCAGATTGGGATGCTTGCGTTAATTTTTGTTATAATGGAACTGACCGTGATTTTATAGAAAAGTTTCAAAATTACGCAAACACATTTAGCGTAGAGGAATATGTATCTGTTTGTCGAAAACACTTCACGGCATGTTGGATTAAAAATACTTTGACTACGATAGCTGAGAATCTGCAAAGCCTGCTCCCAAAAGATGTATCGCAGGAAACAACACAGCCGGAAGTCACAGAGAAAGCACCAAAGACAGACCAGTGGAACTATGTTGACGAGGTTGGAAAGCCAACGGAACCCGGAATCTACATTGTTACACTTATTTATTCCGAGTGCGAACATGGTGAGCGCACTGGCAGAAAGGTCGCAACGATTGACAGTAGAGATCTTGTTGATCTGGACAAGAACCCATCTCTTGTAGTGTGGGCGATGTCTAACGAGCCAAAGACAGGTCTTGCTTGGTTAGACGAGACAGGCGATGGACTCGATGCGAGAGTCTATGCCTGGTTGCCGAAGCAAAAGCCGTCAGCACCAAAGCTTCCAGAAGGAGTTGTGCTTGATGAATGATCACTAAGAAAGGAGAGTGCGGGGACCGCTACAATGCGGTTCTCGCAGATTGTCATTATGAAAAATGAAGAGACAAAGTTGCGCCTTTTGCGGTATGCGCAAAAGGGCGCAGGTAATATTATCCTGTACGGCCAACCGGGGCTGGGACAGGAAACTCTTGTAAGAAAGGCGGTGCATGGATATACATGTATTGGGGACCACTCAGAAAATTGTACCTGTAAGGCATGTCAGAGTACGATTGAGAAGAATCCAGATGTACTTTGGATCAAAGCAAAGAAGGCTTCGCTTTCAGTTGATGAATTATCACCTATTGAAACCTTTACTGAGTGCTATCCAGTAATCAGCAAGACACGAGTAATCGTGCTTGAAGGGATCGAAACTGCATCTGAACAGGCAGAAAATATGATCCTTAAAAACATGGAAGACGGGAATGTGGTACGCTATGTATGTATTGCCTATGCCAATAAGGTTCGGGCAACCATAGCAAGTCGGTGTACTCCGTACACGTTAGTTCCGCTATCTTTGCCGGAATTCTCGCAAGAAATGGCATCAAAGTTAGTTAGTGAAGATGAGAAGCACTTCTGGTATTGTGCCAGTGGTGGTTGTCCGGGAAAGATGGACAAGATCAGTGCAGAGGGAAAGACAGCTCTGTATCGTGCTACTTATCAGGCATATTGTAGTCATGATTTGAAAGCCCTGCTTGAAGCATTAGGGCTGTTCAGAGAAAAGGACAGAAACAGCATTTATCAAAAGAACCGTGATGAAATTCACGGTGTTTTGACGATGCTGTTGACGACAGCATATGCAATGGTAACAAGCGAAATTCCGTCGGCGTACACATTAGATGCGCTGCTGTATCAGATTAGACTATTAGGAAAGGAAAAAGAGGAGTGCAAGAAACCCGGCTATATGCAGAGTCAGTTATTAAATGCGATGCTCCTCATGGTGAAATAAATGTTATATAACGAAATTAGACCCGTCAAATTAGCAGAGGTAGTCGGCCAGCCGCAGGTAACAGGGGTGTTGGCTGCGCAGGAAAAGTCGGGAAAGTTCAGCAACACTTACTTATTTGTAGGTGTGCGTGGAACTGGAAAGACAACGTCTGCAAGAATTCTTGCACGTGCAATGAATTGTACAAACAAGGATGCAGGCGGTGAGCCGTGTGGTTCCTGTCCAAATTGTCAGTCGATCATGAATGGCACCAATCCAGATGTAATTGAACTGGATGCGGCAAGAAACAGATCTGTTGAGGATGCAAGAAAGTTAATTGAACAGACGCAGTATGCACCACAGGTTGGAAAGCGGAAAGTGTTTATCATCGATGAGGTCCATATGTTTTCGACAGAAGCATTCAACTCGTTACTGAAAACACTGGAAGACCCGCCTCAGTACTGCACGTTTATCCTCTGCACCACAGAAGAATATCGCGTACCGGCAACTATTATCTCTCGATGCCAAAAGTTTAACTTCGGTACCGTAGACAATGATACCATTGCAAATCTTTTGGCAGAAACCTTGGATAACAAAGGGGTATCCTATCAATTAACTGCAATGATTTTAATTGCAATTGCGGCCAGAGGCTCGGTTCGTGATGCCATTTCCATTTTGGACAAGTGCCTGTCAGATGCAGGTGCAGAGGGTATCACCGAGGATCTGGTTCGCGAGCTTCAAGGAATTCCGCAGGAAACGGAAGTCTTTGAACTGCTGCATGGATTGGCAAAAAAAGACACTGCCGCAGTGGTATCTTCCGTTCAGCTGATGGAGCATAAAGGATATGCGCCTGGTCAGATCGTGTTAAACGCACAAGAAATTCTGGCTGACTGTATCCGATACTACAGTTTAGGGCTGGATGGTGTATACAACATTCCGTCATATCAAGAAACGCTGCAAAACCTCTGCCAGCTGATGGACGAGGAGACAGCAATTTCTTGTATGGCAGTTTTTGTAGAAGCCAAAAAGGAAATTGCAGACATTGCGCCATACACCAGCCTGATGGCGCGAATGGTATTCTATCTGTCTGAGTCTCAAAAAGTAAGTAAGCTTGACGAGACACTGAAAAAGGCAGAGGCGCAACTAGCAGAAGTCAACAAACTGCTAGAGCAGGCGAAAAAGGAGCTTGTTACAACAAAGGCACAGTTGAATCAGCCGAAGGCAGAGGCAACCAAAACCGAGGAAACAAGATTTGATAATCCCATGCCAGAAGAACCAGAAACAGTTGAGGTGGAACCTTCTGAATCTGAGGTCATTGAAACAGCAAAACCAGTTTTCGATGAAGTTGAAGAGGACGAGAGTGAGTTTTCGTCTTTTGATGATGGATTTGAAACGCTTGATGAAGAGGGGGCAGTAGACATCAATTCTCTGTTTGGATGTGAAGGAAATCAAGTGCCTTCCAAAAGAACAAGCTCCGAAAGAAACTCTGGAGGAGCTGATCCAGAAGCAAATGGAGATGGAGAAGAATATTCAGGAGAAGATGAAGGAGAATCTGGATTCGACGACTTCTTCAATTGGTGACGCGTTGTGGGAACTTTACGATCTATGTGATCAGTATTGGAAAGATGATGCAGTTCCACTCCTTCGTAAAAAATTGCAATGCATAGAGGAAAGTGGCAAAAGCATAGATATTCAGAGCTGTTTTCATTCGTTTGATAGAGGGTGCGATGTTGAATGGAATGACCTTTTCTTTTTCGAAGTGGAAAATTTCTTGTGGCATAGAGCTAGTTTACTCGAAGACGAAATTTGTTCCTTCATGGAAGGAAATGGTTTACAGTTTCCTTCATTTCGCAAACCTTTTAATGGAAATGGATTCCAAATTGTTTCAAATGAAAAATTATCAATTACGATTAAAGACTGCTCAAAAGCTGTATCGTTTATTAACGGGGCAAAAAATATATCGGAGATCAATCAAGATAATATAACTTTGCTAGTAGTAGCTGCTATATTATCTAAGCCTGTAATATTCACGGCAGCGATTATTGATGAAAAACCAATTGACGACTATGATTAGCATCTAAGTAGACTCGGCAGTGTTAAAACTGTCGGGTCTATTTTTTTGCCAAAAAATGCCAGAAAGCTTTGTATTATATGGCTTTTTGTGATATACTAATTTTGAATGACGCGCTTTAAAAGAACACAAATAAACCCACATTATTATCAGTGGGCTAAACATACCAATCTTGTATATGTACTATACCATAGATAAGTGTTATTTGCAAGAGAAAAGTGGAAAATTTAGTGACTTTTAGCAGAGGTAGTATGAAATTTACAGCATAGGTACTTCAACATTGATTCTGTTACTAGAAGCAAACGGTAAGCGTTCTGTCAACAAAAATGAGAATGGTATGGCAATAGATTTTTGTAGAAAATTTATAGAAAATGAATCCTCTGCCAAAAATCTATTGCTATACCGAACAGGAGAGAATCATGACGAGTTTAGACATTGTTTTTGGATACGATGCGACAAGCATTTGTGAGCGCATGACAGCTTTACTTGCCGCGCGAGATTTTGAATTGATTCCGCACTATTGTGGATCAAAGATAGGGCTGATGGAATATCTGGCCAGCCGAAAAAAGTGTGACTGGCTCATTCTTCCAGAACGTATGCCATCCGGCCCATATAAAGCAAGCGATTTGGTTTGGCTGCATGAGGAATATAACGTCAATATTATTCCGCTGTTAACAACTGAACGGATTGGAACCGACTACATGAGGGATCTTTACTGCGGTGGTATTTTAACAGCTGAATTTCCTGGCAGAGTTACAGAAAGCCAGTTGCCAGATGTGCTTGTTACATTGATTCTAAGAGGTCGAAGTCATGAGACCGCAAAGGTCTACTATCGCGTGGCGGATGTTAAATAAGTTACTTTGGGAGAAGAAAAAATGCAAAAAACAAAAAGTATCTTGTACGGATTTCATGATGATGATTTGGAATCCTTCATCAAACGTGCATTGCAAGCGCAAGGGTATGAAGTGGTGTCAACCGTTAAATATGGTATTTCGTCTATCGTACAGTATGCAGCTGACAATCCAATTGATGCGATCATCATGCGTTGCAATACCATGTCGGAACTGGAGAAGGCGAGAGATTTAAGAGATTTGAATGCAACATTGATTTTACTGGTGACTGCCGGAATGCGCGGGACACCGGAAATAGAGGAAGCTCTTTCCTCTGGATTAAACAATATTGTATTTGCAGGGCTTCGCTCTCATTCAAAGAACCTACGAACGGAAATTGTGGATATTATCCGCGAAGAGCGTTCACAAAAACAGGCAAGAGTCTATTATGGATTCGCACCATTGGAACGTCCTGCATGCTTCAGTGGAGAGCTTTCTATCAAGAATGAACAACAATTACTGATGCTGTACGAATACCTTCTTGACAAGACAGATCCCCGTGAACTGGATGTTCGTTTTGAAAAAGTTCTTGGAATGCTTCCGGCAGAGGAACGTAGCGAAATGGCGCGTACTCTTCCTGTTCCGATCAAGTCACTCCTGCGAGATAGTGTTTTCTATCAGCAGGCCATGACACCGGAAAGGAAAAAGAAAGGCGGCTTTTTTCGAAAAAAGCAAGAAGAACCGCAAGAAGATTCTGCAGGAACGGAAGTTGCACTGTCTGGCAGTAGTAACTTAATGGATACGATCAATCAGTTGGTCGAACAATATCACCATCATCAGTTTGGAGAATGGGAAGTGGTTCGTCCGGCAACTGAACAGGAAGAGGGCGAGGAATGCCGACGTTGCGCATGTGGATATGAGGAGACTCGCAAGATTCCAAAGGTAGCACCTCAAAGAGTCGTAAAAACATCGCCTAGTCAGACTAGTGTGTTTGGAGTAGGTTTTTCACAAGGAAATGTCCACTGGGGACCGGAAGAACGAGTGGAGCCAACCTGTGAAACGGATGGTCAGATCGTTCGAAGAGGCGAAAACGACGAAGGTCAGGTAGTGGATCAGGTAGTGGGCGAAATACCGGCGCTTGGGCATATTCCAAATGAGAAGACGGATGAGCCAGACTGTGTTCATAGCGGACGTGTTATCAGCAGATGCAGTCGCTGTGGAAAGGTGCTTCATCAAAAAATGCTTCCACCGACAGGAATACACAGCTGGTCGGATTGGACTCTGGAAAGTAATGCAGTTTGCGGTACAGAAGGAAAAAAAATTCGTACCTGTACCATTTGTGGAAAGGAAGAAACACAAGAAATTCCAGCATTGGGTCATGACTATGAAAAGGTCATTGGAAAAGAGGCAAATTGTAGCCAGCCTGGATATTATCAACTGAAATGTCGACGCTGCGGAGCTGTTCAAGATCAGGAAGAAATTATTCCACCAACGGATCAGCATGTATTTTCTGAGTGGGAGGTGGAAAAGCCCGCGACATGTGTAGAAGAAGGAAAGCGTAAGCATACTTGTACATTGTGTGGCTATATAAAAGAAGAGGTTATTCCCAAGGCAGAGCATACATATCAAAAGATTGTGGCAAAGGAGCCTACATGCTCAGAGGATGGATATTACAACTTAAAGTGTAGTGTATGTGGCCATATGCAGGAACAGACTGAAATCATACCGGCAACAGGGAAACATATATTTGCAGACTGGCAAATTATAAAGCAGGCAACTTGTAAGCAGCCTGGAATAAAAGAACGCTTTTGTACGTTGTGTGGGCAAAAGGAGACGATACAGATTCCTCAAAAGGATCATGAGTATCAGAAAATAATCATCAAGAAGGCTCGCTGCCAGAAGGATGGTGTATATGACCTAAAGTGTATACATTGTGGAGATAGGAAGAAAAATGCAGGCATTATTCCAGGAGCAAAGCAACACTCTTTCAGCCAGCGCTTGATTAAGTCTGCGACTTGTACAATTCCGGGACTTTGTGAAAATCGTTGTTCCATTTGTGGAATAACAGAGAAGCAGGAGATACCAGCAGCACATCAGCCACGCGGAAAAGGAATCGTATTACGTCAAGCAACTTGTACGGAAGAAGGACAAGTAGAATATACATGTTCTATTTGTGGAGAAAAATATATTGCCACTATTCCATATGCACACAAATATGGAAAATGGGAAGTGATCAAGAAAGGGGCAACCTGCGCTGATCTGACTATTCGAGAGCGAACCTGTAGCTTATGTGGCAAAAAAGAACAGGATGAGCAGTTATCAAATGTTCCACATACATTTGAATTGTTTATCGAAAATGAAGTGACATGCGAACGGGATGGAAGATCCATTGAGATTTGTACAACTTGTGGAGCTACAAAAAGAGCGAAGAAAATTCAGGCGATGGGTCATCGCTATGAAAAAGAGACGGTTATAGAGCCAACCTGTCAAACAACCGGAGAATATCGTGTGGCTTGTCAGAACTGTGGGATGGTAACAGAGACAGGCTCATTAGAAGCACTTGGGCATTTATACGGCCCACAGCTGGCAAAAGAAGCAACCTGTACAGAGTCTGGTAAAATTTATCAGCTTTGTGCAAGATGTCAGGATGAAAAGCTTTTACGGGAGATTCCACCGCTTGGACATGATTATGGATCTGAGATAATTAAAAAAGAACCAACCTGTACAACACAAGGCGAGGAATATCAGGTATGTAACAGATGTCAGGCAAAGAAGATCTTGCATATTACACCTGAGCTTGGACACAAACCCAAAAGAATTGTTCTTGTGCCGCCATCCTGCTCAGAAAGCGGAAAATACCAAATGATTTGTGAAAGGTGTAGTGAAGCGGTATCGGAAGAAGAAAACATACCAGAGTTAGATCACGATTTTTCTGAATGGACAATTCAAAAGGCAGCTGACTGTGAACATACCGGAGAAAGGGTGCGTACCTGCAAGAAATGCGGAATACAGGAATCTCGGACCATTTCAAAACTGGGTCATGAGTGGGTAGACAAAAAGACATTGCCGACCTGCATTGCAGAGGGACGTTTAGAGCGTGTCTGCATGAGATGTGGAAAGACGGAGCTGGTTGAAACGCTCCCAGTAGCAGGTCATGCATTTGGTAAATGGAAAATGTCAGGCTTTAAGGATACCAGAACCTGCGAGGTTTGCGGAAAGGTCGAAAGTAGGACTGCATACAAGAGGATTGTTGCAGTGGCCGTTTGTGGCGCAGCAATCGTCGGTGTAGCAGGTGTCGCAATCTTTTTAAAGAAATCTGCCTCTTCTGAAGGTTCCGATTACATGGATTCAAAGAATGTTGTTCATTCTACAGCGCTGATTGATGAATCTAGGGAATCAGGTGAAACGGTAAGTGACTTTAGCAAGGCTGATTTACAAGTGGCAAATGATGGTAAAGCAACCTCTGCCGCTACTTTAACCTCAGCTGCTTTTGAAGAGGAATCTGAAACTGTGGAAGCGGTAACAGAGACGATAGAAGAAGGATCGGACACACTGGTTCAGGAGACAGACAGTGAGGAAGAAACGATATCGGCTGAAGCTTTTACAGAAGAAGCAAAAGAGGACTCTCAGAAATGGGAATCGACTTTTGAAGAAAGCAGGATAGAGAGCAGCGAATCACAAACAACTGAGTTGGAAATTGAAAGTACACAGCCAGAAAGCATTGAGTTTACATCCGAGGCAGTTATGCCGGAAGAGACAGATTACGGCGCAATTACAAATTTGTTCTTACCGACAACGCTTAAAACACCGGAAACATTGCAGCAGTTACTTACTGACTGGGAGAGTCGAAGAAAACTGCTCCATTGGGATACTGGGATCTTGGGTGACTCCTCTGTCTATCTTGTTTCACAAGCTCAGTTGGAAAAACTTAGTGCCTCTGCTAATGGTGAAATAGCAAATTGGCAGAAAAATGAGCAGAATACTGTAGCGGAAATTATAGAGGAACAGGCACCCGAAGCCGAAGCACTTCCAGAAGCACAGTCAAGTGCTTTTGAAAATTAAGGGTGACAAGATATAAGATCACAAAACTAAGCCAAAAGGCAGAGGGAGGTGAAAACATGTTAGGCTTTTTGAAAAAGCGAAAGCTTAAAAAGCTGAATGCACACTTGGACTATATGCTGAAAGAAATTGCAGAGTCCAGATGTTCCCCCGTATCATCGAAAGAGCTTGCCTGTATCATGGCAGATTACTTCGGTGGCAATGTTACGATCTTTCGCATTGTTGGCACGCTTACCGTGATGGCATCATCCGGGTATGCTGAAAATGACGATGAGAAGGAAAAGCAACTTGAGTTAGAAGATGAACTGGAAACGACTTTTGAAGACTCCGGTAAGAATCTTTTGACCATGGAGCAGCTATTAAAAGACTCCGTTTTCTTTGAAAAAAGAAAGATTCTTTGGAAAATGCTAAGAACCTACAACATGGATTTTGGACTGATTACCGTAGAAAATGCAAAGGAGACAGTATTTCCAGAGAAGATCGCAGACAATATGTGCCTTTACATCAAGACCTACAACATTGTGCAGGCAAATGACAGAATGATTTACTTCAACAACCTGATTCCATCAAAAGATCGGTTGATTCAGTTAGCCAAAAGCAATGACAGTGCCGTAGCAAGTTCGACCTACTGGTGTATGGTCAAACTACCAGACCTCACAGATGATATGCGAGGAAAGTGTCTGAAATACATGCGTACTCTGATATCCTCAGACAATCTCTTTTACTACTGTCCAGACGTATTAGTAGTGCTATATGAGGAACACGCAGAGGATCTTTCCGAGTTTGCGGACAATCTGGTTAATATTCTATATGACCAGTGTGGAATGTCAGCAGGCATCGTTGCAGTCCCTTACAGTGGCAACTACGCTGAGACATTGCTTGTGGCAGAATATCAGTTACAAGATATTGACCCGCTTGAAATGCGTATCATACCAGACGGCAGCCTAAAGAAATATATGCCGAAAAAGGAGATACAGGTGATTCGATATGAGCAGCAACCGGTTACGGCTGAAACGGTCGTTGATAAAACTGTAAGCGATGCCGATGAATCCTACGAGTCGTATCAAACAACTGATTCAAATGATACTGAAACTGATGTCGATAATGATTGGGATGAATCTGGAAACGGATATCAAGAGCCAGCAAATGCACCATCTTATTATGATGAGAATAATTCAGACGAGGAAGGTTTGCATGAAGAAGACGATGATATTTCTGAGAGTGACAACTTGCAAGCAGATTATGATACACCTCAAGAAGTATATTCAGTGAGTGATGATCCGTATGATTCACAGGTCATGGAACCTCAATACGATGATCATAGCATTTCATTTGACACAGCAGAATCCGTTTCAGAAGATGCGTTCGAATCAGCAGAAACGGCACAGTTTGAAGATGAGGATGTGTCTGGCATAGCGACAGATAGTGCAGGAGAAGAAGGCACTGACTCTATAGATGAATACAGTGCCAGTGAAAAAAAACCTATCGAACCTGTCACAGAGGCAAAGGATCTGAGAAGGCAAGCCAATCGAGCAGCTGCAGACACCAATGCAAAAGCAACCAATACAAAGAAAGAAAGCGAGGGGATGAAGGATGCAGCAGGAAAAGGAAATCCAACAAAAAGCAGCAAGCCAAATATACTTTGGTAAGCAGATTGTATTATCAGTTAGTTTGCTTTCGTTTGTATTGCTATGTGGATGTAGTTCGGCAGATTTAAATTCTGCAATGAATGGTGACTTTGGATTATCTGGTTCTAATTCGTCTGGTACGACAAGTATCGCAGGCATTTCACAGTCAACAGTAAATACGGTTGCCAGTATGATCTTGCCACTTTATCAAGCGTTTGATCCGTATGCGACATTGATTGCTCTGGCATCTTTCATCTTGGGTTGCTGTATGCTGTTTTTCTTCCACAACAGCAAGTCAATGAGCAAATTAGCAATCTTTTCTTTTATGATACTGATTCCAGTCATTATGATTGCACTTGATCTTGGTGTGGGTGCCTGGTTGTCAAATTGTTTGTACTAGCTCTGATTCAATTCAAGTTTTAACTGGCAGAGGTTTTAGTTGGCAGAAGGAAAGTTAGTTATGAGAAAAAAGATTCAACTTGCTCTGGCAGGTATGATGTGTTTTCTGCTTACCGGATGCGGTGGTCAAGAGACATACGAGTTTGCCAAAGCAGAAACAGATATGACGGTATACGCTGAGTTAATGAGCGAACTGACACCGCTTCAATTCATTGCGGTGGGCTTTGTGCTATACGTCGCTAAATATGTATTTGTCATTTCAATATTCAGCATTGTACTTGGTTTTGTGATTGTTTTTTCAATTAAAAATAGTCCGCGAATTCGAAAGAATGCCATAACAGGGCTGATCATTGGAGTGCCATTAGTCACGATCTGCCTATATGTGCTTGCAAAAATGATTGCAGCAACGGCAGGAATATAATTGTGATTATATATTAAAAAACTTATTCAAAACAGGAGGTATTACTATGGCAGAGTTAACAACACTCAATCGTTTTTCAACCGAATTGGAAAACAAGGCACTTGATAAGGATGCACTTTTAAAGAAGCAGGAGTTGGCAAACGGCATCCAGAAGAGCGAGGCAGCCGATATTTACTTGAATACTTTGAAGGAAGAGGCAGCAAATCGAGTTGTCTACAAGATGGTATTTACATCCAAGGATATGAATGATGCTCTGGTATACTATGATGCAGACGATGATGTTTCGTTCAAGATGCTTCCAGAAGACTTATATCCAAACGCAGCGGCGAGAAACTTCGCACCAGAGCGTCAGTTAGTACCAGGTGCATTCATCAATCGTGAAATAACTGCAAGAGTAAAAGAGATTGATGTTGAGAATCATATCGTGTACATGGTATACGCATCAGCTGCTGCTACAGCAAGAGTACAGATTAACGAGGAATTGTCCAAACTGTTTAACGATGCGAAGAATGACGGTACGACAGCGCGAGTTGAGAAGGTTGCAGGTGTCATTATGCGTGTATATCCGAGATATGCAATTGTTAACATCGTTAATAAGGGCGTTATCGGTTTTGTCCATATTTCAAACTGGTCTGATGATTACACCAGAGACATGACATATATCATGAATCCGGGTGATACCTACACATTTGATATTATCGACATGACGCAGAGGGGTGTTGGCAGAACCTTCCAGCTCGATCATAAGCCATATTCTGTTTCACCATGGAGCATGATTCCGGCTGATGTTGATTTGAGAAATATTACCATTCCGGTGCGTTGCACGATTGTAGACGTTGGTAGGCGTACATGGTATGGTACAGTTGCTGAGGCTTCAACTCCTCTGCCGAAGGGCATGGAGCTGTTTGGACGCTATAAAAGCGGCGAGAATGCCATCATCCCGCAGGTTGGTCAGGTCTATCTAAGTACGGTAGCCCAGTATAATCGCGAAACAAAATCAATTGCAATAGCACTCTATCGTGCTGTTCGAGATACGAATGTCAAGATCGGAAAGCCGGTACCGGTTCGATAAAAATGTCAGAAAGGGGGAACGGGGTTATAGAGCTTGTCAGGATCTGTTTGATATTCAAACTGGATGTTTCAGGCAGAGGCTAAAATGGTAAGCTCTCCCCGTCTGCAGTGACGGGGACCCTTGATTTCTATGGAGAATACGAAAGATTCTTTAAAATCAGAGGCGGCCACTTTGCAAACAGCTACGAAATTCTCCTTTAAAAAAGGGTTTGCGGCTCAGATCGAGACATTTTCTACGGCATACTATGACGTGAAAGTCGAGCCATGCGATAATGTAATTAAATACAGCGATATGGTTCGGATTAAGAATGTGGAGTTCCATGAAACAGACAATGGGGAGTATATGGTGGATGGAGATGTCACTGGATATCCGCTTGAATCAGAGGTGTCCAGGTCGGATGATCCTGATAGTTTAAATCCCTATGTAGACTCTCAGCTGTTACGGGCTATTTGGTTCTTGAAATATGCAACTGTAAGGCAATGTATGTATGTGATACACAAATCAAAAGAGTGCAATCCAAAGCTTTGCGTACCAAAAGATCCAAATTATGAGTATGTTAAAAAAAGGCTTACATGGTTAGCAAAAGAAGGGCTCCTTTGGAAATACAAAATCGTGGATCACAATGATAAAAGAAATGTACTGAGCGCCTATTCGCTTAAAGAAGCTGGGGTAGCATTTCTTAACAGTGTATCAATTAGCATATACAAGTCATATCCATTCACATCAGCAGCTATTCCAAATGAGATACTAGGTCGTCTGAGCGAAAACGAGATCATTAGAAGGATCTGTACCTCTGCACGGTTTGAATCCTTTGAGAAGCCGCATCTTGTACATAATGACACCTATGTAAAAGAGCAGACCTACGATACCCGCTTCGACATCGACTACAATATTGTCCTTAAAGTTCCTGATAGTTCTGATCCTTCAAAACAAACCAAATTAAATCTGATGGTCCAGTTTGTGCCAGACCCGAAGGCAAGAGCAGCAGTTGATGAAGAGGGTGAGGTAAACAAGTACTACAAGATCTTAGCAAACATATCGAAGGAATTCCTCGTAATCAAAGAGGGAAAGGTCAAAAAGAAGGGCGAGGCTAAAATCCTTTTTGTATGCGAAACAAAAGATGCTGCAGTTAGTATGCGTGAGGCATTATGCGATATACAAACAAAGAATACTGCCGAATATTATGACAGCCATTGTCTAAAGTACATGTTTACAACAGAAAAGCTTGCCGTCTACGCAGAGAATTTTGAAAGACAACCATTTACAACTGGTATCTTCAACATCACTCCATTTTACCCTGAAGAAGAGGTGCTTAAAGATGGAAAGCCAGTACTTGGGCCAGATGGAAAGCCATTAAAAAGACCTGGTTCTAAGAAAAAATACAGATATGTCGCTGCTTCGAAAATTTTTTGAAAGGATTTTTTTTGAATGGATAAAAAACGCTTCTTTACCAGTGGTCAGATAGCTGGTATTGTAATATGTATATTACTTGGTGTAGCTTGCACAGTTGGTCTTGTTGCTGCACAGATTGCAAAGGCATCCATGCCGATAGATATTGTCATTCCTGAGAGTGGGTTAAGCGACTCTATATTTGATGCACAGAATGGAGTGTATGAGGCAGATGCTGACTTTTCGATAGAACATCAATTTGAGCATTTAAGTGATGTGGTGGATGTGCCGGATCGTCAGTCAGCCACCATGGGAAACGGTACTTTTTGGAAAATTGCGGATGGATTCTACATCTACATTTCCGAAGGGAAACGTGCCAGTTTCGCAGAATCTGTCTTTTCTGAGACAGCACCAATTCTACTTACTGGGGCTGGAAGTAAGGATGCAAGTGGTGAGCTAGTTAAGTCGGATCGAGGTTATCTGAATGGCCGAGAGTTTAATTATGTGGTTTTCGATGTATCATGCAGTGTGGATGATAAAACAAAAGAAGCATATATTATCGGTTATTTGTATGAGGACAGTGAGAGTGGATATTCGACACTTCTAGCTTGCGTCACAGAAGACATCAGCTCGTCAGGACTTCTTAATGCACAGATCATTGCGCAGAAGGAAGCAACCTTACTTCATGCAAAACAGGATGCAAAACAGGAGAAAGATTGACGTACTCCCACGGTTTTAACCGTGGGCTTTCCCACCCGATCATTGTAAGAGAAAATAGCCTATTTTGAGAAAAATAGGCTATTTTCCTATTGCAAAGTTTAAAAATCTGTGCTATCTTATAGTCATAAGATGACGATGACGAATTATATGGAAAGAGAAGCAGACGCTTGCTTTTCTAATTGGCAAATCCCGGAATTAGCTGGGTTTGTTTTCTACACTCTTTTTAGGTGCAGATATGTGAGGAGTCTAGTTATTTATTTTGAGTATAAGCACTAGGAATCGACGGATTTCGAGTGCTTTTTTTGTTGCTCAAAATTGTAAAAAGAAGTTTTAGGAATGCGGATGCTCTATAGAAGCATCTTCATTGAAGACTTCAAAAAAATATTTTAAAGCCGTTGGAGAAGCGGCAGAAGGAGAAAAATATGAAAAAATTATTATGGGTATCAAGACACATGTTGAACGAGGAACAGTTAAAGGATCTGCAGCGTATCTACGGTGACGTAGAAATTAAGCAGTTTGCAGATAACGTCCAGTCTGCTAAGCAGCTGGTGGAAGTAGGCGAGGATTGCGATATCTTTGCGGTGGTACTTCCGCCGGCTCTTTTGGCAGATCTGATCAACCCGCGCATCAATCAGAAGCCAGTGATCCGCTCCGTGATGGAGCGTGTACCTACTGGTACGATGATTGTTAATCCAGGAACAGGAAAGGAGGAAATGGAGATGGCAATGTACTTTGTCGCCTGGGAACAGGTAGACGAGTTCAGAATTGTCACCCATCGCCTTTAATCTTGTTCGGAGTCCAAAGGTGTCGGAGAAATCCGGCATCCGAGGGCGGTGTTTGCGGAGTGTAACTTGTTGTTTGGGGCATCGGCATTGTGTCGGTGTCCCGGGTGTTTAAAAAGAGAGGTGAGCTGCAGAGCGGCTTGCCTCACAATTGGTTAAGGGCAGAGGCCCGGAAGGAGAAAAAAACTATGAGAAGTGAATTTGTTATGAAACCGTTCGAAATTGATGGATGTAGCTCTTGGTGTGAAGCCAAGAGACGTAGCAAAGGCGTTCTTCGAATCTGGCCAGAGAGCAAAACCATCGAAGTAAAAATGTTATCAGGATGCGATCCCTGGTATTTGGATCTGTTGAATTTTGTTTTAGCGGATAAGGACGTTCGACGTCTAATCCGTAACTATCAAAATTCAACACGTGTTGAAAGATACGCGATTAATGTCAGCAGCGGCATGTCAGGTCGTCAGGATATTTACATCAATTTCTACGACGAGTACGGCCTGCAGGTCCGTGGAAAGCACTTATTGCATATATCTTGTTGCGATAAACTTTGGGGAATCTCAAAGCTCTACGTGGGCGACCTCGTAGAGGCGATGTATGCAATGAAGGTGCAGCCGGGGAAAACAACGGCGAAGTACGTGAAACCATATCTTGAACCTGAATGGGCATCAACCGATGTCCATAGCATCATCTAACGGTTAACGGTAAATTTGATCAGTAGGAAAGAGCGAGCTGCAGAGCGGCTTGCCTCACAATTGTTTAAGGGCAGAGGCCTGGAAGGAGAAGATTATTATGAAAAATTATTTAGAATTGGTTAAAATAAACGCAATTTTGGCCGGAGAACTGAACAAGTTCGAAGGCATTGATGCTCGCATCGTGAGCGCGCACACCATCTTGGCAACCTATAAGGGTGTGGATGTCCGTGTTGAGGTAATCAGCACGGAAAAATTCCGCTGTACCCGCGTCCAGGATGGATTTTGCTACACGCCCTTTTGGCTAGGTCAGGATGCCGCATGGAGAGTGGTTCAAACCGCGACTCACGACAACGGCATTAACGCTTCCCCAAAGGAGCGATTCTGGGAAGGAGAGCTTGACCGCGAGACTGCCCGAAACTGGGCATTTAATTTGAATGCGGCAGAACAGGGAGGTCCGTGGACCAACTGGGAGCGTTTGGCAAAGGAGTATTCTTTGACCACAAAGGAGGCTGATCTTTTGTGGCGAGAGTATGACATGCTTCCGCATTGGAACCCTTGGGATCTAGTGTGGGAGTAGGTTCGCTCAGTAAAAGTGAGCTCTGCTTGCCAAAAAATATATAAAGGGCAGAGAACTGCCCGAAAGGAGAAATTATGAAAAAAGAAATGGATTTAAATTGGGAGGAAGTTATGAAGGTTCTGGATAAGTGGGAAGAATCCTATACCGCCAATCGAGATGATTGGTATGGATGGGATTATTGCTGTATTCAGAATTTAAGAGATGCCCTGTGGGACATCTCAACTAATGCTACTCCAAAAAAGAATCCCGAGGATATAGAGTTTTAAAACCATCGGGGCAATCTCCTCGTCCACCAGATGAGGGGCTTGTAGTTGCAAAGAACAGGAGAAGAAAAGAGGCAAACTATTTAATAGTTTGCCTCTTTTTGTTGGTAACAAGTAGAATAGGTGAGCTGCAGAGCGGCTTGCCTCATAATTGGTTAGGGCAGAGGCCCGGAAGGAGATAATATGAACAATATTAAAAAGGTTGAGGCGTGGGAGTATATCCTGCGTCGTTACGTGAAAAGCGAAAGAGATGTAGAGCAGACAATTTCTAAGATCGGAAACGATCTTAGAAAGGATCGAGCTTTTGTAATTGCTTTTGCAAAAGTTCGCAAAAGCATCGATCCATCGTTTGCAGATTAGTTTCGGGGTCCAAAGGTGTCGGAGAAATCCGGCATCTTTGGACGGCGTTTGCGGAGTGTAACTTGATGTTGGTAAAAAGAGAGGTGAGCTGCAGAGCGGCTTGCCTCATAATTGGTTAGGGCAGAGGATGCCTAGAAGGAGAAACATATGAGTATTATTGAAAGAATTGTTGCCTGGTTTATGAGCTGGGCAGTGTGGAATCCTACATTTGCGGCAGAGTCCATAAAACGTAGTGTATCTACGTTGAAAAATTTTGGGGAAAACACAGTGAACTTCTGGAAAGAGTTTCTCCAGATGGTGTCAAATAATGCATGGCTGAGTTGCTTAGGAACAATATTGGCTATGCTAGCATTACTACTGTTAATCATTATGTTAATGATTAGCGTAGTAGTATTTGCGCTAATCATTTTAATATATTTAACGCCTATCGGCGTTCTTTCAGCGTGGTTGTTGGGCTACGGCCTATTAAAAGCGATTAAGAATGACACATTTGGAAGCGCAAGAAGATTTCTCCATCGAGTCTCATGGGCATTTCGGACGACATGGAGAGAAGAAAATACAAAAAAAAGAAGGGAGAAGAAAAAGAAGCAGTTCCGCGTCATTGAAGGCGGACGTAAGGCTTCGTAAATGTTGTATAGGCGGTTTTGCGAAACCGCCTAGATACAAGAAAAACACCTGTGGTGGAGAGCAATATGCTCTTAGCTACAGGTGTTTTTTTTGCGCAAGTGCAAAATTATATAAACAAAACTATTGACCTTTTTATAAAAATGTGATATTATGGACTTACAAGGCAAATATACAGAACTAAAGTTAATGCAATGCTTTATTTGTATAATAAGTAGCCTAAATTTTCTCGAAAAAATACAAGCTTTTAATTTTTTACTTTAAATTGTATACACAATTTAAAGAGCGGTGTATGCCTTCTTTCTGCGTTCGGCGTCCATAGCTGTATAGTGCTGGACCGTTACATCGACGGATTTGTGGTTCAATCCGGCAGATACCAGATAGATGTCGTTAGTTTCGTCATACAAAGCAGTCGCATACGATGCTCGTAGTTTGTGTGGACTAATTTTGTCGTTAGATGCAGACAAATCCAAGGCATATTTCTTAACCATTCTTTGAATACCAGCAATACTCATTCTCTTACGTTGGAGAGACAAGAAGAAGGCTTCTTCGTGACCAGCGAGGGGAATGATTTTTTTTCGAACTTCGTAATACGCTAGTAGTGCATCATACACTGATTTACTCATGTCAATAGGTTGCTGATTTTTATCACTGTAACCTTTACGCCGTACTTTGAATTGACGTTTTTCAAAATCAACATCACACATCCTGATTCCAGCACATTCAGAAACACGAATACCTGTTTTGAGAAAGAGTGTGACAATAGCTTCATCGCGTAGGCGTGTTTTTTCGTGATAACTTTTTCTATGCCTGGTCAAATTCTTACCTGTTGCAACCACATCCTGTAATTCATCCATATCTTTTCGCGGCAAATGTACAATGTCTAGCTGCTCCTTGGTGCGAGGTTTCATAGATTTTCGCATTGGATTCTTGTCAATCAGTTCTGAATCTTCAAGGAAAGAAAATAGGCAATTCAAAACAGTCACGGTTTTTTGAACCGATGCTGTAGCATATCGACGCTCGTTGATCAAGTAGGCAATATATTCGTTGATGTCTTGTGGACGAAGTTGATTTACCGCGTCCTTGCTGACTTCGTTGGTAAGCTTGCCATTTAAAGCTGGATTGTTTTGGACGAAGTATTCAAAAAATTGAACTATATTGTAACAGTAATCGGATTGCGTCTCAATTGATTTTGTAGCCAATGATACTATGTATTCATTAACGAATGATGGTAACTTTTTCCTATATTTTTCTAATTTCGTGTAATATTTGTTGTATTGGTCTTGTCGAAAATCAGCCATGCAGAACCTCCCTTAATTTTTGATAAAAATTGTCTAACTATAAATCTATTATATGCCAAAATCGAGGAAAAAACAACAACTATCAATATAATTACAATTATAGATAATCTTGTAGCTAGATTTTACCGAGCAAAACGACACACTTGGGGGAGGAGTCAATATGCTTATCATTTGCAAAAAATATCCCCTTGCCGGCTTGCTGGCCAGCGAAGGGACGAAAGATGTAACACAAGGATTGATCCCAGCGGTAGCCGATATCAAAAAAAATCGTCTGGCAATCACGGGTAAACGAAGCGAAAACCATAATGATCTTGCAAACTATCTGGTAGCAGAAGAAGGATCTAGCCTTGACGACATATACGATCTTGCTATTACAACAGATGGCAAGATTTTTTTCGCGTGTCAACCTGACGACGGCAAAGACGTATGCAATGCGATCCAGGCAGTTGTCGATACATGGTTAATTTTTGAAAAGAAGGACGGAGGTGCTTAAAAAATGAAAATATTGATCGAGCACGGATGCTTTAGAGGCCCGCCTGCATAGACGACCAGTCAAAGCATAGCAACATTACAATCTTTATTTTATTCCAATTTTTTCGGCACCTTGAAAACCTAATATTTTCGCAAATTTGCCTTTCTCTTGGTAACATTCCAGTAGCAATTAATACTTTCTTCGACTTGCATCAGTATTTCTTTTTTGCTATGATGCAGAAGAAAAGTAATCTCACGCCTTTGGTGCGATACTCTTACTGGTATTATCGCACGAAAAGACAGTGTTGACAAGAGAAAGGAGAAATTTCTATGATGAAAAGACGATTTACTACAATCACTACAATCCTTGCAGGAGCCCTTGCAGGTAATACTGCTTTTTTTGCAACTCAGGCGATTGCAACACAGGAAATGCAGCCTACAGCACAGGTAGCGGATCAGTACATGATTATTGATTTGGAAAACATCCCACTTGCCCAGGCTCAAAACAATGTGGATGCCCTGATTCCTGACGATACGCAGTTAACAGAAGACTCATCAAGCCTGTCCGAGCAGGATGAGTTTGAAATGTCAACGGAATTGGCGGATCAGTCGGAGTCTTCCGTATTGGAAGAAACACTCCCTTATTACTTGTCCCTCTCATCAATTGATGTAACCAAAGTTGCTTACTTTGACAAATTGGATGGGTTGGAGAGTAGTTTGTCCCAAACTGATCCTTATATTGCCAGTACATTGACATATGCCGTTTCTGACATTCGCGCAGGAGAGCCAATGATTTCTTACCTGCTTGATCAGTATGCCGGGTATGATACATACTCAGCCGTCGAATTTTGCGAAGCAGCCTCTTTACAGCAGGCAGATGAAAGCGGAATGTACCGACTTTTGTTGCAGCAGGAGGATGGATCTAATGTTGTGCACTACAGCATGTCAGACGGAACTCTTCAAAAAGTTGTTGTTGATTCCTTCGTAAATGAGTACGGCGATCCGGCTGTCAGTCTGGATGCAAATACTAACCACTGGTTAATTGTGCATTTGATTCCTGAGTCTATACCAAACGAGTCAAGTGCAGCCGGTGAAAACCAAGAAGAAACCGACGAGGCAGCCTCCCAGTCATTGGAAGGAAAAGTGGATGAGGATACTTCTGAAACAACATCACAAGATGTCGCAAAGGCAGACCCGACAAAACCATCGGAAAAATCGTCTTCTGAATCAGCAACCAAGCCAACCAAGCCAACCAAGCCGACGACAAAGGCACCTGAAACAACCAAGCCGGCTCAAACCACAAAAGCACCGGAGACAGCTGCTACAGTAGCGCCAACTGCTGCAACAACTGCACCCCCTACTACTTCTCCGGCTCCAACTACCACACAAACACCGACAGTAACAACGACTGCTGCCGCTCAAACAACTGCACCGACTACCACTGCGCACACCCACAACTGGGTCGCAGTAACAAAAATTGTCCACCATGATGCAGTTACAAGCCAGATGTGGAAAGAGGATACAGCAGCGTGGGATGAGACTGTAGTAACGAAAGCAGCATGGGACGAACAGGTTCTTTCTCAGGCGGCCTACGATGAGCAGGTGCTGGTGTCAGAAGCATATGATGAGCCGGTGTATGGTCGTGTTGATATCTGCAATAACTGTGGTCATGAATTTTGGGACCCAAGTGATGATATTAACGAACATATGGCTGCTGGTTGTTGGTCAGGATGGCATACTGAACCGCGTCAGATCGGTACGACTCACCATGATGCAGTCTACAATACCGTACATCACGATGCCGTGTATACAACAGTCCATCATGATGCCGAGACGACAGTTGTTCATCATGAAGCAACCGGACACTACGAAACCGTAGTGACACAGGCAGCGTGGGATGAAACGGTAACAACCGGATACAAATGCTCTGGTTGCGGTGCTACAAAGTAACGTCAATTCTAAAAAAGATTAACTTCAATCATAGAAAAAAAACACCTTTCAGGCAGATTTGCGAAAAAGCGGTTTGTTTGAGAGGTGTTTTTTGTTGTCGTAAAGGGCAATAGCAGTGATTGCTTTCGGGGTAAAACCCGTTTGCATAAAAACAAAAACAAGGAGGGAAAACTTATGCGAAGTTCAAAGAAGCCAAATGCGAGACAGTTGACTTCTACGTTAATGGCAATCGTCATGACAGCCACAACGACATTCCAGATGCCAAATATTGCACTGGCATCAGAAGCAGAGTCGTCTGTAGCAGTGGAAAGCCAGATCGAAGAAGTGACAACAAAAGAAGCTTCGTCTGTAGAGGTTCAGTCTGAGACAGTCACACAGGCAGCAGCTGAAACACAGACAGGCACCGCACTGGAAACTTCAAGCGCAGCGGCAGGCACGGATGCCACACAGGTATCAGACGAAGTGCAGACAACTGTTGCTGAAACAACCGCAGAAGTGACCTACGAAGAGGAAGAGAATACCACTCTTTCTGCCGAGGTCGATCCGTCCGGAGAAGATACCGAAGAGTCAGAAGCAAATGAGACCCGCGGTCCGGACGAAGAATTAACAACAGAAATTGAGACAGAGATTGAAACAGAAGCGCAGACTGATGCCGCATCTGAAGAAGAGACGGAAGCTTCCACAGAAGAAGCTCTGATCGATCTGTCCACGGCAACAAAGGACGAGATCCTTGCCTATATCGAAGCTATCGGTGGAACCGAGAGCGATGCCTATTATGAGTTTTTAGGCGGACTTGGCGAGGAAGATTATCAGCTCGTGTGGATTGCTCAGTTTGGCTCAGAAGAGGATGTTATTGCATCTACTTTTGATTTTGACTATGACAATGCAAGTGACCTTGAGATTGCAAAGTATGTTCACAAGCTGACTGAGGATGAGTTGTATAATCTTATTGAGTCCATGACATTTGAGCAGTACAGAAGATATCTTTCCATCAAAGAAATGATGGCAGAGATGGACGAAAAGGATTTCACTGATGTCATTGACGAAGAAGAGTTTACGGCTGATCGCACATGGGACTATGAGAGTTATGATGCGTTTGCAGAAAGCTTGACAGGTGTATCATTACAGAGAACAGAGCAGACAATGCAGTTTTATAACACCTATGTTGATCCGTCAAAGGTTCAGGCAGGTGTGACTACCATTGACGGTCTGCTTGATTCTAATGCAGACTGGTACTCAAATGATTACATCCTGAGCTTAAACCCAGAGATGTTTAAGGAAACCGTTCCTGTCTATCATGGAGCTGACGGAAATTACTACGTTGTTTCCACTGTTCCGACATTAAATGGTGTTGAGTCTGCTGACTATCAGCCTGCAACAAGCTTCTATAACGGCGGTGTTGAGGCACAGGCATTTACGGATATTGAATATCTTGGAAATGGTGTATACCGTATTCCGAGCAGCCGTTACCAGTACTGCTTCACGGAACAGTATGTATCCGATATGGGAACGCTGTATGGCATTTCCTTCGGACTTCGTATTCAGGTTCTTTACGGATTCATACCATCCGGTGAGATCACTATCGCAGCAGATGTAGTTTATCCTGATATGACTGAAAGATTCCTTCCGGCAAAATTAAATCTTTTGGCAGGAATTGCAACAGTAAGAGTCTTTAATGATGATTACGATGATTCTGTTGACAACTATCTTGTATCTGCATCAATCAACCGCGGAGCAAGTCTTCCAGACAGCGTGGGAAGCATGAATGACGGAAAGGTTCTGCAGTTTGTTGTTAATGATGCAAATGCAGTAGGAAGTCTGGATGTACTTATCGGATATAATGCCGCATCAAAGTACTCAATGGCAGCCGAAGTAACCACTGCGGAATTGACCGGATCAGTTTCAGCTGATGAGAGTATAAATCTTGCAGCAGAGATGTATAATGGTGCCTATTTAAAGCTCGATCAGGGAAGTGTACCGAAAAATCTTGCGGTAGGAGACAAGTTCATTTACGCCAATACTGCACTGACTATTACAGGTGTTACAGCCGCATATGATGGTCGGGGAGGTATGCATATTGGTGCAACCGAAGTTCCGACACATGATGCACAGTCTTTCTGCTTATATAACGGACTTGGTGTAGAACCACAGATCAGCTCTTGGTTTAAAACACAGTTAAATACCAATTCGGCAGACCCAGGCTATATGGTGCAGATGACTGCGGCAAATATCAGTAAACGAGCATCATACAATGGCAGTTCCGTTAACCTTGGTGGAAATAAAATCTTTGGCTACAGAACTGACGGACTTGGTTCGGTAAGCGGTACCGATGGAAAGGTTTTAAATCTGGAGGGAACTAATGTCCTTCTTTCCTGTATGCACGCATGGGGTAATGAATCAGCAAGCACACCACAGGATATCGTAGATGCGATTAGTACTTTTACAGGACGTACCCAAAAGGATTATGCAATAGACGAAGGCTTTGGACATTACCATCCAAATGTGGCACTCCAGTGTACCGATGTGCATGACGGCAGAGACGGCAACATGTATGCAACCTTTAAGGTCGTAACATCAATGTTGCAGGTTGGCGGTGTTGTGCATCCTCAGAACTATCAGTGCGCATTCGCAACAATTAGTATCGTATATCCGTCAGCACCAAAGAATGGATATTTAAAGATTCATAAGTCATCTGCAAATCCTGAGATGACAGACAAAAACAGCTGCTATAAGTTTGAAGACATTCGTTATGGAATCTTTACAGATGCGGCTTGTGTTAACAACCTTGTTGTTCTTACTCTTGATGCCAATGGATACAGCCAGCCATATGAGCTGCCAGAAGGCACTTACTATGTAAGGGAAGCAGATGCAGCTCCGGGATCAGGCTATCAGACAAACGGTACTGTTTACACGGTAAATGTAACAGCAGGAACAACAGCCGATGCTCCTGTCATGTGTGAGACAACTGACGTTCCATTAAACGACCCGTTGGGCATTCAGATAAATAAAATCAATAGCGATGGAACGACTACAGCTGACTTGTCTGGTGCTGAATATACTATTACTTATTATCCAAAGCAGTATACTAGTTTAGTAGAAATTAAAGAAGAAACTGATCCAGAGGTAAAGCCAACTGTATGGGTAATTCAGACAAAAAAACATTCAGATGGAAGCTATTATGCTTCCTTAAGAGACGAGTGTATTGTTCCAAATAGTAATAGTGCAGGTGCAGTTTTTGGAAAAAACCATACTGGAACTTACGTTATTCCACTTGGAACCATCACTGTTGAAGAAACAAAAGCACCGGCAGGCTTTACAAAAGATGGAGCTGTTGTAAGCAGTGCAAAAACTGGTGCAACGATTTCTGGGACTAATAACGTATATTTATTCCAGCTGGTTGATGAGAACTCGGCAGTATATTTAAAGAGCGGCAATGCTCTTTCAACGTCTCTGGATGATGAGACTGCCGTAACCTTAACATACGCAGAGCGTCAGATCAACGGCACTCCAAAGATGGAAAAACATGATCTTGAGCTTAATAAGAAAGCTTCTATGGGTGGAACAAACTTTACCGGTATCACCTTTGAGGTTTATTGTTTAGATGATTCTGTTATCATTGGCAATACCACTTATAAAAAGGGTGAGACAATTGAGACAGTAACCTCAGATGCCGAGGGAAATGTGACCATGATTACTCAGTATCCGATTGGTCATTATGCTGTTAGAGAAAAATCAGCAAATAATTATTACACGAATGATGGTCAAATCCATTATTTCAATGTTGTTGAGTATCAGGGTGGAGCTTTCATTCAGTATGAGACAAACATGAATGCAGTTACCTTTACAGACCGTGTTGTTCGTGGTGATCTGTCCTTCGTGAAGAAAAATTCTGACACAGGTGAAGCACTTGCTTACATTCCGTTTAGCATTACCAACAATGCAACTGGTGAAACACATTACATCTTAACTGATGCGAATGGAAACTTCACTTCCACAACCGGAAAGACCACAAATACAAATGCAAACGATGATGTTCTTTCAAAGTACGGAGAAAAGGACGTTGTTCCGCAGAGCGTAATTGATTCTCTGGCAAAGGATGCAGGACTTTGGTTTGGCATGGGCAGTGAAGGAACTATGACAGCTGCAAATGATTCTTATGGAGCATTTGTATATGGCACGTATACCATCACCGAGTTAAAGACCGAAGCAACCAGAAGCATGAAGATGTATACCAACACCTTCACAATCGACACCGACGGAAAGGTTCTTGATCTTGGAACAGTTAACAACGTTCCGATGGGAATTAAAACAACACTGGTTGATGTAAATGGAGAACATTTCACAGAACCAGTATCCTCCATTACCTTAACCGATCATGTTGCTTATAAGAATCTGGATACCGATAAGACCTATACCTTAACAGGAACTCTTTACATTAAAGATGGAGAAGTATTGACTGAGCTGATGACTCAGACAGTTGACTTTACTCCAACTGAGAAGAATGGAACACAGGATGTTGTATTTACATTTGATGCATCTGCTCTTGTTGGAAAGTCAGTAGTTGCTTTTGAAGAGCTTTCCTTGAATGGCGAGTTTTGTGCAGAGCATAAGGATAAGGACGATGAGAATCAGACAGTTACATTCCCTAGCATCCAGACAACTGCACGAGATTCAAAGACCGAGGATCATGTAGCAAATGCAACTGATTCCGTAAGTATTATTGATACTGTAACCTATTCTGGCTTGAAGGTTGGAGAAACCTATACAATCACCGGAACTTTGATGGATGCTGACACTGGCAAGGCTGTTCTGGACGATGACGGTAATGAGATTACCGCATCAAAAGAATTTGTCGCTCCGGCAAAAGATGGTAGTGTTGACATTACATTCAATTTTGTAGGTGTATCTTTAGCAGGTAAGACGATTGTCGCTTTTGAGGAAGTATACTACAAAGGCAGAAGATATGCTGTTCATGCAGATCTTTCCGATGAAGGACAGACTGTCTATGTGCCAAAGATCCGTACAAAAGCACTTGATGCCAATACTGGACTGAATCAGGTAAAAGCAGACAGCAATGCAACTGTTGTTGATACCGTAACTTACGAGAATTTACTGCCGGGTAAGAAGTATACCATGAAGGGTGTGCTGATGACTTCAGCAGGAAATGCTCTGATGGTAAACGGAAGAACCATTACTGCAAGTACCGAATTTACCCCAACAACACCAAACGGATCAGTCGATGTTACCTTTACTTTTGACGCATCTGAGATTGGTGGAAGAAAGCTCGTATTCTATGAGTATCTGGAATTAGATGGTGATACAGTTGCATCTCATACCGATATTTCAGACACCGATCAGACGATCTATGTTCCGAGTATCAAGACAACCATTATCGACTCTGAAAATGGCATCCATAATGCAGCAGCTGATAAGGAGATTACACTAATTGATACCGTTCGCTATAATGGACTAGAGGTTGGTCGTAAGTATTCTGTAACAGGAACACTTGTTGATAAGGAAACTAGAAAAGCACTTCTTGATGATGCAGGAAAAGAGATCACTGCATCGAATGAATTTACTGCTGAGAAGCCAAATGGAGCGATTGAGATTACATTCAAGTTTTCAGGTGTTTCTCTGGCAGGAAAGACCACTGTAGCATTTGAGCATATGTACACAGAGGGCAAGGAAGTAGCCGTCCATGCTGATCTTCGTGATGAGGGACAGACCGAGTACTTCCCGTCAGTACATACAACAGCAACAAGCGATGACACAAAAGATCATGTTGTCGGTGCTAACGAGACGGTTACAATCACCGATCAGGTAGCACTTAAGGCACTGAAGCTTGGCACAGAGTAT
>ERZ772854.133-NODE-133-length-92983-cov-9.225067_pt1 | contig 92983 bp, 82 predicted proteins | sample MGYA00580844_ERZ772854 | MGnify/ENA primary metagenome ERZ772854 (study PRJEB29015, sample SAMEA2737727) | human gut metagenome | biome: human gut; feature: human-associated habitat; material: faeces | place: China | collected 2012 ...
CCACCGCTTAGTGCTCCACGCACTTGAAGCTGGGGAATGCTTATTCTGCGTTCAAATAATGTGTTTCTTTTGCGCTGAATCATGATTTACATCAAACCGTATATGTACATGCCGCCAAGTCCAACGGTCAGCACTGCGCCAAACACAATGCCAAGTCTTGGGGGCAATGGTCTGATTTTTGGCTCCTTCACTGCAAAAATTCCACAGATCAATGCGCCAAGTGCCAGGATCAATCCAATTAATCCCAGACCACCTACTTTATATCCACCTTCACCGGATGCCAGAAACGACTGGATCACCGCGGTACAAAATACCGCCAGCGCCGCCATTGCTGTACAAAAAGACAAAATCCCGGTAGGGGAATGTTTTAAATCCCTCATCCGGGTCTTTCGTGTCCGGCGAAAATATTCTCTTCTGCTGCTTGCCATACGTTGCCTCCTTAATGTTTTTGCTCTTTCAGCCTTCTGGCATCGGCATCCCGGTCCCGCTTGCGCTGCACCAGCGCATAGACCAGATACCCCAACATTCCACCGATTGTATTCAGGAAAATATCGTCCACATCAAAGCAGCCGGTTTTGGTTACAAGCTGAATGCATTCCACACTCAGACTCAGTTCAAAACTCGCCAGTGCTGTGAACCAGAATTTCCGTTTTTTTCTGCCCAGGATCGGGACCAAAAAACCAAATGGCATAAAAATGGCAATATTCCCAAATAAATTGGAAATCACTGCCACCGGTCCCAGAAGATCCGCATATACAATAAATCTCCGGATCTCCCTGAACGGAATCACATTGTAATGATAACTGCGCTCAATTCCGACCCGGTCCAGCATATCCGCAAAAAACAGGAAGTACACCAGACCGGCGATATACAGCGCAAACAATACTCTGCATAAAAGTCGAATTTGTTTTTTATGATTATTTATAAACATTGCCGCAATGCTTATTTTGCGCCATACTGCTCATAATATGCGTCAATGGCAGCTTTTAATGTATCATCGATGACCACTTTGCCATTGCACTCACGGTTGTACAGATGCTCAACCACCTCTGCCATAGTTACGATAGCATTTGTCTCGAAACCGTACAGATCTTTTACTTCCTCAAGAGCGCATTTCTTGCCGCCTTTTCCAACTTCCATACGATCCAGAGAAACCATCAGACCAACGATTTCTACGTTTGCAGCTTCACGTACCTTCGGAACCGTCTCTTCCATGGATTTTCCGGAAGTGGTAACATCCTCGATCATAACGACACGATCGCCGTCTTTCAAAGTACTTCCAAGGAATTTTCCTTTGTCTGCACCGTGGTCTTTTGTTTCTTTACGATCTGAGCAGTAACGAACCTCTTTTCCGTATAACTCACTGTATGCGATAGCGGTTACAACGCTGATCGGGATTCCCTTATAAGCCGGTCCGAACAATACATCGAAATCATCCCCGTATTTATCATGAATTGCCTTTGCATAATACTCACCAAGTCTCTTTAACTGGGAACCTGTCACATAAGCTCCTGCGTTCATAAAAAATGGAGATTTTCTGCCGCTTTTCAGGGTAAACTCTCCAAATTTTAAAACATCACTTTCTACCATAAACTCGATAAACTCCTGTTTATAAGCTTCCATTCTACTGTTTCCTCCTTATTTTAAGCCATTTCTTGGATTTTCCTTTTTTTCAGATCTGTATTTTAACTGTAAATTTTTTAATAATAAAAACTCAACACAGATATAAAATAAGTATACTATGTGCGTATTTTTTTTTCAACTGACAAGGCAGAAATTTATAGGGCTTTTTTCTCTCCGTTTGTATGTATTTTTCACATAAAATAAGCCTGTGCACTCACATATTACAAGTACACAGACTCATCTTCCTAAACTATGATTATTTTACTTTCCCATGTTCCATCTTGCCACAAACAAAAAACATATTCTAAAAAGCTCTTTCATCAATTTTATCTGAAAATCTCTCTGGCTTTCTGCATCCTCTTGATTACCGGCACGCTAAACGGACATCGGCTCTCGCATCCGCCGCACTCCAGACAGGCATCCGCATTGGCATGAAGCTGTTGATAATGTGCCCGGACGGTTACCGGAACTTCCTCATGCATAGTTGCCAGATCGTACAGCTTATTGACCATGGCAATATCGATTTCCACCGGACATGGCGCACAGTGACCACAGTATGTACACTGACCAAACGCTGCATAGGCATGTTTCGGAGCATTAGCAAGTACTGTTGCATAATCCTTTTCCTCGGCGGACGCTGTCTCATAAGCCACTGCCTCTGCCACATGCTGAGGTACATCAAAACCAACCATCACACTGGCTACTGCCGGTCGTGTCAATGCATAATGCAGACACTGGATCGGTGTCAGTGCCACACCAAAAGGTGATGTCTTTGCATCAAACAATCTTCCGCCAGCGTAACCTTTCATAACTGTGATTCCAACGTTTCGTTCTTCACAGATCCGATACAGTTCTTCCCGCTCCGGTGCAATCCGGTTCAGACTTTCATCGTATGTTTCCGCAAAATAGTTCTCGATATTGTCTGTCGGCGGAAGCAGATCAAACGCAGGATTGATACTAAAAAGAATCATCTCCACTTCATCGCCAAGTGCTGCCATTTTTGCCACGTCCGGATTATGAGTACTCATACCAATATGGCGGATTTTTCCTGTTGCTTTCAATTCATGCACGTATTCAATAAATTCACCATTCATAATGCAGTTAAATTCTTCCGGCTCATCCACAAAATGAATCATGCCAAGATCTATGTAATCTGTTTGCAGTCTGGTCAGCAAATCTTCAAAAGCTTCTTTCACCTTTGGCATCTCTCTGGTTCTGACATACTGATTGTTCTGCCAGGTGGAACCAATATGTCCCTGAATGTACCAATTTTCCCGGCATCCTTTCAAAGCAAGTCCAATGTTGGAACGGACATTTGGTTCCGACATCCAACAGTCCAAAATATTGATTCCCTGCTGTTCACAGGTATCAATGATTTCTTTTACTTCCTCCGTATTGTGTCGCTCCAGCCATTCTGCGCCCAGACCGATTTCACTTACTTTTAAACCTGTTTTTCCTAAAATTCTGTAATTCATCCCAAAACCTCCATAATCCCTTTATCTTATTACCTCTGTGAAGGCACGCATCATTTTTGCCGTAAGTCCCCAAATCACATGTCCCTCATACTGATAAAAACAAACTTTCTCCTTTCGGCTTCTCCAATTATAATCCCGTCCACCGCAGATCAGTTCATAGGGAAAATCCTCTCCGGGTTCCACCCTTGCCCGGGTGACATAGCATTTTGGCTCCGTATGTAAAAAGAACTCCAACGGAACCCGAAACACCTCACCCACCTCTGCCGGACTGAACGTATTCTGATATTCTGTTACTTCCGCGGCAAAGGAATACATGATCAGACTGCTTCCGGTATAAAGTTTGTCCATGTCTCCCAGATAATGAATCTGTTCTTCGCTCAATAATAATTCTTCCTGCAATTCACGTAATACCGCTTCCCGCGGTTCCTCGCCATCTTCCACCATACCGCCGGGCAGACAGACGTCTCCCGGCTGATGTGCTATAGTGGCCGCACGTACTTCAAACAGTACATCATATCCACCGTTTGTATTTTTCAATAATGGGATACAAACTGCTGCCTGATGACATTGATCCATGCCGATAAAAGTCGGCTCATGCTGTGCCAATTTTTCTTTTAAATTCTCCATTTTTATCTTCCTATAACCAAATTTTCTGCAGGATTTCTTTCAATTCATTTGCAGAATGAAGGAGTTCCGTATGTTCCTTTTCATTTAACGGAATCTCCAGCACCTGCTGCACGCCGTTTCCTCCAACGATCGCCGGTACACTGATACACAGATCCGACAATCCATATTCTCCCTGCATCAAACTGGAAATCGGTAAAACTGCGCCCTCGTCTCGAATCAGTGCCACCACAATCCGCGTCACCGCCATGGCAACACCATAATAAGTAGCACCTTTTTCTTCAATAATCTGATACGCACTTTCACGCACCCTGCGATAAATCTGTTCCATTGCCTGTTCATGATCATAGTGCCCACGAATCTCACAAAAATCGTGGATTGGAATTCCCGATACATTGGCACCACTCCACACAGCAAGCTCACTGTCTCCATGCTCCCCAATGATCATGGCATGCACACTGGCAGAATCCACCTGCAGATGTTCACTGAGCAGATAGCGAAAACGCGCGGAATCCAGTACCGTTCCACTTCCAATTACCCGCTCCTTCGGATAACCAGAAATCTTCCATGCCGCATAGGTCAGAATATCCACCGGATTGCTGACAATCAGTAAAATTCCTTCAAAATTCTGAGCCGTGATCTGTGGAATAATGTTTTTAAATATTTCCACATTTTTGTACACCAGTGCTGTTCGGCTCTCACCTGGTTTCTGCGCCGCTCCCGCCGTAATAATGATCAGTCCACAGTCTCCTACATCCGAATAATCTCCTGCATAGATCTGCATCATATGCGCAAAAGGTCGTCCATGGGCAATATCTGCCGCCTCGCCATGCGCTTTTTTCTGATCCGCATCAATAAGCACCAGTTCCGAAAAAAGTCCTTTCTGCATCAATGCAAATGCCGTGGATGATCCCACAAATCCACAACCGATGATTGCCGCTTTCTGTCTGTTCATAGCCGTTTCCTCCAGATTCGTATAAAATATATGTTTATACTTTCCAAAAGCTATCCTTTTTATACAGACACAAATTTAGATTAAAACAACACCTTTATCTGTTTCGGCTCCGTAGATGCGATCAATTTTCCTTTTCGATACGAAGCAGGCACCGCCGCATCCTCATTTAAAGCCTGATGATAATTTGCTGCATCCATCAACACAAAATCTGCATCATTGCCAACTTTTATGCCATACCCATCTCCCAGATGCAATGTTTTTGCACCGTTAACCGTCACAAACCGATAGGAATTCATGCAGATTTTCTCTGCAGTATTTTACTTCCTCCACCGCAGCATCAATTTCCGGCAACGGTAAACTTGCCAGCACACCGATTTTCTCCGGATATTTATTCATTAATTTTGCACCATATTCGTTAGATGCCCTTGCAACCTCAATCGCTTCCGCCGCATCTCCCATATGTAAATGTGGAGAAGAAATTGAAAGGACACTGTAGCTTATGCCAAGCGTTTTCTAATGATATATCTTACCCGACTATACTTATCTGTTGCATCTTTCTTTATTACATCAATATTAAGGTATATCATATCTTTCGCAAAACCTGCATTAATCATGCATGGTTAATTTTCCTTATCACTGTCATCTATAATATTTCCAGCATCTATATTTTTCTTAAAAAAGTTTTCATAAGCATAATCCCATAAAACCTGTGAACCTTCAGCGGTGTGGGCATTGCGCTTCATGATCTGGCTCATGGCAATACCATGCTCTTTCCATGAAACACCATTGTTTACCGCATTCAGCATCGCCGGCTGCAGGTTGTCCATCGTGTGTGCAAATTTTGCCTCCGGCGTTTCTCCCGCCTCAAACTCTTCCCAGATATCCCGCAGTTTCTTCCGCTGATCCTCTGGAAGCAGCGCATAAATACGGTCTGCCGCCCGACCTTCCCGCTCACGCTGCGTGTTCAATCCTTCTTCATCATACGCATAGGTATCTCCCGCATCAATCTCCACAATATCGTGAATCAAAAGCATCGTCACTGTCCGCAATACATCAATTTTTTCATTGGTATATTCTGACAAAAGTACCGTCATGATTGCCATATGCCATGCATGTTCCGCGTCATTTTCCCGACGCACATTGTCCGACAATCTCGTCTGCCGCTGAATAAACTTTTCCTTATCAATCTCTTTTATAAAATCAAACTGCTGATCCAGTCGTTTTCTATCCATTCCGTGCCTCCCTCTTTTTTGCTGAGTGTCCTTTTATTATATGCCACCGACCACGTAATAGCAATTTTTTATTCATCATACATCCTCACCAAATGTTTCTCCCCTTCATAAAAAATCAACTTCCTGCATATACTATATGTTTTTTTGCATTTTTCTATGTGAAATAAGTATCAAATCTTGAAAAATCATACTTAGATGCTATAATAAACAATGGCTGAATCATGAATAAACATAATTTGTGCTCAGCATATGACACTCGTCACTTTATAACCATCCAGAATCAGCTAATTAATCCGTTAATTTTCTGACACTGAATGATTATGAACAGATATAAAAAAATAATAGAGGAGATTTTTATGGGTACCATCACTATTCCAAAAGGTTATAAATCTGACCTCAATCTGCACGATACACAGATTGCGATCAAGACAGTAAAGGATTTCTTTCAGACACGTCTGGCTCAGGAATTGAACCTTGCCCGTGTATCTGCACCACTTTTTGTAGATCCGGCTTCCGGATTGAACGACAACTTAAACGGTGTGGAGCGCCCGGTAAGCTTTGACATTGCAGAGCAGAACGGACGCATCGGAGAAGTTGTACATTCTCTGGCAAAATGGAAACGTTACGCATTAGACAAATACGATTTTGAAGTCGGCTCCGGACTTTACACTGATATGAATGCCATCCGCCGCGATGAAGTGACAGACAACATTCATTCCATTTTCGTTGATCAGTGGGACTGGGAAAAAGTTATTGAAAAATCTCAGAGAAATCTGGATACATTAAAAGAAACTGTTCGTCAGGTTTACAAAGTACTGCGCAAGACAGAAAAATACATGTCCATTCAGTATGATTACATCCATGAAATCTTACCAAAAGATATTTTCTTTGTAACAACACGCGAACTGGAAGAAATGTTCCCGGACAACACTCCGAAGGAACGTGAATATTATATCGCACAGGCAAAAGGTGCTGTCTGCATTATGCAGATCGGTGATAAACTGGAATGCGGCGAACCGCACGACGGTCGTGCTCCGGATTACGATGACTGGGCTCTAAATGCAGATATCGTTGTTTACTATCCGGTACTTGACATCGCACTGGAACTTTCTTCCATGGGTATCCGTGTAGACGAAGTATCCCTGAAAGAGCAGCTTGACAAAGCCGGCTGCCCGGAGCGTGCAGAACTTCCGTTCCAGAAAGCAATTCTGGAGAAAAAACTTCCATACACTATGGGTGGTGGAATCGGACAGTCCCGTATCTGTATGTTCTTCCTGCGTAAAGCACATATCGGAGAGGTACAGTGCTCTCTGTGGCCGGAAGAAATGGAAGCAAAACTGAAAGAGGCTGGAATTCAGCTTCTTTAGGCTTATAATAAAATTAAATATTTTAAAGCGAAATCGAAGACTTCTTCTGCAACCGCTAGACGTGCGCTACCCTCATCTCACTTCGTTTTCATCGCGCTCACTCCCACCTCCTATAAAAGCTGGTCGGTTCCCGTTCGCGCAAAACCTTGTGAAACTCAGTCGCTCACTGAATCGCTTTCCCTGACAGGATTCTTTGTTTTCTTTATTTACGGCATTAAAGTCAGCCAATGCACACGACTTCACTTTGTGTTGCATTACAATGGAGTAACTTTCTCTCTGACTCAAAATCCAAGATTTTTACATCATATAAATTAGCGCATGCAACACAGAGCGTATTATTCCAGTGATTTATATGCATGCGTGGCACGAAGTGCAGGGTGGCGCAAAAATTTACTAAATTCAATGAGTAAATTAAGAACTCCTGTAATTTTTCTCAAGGAGCGATTGGTAGCGACTGAGACAAATTACAGGAGTTCCTATTAAAACCTAACGTAGTAAATTTTTAAGCCACCCTAAACAAGAATTACCAGATGGTATGTCCGCCGTCCAGCAGCATCTCGGTACCGTAGCAGTAGCTGGATGCGTCACTTGCAAGATAGAGCAGTGCACACTGAAGTTCTTCTACGTCCATCATACGTCTTACCGGCTGAGAATTATTGTACAGATCCAATGTTTCTTTTGGCAGTCCGTCATGTAATCCCGGGCTGTAGCAGTATCCGGGAGAAATAGAATTTACGCGGATGCCAAACTCGGCAACCTGGGAAGCAAAGTGGCGTGTAAAGTATAATACAGCAGCTTTGGCACTTCCGTAAGAAGCATCGTCCATTGTTTCAAAGATTGTTCCCATATTTACAACATGAGCTGCCATGGAGCCGGTGTTGATGATACTTCCGCCATGACCTTCTTTTTTCATCATACGTGCTGCAGTAACAGCAACGATGTAGATACTCATAAAGTTAATATCCATAACCTGACGGAAATGTTCAATATGCGGCATATCATGTTCGCTGTCCCATTCTTCAATATCCGGAACAAGGGCGCCGCCGACACCGGCATTGTTATGTACGATATCAACATGACCGAAATCATTGTGAATATTTTCAAACATTTCGGCAACGGCTTTCTCATCGGTGAGGTTGCAGCCATATGCAAGTGCCTTTACCCCATATTTTTTGCTTAAATCTTCAGCAACAGCTTTTGCTCTGTCGATGCAGACCGGCAGATCAACGATTGCAATATCTGCACCTGCCTCTGCAAAAGCAGCAGCACCGTGACTTCCAATATTTCCTGCGCCTCCTGTTACGACTGCGGTTTTACCGTCCAGTCGGAAGCGGTTCATTACTTTTTCTGCTAACTGGCTCATAATGAGTCTCCTTTCTGTATTGCGTTTACCATTTTCTGATTTATTTTTTGCATATACGATTCGGAGCATTCTTAAAAAGGAGCAGTTCTCCGAATCGTTGCAGGGTATGTGTTTTAAGAATTTACGGTTCCGGATACCAGAACTGGAAGTAGCCATCCGGAAGCTGATCCATCACAGCGTCGGTACGCATCTCTTTGAAGTAACCAAGCTCTTTTACGGTATCCATATAGCACCAGTCAACCGGTCCGATACTTCCTTTACAGTTCATGGCAATGCCATTGGAAGCGTAGTCTGCAAGGATATCCTGCCACTCAGCAACATGGTACTCCTGCAGAATATGATGGAAGCCAATGCCATGATCTTCGATAAATTCGCTGTAAACAAGTTCTCCTTTTACCGGTTCGATGACTTCCCACTCAATATTTCCGCATACAAGGATTGCAAGCAGGTAGGAGAAATCCTGTGGTACGAGTTCACCATTTACCGTGAAAGCATAATCGTGAGCAGCAGCGTTACACTGATCGCCAACTTCCCATGGTCCGATTTCAAACAGATCTGTCAGGCGGGCAATGGTTTTTCTTACGTCCGGTGTAGAAATGTTGATTTGTGCGATACGGGCCGGGTGAATATGACTTGGTGTGTCTTTTACACTGTCATCACGGATTGCCTCAAAGATAATACCGAGTTCATCCATCAGATCAAGCCATACTGCATGGCAGGTATCGGAATCATAAGTTTGTGCGATCGTTGCACCCTTTGCGGTGTAATGTGCCAGTGTGTCATCCCAGTCAGCTACAGGGATTCTTTCGCGGGCACAGCAGATGCCGTTGCCGAAGCGTTCCTGATATTTTTTGTAAAGGGTGTCACCTTCTACCGGCTGTACCACGCACAGGGACGTATTGTTATAAAAGATCGTTGCGTAACGCTCTGTGTAAGCAAGCTCTGTATCCCCTGCTTTTAATCCGGGATTTGTCTCATTCGTACGAATTCCTGTTACACCCGGAGTCACATGCTCTACACGGTTAAATTCTGCAATTTCTTTGAAAATATCATCTGTGACGATCACGATCTGGTCAAAATTGCGGTTTTTGCATCGTTCCTGAAGTTCTTTATAATTCATCATGTAAGTCCTCCTTAAGGATAAATGTATTTTCGGAATCTAGCCAGAATGACTCGTTTTCGAAAGATTCCGAGAGTACATATAAAATTAAATTCTTTGATGAGATACTTATTATTTTTAAGAAACACTGTACTAGTACATCGTTTTCGAAATAACTATACCAATCACTTGTTTGCAAATTCGACTGCACAGGTGAAAAAGCCTCGACGTAGCTAGCAGCAGGTCCATCCGCCGTCTACCGGAAGTAATATACCGGTGATGTAGCGGGATTCCTCAGATGAGAGGAATACAATTGCTGCATCCATGTCGCCGACTGTATTCATATCAGTAGGTGTGCCGGTTCGCTGCATCGGTGTTGTACGGAGCACAAACGGCATATTCATTTCCATAAATTCTTTTCCATTGCTTTCTGACGGGAATGTGCCCGGAGCAATGGCATTGACCGTAATTCCTTTGGTAGCAAGCTCGGCGGCAACTCCTTTTGTCAGACTGATAACGCCGCCTTTTGCAGATGCATAACCTGCCAGTGATACTTCGAGATGTCCGACCATGCCAAGAACAGATGCTACGTTGACGATTCTTCCATATCCTGCTTTTTCCATATAAGGAACAAATGTCTTTATCATACGGAATACGCTGGTCATATTCAGTTCTACCAGACTTTTATAAGTTTCCATCGGCAGCTCTGCCACCGGGCATGCCGGTCCGCCGGTACCGGCATTGTTTACTAAAATGTCTACCCGGCCAAATTCTCTGATAATTGCGTCTGCGGCATTTGCAACAGATTCATCAGAAGTAACATCGCATGGAACCGGTAGGCATTTTACACCAAGTGTACGAATCTCGGCGGCAGCTTCTTCCAGTTTGTCAGCCCTTCTTGCGATCAGAGCGATATTGCAGTTTTGTCTTGCCAGGGCGATAGCCATTCCTTTTCCAAGTCCGGCAGTACTTCCGGTGATAACCGCTACGCGGTCAGTGAAATCAAACATTCCCATAATAAAAATCCTCCATTTACATTTCATGTACACTCGAAATCTTTTTGCAAACAAGGCATTGAAACAAGATTTCGGAAAAATGCATTTGTCATGTGCGCATGGAACCTTTCCGTTGAAAGCCCCATAGTTATCGTTTTTGATACTTTATAGACAGCAAAAGTGATGCCTGTTTGAAAAAGCGGAAAACAGGTACATTTTTAATAAGTAAAAAGAAAAAAACGCGGTACATTTGCAAATGTCAACAGGTACATTTGCAAATAAAAGGTTGTAAAAATGCTGTTATGGATTTCCAAAAGGCGCAGAATCGGGGGAATCTTGAGAAATGTTATGAAAAAAATTACAGGCATAGGTTTTGCTACCTGTAAGGTATCCATGTATGATCCTGTTTTCGAGCATTCTTGAACGAAAAAGGGGCTATACAATTAATTTATGAAAGTATAAGAGAGGAGACAGATGTGAGAAAATTAAGATTTCCGGGATGCTTTAAATTGGGAAGTAATATTCTGGAAGAATTTGAAGCACAGGCAAATTGCTTTGGCAGAAAATTTGTATTTGTGGGTGGAAAAAGCGCCATTGCATCAGCAAAAGAGAAACTGGAAAAAAGTTTTGAGGGAACACAAAGTACATATGAGTTTGTAGAGTGTGGAAAAATTGCGACACCTGCAGAAATTGACCGGGTAGCAGCAATCCCGTGCGTACAGGAAGCAGATGTTTTATGTGGCGTAGGCGGAGGCAGCGTGATGGATGTGGTTCGTACTGTTGGAAATCGTAATGGTCAGAATCTGGTGATGATTCCGACGACGATTGCATCAGATGCACCATGTTCTTCGGTGTCCGTATTTTATTCTGAAGATGGAACAAGTGTTGTAGGAGATCAGTTATTTCATAAGAGTCCTGAACTGGTAATCGTTGATTCGGATATCATTGCAACTGCTCCGACCAGACATATTGCAGCAGGTATGGGCGATGGCCTGGCAACTTACTATGAAGCAATGACGAATAAGTTAAATCCACATGGAACAGAGATTGCAAAAACAGGAATGCTTCTGGCAGGTCTTGCACGCAAAATCATACTGGAGGATGGTCTGGATGCGTATGAAGCTGTTAAGACGCATGTAGTAACCCCTGCACTTGAAAATGTAATAGAAGCAAATTGTTTCCTGTCAGGTGTCGGCGGAGCAAATACCGGGTGTGCAGCAGCACATGGAATCGGTGATTTCCTCGGACAGATTCCGGGTGGACATGAATTTATGCATGGTGAACGTGTTTATGTAGGTTTGATGGTGCAGTTGATTCTGGAACAGTATCCAAAAGAAGAATTAGTATCTTTCATGAAATTTGGACGAAAAGTCGGATTGCCAGTCTGTCTTGGTGATCTGGGTGTCATGGATGTGAAAGCCACAGCAAAAGAACTGGCAGAGGGATTAGTGGATGATCATTTTATGGTAAATCTTTGTTGTGATCACAGCATAAGCCGTGTCACAGGAGCGTTTGTACAGGCACAGAATGTTGCGGATGCGTTACAGGAGGTAGAGGAATGAAAGAATTATATTTTCCGGGTACATTTATGATCGGGAGTGATATTCTGAAGAAATTCCCAGAATACACTTCCTGTTATGGAAAAAATTATGTGTTTATCGGTGATACTATTTCACTGAGTGTTTCACAGGCGGCATTGACAGAGAGCTTTGTCGGTACAGATTATAAATATGATTTTATCGAATCCGGTAAAGTATGCTGCGAGTCAGAAGTAAATCGTATTTCAGAAATGGAATGTGTAAGGAATGCGGATATTGTATGTGGTGTCGGCGGAGGCGGCTGCATGGATATTGCAAGAACCATAGGAAATAAATTTGACAAAGCGTTGGTTATGATCGTTACAACGGCATCTTCTGATGCCCCCTGCACTTTCATGGCTCTGACTTATACGGATGACGGAAGCGAGATTATCTATGATACACGGTTCCCTAAATGCCCGGATCTGGTTGTCGCAGATTCGAAAATCATTGCAAATGCACCGGCCCGTCTGCTGGCAGCAGGTATGGGTGATGCGATTGCAACCTGGTATGAAGGGAAAACCTGCCGACAGAATCCGAATGGAATTCATATTGCAGAGTTTGCGACCGGAATGACGGAACTTTGTAAGGAAATTATTACCGCAGACGGTCTGGCAGCTTACCGTGCAGTACTGACCAAATCGGTAACTCCACAGTTGGAAAATGTCATAGAAGCAAATTGCTTCTTATCCGGTATTGGCGGATTGAATTCTGGCGGATGCGCAGCGGGACACGGAATCGGTGACTGGCTGGCGGGAATTCCGGGCGGACACAGTTTTACACATGGTGAACGTGTATTTATCGGTCTGCTGATTCAGACAGTACTGGAAGAATACCCAATGGAAGAAACGATTAGCCTGATTAAGTTTGGTCGTGCAGTGGGACTTCCGTGCTGTATTGGTGACATGGGCGTTGAAGATGTGAAAGCAATTGCAAAACAGGCAGGAAAAGAATTGTTGAATGACCATTTCATGGTAAATCTCTGCTGTGATCACTCAGAAGATATGGTCGAAGGCGCAATTAATTATGTACAGTATTTATGTGATCACATAGATGAATATTAAAAACAGATGAGTATCAGAAGAAAATGAATACTGAATGAATATCAGAAAGGATGGAATGAATTATGGCAGGACAGATTTCAAAAATTACACAGATTGGTATGGTTACGGCAGACCTTGACAAAATGGTGAAATATTATGAGGAGATGCTCGGGGTTGGTCCATGGACTGTTGTGGCTGATACAAAAAAAGGCATCGGAGCTCCGGCTACAAACACGAAAGTAAATGGAAAAAGAGTTGATTTTGATGTAAAAGTAGCAATTTGCATGTTAGATGGCTTTGAACTGGAAATCATTCAGCCGATGGATGACAAGAGTATCTATGCAGAACATTTGAAAAAACACGGAGAAGGTGTGATCAACCATATTGCGATTGTAACACCGGACAATGCGAAATTCCGTGAGGTCATGAAAGCAAACGGAATTAAATCCTGTCAGAAAGGTGATGTAGATCCGGCACTTGGTCAGAGCTGGGATTACTATGATGGAAGTCAGTACTTTGGAACCATCTTTGAGTTACATGATAAGAATCCGGTTCCGGATGATGAAGATTAATTCTGTATAACGGAGTGTATCAAAAAAGACTTTCTGCAAGGTATGTCATATGCCTTGCGGAAAGTTTTTTTGTTTGACAGGAAAGCAATGTGGCTGACAGTTTTTACAGCAGGAGCATTCTTGAATTTTTTGAGAACTGATTTGCAAAAAACTCAAAGAAGTTTGCAGGATTCCAAAAAGAAATAGACCAGAGATGTGAAGCCGTAGTGAAAAACCCCGAAAATAAGCCGTTTTTTTCAGATTTTGAACGATTTAAAAAACTGGCATGCATTTTGCATCTTCTAAGGCAGATGCAAGTTGGAGCGAGAAAGTTTTCAAATTGTGCAAGAAAAATAAACAAAGAATTAAAAAAGAAAGAAGGACAAATAGCATGGCTAAAATGACAAAGCAGCGTGCCAAAGAGTTTTATGCAACAATGTATAAAATTCGTAGATTTGAAGAAGAAGTTTTTGAGTTTTACAAACTCGGTCAGATGGCTGGTCTGGCTCATCTGTACATTGGTGAGGAAGCAGTCGCAGCAGGTGCGTGCGCTGCAATTGACAAACAGGATTATATCGGTTCCACTCATCGTGGACATGGACATCTGGTTGCCCGCGGTGCAGATATGGGCAAGATGATGGCAGAAATCCTTGGAAAAGCTACCGGTTATTCAAAAGGTAAAGGTGGTTCCATGCATATTATGGCGATGGATCTTGGCATCCTCGGAGCAAACGGTATCGTTGGCGGTGGTATTCCGACAGCAACAGGTGCAGCATACAGTGCAAAATACAGAGGAACAGATCAGGTTACGCTTTGCTTCTTTGGTGATGGAGCAGCGAATGAAGGTACTTTCCATGAATGTATCAACATGGCAGCCGCCTGGGATCTTCCAATTGTATATATTATTGAAAACAACCTTTATGGTATTACGGTTGATACAAGACGTGTCACAAAAGAACATGATCTTGCAAAACGTGCCATTGGTTATGGCATTCCGGGATACACAATTGATGGAAATGATATCGAGCAGGTATATGAGACAGTAGGAAAAGCAGTCAAAGATGCCAGAGAAGGCAAAGGACCGGCTATCGTAGAGTGTAAGACATACAGACATCACGGACATAACGGAAGTGATAACTGTGCATACAGACCTGACGGAGAATTAGAAGAATGGAAGAAAAAAGATCCGCTGAAAGTCTTTAAAGACAGAGGATATCTTACAGACGAAGAACTGAAAGCAATTGAAAAAGAAGTTGACGCAGAGATTGAAAAAGCATGTGAGTTTGCAGCAGAGAGTCCATATCCTGATGCATCAGAACTTATGACTGATATTTTTGTCGACTAGGGAGGAAATCAATAATGAGAAAAATATTTTATCGTGATGCAGTTCGAGAGGCCCTTGATGAAGAAATGGCAAGAGACCCAATGGTAATGATGATTGGTGAGGATATCGGTGTTGGTGATGGTACATGGAAGTGTTCCAAAGGACTCCGTGAAAAATACGGTGATCTGAGAATGAAAGATTCACCGATCAGTGAGGCAGGATTTACCGGTATGTGTATCGGTATGGCACTGACAGGAATGCGCCCGATTTCCGAGATTATGTTTGCGGATTTCATGCTCGTAGCAATGGATCAGATCGTTAACCAGATGAATAAAGTCTGCTACATGTCCGGTGGACAGAAAAACGTTCCGATGGTAATCCGTACAACAATCGGTGCCGGAAGGGCAGCAGCAGCACAGCATTCTCAGAGTTTACTTGCACCGATCGCACATTTCCCGGGAGCAAAGATTGTTATTCCTTCAGATGCCTATACAGCAAAAGGATTATTAAAGAGTGCGATCAGAGATAATAACCCGGTTATTGTAGTGGAGCACAGAAAACAGTTTAGTATGGAATATGATATGCCGGATGATGCAGATGAGAACCTGCTGATCCCTATCGGAAAATCTGCTGTAGTTCATGAAGGAACAGATGTGACTGTCGTTGCAAGTGCATACCAAGTTGGTCAGTGTGTCAATGTTGCAAAACATCTTGAGAAAAAAGGCATCAGTGTTGAAGTCATTGATCTGAGAACACTGGTTCCGTTAGATAAAGAAACAATTGTAAAATCTGTAAAGAAAACAGGAAGACTTCTGATTGTTGATGAAGGCTATGAAAGCTTTGGTGTGGCAGCAGAGATCACAGCAGCGATTGAAAAAGACGTATTCTATGATCTGGATATGCCGATTTCCCGTCTGGCAGCTCCGGATGTTCCGATTCCATTCAGTCCGGCATTAGAGAAACTGATCGTACCTACAGAAAAAACAATTCTGAATGCGATCAAAGAGCTTGTTTAACCACTGATGCAGAATACATATGAAGCAGATTATAGGAAATGAGTGCTGACAGGTAACATTGAATGGAAATGTATTCCTGAAAAAAGATGATAGAAAACGGCAGGAGTACATGAAATTGGTATGGAGGAAACAGAAATGGCAAAAGTAATCGTAATGCCAAAACTCGGCTATACACAGGACACAGGTTCCATTGCTGCATGGCTGAAAAATGAAGGCGATACAGTAGAAAGAGGAGAGGCTCTTTTTGATGCGCATACAGATAAAACAGTTGTGACCGTAGAGTCCAATTGCTCCGGAACTGTATTAAAGATCGCTCTGGAGCCGGAGATCACTGTTCCGGTTCTGACACCGGTAGCAGTTGTAGGTGAGCCGGGTGAGGATGCGGAAGCTGCATTGGCAAATTATAAACCGATGGAAGTTGCAGATGCTCAGGATGAAGGACTTCTGGATGATGAAGATGAAGCAGAAGAAAAAGAAGCACCGCAGGAAAAGACAGTTGACGTATCAGAATTGAAACTGTCCCGCAGAGCAAAAAAATATGTAGAAGAAAATGACATTGACATCAATTCTGTTGCAGAAATCAAAGGTACCGGTTTTGAAGGCGGTATCACAGAGAGAGATATCAAAGCGTCACCGCTTGCAAAGAAAATTGCGAAGAAAACCGGCGTTGACCTGACAGAGGTCAAAGGTACTGGTATCAATGGCAAGATTATGAAGAAAGATGTTGTCGCTGCAAGTAAAGCAGCTCCGAAGGAGGCAGCAGCTGTGGAGAGCAAAGACGATATGATCGTTGAGAGCGTTGTCCCATACACAGGCGTAAGAAAAATTATCGGTGACAGATTATCTGAGAGCAAATTTACAGCTCCGCATCTGTACTTTACAGACAGTATTGATATGACAGAGTTCAATGCATTCAGAAAGATGCTCAATGAAAAGAGCGAACAGAAGATCGCTGCTTCCGATCTGATGATCAAAGCTGCATCCAAAGCACTGGAGAAATATCCGAAACTGAATGCATCTCTGCAGGGTGATCAGATCATCTACTACAAGAGCACGAACGTAGGAATGGCAGTTGCCGGAGATAACGGACTGATTGTTCCGGTTGTAAAAAATGCACAGGCGAAAACACTGACTGCAATTGCTTCTGAGACAAGAGATTTGGTTGAGAGAGCAAAAGCAGGTCGTCTGAAACAGGAAGAATATACCGGTGGAACATTCTCAATTTCAAATCTGGGTATGTTTGGTATCAGCAACTTTACAGCAATCATCAATCCGCCGGAGGCAGGTATCCTTTCCATCAGTTCGATCAGAAAGACACCGGTTGTCATCACTGACGAAGAAGGAAATGATCAGATCGCGATCAGACCGATGATGAATGTTCAACTTTCTGTTGACCACAGAATCATTGATGGATTACTGGCATCTCAGTATGTAGAATACTTCAAAGAATTACTTGAGAACCCAATTAAGATTCTTATGTAATCAAATGTCTATTTCAAAGGTGGAGGAAAAAATGGCAAAAGTAATTGTAATGCCGAAACTTGGCTATACACAGGATTCCGGTGCAATCGCTGCATGGCTGAAAAATGAAGGGGACACAGTGGAAAGAGGAGAAGCTCTTTTCGATGTTCATACAGATAAAACAGTAGTTACTGTAGAATCAAGTGCTTCCGGAACATTGTTAAAAATTGCACTGGAGCCGGAAGTAACCGTTCCGGTACTGACGCCGGTATGCGTCATCGGTGAGCCGGGGGAAGATGCAGAAGCTGCACTGGCAAATCATAAAACCTTAGAAGTGGCAGATGCTCAAGATGAGGGGCTGCTGGATGATGACGATGACGACGATATCGTTGAAGCAGCAGAGGAAGCTGTCGGGGAGACCACAGCAGAATCTTATGATTATGATATCGTAGTGATAGGTGCCGGACCCGGTGGATATGAGACAGCCATCAAAGCTGCTCAGGTTGGCAAAAAAACATGTATTGTGGAGGCAACATATTTTGGCGGAACCTGCTTAAATGTAGGCTGTATCCCGACAAAAGTAATGATCCATACAGCAGATCTTGTTTCAGAGATCAAAGAGTCACCGGCTTATGCAGTGACCGGTATCGATGCGTCGGCAGTGACCGTTGATATGAAAAAACTGCAGCAGAGAAAGAAAACAGTGGTAAATACCCTGACTGGTGGTGTACAGGCATTGCTTCGTGCAAACGGTGTTACCATTGAAAACGGAAAAGGTTCTTTTATAGATAATCACACGGTTGTTGTAGGGGACAAACAGATCACAGCAGAGAATATTATCATTGCAACCGGTTCCAGCGTATTTATGCCGCCATTCATTGCAGTGGAAGGCGAAAATAACATTCTTACCAGCAATGAAGCATTGGATATGGATGAACTTCCGGGCACGATCGCTGTCATCGGTGGAGGTGTTATCGGTATCGAGTTCGCATATCTGTTAAGCAAACTTGGTTCCAAAGTTGTTGTTCTGGAGCTGATGGATCACATTCTTCCGATGGTTGATCCGGAAATTTCCGGTCTGGCACAGAAACAGATGGAAAAAGATGGTGTGGAATTTAATCTGGGCGCAAAAGTAAAGAGTGTCAAAGATAATCATGTCTATTATGAACTGAATGGTGAAGAACTTGATGTGGCAGCAGATGCAATTCTGATGGCGGTAGGACGTATTCCGAATACGGAAGGATTAAATGCAGAAGGCATCGGCATTGAATTTAATAAACGTGCCATCGCAGTCAATGAAGTAATGCAGACAAACATTCCGAATATTTATGCCATTGGTGATGTCAACGGAAAAGTAATGCTGGCGCATACTGCTTCCCACGAAGGAATGGTTGCAGTAGCACATATCTGTGGCGACCATGCCGATATGAACTATGATCAGATTCCGTCCTGCATCTACATCAATCCGGAGATATCTTCCATTGGTCTGACAGAGGCAAAGGCAAAAGAGCAGTACGACAATGTAAAAGTTGGCCGTTTCCCGATGATGGCAAATGGAAAATCCCTGATCGAAGGCACAACAAACGGAATGATGAAAGTTATTCTGGAAGGTGAGACCGGTGAGATCCTTGGTGTTCACATCTATGCGAGTCATGCAACCGACATGATCGGTGAAGTGTCTGTTGCAATGTCTTCAGAACTGACTGCAGATGAGATGATCCATGCAATTCACCCGCATCCAACCGTAAATGAGGCGCTTGGTGAGACATTTATGTCTGCATGGCTTGGAAAAGCGATTAACTCTTTATAAAACACAGTAAATAATATCATTCAGGGTTCTACAAATGATCCCTGATAGAAAAAAATGTTAGAAATATACGCTTGGAATTTATCGTTTAAAAGATTCCGAGCGTACATAGAAATGAATCGGAGGATAGAAAATGAAAATCGCATTAGTAATGGAGTGGAGTACCTGTACAAAGAATGAGATCGTATATGAGACACTGAAAAAAGTAGCAGAAGCAAACGGACATACTGTTGTAAACTATGGACAGTTTGATATGGATGACAATCGTCAGACATACAACCAGAATGCCATTTTAACAGCTGTTCTCTTACAGTCAGGTGCAGCAGATTTTGTTGTAACAGGCTGTGGAACCGGTGAGGGTGCCATGCTTGCATGCAACGCAATGCCAGGCGTACAGTGTGGTCATGTCGTAGATCCGGCTGACTCTTATCTGTTTACACAGGTAAATGCCGGTAACTGTATGTCTCTGCCATTTGCAAAAGGTTGGGGATGGGGTGCTGAAGTAAACCTTGAGTATGTATTTGAAAAATTATTCGTACAGGAGCCGGGTGGCGGTTATCCGGAGACTGCAGCAGCATCTGAGCAGCGTAATGCAGCATTATTAACAAAATTAAAAGAAGCAGCACATCATGACATCAAAGAGATTCTTGCAAACGAAGATCCGGATGTACATGAGATGGTTCAGGCTGCATTTGCAGGCAAACGTATGGAGTTGTTTAAAGCAGACTGCAAGTGCCCGGAGATCCTGGCAGCAGTAGAAGCAGCAGTGAAATAAGAATGCCGAGGCATTTTTGAAAAGATGACAATTCAAGTCGAACGCACGTGAGACTTGGTGTGTGATAGCACACTTTCGTGTAAATGACATAGGGTTATAATAGTATCAAGAGTGGGAAGGTGTCCTGACTGACAATACGCCGGTCAGGGCATCTTTATTTTCCGAGATTGCATAGCTGCCTGTATACAGGAGAGCACTATTTGCTTTCTTGCAAAAAGGAAATCTTTTTTTGCACAAAAACAAATTGACATGATGTTTTTGTGCAAAAAATCATATTCGATGGAATTGTAATTACATTTGACCAATTGTTTTAAAAAGGAACAAAGTGCAAAAAAAGTGTAAGAAACAGGTAAAAGTGCACAAAAAATGCGATGAAAACAGGCAAATACTTAAAAAATGCATAAAAAACGAAAAGTGGCACATGTTTTGCGAATTATATAAGCAAAGAATCGGAAACGAGAAAGAAAAAAGGAGATGGATTTTACAATGAAAGCATTAGTAAAAACTGAAGTTGGAAAAGGAATGGATGGACTTGGCATCATGGATATTCCAAAACCTGTTCCAAAGAAAAACGAATTGCTGATCAAGATCATGGCAACCGGAATCTGTGGAACAGATTTACATATTATGGAAGATGGTTATCCACATTCTGTACCGGTTGCACTGGGACATGAGTTTACCGGAGTAGTAGAAGAAGCTGGCGAAGAAACATCCGGATTTGAAGTTGGGGATCAGGTCATTGTAAATAATATCATCGGATGTGGTCATTGCCATTACTGCAAAAAAGGTGATTATGTATTTTGTAACGAAAAGAGATCTATTGGTATCAACTTAAATGGCGGTATGGCAGAGTATACAGTCGCACCGTTTGATCATTGTATGAAAGTACCAGAGTCTATGAGAGGAAAAGATCTTCCGGCATTAAGCGAACCGATTGCCTGCTGCGTACGTGGGGTGTTAGAGCAGACAGATATCAAACCGGGAGATAAAGTACTGATTACAGGACCTGGTTTTATGGGACTGATGTGTAATCAGCTTGCAAAGCTGTGTGGTGCTTATACGATCATCTCCGGGACACCGGCAGACAAAGCCAGATTAGAGCTAGCGCTGAAACAGGGAGCTGACCGCGTGGTAGATAACGGAGATGATTTAAAGAAAGTAGTAGAAGAAGTAACAGATGGCGGTGTAGACATTGTTCTGGAGTGTTCCGGAAGTCCCTATGCGATTCCCGGTGCATTGGATGCCATTCGTAAACAGGGTGCATGGACTCAGGTTGGTATGTACGGAAAAGATGTAACCGTAGCAATGGATACCATCAATCGAAAAGAACTTGATTTCAAGGGAACATTTGCAACGGCAAATTCTACATGGGAAAAATTAGTTAAATTATATGAATTAGATAAATTACAATTGGACGATTATGTAAGTGCAAGAATCCCGCTGGAAAACTGGAAAGAGGGATTTGAAATGTTCCAGAGAAAAGAAGGAATTAAATTGTTCCTGGTACCATAGAAAATGTGGTAAGAAAGGGGGAAAACTTGAATGAGCTCTCAAAAAAAGAGTAAAAACAAGATCATTATAATTGCTGTTGTGGTAGTAGCTATATTGATCGTATTACATATTATTACCGGTTTTGTTCTGTTGTCGCCGAGCAACCTGCTGATCCTTGCCGGTAATATGGCAGTTCCAACAATCATCGCACTTGGATTTACATTCATTTTTGCTTGTAATATTACAGACCTTTCGCCAGGGGCAATTGTTCTGCTTACTGCGAACTGTGCAGGTATTATCGGTAATGCATGTGGAAGTCCGGTAGCAGCGATTCCGGCAATGCTGGTAGGCTGTATCGCAGTTGGTGTTGCATGTGGATTTATCAACTTCACGATTTATCGTGTTTCCAAAATTCCACCATGGATTGCTGGTCTTGGTATGACAATGGCATATGAGGCGATCGTAGGAATTTATTCTCAGGCGCGTGCCAATAAAGGACTTCAGGTAGAATTCCTGAGAGATGAGAACCGTATTCTTGGTTCACAGCCATGGATCTTCATTGTACTCATTATCTGTGTGGTTATTTCCTATATCATTTATAACCATACAACCATCGGAATCAATATCAGAGCGGCAGGATGTAATGAAAACGTTGCAAAAACAATGGGTATCAATGTTTCAAAGACACTGATCATCGGCGGCATTATTGCCGGATTATTCTTCGGCATCGCTGGTGTGGTAAAAGAGAGTGTTTCCATTTTTACTCCGGCACAGGGTGGTCTGACATCTCTTTCCACTGTGTTCCAGCCACTTGCAGCAGTACTTCTTGCAAAGGCACTTTCCAAAAATATCAACCGTATTATTGCGGTACCGATCAGTACATTTATTATCGTTGTTATCTTCAACGTACTGACACTTTTGGGTGTTCCTTCCGGAACATTCCAGGAATTCCTTTTAGGAAGCGTAGTTATTATCTTTGCGGTATTCGCACAGCGTGGTGTAAAGGGGGTAGTTAAGTAATGTATGGTGAAACTATCTTAAAAATTGAAGGATTAAACAAAAGCTTTGGTATTACCCATGCAAATGCGGATATCAACCTTGAACTTCACAGAGGCGAGGTTCGTGCACTGGCAGGAGAGAATGGTTCCGGAAAATCAACCTTACTCTCACAGATTGCAGGAATTTACGGAAGTGATTCCGGTACAATGTATCTGAACGGACAGGTATATGCACCAAAGAGTCCAATGGATGCAAATGATAATAAGATTGCAATCGTTGTTCAGGAGCTTGGTCTTATTGCAGACCTGCCGGCAGGAATTAATGTTTATCTTGGAAGAACGAAAAAGTTTTCAAATCATGGTTTCATTAATCACAAAAAGATTTTTGCAGCAGCAAATGCAGAGCTGGAAAAATGGGGATTACCAAAAATCAATTTTAACCGCAGTACAGACGGACTGAACATTGAGAACAGAAAGATGATTGAGCTTACCCGTGCGCTTTCTTCAGATCCGGATATCTTGATCCTGGATGAAGTAACACAGTCTCTTTCCCATGACAACCGTGAAGTAATCTATGAGCTTATTAAAAAGTTCAAAGAACTTGGAAGAGCAATCTTACTGATTTCTCACGATCTGGAAGAGACACTTCGTATCTCCGATTCCATTACGGTACTTCGAGATGGAAGAGCAGTTGGAACCGTAGAGACCAGTGATGTGACAGATGATGATGTCAAACGAATGATGGTCGGTCGTGAGATGAGTGGAGATTATTACCGCGTGGATGAAGAAGAAATTTACGAGGATGAGGTAGTATTTTCCTTTGACCACGTATCAACAAATACCGGATTAAAAGACGTAAGTTTTGAAGTTCATAAAGGAGAGATCCTTGCATTCTGTGGACTTTCTGATTCCGGTATCCACGATGTAGGACAGGCTGCTTACGGTCTGGTAAAACCAACATCCGGTAAAGTTTTATTAAACGCTGAAAATCTTGAGATAGAAGATGCAATGTTCTCATTGAAACACAGAATCGCATATGTTCCGAAAGACAGGGATGAGGAAGCACTGATGATGGCGACAACCATCCAGAATAACTTCTGTGTACCGTCTCTGGAAGAGATATCCAAGAAATTCGGATATGTCAGTGCAAAAGAAATGAGAGAGATGGCAGATAAAGCCAAGAGAGAATATCAGGTAAAATGTACAAGCGTAAATCAGAATATGAATGGTCTTTCCGGTGGAAATAAACAGAAAGTAAATCTTGGAAGATGGCTTTTGAAAGACTTACAGCTTTTGATCGTTGACTGCCCGACCCGTGGTGTTGATATCGGTGTAAAAGCGTACATTTATCACGTAATGCAGGAAGCAAAGAAAAAAGGTCTTACTATGCTGCTTATCACAGATGAGCTTACAGAGGCTATGGGTATGGCAGATAATATCATTGTTATGAAAGATGGTATGGTCAAGAAAGAAATTGGAAGAAGTTCCCACTTCAGTGAAGAAAAAATGATTGAGGAGATGATCTAATGCGAAAAAAAATTCATGTTTTGGATGTTATGCCCATAATTATCATGCTTGGTCTGTTTGTCTTTTTTGCAATTGGATCTCATGGGAATACCATAACATTATTTAATATCAAAAATATTGTAATTCAGACAGTGCCTGTAGCACTGGGAGCGCTGGGAGTTATCTTTGTTGTATCCATCGGAAGTACAGATATTTCGGTAGGTGCCAATGCAGCTCTCTCCGCAACAATCGCAGCACTTATTTCACAGTCCACATCAGAATTTTTGATGATTCCGCTGACACTTGTTATCAGTACCCTGATCGGTGCTTTCCTTGGCTGGATTATTACAAAATTTAAAACGGACTCTTTTATGACAACACTTGCAAGTCTGATCGGATTAAGAGGATTGATGAACTTTATTCTGTCCCTGAAGACAGTTACAGCACCAAGATATCTGCTTACTATTTCAAGCTTCAAGGTTTCATTGATTATTCTTGTCATTTTTGTAGTAATCGTATTTTTCGTATTTGAGAAGACAAAATTCGGATATTACTGCAAGAGTATGGGTGAAAATGAGAGAACCGTAAAGGCGATCGGTATTAATACAAATAAGATCCGTTTTATCTGTTTCTGTATTTCAGGATTTATGGCAGGTGTTTTTGGATTCATCCTTCTTGGTAAAGTATCAGGTGCGTCAAGTACACTTTGTAACATGATGGAGATGAAGATCCAGATGGCAATCTTCCTTGGTGGTATCCTTGTTACTGGAGGATTTTCAAGTAAACTTTTCAAAGCGATTATCGGATCATTTACGATTGTTATTATTGAGAACGGACTTGTTTCCTGTGGTGTAGCAACATCTCCTTCCGAGATCATTGAAGGTGTCCTGCTTATCGTAATCCTTTGCGTTACGATCTATTCAAACAAGATGGCTCTTAAGAAGAGCGATATGGAGCTTTTGCTGACGAAAGATGCAAAAGATGCTTAACAGAAACTTATATCAGATGGGAGATGACTCCCACCTCTATAGGTGGTGAGAAACAAGCTAGTATCAGTGGTGGGAGCCAATCCCCCATCTGATATAGCCTCCGGCAGGATTACAGAGGTGCGCAGTTGAAGTATGTCATGCAATTGCATGACGCGCACCTCGCAACAAGAATGCCGGAGCATTCTTGAAATGAATAAAGCCAGAGTGGTTTTAGGATAAAAACTTTTTAAGGAGGAAAAAAATGAAAAAAAGATTATTGGGAATGGTTTTGGCAGTAGCTATGGCAAGTTCACTTGCATTAACCGGTTGTGGAAGCGGCGGTGATTCCGGACAGTCAAATGGTACTCAGGGAACAGGGGGATCCTCTGAGCAGGAGAATACATCTTCTTCAGGTGGTCAGTCCGGTGACCTTTCAAATCTTGGTTACACATTTGCAACAAATGACTTTGGCCAGGGTGAATACTCACTGGATATCAACGCGTGGATCATTGATTCTGTCGCACAGCATATAGGCTCTACAGTAGACGTTGTAGATAACCAGTTTACAGTTGATAACATTGTTACGCAGCTTCGTTCACAGCTTTCCAAAGGACCGGACGGTGTTTGTATGATCGGTATTGCAGAGACTGTATTCCCGGCTATTTCACAGGCTTGCCAGGAAGCAAATGTACCTTATTCATTCTTTGCAACTCCGCCGGTTGATGCAGATGTAGAAACAATGGAAGAAGATCCGTTGTATGCAGGTACTGTATTATTCGATCCGGAAGCTGAGGCAGCTTATCTTGCAGAGAAAGCTTATGAAGCAGGTGGAAGAAAAGCCGTTATCCTTGCAGGTGCTCAGGGTGACTACAACCACGATCATCGAATCACTGGTTTCACAAAGAAATTTGAGGAATTAGGTGGCAAAGTTCTTGATGTAGCACGTTGCGATAACCCGGGACAGGGCGATGAGAAAGGTTCTAACCTTCTTTCTGCAAACAAAGATGCAGACGTTGCTATTGGAGCAGGTGCTGGATATATCACATCTCTGGAAGGTGTCAGAGAAAAAATGGGCCTTGATTACAAGATTTACGGCTGTGATACAACTCCAAATCTGATTCAGGATGTTATCGATGGCAAAGTAGAGATCATCTCTGCCGGTGCTAATACAGGTGCCGGATTTGCTGAAATCCTTCTGATCAACAAACTGCTCGGACATCCGATTCTTGATGCAGATGGCAAAGCTCCGTATACAAAAGACCTTACATTATTCTACTGTGATTCTTCCAACTGTGAGAAATTCCAGAAATTCTGGGATGAGTGCCAGAAGAGCCCTCTGACACAGGAAGAAGTTATGAACCTGATCGGTGAAGATGTAACATATGATGATTTCATTACTGCACTGAAGAACTATGCTGACGACAGCTATGCAAAAATTGACAAATATTAATCAGTTAAAATAATTTATAGTGATTTCAAGTCGAACGCACGTGAGACTTGGTGCGTGATTCTGGTCAGCGAAAGCTGACATATTCTTCTCAGAATCACTGCACATCCCCGCGGAGCGTTTATCTCAGTCGAAGATTGTACTCCCACTGAGAAAGACTTGTTATTACTCATCACTTGCAGAAGTGGGAGTCTTCTCGACTGAGATAAATGTGATATGATCTCCAGGTGTTAGACTTTACAGGTCTGACATCTGGAGGTTTTTTCAGATTAAAATTATAACAAATTAAAGGGAAGGAGAAATTTATTATGAAAAAGAGACTTTTGGCATTATCAATGATTGCCGCAATGACTGCCGCAATGCTTGCTGGATGTGGCACAGCAGGAGACAGCAACAATGGAGGCACAGCTGATACAAAATCTGCATCAGCAGAAGCGAATACCTCAAAAGATGATTCCGGGGAATATCCGGAGTACAAATTCGGAACCAATATATGGGGATCTGGTTCTTATGTATTGGAGTCAAATGCAAAGACAGCAAATGTCAATTATTCAGGACTTGGTATCACGGTCGATGGTATCAGCAATGAATTTACTGCAGACAAGATTACAACAGATGTTCAGACACAGATATCTGATGGATGCCAGGCAATTCTGGAAATGTGTGTAACACCGCCCTCCTTTATGTCTGTATCACAGATTTGTGAAGAAAATGGAATTCCGTTTGTTCTTTATGATAAAACACCGGGTGATGAAGCTACAAAAGCAGCAGTAGAGAGCAAATCTACTTATGCAGGAACAATTGTATGTTCAGATTATCAGTTCGGTTATGAAATTGGTCAGAAGTGTATTGAAGATGGATGCAAAAAAGTTATTTTAGTAAGATCATCCATCGGTGATGCGTCCCATGATGAACGAGAAAAAGGCTTTACCGCAGCGTTTGTAGATGAAGGTAAGGGAGAAATCCTTGGCTCTGCAGTATGTGCAAACCCTGGTGAAGCTGTAGATAAATCCAACGATGCAATTACAGCATACGGACAGTCTGCTGATTGTATCTATGCATTAGGTTCCGATTTTGCAACAGGTACGATCAATGCGATCGCAGCAAGATCTGATTCTTATTCCAAAGAGCTTAAGATCTATACCACAGATTTTACTCCGGATATGGCACAGCTTATTCTGGATGGAAAACTGGCAGCACTTAACGGTGGACAGCTTGAGGAGTGTTCTGTGGCAGCAGCACTTGCATGCAACTGGCTGGATGGACATCCAATCCTTGATGAAAACGGAAAAGCGCCGTTCTTTAACCAGATGATGCCGTGTACGATCGATGAAACAAATGCGCAGGCATATGTTGACAAGATGGAATCCGGTGAGCCGATCGTTCCTCAGGAGTACTACAAAAACTTACTGTACAGATATAATCCGGATGTAACATATGATGATTTTGTAGAATTCCTTGAGAATTATTCACAGATCTACATGGATGGTATTTCAAGATAATTATATATGAAATTAAGATAATGGTTTTGAATTAAGCTAGAGGTTACCGGATCGGATAGAATCTTATCCAATCCGGTGATTTTTTAGAGGGGGATCGTATTGATGAGAGCTAAAGATAGTAAAAAAAGTACTATTAGTCTCCTGATAATTATTGCAGTTGTTATTGTCGTAATGTTTATTATCAATGTTATTTGTAAATATAACTTTCTTACGGTAAATAACTGGATGCTTATTATCGCGGGGGCGGTTATTCCTACTTTTACAGCATGGGGATTATGTTTTCTGTTTGCTGCCAATGTAACGGATTTTTCCATCGGTGCTATGGTTATTCTGGGAGCAAATCTTGCAGGTACATGGGGAAACAGTGTTGGTATCCCGGGAGTCCTGGTTGGCGGTCTTTTGATTGGTATCTGTCTTACAATGGCTAACTTTCTGGTATTTAATCTTTCGAAAATTCCGTCATGGATTGCTGGTATGGGAATGACTCTTATTTATGAGTCTATCGGTGTCGTATATTCGAATAAACGTTTGGCTGAAGGAAAACAGGTCGTTCAGCTTGAAAATGAACTTAGAATTTTTGGTATGTCACCATGGATCTATATCATTCTTATTATTGGCGGAATCGTGGCTTACATTTTATATAATAAGGCTTCTGTTGGAATCAATATCCGTGCGGTCGGAAACAATCCGCATGTGGCAAAACAGATGGGAATCCCGATTATGAAAACACTGTTATGCTGTGGTCTGATCGCAGGAATCTTTTTCGGATGCTCTGCATTTCTTACAGAAAGTTATTCCGGACGTGCAACGGCGGCCGCAGGATTATCATCTATTTCAAATATTTTCCAGGCGCTGGCAGCAGTCCTGCTTGCACAGGTTATGCAGAAAAAGATCAATATCACGATTGCTATTCCGATTTCTACCATACTGATCATGGCAATCTTTAATGTTCAGACGCAGCTTGGTGTCCGCTCAGGAACCTATCAGCAGGTTGTGCTTGGTGCAATCGTTCTTATCTTTGGAATCATTGCCCAGAGAGGTGCGAAGGGGGTTGTTAAATAATGGCAGAAATTATTCTTGATATTAAAAAACTTAACAAAAGCTTTGGACCGACACATGCAAATGTAGATATTGATTTTCAGCTTGAGGCTGGTGAAGTAAGAGGTCTTGCCGGGGAAAATGGATCTGGAAAATCGACACTTCTTTCACAGATTGCCGGAATGTATCCTTATGACAGTGGAGAGATGACACTTCACGGAAAACCTTATAAACCGACAAGCCCTGTCAGTGCCAATGAGAGCAAAGTAGCGATCATTGTACAGGAATTAGGTATGGTCAGCAACCTTCCTGCCGGCATTAATATTTTTCTTGGAAAGACGAAAAAATGCTCACATTTTGGTCTTGTAAACAATAAGATGATCAAGGCACAGGTGGAAGAAATTACAAAAAAATGGGAACTTCCGTCAATTGACCTGAATGTATCGGCCGGATACATGAATATTGAGCATAGAAAAATGGTTGAGTTAGTCCGTGCGCTTTCTGCAGATCCGGATATCCTTATTCTTGATGAGGTGACGCAGTCACTTTCGCAAGATAACAGAAAATGCCTGTATAAACTGATCCGGAAATTTAAAGAGCAGGGACGTTCTATTATCCTGATCAGCCATGATATTGAGGAAATGATCGAGATTACAGATACGATTTCCATTCTCCGGGATGGTGCACTTCTTGACACCGTGAAAAGTAAGGATATCACATCTGATGAGTTGAAGCAGAGAATGGTTGGCCGAAAGCTGGATGGAGATTATTATCGTGATGACCATGGACCAAGCTATGAAGATGATGTTCTTCTTGAAGTGGGTGAGATGTGTACAGAAAATGGTCTGGAAGACATTTCTTTTAAATTGCACAAAGGACAGATCTTGGGATTTTGTGGTTTATCAGATTCTGGAATTCATGAGATTGGAAAGGCTGTATATGGAATAGACAAGCTTACAAAAGGACGGGTACATCTTAATACCTGCAACATAGATATTAAAAACCAGGAAGATTCCTTATACAATCGGGTTGGGTATGCGCCAAAAGACAGAGATACGGATGCATTGATGATGGATGCTCCGATCTGGGAGAATTTTACACTGCCTTCACTGAAAGAAGCTGAGGGAAAGAGCAAAAGGCTCAACATGTCCTGGCTGAATCATCTGGCATTGGATGCAACAAAGGAGTATCAGGTAAAATGCAGGGATGTATATCAGAACATGAGAGAACTTTCCGGAGGTAACAAGCAGAAAGTAAATCTGGGACGCTGGCTGTTAAAGGATCTTGATATCCTGATCGTTGATTGCCCGACACGTGGTGTAGATGTTGGTGTTAAGGCGTATCTGTATGATTGTCTGAAAAAAGCAAAAGCGAAAAACCTTGGAATTATAATGATTACTGATGAATTAGGTGAAGCGATCGGTATGTGTGACGATATTATCGTAATGAAAGATAATAAAATCGTCAAAAGCATAGAGCGTGGACCAGAGTTTAAGGAAGAAATTATTATCGAGGTGATGATCTGATGAAAAAAAGATTTGAAATAAAAAATTGGATTTCCGTAATAGTGCTGGCTGCTCTTTTCGTTGTGCTTGGAACGATGTCAGGTGGGAAATTAATCACACCTCTTAATATTAAAAATCTTCTGGAGCAGTCACTGCCAATCATTATCGGAGGTGCCGGAGTTATTTATATTATTGCAATGGGAAGTACAGATCTTTCCATTGGTGGTACAGCAGCGGTATCAGCAACCGCAGCGTGTATGGTGGCAAGCCGCTTTGGGTTTGTCTGGTTTTTCCCGGTATCGATTGCGATCGGACTTGGAATTGGGCTGTTAAATGGTATTGTGGTCAGCAAGTGCAGGGTATCATCCTTTATGACAACACTGGCGATGCTGATTGGATTGAAGGGTTTGCTGGCTGCTTTGGTTGGCGATAACATTATTATTGCACCAATGCAGATCATAGCATTGAATAAGATTCAGTTTAAAGTTGTCTTTACAATTGTGGTTGTTGTTGTATTTGGGTTCATCTTTGAATCGACACGATTTGGACGTTATTGCAAAGTAATGGGTGAGAATGAGCAGATGGTGCTTTCCATGGGCGTCAATGTCAATAAAATACGTATTATCGCATATGTGATATCCGGATTTATTGGTTCATTGGTAGGTATTATGATGTTGATCCAGCAGGGAGGATCCAGTACAACCATGGGATCATTCCTGGAAATGAAAGTTATGATGGCAATTTATCTTGGAGGCGTTCTGGTATCCGGTGGATTAAGTTCCAAGGTTTACAAGATGATCATAGGGGCCTTTACGATCTCAGTAATGGTTACCGGATTATACCTTGCGGGTATCAGTCCGGATTACTTAAATGCGATCGAAGGTGTTCTTTTGATGATCGTGCTTTTCCTTACAATGAGATTTAACAGAGGAAAAGGTCGTACAGAATAGTAAAAAAGCGGCTCATGAAATTTGTTTTGTGGGCTGTTTTTTATAAGACAACCAAGAGGTGGTTTTTATGACAATTCAGCAGATACAGTATTTTCTAATGGCTGCTGAAAAAATGAGTTTTACAGAGACTGCAAAAGTAATGTATGTTTCACAGCCGGCAGTCAGCAGGCAGATTTCACTGCTGGAGAAAGAAATTGGTCTGGAGCTTTTTCGGCGGAACAAATCTACCTTACAGCTTACTGGAGCGGGGGAACGTCTGGCAGCGTTTTTCTCAAAAACCTTTCAGGAGTACAGAGAGATTAGAAACGAATTAAAAACAGATGCGCATAAGTTAAGCGGTGTGGTGACACTGGGAAGCACAGCCGTAGGATAAGATGAATGTAACTTAACAAAACAGAAAGGATGTAGGTATTTTATGAAAAACTGGTATATTACGGTGCATCTACTGGATTGGGGCGTGAATACGCAGAAGCAGCATTAAACAGAGGTGATCAGGTGGTCGCCGTGTCGATTGATCCGGAGAATATGCAGGATTACAGGGAACGATATGGGGATCGGGTTTTTGTACAGGAATTAGATGTTACCGACCGCGAAGCAGTTGAGCGAAGCACAGAAGCAGAAAAATGGAAAGCAGATATATAACAGCAGGGGATAAAAGATAAATCCGATCATGGAGAAGGAGATTATTATGGGAAAATTTGAAAGTAAGTTTGATATTTATCTTAACACGGAAGATCCGGCAATTGTCAGAAATATGATTGACAAATATCCGTTTGCAGGCGTGTGCTGTAATCCACAGATGGTGTCCCGTCTTGGAAGACCTGATTTTGCAAATATTGTCAAAGAGCTTCGGGAAGCAACTGGGGAGAGAAAATTATTTATTCAGACACCGTCCAATGATTATGACGGCATTATGCGGGATGCGGAAGCAATTTTAAAAATTTCCGGAGATCCGACAGTGATAAAAATCCCGTGTACTTCAGGTGGAATTCAGGCAATGCAGCAGCTGGCAGGAGATATTGATATCTGCGGTACTCAGGTAATGTCAACACTTCAGGGTGTTTGTGCTTTACAGGCAGGAGCAAAATATGTAGCTACATTTTTCTGCTTTATGCAGATGGGCGGAGCAGATGAATATGGACTCTACGTGGGAGTAGATGCCAAAGCTGTATATTCTGCACTTACCAAATTTATTGAGGTGTCTGGATCGGAAGGTCGCATTATGGCATGTGCACCGAGAACACCAGATGAGTTAAGCTATCTGATCAGCACCGGTGCAACGTCCATTGCCCTTGATCCGATTGATTTTGATAATTGCTTTAATGCACGTCATTTCATTAATTTGAATCATGATGTAAGAAATTCATGGGAGAGTGTGTACGGAAATAAAAATGCATATGATTTAATTTAAGCAAATTAAGGAGTAATTTGCTTTACCAGCGTAAGCCAATCAGGTTTTATAAAAATATAGTGTGAAAGACAGCTCACGAATCATATTGGTTTCGTGGGCTGTTTTATCAGGATGAGATTTTGCGTTTTTGCAAAACAAGCCTTATTTTTGGAGTACAGCACTTTACACATTTACCAAAACTGTGCTGGAAAATAGGCGTTTTTTGTGAAAAAATAGAGAAAACAGGAGAAAAAATGTATTTCAATCTGGCATGAAATTTGCTGATGAAATAAGATAATATGTTTTATCTCAGTCGAGAAGACTCCCACTTCTGCAAGTGGTGAGTAATAACAAGTCTTTCTCAGTGGGAGTACAATCTCCGACTGAGATAAACGCTCCGCGGGGATGTGCAGTGATTCTGAGAAGAATATGTCAGCTTTCGCTGACCAGAATCACGCACCAAGTCTCACGTGCGTTCGACTTGAATTTCAGGTGTAAAAAAGGGGGACAAACAACAGTGAATTCAAAATATCCAAATCTATCCAAACCGATCCGCATCGGTAATGTTGTAGCAAAACATCGTATTTTTTCCGCACCGACCGGTCTGATGGGATACACACCGGAGGGGCATCTGACAACCGATAACAGAGCTTTTTTTGAATATAAAGCAAGTGGCGGATGTGCGGTTGTATCTATGGGAGAATGCATTATTCATGGAGCCAGCGGTTCTTCTCATAATCTTCAGCCTGCATTGGATGACATTACATTATTACCGTCACTGACCATGCTGGTGAAAGATATCAAACGTCGTGGTGCACTGGCAAATATTGAGCTGTCACATGGTGGCAAGTACGGTGGAATCACAAGTATTGGTGGAGACATCAAAGAAGGTAAAGTGGCTTATGGACCGAGTGAAGAAATTCTGCCGGATGGACAGCATGTTTACGAAATGCCGAAAGAGATGATTCATGAATTGACAAAATATTATGGCAAGGCAGCTGAAATGGCGAAACGTGCCGGATTCGATATCGTAAATGTTCATGCGGCACATGGATGGCTGTTCAGCCAGTTTCTTTCCCCGTTACAGAATCACCGTACCGATGAATATGGCGGTTCTTTGGAAAACCGTGCAAGATTTTTCTTAGAGACACTGGATGAAGTGCGCCGGGTTGTTGGAAAAGGATTCCCGATTGAAGTGCGTATGAACGGCGATGATTTCGTGGAAGGAGGCATGCATCTGGATGATTATGTAGAGTTTGCAAAACTGATCGAAGACAAAGTAGACCTGATCAATGTTTCCTGTGGAAGTCATGAAGTAGAGCGATTATTTGTGCGTACTCATCCAAGTATGTTTTTGGAGCACGGATGTAACGTATATCTGGCAGAAGCGGTGAAAAAGGCAGTAAAAGTACCGGTTTCCTGTGTCGGCGGTCTGAATGATCCTGCACAGATGGAGGAAATAATTGCTTCCGGAAAAGCGGATATCGTGGAACTGGGACGTGCGCTGTTGGCAGATCCGGAATTACCGAAGAAAACATTCAGTGGCAGAGAAGATGAGATCCGTCCGTGTCTGAGATGTTTTGAGTGTCTGGGACATTCCGTAGAAGCTATGGGAACAAAATGTTCCGTTAATCCGATCGTTGGAAATGAACTTTCTGAGTTCCGTTATGTTCCACCGACACCATCCAGAAAAGTGCTGGTGATCGGCGGTGGACCGGGCGGTATGCAGGCAGCGATCAAAGCGAGTGAGCGCGGTCATAATGTTATTTTGTGTGAGAAAACAGATGACCTTGGCGGGGCACTGAAATTTGCGCAGACCGTGGATTTTAAAGAAGACCTGTATAAACTGAGTCGTGTGCTGAAAACACAGCTGTTAAAAACAAATGCAGAGGTTCGTTACAATACAAAAGTGACGCAGGAGCTGATCGAGGAGATCAAGCCGGATGTCGTGATTGTGGCAACCGGAGCAGTACCGATCATTCCACCAATTCCGGGAATCAACGGAAATAATGTATATCTTGCATCAGAAGTAGAGGAAAAAGGTACGGATCAGTTAGGAGATGAGATCGTAATCCTTGGTGGTGGACTGGTAGGTTGTGAGACTGCGATCCATCTTGGAAAACTGGGCAAGAAAGTAACCGTTGTGGAGATGCGCTCCGAGGCAGCTGCAGACTGCAACTGTTTCCATAAGATTGCAATTGGAATGGAGCTGGAGAAATATGTTACGGTACTGACAGATACGAAAGCAGAAAATATCACAGACAAAGGTCTGGAAGGACTGGACAAAGATGGAAATAAAATCTTTGTATCGGCAGATGCTGTTATCTGTGCGGCAGGTATGCGTTCCGATACAACCGTTGCCGATATGGTACAGAAAATGGAGATCGAGATGTATGTGATTGGTGATGCAGTCAGACCGAATAAAGTAACACAGGCTATTTTTGATGGTTACTACATTGCAAAATATTTATAAAATGTAAAAGCGTGAGGACGGTTCCTTTCAGAATCGTCCTTATATTTTGGTCTGTTATAAAACAAAAAAAGAATAGGGAAAGTTACAAATTTTGTCTGTTATGAGATTAAAAATGGGAGCTGGAATTTCATGATTTTTTGCGTTTATACAAATTATTTCTGCAAATTTGAGAATTTCAATGCAAAAAGAGAACGCAAACTACATTCTAAAATTTCAAAAAATACCGTAAACACGCATGAAAACGGGAATAAATGAAAAAACGGACAATCTGGCATGGTTATTGCGATTAATAATGGTATCAAATCATAGAAGTGTACGTCTCGAAACAGACTGAGACAAACGTATTGGGAAATAAGGAGGAATCAAACATTATGAAAAAAGATATCATGGCAGAATATGTCAAATTACCGGAACTGGAAGAATATAAAGAGTGGTTCAAAGATCATTTTGACCTGTACCGTGAAGACGGTATTTTACAGGTAACAATGAAAACCAAAGACCACGTTATGTGCTGGTCCGGTTCCAGTCACCGAGCAATGAGTCAGTTAAGCCGTGTCATTTCTCTGGATCGTAAAAATGAGATCCTGATCTGGACACATACCGGTGACAGCTGGATGATGGATAAAGATCCAAACGGATGGCAGACTTATGCAGATGAGCGTTTCGATCATCAGTATATTGATGATTATGACCTGATCAAAAACATGATCTTTGATATTAATATTCCGACTATCGGTGCGATTCCGGGACCGGGTTTCCACTGGGATTCTGCATTATTATGTGATGTTACAATCTGTGCAGAAGATGCAAAATTTGATGATGACCATTTATTCTTTGGTCTGATCCCGGGTGATGGAATGTTTATGCTGATGCAGCATTTCCTTGGAACAAAACGTGCAAACTATTATGCTTATACCTGCCGTCAGTGGACAGCTCAGCAGGCACTTGACTGGGGCTGGGTCAATGAACTTTGCCCGAAGGGAAAAGTAGTAGAGCGTGCATGGGAGATCGCACGTATGATCAAATCCCTTCCAAGAGAGACACGTACAATCATGTCTCACCTCTGCAAACGCCCGTTAGAGAAATTACTGGTAGACGATTTGAAGATCCATACCTTAAGTGAGCAGTACAGTACCATTTACAGAATCGCTCAGAAAGATTACGGTGAGGCTCAGGTAGATGAGAAAGATATGTCCGCAGTTCATCATTATCGTTATACACGCGGCGAAAATGAGTGGTTACAGCAGCCGATCAGAAGTTGGGATGATATCCGTAACGATGTTCCGAAGTGGGCAAAAGAACATGGATTTGTAGAAGCAGACGAGCGTTTCGAAGAAAAGTAACGCTGATTGGTTGTCCAAAACCAGAGTGTGTTTAAAAAACTGCCGCATGATTCGAAATGCGGCAGTTTTGTGTTTCTCATAGAAAAGATAGAAATGATCTTGTCTACTTGAGGTGATTTATATAACCAAAATCCTTCTGGCTATATACTGTTTGAAACGAAGAAATTTTATAATTGTGACATTCCATTTTACATGAGAAGCCGTTTTCGGGCCTCATAGATTAGTTCTTCCCGGAACTTTGGGTGTGCGATGGAAATCAGAGCCTGAATACGTTGTCGTATTGTTTTACCACGTAATTTTGCGATTCCATATTCAGTCACAATGTAGTCTACATCGTTTTTTCCGGTGGTTACGATGGAACCGTCCGTCAGTGTTGGACGAATCCGGCTGACTGTACCGTTTTGCGCGGTGGAATGAAAAGCAATAAAACTTTTGCCACCTTTTGATGTTGTGGCACCTTTTACAAAATCAACCTGTCCACCGCTGCCGGAAATATGTATGGTTCCGATGGATTCTGCGCAGACCTGACCGTAAAAATCGACTTCCAGAGCCGCATTGACGCTGATCATATTCGGATGTTGTGCGATAATGTACGGATCATTGACTTGTGTGACTGGTAATAACAAAATATCCGGATTATCACTGACAAAATCATACATATGCGCGGATCCCATCATGAAAGTAGCAATCGTTTTTCCTGTGTTTAACGGTTTGCGGGAGTTGTCAACGACGCCGGCTTCTATGAGGTCGATCATACTGTCGGTGAGCAGTTCAGAATGGATGCCGAGATGCTTTTTATTCATCAGGGCGCTTCCGACAGCATCCGGAATTGCGCCGATACCAAACTGAATCGTGGCGCCGTCTGGGATTTCTTCTGCAATCAGATTTCCGATGGTCGTGCTTGTGTCGTCCATTTTTCCACGCTTCATAATTGGAATGGAATCGTTGCTTTCATAAAGTGCTGTGACTTCCGAAATGTGGATTTTTGGTGTACCACAGGGACGCGGAAGGTTATGGTTGACTTCCAGAAAGATATGAGAAGATTTTTTCTTCAGAATTTCTCCCAGAGAGCCATTACAGGTAGAGAAATATCCGTTTTCGTCCATGGGACTTACCCGGGTACACCAAAAATCGATCTGTTCGTACTGGTCGATCAGGTCTGGTACTTCATGATAATTGCAGGGAGCGATGTCACCATATCCCTGTGCGATTCCCTTGCGTGCAGACACGCCGGAAAACCAGGAAATTCCATGAATAGAAGAGGCGCAGGATTTCTGATAACATTCGTAGGGATAGACATCCAATAGTGTGTTCAGTGTCAGATCCTGCAGTTTCCCTTCTTTTGCGCGCTGTTCGATCCGTTGAATCAGTTGATACGGCTGCCCCAGAGGTGCATCCAGAAAACCTCTCCATCCGGGAGAAATCAGTGTTGCAATTGTTTCCGGATCTGCAAGTTTTTGTGCATATATTTGTTGAAAAGTCATTGTATCAGGACTCCATTTCAAAGATGCCGGCTGCTCCCATTCCACCACCAATGCACATGGTTACCATGCCATATTTTTCATTTCGACGTTTTAATTCCGAGAGAACTTTACAGGTAAGGAATGCACCGGTTGCTCCCAATGGGTGCCCGAGGGCCATGGCACCGCCATTTGGATTTACTTTTTCCATCGGAATTTCCAGTGTTTTGATACATGCGAGTGCCTGAGAAGCAAATGCTTCGTTTAATTCAACAACACTGATGTCATCCAGTGTCAGGTTTGCTTTTTTCAGTGCTTTTGGAACGGCAACGATCGGACCGATTCCCATGACATTTGCAGGAACTCCACCCACGGCAAAAGATACGAACCGTGCGATTGGTGTATAACCTAATTTCTCAGCGGTTTCTCTTGCCATCATTACGACAAAACCGGTTCCGTCTGTCATCTGAGAAGAAGTAGCTGCAGTGACGCGACCGTTCTCACGGAAGCATGGTTTTAAAGTAGCCAGACTTTCCATACTGGTTCCCGGGCGGATGCCCTCATCTTTTGTGACAGTAATTTCTTTGCCCTGGAAAGTAGTGGTGACAGGAATGATTTCTTCATCAAATTTGCCGGCCGCCTGTGCTTGAGCCGCCAGTTTATGGCTTCGGACAGCCATTTCTTCCATATCTTCCCGGGAAATATTATATTTTTCAGCGACAAGTTCAGCGGTTTCGCCCATGATGATATAGGCATCAGGATTTTCTTCCATCAATTTTTCGTCAATTTCGATATCGGGATCGACCATATTCATGCCTGTCATCTGTTCACAGCCACCTGCTACAATGATATCCATATCGCCGGCTTTGATGGCATTGGCAGCGGTGGCGATACTCTGCAGACCGGAAGAACAGAAACGATTGATGGTCTGTGCGCAGACGGAATCGGGAAGCCCTGCACGCTGTACGATTAGTTTTGCGGCATTGTATCCCATTCTCTTTTCCGGAAAGGCACAGCCGACGATGACGTCATCGATCAGTGCAGGATCAAAATGATCCAGTTTGGTCAGAACACCTTTTAACACCTGTGCACCATATTCAATTGGATGAGTTTCTGCAAAGGAACCCTTGAATGCTTTTGCCATGGCAGAACGGCCTGCGGCAACAATAACGGCATCTCTTGGATTTTTTTTCTCTGTATTCATAAATTATTTTCCCCTTTTGAGAACGATTCCGAACGACCGATCGTGATGTCGGCGTTCGGAATTGTTCAGAAGTTATGATTGTTTATGGTTAGATATTATTTGATTGCTGCAAGGCCTTTTTCGGTAATTTCATATTTACGACGCATTAAGCCTTTTTCTTTGATATATCCTTCACGGGTCAGGTGAGAGGAGATAGCAGCCATCTGCATGGAACGAATCTTCTTTGCTGCAATCCATTCGTTCTGTTTGTGTGCATCGCCGGTTTTTACCAGTTTCAGGAACTCTACATAATCCGGTGTCAGACCAACGGAAGCGAGTTTTGCATCATTTCCGGAGAGACCGATCACTGCGCGGCCTTTATCTGTAGCAGAGAAGGTGTACAGTTTGGACATGTTCAGACCTGCTCTCTGGATGTAACCGCCACGATCCAGATGTTCGATCGCTGCATCTGTAACTTTGGAATCCAGACCCATGTAATCTGTGATGTCAGCCATGTATTTGTGACCTACACAGATCAGACGAAGAGCTTCTTTATCAGTAGCATCTAATGTGATATTTTCACGGTTGTGATCGTTTGGAACCCGTTCCCAGTCAGACGCACCGAAGTATTTCGGTTTGCCGAACAGGCTGGCAATGATAGCTGCCACAAAGGATACGATCAGACCAAGAGTAGCAAGGTAAATGTAGCTGCCGACAACGAATACACCGGTTAATTCCAGTAATTCAAATACTGCCATGACAACCATTCCACATAATGCGCCCCAGAAAGCACCGGTGGAGTTGAATTTTTTCCAAACCATACCAAGTAATAATAATACGGATGGTGGAACGAGCCAGCAGTTTGCAAATGCAAACAGGTAAGTAGGACCACCCGGGAACTGGCAGAGGATAAATGTTACAGCACCAACAATGATGAGGATCCATTTAGAAGCACGAAGTCTCTTTTTCGGATCTCCGCTCTTGTCGATGAGACGCTGATAAATATCACGTGTCATAACGGCAGAAGCACCAAGTGCTGAGGTAGCAGATGTAGATACAGAAGCTGCTACAGCACCGATAACGGCCAGTGAACCGAATAACGGAATCAATGTGGAAGCGATAAATCCGTAAGCACCTGTCGGCATTACAGTACCGCCATTAAATGTAAATACTTCCGGATGGAAAGCACCTGCGTACAGACCAACGATACCAAGCGGTACACAGAAGATGATCAGCAGTAAAAATGCAGACCATACGAAGGATTTACGTGCAACTTTTTCAGAACGGCAGTTTGCAATCTTCATCCAGTAGTAGTTATTTCCCCAAACCAGAGCGGATGCAAACAGAATTACAAAGTTGATAACGGACGGATAAGTCAGTCCTGCGTTCGGGATGGTTCCCATGAAACCTTCACCCATCGGGTTGCCATTTGGCCATGCACTTGCGAGACCGCTGAGCGGACCATACTGTTTGATAACAAGTACCATAACAAGCGGAACGATGATAATACCCATGATAACCTGTACCAGGTCCGTCATGGAAATAGCCCACATACCTGAAATGTATGTAAAAGCAATGATAACTGCGAAAATAACAGCAGTAACAACAGCTTTATTCCAGCCTGTGTATGCACAGATATTTGTGATGGCGGATACAATGTTGTTTGCCATGATACCGAGCATACCTACAACAGATGTAATAGCGATAACGGAACGTGTTTTGCCGTCATAACGCATTTCCAGGAACTCCGGAAGTGTCTGAGCACCACAGCGGCGAACAAAGTTAGAATAAAGTAAGCCGTAAAATGCAAGTCCGCAGAAGCTGTAGATCGCACTCCAGAGGAAAGATCCCTTAAAACCAAACTGGATGGCAAATCCAGGAGCCAGAGCCATGGTAGTTCCGGCAAATCCGATTGCGATAACACCGAAGATGTTCATTCCGGTAGAAATCTGACGACCGGCCAGAACGTAATCATCGGTTTCCTTGACCCAGTTCTTTGCGACAAAACTGGATATGAACAGGAATGCTAAAAAGATAATAAATATTACTAAGAAAACGATATTTTGAGTAGCCATATGCTTCTCCTTTCATGTCAGTAATTTCTTCCTTTAGAAGATAAATATAATTGTCGGATTTTTATCATACTAAAGTATTTATGGGAAACCGTTATTCTTCAAAAATAGCAACGACGCGGCTCCAACCGGCACTTGCACCTTTAATCTTAATCGGGAATGCACATACAGTATATCCGGTGAGAGGGAGTGCTTCCAGGTTGGTCAGTTTTTCGATATGGCAGTATGCTTTTTCGGCACCGGCACGATGACCTTCCCAGAGTACGGAAGCATCTCCGGTTTCCTGGAACATTTTTGCTTCATATGGAAGCGGGACATCCCAACTCCATCCGTCTGTACCACAGACATGCACTCCTTTATCGATCATCCATAAGGTAGCTGCTTTGCTGACACCACAGCCGGCTACCAGGTATTCTTTGGTACCCCAACGTTTGTCTGCACCTGTGTTCAGCAAAAGGATATCTCCCGGCTGAAGTTCATAACCGACTTTTTTAAAATATTCTTCAAAATCTTCCGGCATCAGTCTGTATCCGTCCGGTTTGTCTCTCATGTCTACTTTTACACCGTTTCCGACACACCACTCTAAAGGAACTTCATCAATGGTCCATGCTTTTTCCCCATTGTTCATGGTTGGATAATAATGCCATGGGGCATCCAGATGAGTACCGGAATGGGTACATAACTGGGCAAAATCGATCGCCCATCCGTTTCCTTCCGGCAGATCATCGATTGTTGCACCCGGAAAATAATTGCCCATCTCTGGTGCAGTATCTTTATGGTTTCTTCTCTGGATATGCGGAATTTGAATTTCCGGATCACTTGGCAGATCTTCTTCAAGAACCATGCTGATGTCTACAATTTTTTTGATTTTCATACCTAAACCTCCTAACATTTTTCTGCACATTCTGATATTTAAAGGACAAAACACAGAATGGACATTGACAGTTTCCTGTCCCCCATTTTTGTTACCTCTTAACAAACAGCAAGAAACATGCCAGAGCAGAAATCCGCTGTTTTGGCGGATTTCAGAAAATATACAGTGTCAGGATATCCGTACATAAATGATTGTTTTTTTAAAAAAGATTGCAGATAATACGTTTTTTATGCATGTATGGTTTTAATGACATGTAAGGAAAAACTGACAGGGATTATGCAAAATGAATAAAATAGTTACTGAAATACAATGGAAAGTTGAATAAAAGTGCTAAACATGATAAAATATTTCGAAAGAAAGAGGTGGGGATATGGCACAATTATCAATGAAGGATGCCAGAGAGTTTATGAATGCATTAAATTCATTTGCTATTCTGGATGCAAATGGACGTTATACATATGTCAGCGAAAACTGGTGCCGGATGACAAACTGCACAGAGGAAAATGCGTTGGGGCGCAGAGTAGAAGACATTGTACCGGATACACTGGCACATCAGGTATATGAGACCGGTCAGCCAGTGTTTGGTCATCCGGTTGTCCTGAATGATGTAACAATGTTTACAAATTATATTCCACGGTTTTCTGCGGATAAAAAGGTGGTAGGGTGTTTTTTATACACGATTGTTCATGGTGCGAGAGAAGCAATGCAATTGGAAAAGCAGCTTCAGGCCTTGTCTGAAAAAGTGGAGTACTATCAGAAGCGCCTGAGCAGAGAGCATGGAGCGAAGTATTCTCTGGAAAATATTATAGGAGAAAGTCCGGAGATTTTGCATTTGAAAAATCAGATCCGTCAGGCGGCAGCATCATCGTCAACCGTTCTTATTGAGGGGGAAACAGGAACGGGTAAAGAGTTGATTGCACATTCCATTCATACGCTGAGTCCAAGAGCTACTTCTGATTTTGTCCGCGTTAACTGTTCGGCAATTCCGGAAGATCTGATGGAATCTGAATTCTTTGGTTATACGTCGGGAGCATTTACCGGGGCATTAAAAGATGGCAAAAAAGGTCGTTTTCTGGTTGCCAATCATGGATCTATTTTTCTGGATGAAGTAAATCTGCTTCCGGTTACAATGCAGCCGAAATTTCTTCGCGTTCTTCAGGAACATGAAGTGACACCGGTGGGAAGTGCAGATAGTGTACCAATTGATATTCGTGTGATTGCGGCAACAAATAAATCGCTGCTTGATCTGGTAGAAAAAGGTGCGTTTCGAATGGATTTATATTTCCGATTGAATGTCATTCGCATACAGGCTCCGGCGTTGAGAACACATAAACAGGATATTCCGTTATTGGTTGAGAATATGATTGAAAAACTGAATCGGGAGATGGGGACATTTGTACAGGGAATTGAGCCGGAAGCACTGAATTTCCTCATGAAATATGACTGGCCGGGAAATATTCGTGAACTGCAAAATTATGTGGAGGTGGCAATGAACAATGCAACTTCACCAATTTTGACACAGGCAGATTTTGTCCATTCAGAGTCTTTCAAAACCCTGGTCAGTCGTTACTCATCAGCACCGAAGACTACTTATAATCTGCGGCTGTTGAGAATGGAGTTTGAAAAGAATATTATTCAGGAAGTATTACAGACAACGCATGGAAATAAACAGCAGGCTGCGAAAATGATGGGAATTTCAAGAACGGTTCTTTACGAAAAACTGAAAGAGCATGGACTGATCTAAATAATCTTTCTGGACATGAAAATCCCCCATATAGCCTCCGGCAGGCGGATGTTGTAGAAAGCGCAAACTTTACATTGACATTTCCAAACGCAACTTTTATAATAATGAGCGTGTAAAAAATAATTGCAGACAAAAACAGCAATGACTGAAACAAGTAAGTATGAGCGGAACATACAGAGAGCTGCCGGATGGTGAGAGGCGCATGGAAAACTGATACCGAATACATTCACAAGCTGCGCATTGAACGTTATCAGAACCGGACGGAAAAATAGATTTTTAAAGATATTTTGAGTCATAAAATATGGAAGAAAAGTTTTGATGATCAGTAGGCTGTGCCGGGAGCAACCGTTATATTGCAGAAGTATTGTCAGATACTTGGTGAGGCGGATCGTGTGAGCGGTCTGTGAATTAAGGTGGTAACACGAGATTTTATCCCGTCCTTATGCATGTACAGTGCGTGAGGGCGGGTTTTGTAATTATAAGACATAAAAAGCCTGAGACTGATTTTTGAATAATTACAAAGTGTATAAGAAAACTATTTTAAACATGGATAAAAAGGAGAGTACATTATGACAGTTTATGACGAGTTAGTAGCCCGTGGTCTGATCGCCCAGGTTACAGATGAAGAAGAGATCAAAGAATTAATCAATAACGGAAAAGCAACATTTTACATCGGATTTGACCCGACAGCAGACAGCCTTCATGTAGGACATTTCATGGCTCTGTGTCTGATGAAGAGACTGCAGATGGCAGGCAACAAACCGATCGCCCTTATCGGCGGCGGTACAGCTATGATCGGTGATCCGTCCGGACGTACTGACATGCGTCAGATGATGACAAAAGAGACCATCAACCACAACTGTGAGTGTTTCAAAAAACAGATGTCCCGTTTTATTGATTTTTCCGATGGAAAAGCATTAATGGTAAACAATGCAGACTGGCTGCTTGGCTTAAATTATGTAGAAGTTCTGCGCGATATCGGACCGCATTTCTCCGTAAACCGTATGCTTTCTGCTGAGTGCTACAAACAGCGTATGGAGCGTGGATTAAGCTTCTTAGAGTTCAACTACATGATCATGCAGAGCTACGATTTCTATGAGTTATTCCAGAGATACGGCTGCAACATGCAGTTTGGTGGTGACGATCAGTGGTCCAACATGCTTGGTGGTACAGAGCTGATCCGTCGTAAACTTGGTAAAAACGCATGCGCAATGACCATTACACTGCTTCTGAATTCTGAAGGCAAAAAAATGGGTAAAACCCAGTCCGGCGCTGTATGGCTTGACCCGGAGAAAACATCTCCATTCGAGTTCTACCAGTACTGGAGAAACGTTGGCGATGCCGATGTATTAAAATGCCTGCGTATGCTGACCTTCCTTCCGTTAGAGCAGATCGATGAGATGGATAAATGGGAAGGAAGCCAGTTAAATACTGCAAAAGAGATCCTTGCATTTGAGCTGACAAAACTGGTTCACGGCGAGGAAGAAGCTACAAAAGCACAGGAGAGCGCACGCGCACTGTTCTCCGGCGGAAACGCAGCAAATATGCCGACTGCAACGATCACAGAAGAAAATCTGCGTGACGGCGAGATTGACATCATGGGTCTGCTGGTTGCTTCCGGATTATGCGCATCCCGTTCCGAGGCACGTCGTGCAGTACAGCAGGGCGGAGTTGCCGTAAACGGCGAGAAAGTTGCTTCTATCGAAGCTTCCTACAAACCGGAAGACATCAACAAAGAAGACTTTGTATTACGCCGTGGTAAAAAGAACTACCGCAAAATTATTTTTGAGTAAGATTTGAAAAATAAAATCAGATTATAGTAACAGACAGGCAGAGCCAGCATAATAATTTCTATGTTCGCTCTGCTTTCTGTAAGTTACAGTGTGCTCCTTGCATGCATTCAGAAAGTGATAATGCTTGCCTTGCATGAAAAGTAATCTGAATGGAGAGGAATGTACTGTACTGATAGTAAATTTACAAGGAGAAACTTCATGAAAAAAATAATAGCACTATTCTTAAGTCTCTCTCTGGTTTTCGCTGTGGGCTGTGGAAGCACATCCACAACATCCATCCGTTTTGGCTCCGCTGCCGTGGGCGGTATGTATTCTGCGTTTGCAAATGCGTACACACAGGTAGTTGCTCAGGATGATGACAGTCTGCAGTTTTCCGTGCGTGCAACCGCGGGATCAGCAGCAAATATCCGTCTGCTTTCTGACGGTTACATTCAGATGGCGATCGCACAGGCGGATCTGACTGACGATGCGTACCACGGAACCGGAGATTTTAACAAAAAACCACTGCACGGTTACAGTGCGGTAGCAGCTTTGTATACCGAAGCCTGCCAGATCGTTGTCCGTGCGGATTCTGACATCCACAGTGTGGATGATCTGCTTGGCAAAAAAATAAGTATCGGTGAGGAAGAGTCCGGAACTGAGCGAAATGCAAAACAGATCCTTGAGGCTTATGGTCTTTCTGATGAACTGGTAGACTGTGAAAATCTGGATTACACCCAGGCAGCAGAGGCACTTGTTTCTGAAAAAATCGATGCCATGTTCTGTACTGCCGGTGTACAGACAACCGTTATCGAGGAGCTGACCCGTCAGCGCGGCATCCGTCTGCTGTCACTTGATGAGACACATATTCAGAAACTGATGGCAGCGTATGATTTCTATACACCGTATACAATTCCGGTGTATACATACAGCGGACAGTCTGAGGAGGCAACAACCGTTGGTGTGCAATCACTTCTGCTTGTCAGTGATGAGCTGAGTGATAAAACAGTGGAAACTCTGACCGAACAGTTATTCAGCCGCAAGCAGGATATTCAGTATTCCCTGCCGCTGGATCTTCAGTTGGATGAAACCAGTGCGACGGAAAATGTGACAATTCCATTCCATGACGGAGCTGCGGCTTATTACGAAAAACATGGAATCACTGTGAATGAGTAAAAAAGGTACTTGTTGATAAGTTTGAAAGGATTTTTATGGAACTACATTTAGATATGTATCAGACCCTTGCCATTGCGGTACTGGTTCTGTTACTTGGTAGATTTTTGAAGAAAAAAATTAATTTTCTGGAAAAATTCTGTATTCCGGCGCCGGTCGTTGGTGGTTTGCTTTTTGCAATCCTGACCTGCGTACTATATGGAACCGGAATCGCAGAAGTTTCCTTTGATGATACGTTGCGAGAAGTCTGCATGGTATTTTTCTTTACTTCTGTAGGATTTCAGGCAAACCTTAAAGTTTTAAAAAGCGGTGGTAAATCGCTGATCGTGTTCTTAGGACTGGTTGTAGGACTGATCCTGTGTCAGAACTTCCTGGCAGTAGGAATGTCAAAAGTCCTGAACCTGGATCCGTTGATTGGTCTGTGTACCGGTTCTATCCCGATGGTTGGAGGACATGGTACCGCGGGTGCTTTCGGACCGGTTCTGGAAGATTTTAATGTCTCCGGTGCAACGACATTGTGTACAGCAGCGGCAACTTTCGGTCTGATCACCGGAAGTCTGATCGGTGGTCCGATCGGTAAATCTCTGGTGGAGAAAAAGAACCTGATCACCACCGCAGTAGCAGAGGATGACAGCCTTCTGGTAGAGGATGAGAAAAAACATACCCGTCATACTTCCATGTATGCGGCAGCTGTATTTCAGCTGATCCTTGCTATTGGTCTGGGAACAATTTTCTCATGGCTTTTGACAAAAACAGGTATGACATTCCCGATTTATATTGGAGCTATGATTGCGGCAGCGTTGTTTAGAAATATTGGAGAATATTCCGGTAAGTTTACAATTTACATGGGTGAGATTAACGATATCGGTGGTATCTGTCTGTCCCTGTTCCTTGGTATTGCCATGATTACACTGAAACTGTGGCAGCTGGCAGCACTGGCATTGCCGTTGGTAATCCTGCTGTCCGTTCAGGTACTTTTGATGTTTATCTTTGCCAGATTCATTGTATTCAACGTTATGGGACGTGATTACGATGCGGCAGTACTTGCAGCCGGAACCTGCGGATTTGGTATGGGTGCGACACCGAATGCCATGGCAAACATGCAGGCAATCTGCGACCGTTATGCACCATCCGTAAAGGCTTATCTGATCATTCCGCTGATCGGAAGTCTTTTCGCAGACTTTTTGAACAGTCTGATCATTACATTCTTTATCAATTTGCTGTAACTTTAACTTATAATAAACACAAACATATTACTTTGGAGGAAACTCTATGTTTTGGAAAAAGAAAAAACAACAGGACGGTAAGAAAACAACACACGAATCCTATGATGTAAAATATGAAAATCTGGCAGTTCCGGAGGTACATACTGAACCGGAAGTGGAAGATGAAGAGGGCGAAGAAGAACAGGATTCCATCACTTATGAATCTGTGGCGATCCCGGAGATTCATATTAGAAAAAAGAAAAAATAAAGAATTGTGCTGAAAATGATATCTTTAAGATGGTATAAGAAAAATGCTTATACTTATTGCAATTAAAGTGGTGCAGTGCTATAATATCGTCAATCAACAAGGGCTTGATGTTGAAAAACGTCAGATAATTGCTGGGTTGGAATTTTGCAGAAGTTCATCTGTAAAATACGATAAGAGAATAAGAAAAAGGGGAGCTTGCCGACAGCAGGCTGAGAGCGGACTAAGTGGTCTGGACCCGTAACCTGATTTGGATAATGCCAACGTAGGGATATAGCGGATGCAGTATTTTTTGTATTGTTTATAAAGCGGATATACCGATTTTGGTGTATCCGCTTTATTGTTGTAAAAGGATGTGCCCTTGAAAAGCGTGAGTGTGAATCGCAAAGTAGTACATTTTAAAATTTTAGTTGTTATAGAGAAGTATGTTTTAAAAAGATGATTATAAAATCATACAACTATGTATTTCTTGAGAATAGATTGTTTTTTAAGGAGAAAAGAGAAATGTTAGGAACATGTCTGGAAAACGTAAGAACACAGGTACCTCTGGTACACAACATTACAAATTATGTCACCGTCAACGATGTGGCAAACGTATTATTAGCCTGTGGTGGAAGTCCGATCATGGCAGATGAAGCAGAAGAAGTAGAAGATATCACTACAATTTGTGGTGGTTTGAATATCAACATCGGTACCTTAAATAAACGCACGATCGCGGGAATGTTACTTGCAGGAAAACGTGCAAATGAGCTGGGACACCCGGTTTTACTTGATCCGGTTGGCGCAGGCGCGTCCGCACTTCGTACCAACACTGCCATTGAACTGATGGATACCTTACATCCAACCGTGATCCGTGGAAATATTTCCGAGATCAAGACACTGGCATCCGGCAGCGGTACTACAAAAGGTGTAGATGCAGATGTGGCAGACGCTGTGACAGAGGACACTTTGGATCAGGCAGTTGCCTTTGTGAAAAATTTTGCAAAGCAGAGTGGTTCTATCGTGGCAATTACCGGCGCGATTGATCTGGTGAGCGATGGAGAGAAATGTTATGTCATCCGCAACGGCAGACCGGAGATGGGAAAAATTACCGGAACCGGTTGTCAGTTATCCGGTGTGATGACAGCATATATTACCGCAAATCCGGATAATAAACTGGAAGCAGCAGCGGCGGCAGTCTGTGTGATGGGACTTGCCGGTGAGATCGGTTGGCGCAACATGCAGGAAGGCGATGGCAATTCCACTTATCGCAACCGTATTATTGATGCCATTTACAATATGAACGCGGAAACATTAGCGCAGGGGGCAAAATATGAAATTCGATAGAAATACATTGACAAAGGATCAGTTACTTTTATATGCAGTCACAGACCGCCACTGGTTAAACGGCAGAACCTTGCATTCTGTTGTAAAGGAGAGTCTGGATGGCGGAGTGACCTTTGTACAGTTAAGAGAAAAACAGCTGGATGAAGCGCATTTTATGGAAGAAGCAAAAGATTTGCAGGCGCTTTGCCGTGAATATAACGTACCATTTATCATTAATGACAATGTGGATATCGCACTGGCGATGGATGCAGACGGCGTGCATGTGGGACAGAGCGACATGGAAGCAGGAGATGTCCGTGCAAAATTAGGACCGGACAAAATTATCGGTGTGTCAGCACAGACCGTAGAGCAGGCGATTTTAGCAGAAAAACACGGCGCAGATTATCTGGGCGTCGGCGCGGTATTCCCGACCGGTTCTAAGGATGATGCGACAGAAGTGCCGCATGAGACGTTAAAAGCAATCTGTGAAGCGGTATCCATTCCGGTCATTGCCATTGGTGGAATCACACAGGAGAATGTATACACACTTGCTGGAAGCGGTATTTGCGGTATCGCTGTGATCAGTGCGATTTATGCACAGCCGGATATCAAGAAGGCAGCAGAAAATCTGAAAGCTGCAACCGAGAAGATGGTGAAAGCATGAGTCAGAAAAATGTGATGCAGGAGAATGTGTTTCAGAAAGATACTATGCAGACAGATGTGATGCGGGAGAATGCGTTTCAGAAAGATACAGTGCAGACAGATGTAGTTCAAGAGAATATGTGCAAGAAAGATGAAGCACAAAAAAATGGTATTCGTGGAGCAATTTTCGATTTGGATGGAGTGTTATTAGATTCTATGTCAGTTTGGAACGACCTTGGAGTGCGGTATCTGAAAAAACGTGGCATTGAGCCGAAAGATGGACTGGGTCAGATCCTGTTCTCTATGAGTATGGAGCAGGGTGCAGATTATTTAAAGGAGCAGTACCATTTGCCAGATACACCGCAGGAAATTTTAAACGGCATCGAGCAGATGATTCAGGATTTCTATTTTTACGAAGTGCAGCCAAAAGAAGGCGCAAAAGAGCTATTACAGTTTTTACAGAAGCAAAATGTAAAAATGATCACGGCAACTTCCAGTCCACGGGAGCATGTGACGAAAGCATTGCAGCGAATCGGTTTGTTTGATTATCTGGAGCAGATATATACCACCGGAGAAGTGGGAGAAAGCAAACATTCTCCGCTGATCTATCAACTGGCAGCAGAAAGCCTTGGCACAAAACCGGAAGAAACACTGGTTTTTGAAGATTCTCTGTATGCACTGAAAACTGCTAAAAAGGCAGGCTTTCGGGCAATCGGCGTATACGATGCTGACGGAGAGACGGATCAGGAGGGTGTGCGCCAGACAGGGGAATTATATTTAAAGCGGTTATCTGAGTTTGAGCAATATTGGACAAATTAGTAAATATCTGCGATAGGTCGGGGGCACCACTTCCTGTCGCATTAGAAAACGTATGCTGAACAAATAAGGACAAATGAGAGGAGATTAAGTTTATGAGAACAGCAGTAACGATCGCCGGAAGCGATTCCAGCGGAGGCGCCGGTATCCAGGCGGATATCAAGACAATGATGGCAAATGGCGTATATGCCATGAGCGCGATCACTGCCCTGACCGCCCAGAACACGACCGGTGTCACAGGAATCTTAAACGCAACGCCGGAGTTTTTAGGGCAGGAACTTGATTGCATTTTTACAGATATTTTTCCGGATGCAGTCAAAATTGGAATGGTTTCTGAAAAAGAACTGATCTGCGTGATCGCAGAGAAATTAAAGCATTATCAGGCGAAAAATATCGTGGTGGATCCGGTGATGGTGGCGACCAGTGGAGCGCGCCTCATCAGTGAGGATGCTATTGATACCTTAAAACAGAAATTATTTCCGCTTGCCACTGTTTTGACACCGAACATTCCGGAGGCAGAAGTGCTGACGGGGATGAAAATCAAAAGTGCCGAAGACATGATCAAAGCAGCAGAGCAGATTTCAAAGGAATATGACTGTGCCGTGCTTTGTAAGGGAGGTCATCAGTTAAATGATGCCAACGACCTGCTTTTTGCCAACGGCAGCTATCACTGGTTCAAAGGCAAACGTATCGATAATCCGAATACCCACGGAACGGGATGCACACTTTCTTCCGCGATCGCATCCAATCTGGCAAAAGGTTATGATCTGCAAACGGCGGTAGAGCGTGCAAAGGAATATATTTCCGGCGCACTGGCAGCAATGTTGGATCTGGGGGCAGGAAGCGGACCGATGGATCACGGATTTGCCATTGAAAATGAATTTACGAAAGAACAGGGGGAGTAAGTGATGGAAAAGAGAACTTCCCTTTTGGAAAACGGACTGATCTGGTTTGGCGCGGGCGTATCCATTGCTGAAATTCTGACAGGAACCTATTTTTCTTCTTTAGGATTTCAAAAAGGTCTGGCAGCGATTTTGATCGGACATGTCATTGGTTGTGTCATGCTGTTTCTGGCAGGTGTGATCGGTGGAAAAAGCCGTCTCAGTGCCATGGAGACTGTAAAAAGCAGCTTCGGAAATAAAGGTGGTCAGTTTTTTGCCATTTTAAATGTCCTTCAGCTGGTAGGATGGACCGCTATCATGATCTATGATGGAGCTTTGGCAGTAGACGGCATGGTTTCGACCGGAAGATGGCTCTGGTGTCTGATCATTGGCGCACTGATCGTTGTGTGGATTTTGATCGGCATTACAAATCTTGGAAAAATCAATACCGCAGCGATGGTACTGCTTTTTATTCTGACATTGGTTTTGTGCAAAGTAATTTTTTTTGACGGAAATGTCATTCAAAGTACCGCAGACGACAGTCTTTCCTTTGGAGCAGCGGTGGAACTTGCTGTGGCAATGCCGCTTTCCTGGCTTCCACTGATCAGCGATTATACAAGAGAAGCGGAAAAACCGGTAAAAGCAACGGCAGTCAGTGCCATTGTATACGGCATTGTAAGTTGCTGGATGTATGTCATCGGAATGGGAGCAGCGCTGTTTACCGGAGAATCTGACATTGCACAGATTTTACTGAAAGCGGGACTCAGTATTGCCGGTCTGCTGATCATTGTTTTTTCTACCGTAACTACCACGTTTCTGGATGCGTATTCTGCCGGGATTTCCAGCGAATCCATTTTCAGTAAGATCAAAGGAAAATACGCCGCTATTGTGGTGACGATCATTGGAACTGTGGGAGCGATTTTGTTCCCGATGGACGATATTACAGATTTTCTGTATCTGATCGGATCGGTATTTGCACCGATGATCGCAATTCAGATCGCAGATTTCTTCCTGTTGCACAGGGACAGACGTAAAAATGCTTTTGACTGGCGCAATCTCATCATCTGGGTGATCGGTTTCGTTCTTTACCGACTGCTCATGCGGGTGGATCTGCCGGTTGGAAATACATTGCCGGACATGGTGATCACGATCGTGATCTGCGTGATCGTCGGCAAAGTTGTGGGTGAGAAATCCACAGAAAAATAGAGTCAAACATAGGTGAGACTTAAGATACGATTCAGGTCAGTATGAGATTCTTTTACGAAAGAAAACTTATTAACGGGCAAAAGATTCGTAAAAACAGGAAAAAGAAAAAAGGAGGTTGAGAGTAAATGAAACAGAGTGACACAGTGAAAAAACTTGCGATGGCGGGGGTTCTGACAGCAGTTGCTGTTGTCGGCAGTCTGCTCAGTTTTCCGATTTTTGGAAGCAAATGTGCACCGGTACAGCATATGGTAAATATTCTGGCAGCGGTTGTACTTGGTCCGGGATGGGGCGTTGGTATTGCATTTTGTGCAAGTCTGATCCGTAATCTTCTGGGACTGGGAAGCCTGATGGCATTTCCGGGAAGTATGATCGGCGCGTTATGCTGCGGTCTGGCTTACATGGCATTCCGAAAACTGTGGCTGACCTGTATCGCAGAGGCGTCTGGAACAGGAATTCTTGGCGGACTTGCTGCTTATCCGGTTGCAAAACTGTTTATGGGACTGAATCCGGGCGGTTTGTTTGTATACATTGTGCCATTTCTTGTTTCCACAGTTGTAGGAAGTATTCTGGCTTATTTTCTGGTAGGCGCGCTGCAAAAAGGCGGCGTGATCAGTCAGATACGGCCGGAACGTACATCGGTTTTGAAAAAATCATGATGTATTAGTAGGTAATGCATGGCGGCAAATTGGGGGCACCACCTTTTGTCGCATAAGAAAAATGTTGTGGGCATAAACAGTTATTCATGAAAGAAGGAGAAAAAATGAGAAATTACACAACACAGATGGACGCAGCAAGAAAAGGAATCGTAACACCGGAAATCGAGGCAGTTGCGAAGAAAGAACATATGACGTCCGAGGCGCTGATGAAGCTGGTAGCAGAGGGTAAAGTAGCCATCTGCGCAAACAGGAATCATACCTGCTTGAATCCGGAGGGAGTCGGCAGCATGCTGCGTACCAAGATCAACGTAAATCTGGGGGTATCCAGAGACTGTAAAGATTATGATATCGAGATGCAGAAAGTAATGAGCGCGGTAAATCTGGGCGCTGAGGCGATCATGGATCTGTCCAGCCACGGAAATACACAGCCATTCAGAAGAAAGCTGACAAGTGAATGTCCGGCAATGATCGGTACGGTTCCGGTATACGACAGCGTCATCCACTATCAGAGAGATCTGGCAACATTGACTGCCAAAGATTTCGTTGATGTGATTCGGATGCATGCCGAAGATGGAGTGGATTTTGTGACACTCCACTGTGGAATTACAAGAAAGACCATTGAACAGATTAAGAAACACAAACGTAAAATGAATATCGTAAGCCGTGGCGGAAGTCTGGTATTTGCATGGATGAGCATGACCGGAGAGGAAAATCCGTTTTACGAATACTACGATGAAATCCTTGATATCTGCGAGGAATACGATGTGACCATTTCTCTGGGCGATGCCTGCAGACCGGGTTGTCTGGCAGATGCCACCGACGTATGTCAGATCGAGGAGCTGGTAAGACTTGGAGAGCTGACCAAGAGAGCATGGGATCACAACGTACAGGTTATGGTAGAAGGTCCGGGTCACGTGCCGCTTGATCAGGTAGCTGCAAATATGAAAGTACAGCAGAGTATCTGCATGGGCGCACCGTTCTATGTACTGGGACCGATCGTAACAGATATCGCACCGGGATATGACCATATTACAAGTGCCATCGGTGGAGCAGTTGCAGCAATGAGTGGAGCAGCATTCCTGTGTTATGTCACACCGGCAGAGCATCTGGCACTTCCGAATGTCGATGATGTAAAACAGGGAATCATCGCATCCAAGATCGCAGCGCATGCCGCTGACATTGCAAAAGGTGTTCCGGGAGCCCGTGATATCGATGACAAGATGGCAGAGGCCCGTCAGAAACTTGACTGGGATGCCCAGTATGCGTGTGCACTGGATCCGGAGACTGCAAAAGCAATCCGCGACAGCAGAAGCCCGGAAGAAGATCACAGTGACACATGTAGTATGTGTGGAAAATTCTGTGCAGTGCGCAGTATGAATAAGGCACTTGCAGGGGAGTATATTGATATTTTATAAGAAAAACATTGACAAATCGTCCTCATTAAGAGATTCTTTTAAGGAACTTCGTGAGGGAGTAGTTTACACAGTAAGAATTGTGTGATTTGTCAACAACCTGTTTATCATTTTTAGGATAATCTGGCAAATCTTAATGAATGAGACTCATGTATGTCAATAGGGATTAATTTTTAATTCTATGGCATACATGGGTCTCTTTTTTTGAATCTATCAGAATGTACTAGTTATCACAATTAATAAAAAGTTTATAGAAAATTCCTTGTGCAATGGCAGAATTACGGTATAATAAAGAAAAACTTGAAAACCATACACAGAAAGGGGTTTTGAAAATGGATTTTTTTGACAAATTAGGAAACACAATTTCCGCAGCAGGAAAAACAGGTTTAAGCAAAGCGAAGGAGATTAAAGATACAGCGAGAATCACATTAGATATTCAGGAACGTGAAGGAGCGATCCGCAAACTTTATCAGGATCTTGGACAGGCTTATTATCAGGCTCACAAAGATGATGAGAATCCGGAATACGAGCAGATTGCTGAGATTAGAGCCGCTTTTGAAGAAATCGGTGAATTAAAATCAGCAAAAGATGATATCCGTGGAATCAGAAGATGTCCGGAGTGTGGTGGAGCTGTTGCTGATAGTGCAAACTTCTGCTCGAATTGTGGTGCAAAATGCGAAAAACCGGAGCCGGAAGTATATGAAGGTGAAGTAGTTGATTCTGAGGAAGAGGCAGCTGAGGAGACAACAGAAACTGAAGCTGAGACAGATGCAGAAGATGCACCGGTAGCTGAGGAAGCATTTGAAGATGAGGATAAAACCGAAGAATAAATCTTGCTCCGTGTGGATGAAAATTTGATATTGTGAAGGGAAAAAGTCTATTTTGTCTCATCGGCTAACAATCGCTCGCTGAGAAAAAATAGACTTTTTTCCATTTACGCATTGATATGTTGAAATTTTCATCCACACTACGCTGCGGAGACAAAATAAAACCAGACCCTTTTAACAACTTAAATTTCCGCAGAAACCTGCTTCGGAAACGCCTTTTTCGTATAAATGATCATCAGTATCGCACCAATGAGCCAGGAAATCGGATATACCATATACACGCCATCAATGGTTGGAATATGCGGCACAGCCAACTGAATCCATACGACACGATACACACACAGTGAAATCAGGATAATAACCATCGGCGGCACAGATTTTCCGATTCCACGGATCGCTCCTGCCAGGCCATGCATGATAGCCAGCATAAAGTAAAACGGGCAGAAGTACCACATAGCACGGACACCATATTCAATTACCGTCGGATCCTTGGAAAATACACCAATGATCGGATGTGAGAACAGTAACAAAATGCCGCCAATGCAAAGGCAGTAAATCACTCCCATGGCAACAGTTACGTTCATGCCTTTTCGTACACGATCAATATTTCCGGCACCATAATTCTGACCGGCAAATGTGGTAGCCGCCATACTGAAACTCATAACCGGCAGAATATTAAATCCGTCGATCTTGATATAAGCTGCAAATCCTGCCATAGCCAGTGCACCATAGCTGTTGACACTGGACTGAACCAGTACATTTGCAAAAGAAATAACAGTATTTTGGATTGCCGTTGGTACACCAACCTGAATGATACGAACAGCCACTTCTTTGTGAATCCGGATTTTTCTTAATGCTACTTTGTAGCTTTCATCTACCCGCATCAAATACAACATACACAGCACCGCGGAAAGCACCTGACTAATATCGGTTGCAATGGCAGCACCGGCGATTCCCATTTTTAACACCGGGATAAATAAAAGATCCAGTACGATATTTGTAAAAGAAGCAATGGCGAGGTACAACAGGGAACGCTTGGAATTACCAACTGCGTTTAAAATACCGCTTGCCATATTATAAAGAACGCTGAACAGCAGTCCTGCAAAATACAGTCTTAAATAAATAACGGACTGTGGCATAACCTCATCCGGTGTTCCCATCCAACGCAGGATCTGCGGAGAGAGTGTGATACCAAGCACGGTCAGCACGACACCAAGGATCAGTGCGATTGCCAGAGCAGTATGTACAGATTCATGAATGCCCTTCTTATTTTGTGCTCCGATAAACTGTGAGACAATGACACCGGCACCGGCTGCGGCCCCCATACTGAAGGAAATCAGCAGACTGATCAGAGAAGAACTGGAACCAACGGCCGCCAGCGCTTCACTTCCGAGTGAATTTCCAACGACGATGGAATCCACGGTGTTATATAACTGCTGAAGCATATTTCCAAGAATCAGCGGAATGGAAAAAAGTAAAATGTGTTTCCAGATCGTACCTTCTGTCATCAGGGTAGAACCGGATGATTTTCTTTTATGTAGAGCAATTCCCATATCAATTCCTCCTATAGTTACTCACCAAGCCTCACATGTGTTCGACTTGAATAAAGATATATTTTTTATCTTTGAATTGGTTAACAGCGATAACTTATATTATAACGCTACTTATTTACAGGAATCAATATGAAAATAGAAGATGTAAATTCAAGTCGAACGCACGTGAGACTTGGTGCGTGATTCTGGTCAGTGCAAGCTGACATCTTCTTTTCAGAATCACTGCGCTCTACACTCCGTTCCGGTCGGCGCAAAAATCCGGCATTATGACTGCCTGCTTCATTGACTTTTCAAGGTGCCTGTGATACGCTTAACTACTAGGAAAAAAGAACTGTTGAGTCTTTATTTAAGTAGATTATTATGCAGACAGTTCATCCGATAAATACCAAAAAAGGAGTGATTTGATTATGTGTAAAACCTGCAAAGGAAAATATTATATGACAACAGCGATTGCCTACACATCAGGTAAACCGCATATTGGAAATACTTATGAGATTGTACTGGCAGACAGTATCGCCCGTTACAAACGTCAGGAAGGTTATGACGTATACTTCCAGACCGGAACAGACGAGCATGGTCAGAAAATCGAGTTAAAGGCAGAGGCAGCCGGTATTACACCGAAGGAGTATGTTGACAAAACTGCCGGAGAAGTAAAACGTATCTGGGATCTGATGAATGCTTCTTATGACAACTTCATCCGTACAACTGATGAGGATCATGAGAAACAGGTACAGAAAATCTTCAAAAAACTGTACGATCAGGGAGATATTTACAAAGGATATTACGAAGGAATGTACTGCACACCGTGTGAGTCTTTCTTCACAGAGTCTCAGCTGGTAGACGGCAAATGCCCGGACTGCGGCCGTGAGGTTCAGCCGGCTCAGGAGGAAGCATATTTCTTCAAAATGAGCAAATACGCTGACCGCCTCATCGACTACATCAACACTCATCCGGAGTTCATTCAGCCGGTTTCCAGAAAAAATGAGATGATGAACAACTTCCTGCTTCCGGGACTGCAGGATCTGTGTGTATCCAGAACATCCTTCAGCTGGGGTATTCCGGTAGATTTTGATCCGAAGCACATTGTTTATGTATGGCTTGATGCGCTGACAAACTATATCACAAAAATCGGTTACGATGCAGATGGTAATTCTTCTGACCTGTTCAAGAAAAACTGGCCGGCAGACCTTCATCTGATCGGTAAAGATATCATCCGTTTCCATACCATTTACTGGCCGATCTTCCTGATGGCACTGGATCTTCCATTGCCGAAACAGGTATTTGGACATCCGTGGTTACTTCAGGGTGATGGAAAAATGAGTAAATCCAAAGGAAACGTACTGTATGCAGATGAGCTGGTAGATTTCTTCGGCGTAGATGCGGTTCGTTACTTCGTACTTCATGAGATGCCGTTTGAAAATGATGGAACCATTTCCTGGGAGCTGATGGTTGAGCGTGTAAACTCCGACCTTGCGAATACCCTTGGAAACCTTGTAAACCGTACCATCTCCATGAGCAACAAATATTTTGGCGGCGTGGTAAACAAAACAGGCGTTGAGGAAGACGTAGATGCTGACCTCAAAGCAGTTGTAACAGGAACCCGCGACAAAGTAGCTGCAAAAATGGATCAGCTGCGTGTGGCAGATGCAATTTCAGAAGTATTTACCTTATTCAAAAGATGTAATAAATATATCGACGAGACCATGCCTTGGGCACTTGCAAAAGACGAGGCAAAACAGGATCGTCTGGCAGAAGTTCTCTACAATCTGGTAGAGAGCATCAACATCGGTGCAGAGCTGTTAAAGAGCTACCTGCCTGAGACATCTGCAAAAATTCTTGCTCAGATCAACGGTACAGAGCGTGATTTTGATGATCTGACAACTTTCGGTCTGCGTGAGAATGGTCTGAAAGTAACAGATAAACCGGAAATCCTGTTTGCACGTCTGGATCTTGCAGAGGTTATGAAAAAAGTAGAAGAACTTCATCCGCAGGTAAAAGAAGAAGCACCGGCTGAGGAAGCAAAAGCAGACGAGGAAGTCATCGACATTGAGCCGAAGGAAGAGATCACTTTTGAAGACTTTGGAAAAATGCAGTTCCAGGTTGGCGAGATCATTGCCTGCGAAAAAGTGAAAAAATCCAAAAAACTGCTTTGCTCTCAGGTAAAAATCGGAAGTCAGGTAAAACAGATCGTTTCCGGAATCCAGAAACATTACACACCGGAAGAGATGGTCGGCAAAAAAGTCATGGTACTTGTAAACCTGAAACCGGCAAAACTGGCAGGCGTTCTTTCTGAAGGTATGCTGTTATGCGCAGAGGACGCAGAGGGTAATCTGTCCCTGATGACACCGGAGAAAACAATGCCATCCGGAGCGGAGATCTGCTAATGATTTTTGACACACATGCACATTATGATGATGAACAGTTTGATACAGACAGAGAGGTGTTGCTTCTCGGCATGGCGGAGCAGAATGTCGGCACGATCATAAATGTCGGCGCATCTTTAGACGGCTGTTGGCGCAGTGTGGAGCTGGCGCATCAGTATCCATTTGTCTATGCGGCGGTTGGCGTTCATCCGGATGAGGTAGGAGACTTAAATGATCAGACTTTTGCCCGTCTGCGGGAAACAGCCCGCACCGAAGAAAAAGTGGTAGCCATTGGCGAAATAGGTTTGGATTATCACTGGGATGTACAGCCCCACGAAGTGCAGCAGCACTGGTTTGTACAGCAGATGGATCTGGCAAAAGAGCTGGATCTGCCGATCGCGGTACACAGCCGCGATGCGGCAAAAGATACCTTTGATCTGATCGCTGCCCGTGGTAAAAATCAGCGCGGCGTGATTCACTGCTATTCCTATTCTCCGGAAATGGCGCAGGAATATGTAAAGCTTGGATATCATATCGGACTTGGCGGTGTGGTGACTTTTAAAAATGCGAAAAAGGCGAAAGAAACTGCACGACAGATTCCTCTGGAGCGCATTTTGCTGGAAACAGACTGTCCGTACATGGCACCGACACCGTTTCGCGGAAAACGCAACAATTCCGCGTATATCGATTATGTGGCACAGGAAATCGCAGATCTGAAAGGAATTTCCAAAGAAGAAGTGATTGCTGTTACCGAAGAAAATGCAAGAAAGCTGTTTTTATCCAAATAAGAAAGTGAGTTGTGCATTAATTCTCATTTGCATTTGAGTTGGTTAGAAATAGACAATATTTGCAGAGTATAAAACTTGAATATGGAAAATCATTGTTTTTCATATAATATAGGAGAACATAGGAATATGAGTGAAAACAGACCAAAACCGTATCTTGGAAATCCGCAGGAGACCATTGCGGTATTAAACCGTTATAAATTTGCATTTCAGAAAAAATTTGGTCAGAACTTCCTGATCGATACTCATGTGCTGGAGCGCATTATCGACGAGGCCGGTATCACACCAGACGATTTTGTTCTGGAGATTGGACCGGGTATCGGAACCATGACACAGTATCTTGCCTGCGCAGCCCGTGAGGTTGTTGCGGTGGAGATCGACAAAGTGCTGATCCCGATTCTGGAAGGTGACACACTGAAAGCGTTTGATAATGTAACTGTCATCAATGAAGATATTTTAAAAGTAGATATCAACAAACTGGTAGAGGAGAAAAACGGCGGCCGTCCGATCAAGGTGGTAGCCAATCTGCCATATTATATTACGACACCGATCATCATGGGTCTGTTCGAGAGCCATGTGCCAATCGAGAGCATTACGATCATGGTGCAGAAGGAAGTTGCAGACCGTATGAAAACAGGACCGGGTTCCAAGGAATACGGTGCGCTGTCTCTGGCAGTACAGTATTATGCAAATCCGGAAATCGTGGCAAACGTGCCACCGAACTGCTTCATGCCGCGTCCGAATGTTGGTTCCGCAGTCATTCGTCTGACCAGACATGAGACACCAGTCGTTGATGTCAAAGACGAAAAACTGATGTTTCGTATTATCCGCGCATCCTTCAATCAGCGCAGAAAAACACTGGTAAATGGACTGAAAAATTCCGGTGAGATTAATTTCACCAAGGAGCAGATTGAGGCGGCGATCACAGCGATTGATAAACCGTTGACAATCCGTGGTGAAGCATTGACACTTGCAGAATTTGCAGCTTTATCGAATGCTTTTTCTGAGATGTAGTAATTATCGGATAAGAATTGAAATTCTGCAGATGATAGGAATATTAAAGTTCATAATAAATTATCTGTGGAATAAAAAATAATCTGAGTCATAAAGTTTAGAATGAAAGAAAAATTCAAACTTTATGGCTCAATTTTTATATTAATTATTTTTGTTCCGTATTTGCTGACCGTCTGGGTGAGAGGCGGTTTTGGAGGAAAACAGACAGATCCTGTACAGAAGCAGATCGAAGAACAATTGCCCTTTGTGGTGGCACGGGAAATTTCGATAGATAGTGAATCGGAATGCCTGAAGGCACAGACGATTATTGCCCGAACCAACCTGTGGAAAAGCTATCAGAAAGCATTGGCAGAAGCACAAACAGATGAAGATGCAGCAGGCAAAACTCAGACAGGTGAAAATGTATCGGAAGAAAATTTGTCAGCAAAAAAAGAGACAGGAAAAAGTACAACAAGTGAAAATGACTCAGACAAAAGTAAAAAGATTCAGGACACAAATATAGAATGGACTGTATCTGATTCTGAGTTAGAAAGTTACACAGAACAGGAATTGAAGAAAATTTGGGGAACTTCTTACGAATCCAACATGGAAAAACTCAGACAGGCAGTGGAGGAAACTTCCGGCGAAATCCTGACCTGTGAAGATCAGACGATTCAGGCAGCTTATCATTATGCCGCAAATTGTAAAACCAGAAACGCATCCGAAGTTCCCGGTCAGGAGGATTATATCTGGCTACAGAGTGTCGACAGCGAAGATGATATGCTTGCGGACGGATTTTTGAATGTCAGTTACATGGAAAAACAGGATTTTGTAAATGCATTGGCATTGATTTTTCAAGGTGAGGTGTTGGATGCGGCTCAAATGCCCGGCGCATTGGAATTATCCAAACGCGACAGTGCCGGATATGTGACGGAGGTAACCTATGGAATAACGGTAGCAAACGGGGAAGCGGTGCGTCAGGCGTTGCATTTGAATTCTGCCTGCTTCTATCTGTCTGAACTGGACGGGAAAATCCGTATTGTCACAAAAGGCATCGGACATGGACTGGGACTTAGCCAGTATGGGGCAAATGAGCGGGCAAAACAGGGGAAAAACTGCCGCGAAATTTTGACTTACTATTATACTGGTGTCAGCATCAAATCATGGTAAAAATTAGTTGAGGGTATATAGAAATCGGCATATAATATTCCGTATTTTTTGCAGTCCGTTTTTACTGCATTGAATAAATCCATTTTTTTCGGAAAGAATAACAGTAAAACCATAAGTAATAACTGGAATCTGGAGGAGAAAAATGGAAAAGCAGAAAAAGACAGAGCATGTTGAAAAAAAGGAAAAACGGCGACGAATCATCCATACACAGAAATCATATCTGACCGCAGGAGTGATCATGCTGGTGGCAGTCATTGCCATGGCGGGGGCTTATCAGAGAGAAAAGAAAAATGCGGAAAACGCACAAAATGAAGCGGTGGCACTGGCAGAAAACGACTGGGTGGAGCCTGAGACAGATACCACCTCTACCGGGGATGAGACCCAGGAAACCATGGCGGCACAGACACCGGAATCACAGGTTTCCGACAATCTCAGCGCACAGACTGATACAACAGGGATCTCACAGACAGATCCGGTACAGGGAAGTACCGATACGACGGCGTTAAACAGTCAGGTGCAGACCAGTGAAGAACCGGTGATGCATTTTTCTGCATCGGACACCATCAGCTGGCCCCTGGAAGGCGATGTGATCTTGAACTACAGCATGGACAGTTCGGTTTATTTTGCCACATTGGATCAGTATAAGTATAATCCGGCACTGATCATTGCGGGAGCAGTCAATGACCGCGTGACAGCGGCAGCAGACGGGCAGGTGATCGGTGTGGATACGACTGCAGAAACAGGACAGACTGTGACCATCGGGCTTGGTGACAGCTATCAGGCAATCTATGGTCAGTTAAAAGAAGTCGAAGTATCCGCGGGAGATTACGTGAAACAGGGCGATACTATCGGTTATCTGGCAGAGCCGACCAAATACTATTCCGTAGAAGGCGCAAACTTGTATTTTTCCATGACAAAAGAAGGAAAACCGGTAAATCCGATGGACTATATTCGATAAAAGTTTTGTTCACGCATTGCAGCGAATCTGTGTATAATAACAGTGTACCGGTTAATATTCGCAATCGAAAAAATAAATACAGTTTTACCGGAGAAGAAAAATCCTGGTATCCGGTGTCAGACGTCTCACCTGATATCTGGATAAAACGCTATACGCTGGTCGGTAAAAAGGAAGGTACGTGAATAAAATACAGCAGGTTCGATTGCTTTTTATAAGGATGTTTGGGGTGTGCAGTAAGATATGCGAAAAATATGGACTGTGCGCCCTGAGCAGAGAAACTGCAATTGGAATATACGAATCCGATGAAAATGGTGCTCGGATGATTCAAGTCGAACGCACGTGAGACTTGGTGCGTGATTCTGGTCAGCGCAAGCTGACATCTTCTTTTCAGAATCACTGCACATCCTCGCGGAGCATTTATCTCAGTCGGAGATTGAACTCCCACTGAGAAATACTTGTTACTACTCACCACTTGCAGAAGTGGGAGTCTCAACTCAGACTGAGATGAAACAGGATGAGTCTGTTATTGTACGATATAGATGAAATATGCTGAATAAGAAATAATTTAAGAAAATAAGGGTAATATTGGAGAGAACATGAGAGAAACAACGAGAAATTATACATATATCTTAAAGTGCGGGGATGGAAGTCTCTACACTGGATGGACGAATGATATTGCAGCACGCCTGGAACAGCATCGCAGCGGAAAGGGTGCCAAATATACACGGGGACGCGGACCATTGCAACTGGTGTATCTGGAAGTGTATGACACAAAATCAGAAGCGATGAGTCGTGAGGCAAGGATCAAACGTTTTACAAAAAGTGAAAAGTTGAAACTTCTTGCCGCAGAAGAATGGCGTTCGGAACTGACTGTGGAGGAACAGGAGTTGCTTATTTACAGAGATTAAAAAATGAGCTGCCTAATATTCTAGGTAGCTCATTTTGATCGACGTTGATAAATACGCTATGAATGTTATCTTGAGATAATCATCTTACAGATCGGATTTCCCATGGAGGAAAATTTCTGTTCATATTCAGTCATAACATTTCCCTGGTTCAGTGTTTCGTCATGATGCAGATCCCAGGTAAATGCATCTAAATGCCATCCTGCAGGCTCTACCTGCTCTAGGGAGAACTGGAACAGATCTTTGTTGTCGGTCTTGAATTCCACATGTCCTTCCGGTTTCAAAATTTTATCATATCTGCCGAGGAAGGTCTGGGAAGTCAGACGGCGTTTTGCGTGGCGGTCCTTTGGCCATGGATCGGAGAAGTTCAGGTAAATACCATCCACTTCATGTTTTGCAAACATATTACAGATGTTTTCTGCATCCATACGGATAAAACGCAGATTTTCCGGCTGTGTCTCCATAGCATCTGTTTTTTCCAGAGCGCGGACAAGCACGCTGGAGTATTTCTCAATACCGATGTAGTTAATATTCGGATTCTGCTGAGCCAGAGTGGTGATAAACTGTCCTTTTCCCATGCCTACTTCAATGCGGATCGGGTTGTCATTTCCAAATATTGTATGCCAGTTTCCGGCCTGTGGGTCTTCTTCCAGAAAACACAGCGGATGATCAGCGATGGTTTCCCGGGAGCCCGGTACATTTCTTAATCTCATAAAAATAATTCCTTTCATCGTTAAAAATACTTTTGTTTTGTAAAATTTCCATTATAAAAACAATGGAATTGTGATAATTATAGTAAAAAATCAGACACAAACGGTGTCCACTATTGTATTTATGTACTTACGATATTTGGTAGTTTTCTTATAGAAAACGTCTTAGGTTTGTACTTAGTAATTTTTTATAGAAAATTTTGTGTCTGCTTGGTATTTTACTATAAGTTTCATGGAGCGACAAGAGAAATACCGCTGTTTTGCAGAGAAATACGGGTGAATTTTATTAAGATATCCTGAATTTTTCGCTGTAATGCCTGTTTCTTAACACTTGAGAGGTGTTTCTACTGGACGGAATATGTGAATTTTGTTATGATAATTGTTGTGTGAATTTTTATTTATCTCAGTCTGAGTTGAGACTCCCACTTCTGCAAGTGGTGAGTAGTAACAAGTATTTCTCAGTGGGAGTTCAATCTCCGACTGAGATAAATGCTCCGCGAGGATGTGCAGTGATTCTGAAAAGAAGATGTCAGCTTGCGCTGACCAGAATCACGCACCAAGTCTCACGTGCGTTCGACTTGAACTTAATAGAGAATCCTCTCATATCTATAAATGATGAAGGGACAGACCGTTTTCAATAAGAATTCCGTTGCTGATTGAGATAAATACTCTATAAAGATGTGCAGAGTTTTTTGGGGAAGAATATAATCAACACATTTATGGGAAAAATAGAGTAAAGGTACGAAGGTATGCAAACGACGTTCAAGGCATTCTTGAAATGAGACCTGGTGTGTAATTCCGGTCAGCGAAAGCTGCGATGAAGTTTGGCATATTTGGAGGAAAAAATGAAAAAAATATTAAAGAGAATGACAGGCATTTTCCTGTGTGTGGCAATGGCGGTTGGCATATTTGGCACAACGCCGGCTTTTGCAGAGGGGGAAGATGTCAGCGAACAGAACACGCAGGCGCAGGCAGCACAGTGGCCGACGGGACCGGAAGTGCAGGCATCAAGTGCAGTAGTAATGGATGCGTCCACTGGCACCGTTTTATTTGAAAAAGATGCGGATACACCGCGTTATCCGGCAAGTATTACGAAAATCATGACGACTTTACTGGCACTGGAGAATTGCAGTCTGGATGAGGTTGTACATTTTTCGGCAACAGCGGTATACGAAAATGAAGGTGGCACTTCCCATATTGCCAGAGATCTGGATGAGGAAATGACGCTGGAACAGTGTCTGTACGCGATCATGCTGGAATCGGCAAATGAATGTTCCTACGCTGTGGCAGAGCATGTGGGTGGTGGTGACTATCAGAAATTTATCGATATGATGAATGCAAAAGCAGCAGAACTTGGCTGCACCAATACGCATTTTAACAACTGTAACGGTCTGCCGGATCCGAATCATGTGGTCAGCGCCCGCGATATGGCACTGATTTCCAGAGAAGCGATCAAAAACAGTATGTTCCGTAAAATCGTGGGAACCGTGCGTTATGAAATCCCGCCGACAAACAAACATGCGGATCCAACTCCGCTGAACAATCATCATCAGATGATCAGCGCATACAAAGGTCGTCAAAATCTGTATGAATACTGTGTAGGTGGTAAAACCGGATGGACTTCTGATGCCGGAAATACACTGGTAACTTTTGCAGAAAAAGATGGCATGACACTGATCTGCGTGGTTATGGGATGCAGCGCAGGCGGTCAGTACAGCGATACCAGAACATTATTTGATTATTGTTTTGACAACTTTAAACTTTTTAACGTATCACAGAATGAAAACCGTTACGAAAATACGCAAAGTACAGGAAATTCTTTGTTTACAGAATGGAATGCCTTTGCAAAAGTAGACAGTACGGCACAGATCATACTTCCGGCGAATGCAAATTTTGCAGATACACAGACAGAGGTTAATTATGATCAGACAAGTGACAGCATTCTTGGAACGCTGGTTTACTCTTATGGTGGAAGACAGGTTGGAACTGCCAATGTGGTCACGACTGGAGCGAAGATCACTGCTTATCCGTTTGGGGAAAAATCTGGTACGGTAAGTAAAAACGATAACCAGACAGAGCTGTCAGAAAAAAGTGCAGAAACCGGGAACGATGCGCAGAATAAAAATACTTCTGCAACAAAATCCAATACACAGATCAGCAAAAAGAAACTGCTGTTGATCGGCGGAGGTGTTGTGGGAGCAATTATTGTCGTGCTCATCATCTGGTTACTGTATAATAATATCCGTCGTATCCATCGTAGAAAAGAAGGACGCGACCGCCGGTTTAAGACTATAAAAAATAACCGCAAGTGGAACAAGCGTGGTGGACGCTAAAATCATATTTCGGGTAATTGTGTGGTTTAAAATGTGGGTTATGAAAAGGGACTCTGCAATTTTGTCTCGTCCGCTAACAATCGCTGGCCGAGAAAAATAGCCAGAGTCCCTTTCTTTTACGTTGTGTTTTAAAACCACACTGCTTACCCTTGCGTTGTGCCACCCTAAATAGCCGGGAATTTCAGTTCTTTATATTTTCCATATTTCTGCTGAACCACATCCATATGCTCAAAGAAATCAATTCTCGTCTTAATGATCTCATTTAAGTGCTCTGCACGGGCAGAGTTTACATTTCGATCACGGATCAGACCATTCTCAGCAAGTACAAATTTGTACTCGCCATTCTCGTCTTTTACCAGATCTCCACCTGCACCACAAACTGCACACTCGAATGGGAACTCAATACCATCCCAATGTTTGTCGCCTTTGTAGATCAGTGCGGAATGACATCTCGGGCACATTCCCTGATCCGGATCACCAAGCCATCCGCGCTCTTCTACCGGAGTGTTGATTGCTTTAATAATGTTTTCGCCCATCTTGTGAGCACGCTCAATCTGCTCGTCGCGCAGTAATACGTTACCCGGACGACCATTTCTTGTGGACAGCATCTGGTCAACAACCTGTACAGACTGTGTGAACATGGTCGCGCCCATGCCTTCCAGGGCAAGTGTCTGCCAGTCATGGCAGGAACCGCCGACAGCGATCAGTCCGCCTACCATATGTGGATCTTCTTTGACTGCACCGATCTCAAGCAGGAAAGAAAGCTCGTATGCCAGAAATCTCTGTGCAAATTTCAGATACAGAGAACTTGGTGTCAGATCATAGGTCGGAACACCAACAATGATTCCGTTGCAGGTGTACATTTCCTGAACGATCTTGTCCATATCATCTTTGCTTTTTAAGATACAGCCATTGTATTTATCAAGTTTTCCCATTGCTACATCACCCATCTGCATGGTACATGCTTCACATCCGGTACAATGCTCGATGTTGTAATCAAATAAATTGATCAGTTTGCACTCAGCACCAGCCTCCTGACAGGCAAGCAGCGCTTCTTTTACTAAAATTTCGCTGTTTCCGTTGTGGCGTCCAGCCACGATACCTAAAATCTTCATTGTAAAACCTCCTAAATTTTTAATAACCTCAATAAGTAACCTGAATTTGTAGCTGAAATCCAAAAAGTAAGTTGCTATTTTATAAATGGATTTCTTGGTTAAATTCAGTGTAACAGGAAGCAACTGGTCTGACTAGTGATGTATCTTTCTCAATACATGCAAAAGTATTATAGAAATATGTCTTTTGGTAATGGATTTGTTGCAAATAGGTTATGGAAATGATACTATTTGCATGGACAATGACCTATATTTGAGAATAGATAGGTTTGTAAATAGATAAAAAATAACGGGAAGGACAGGAAACGGATATGACATTTAATCAGATCAAATATTTTGTCACAGTGGCAGAGTGCCTGAGTTTTACAGAAGCAGCAAAATGTCTGTTTATCACGCAGCCGGCATTGAGCCGCCAGATCAGTGCCATGGAACAGGAACTTGGAACGAAACTTTTTGTGCGGGATAAAAAGCGGTTGAAATTGACACCGGGTGGAAGTGTGCTGTATAACCGCCTGCTACATTTGCTGACAGACTATGAGGAGGCGGTGGAGGAAGCCAGACATGCCAATTCCGGATATGAGGGAAATCTGCATATCGGATTTCTGGATATCTATGATATTTCCGGTTTGTTTGACGATGTGATCCGGGAATTTCGGGAGGCATATGAAAATATCGAAATGAGTTTGGAGCGATTTTCTCTGAAGGAACTGCCGGAGCGGTTGTATGCCCGGGATCTGGATCTCATTTTGACCTATGGTTTTTCCCTGTATGATAAACCGGATCTTATGACCGTAAATATTCAGAAGTTTGATTCCTGCATCATGCTGAACCGAAACCATCCGCTGGCGGCGCAGGAGACGATTTCGCTGGCGGATCTGAAGGAGGAGCGCTTTATCCAGTTAGGACCGAAAGCAAGTGAGGAAGGCTATCGGTATATCACCAATCTATGCGTGCGATGTGGACTGCACCCGAATATCTTTCCGGTGGAGAAGATGGAGGACGTCATGCTGTGGGTTCAGACTGGAAATGGTGTTGCGATTACTACAAACCGCAGTATCGAAAAGCAGAATCCTCATGTAGTGATCCGCGATATTGATGTGCCGGAGGCGAAAAATCATAACATCACTATGGCATGGTGTAAGAATAATTACAATCCGGCGATCGCAATTTTTATGGAAATGCTTGAGAAAAAATTAACAAAAATTTTATAAAAATCTTATAAGATACACGATTTTAAGGGATTTGAGACAAAAATCTCAAAAATAGTACGGAAATAAAAACATTATAATGAAGAGAACGGCAATTTTTTAATAACAAAAATGGATTAACAAAAACGGCGATTTTAGAAAAAAATGTTGAAATCTGGAAAATGCAGGAAAAAATTGCAGAGTTAAATTTGTATAACGCATAACACTAATGCACAAAACGGATAAGTGAAAATTCTTTGTGCAAATTACACATAAAAGAGAAGGACGGACTGCTCTGGTTTGGTGAAAATAGATTGACTTTAAGAAATTCTTAAGCTAAAATACGGGTATCGCATTCGAAACTACCCCATGGACGTGACGGACAAATGTCTGTAGGGAGTAAGGTTTTGAAGGTAACATATGGTTTAATGGTATTATAGGAGGAAGTTGAAATGAACAACAAAAAGACCAGTAGCTGGAACCTCGGTGTAAAAGGCTACATCGTAGTTATTCTGGCGTTCTTCTCATGTTATGTGTATTCCGCACTGACATCAGATTCCCTGAACGTAACACGTGACATTTTCGTTAATGTTTTGAAACTCAATCAGGGTGCTATTTATGCAATGTCAACTATTGCAGTACCGTTTGGTATCGTTGGAAGTATTATTCTTGGTCGTCTGATCAATAAGCATTCAATCCGTCTTTACTGGGGATTAAGTATGATCATCACTGCTGTATTTACAGTAGCAATCGGTCAGATGCACAACACAGTAGGTGTTGTTGTATGTTATGTAGTAATCTACACATTCTCCCTTGCATCTGCTATGCTGCTTGCAGGTGAGATCATCGGACACTGGTTCCCGACAAAACGTGGTGTAGCCATGGGTCTGTGTACAGCTGGTTATCCGTTATCTGCAGCTACAACATCTGCAGTAGCAGGTAAGTTTGCTGAAAGTGCTGGATATTCCATGTACTATGTAGCAATCGCAGTTATTGCAATTATCGTTGGTATCGTAGTAATCCTTTTCGTTCGTGATTTCCCGGAAGAAAAAGGTGGATACCCGGATAACAACCCTGCATTCGATGGTGAGAAAGCAAAAGCTGAGCATCAGGCAGCTCTTGAGTATCTGAAAACATCCAAATGGACAGCTGGTAAATGTCTGAAAACAGGACGTATGTGGGTTCTCTGGATCGCAGTTGGTATCACAGGATTCATGTCCATGGGTATCATGTCAAACTTCGTAACAAAATTTATGGTTATGGGATATGAGCTTCCGAACGTACTTCAGATGCTTGGTATCGCAGGTGTGCTTGCTATCCCGGGATCTATTGTAGTAGGTTGGTTAGACGTTAAGATTGGTACAAAGAAAACCGGTATCCTGATCAACGCTATGGCACTTGTAGCAGTTCTTTGCTGCTTAACACATGTAACTGTATTACATTATATCTCCCTTCCGATCCTTGCTGTAATGTTAGGTGGATCTTCCAACTTAATGGTATCCTGTACAGCAGCTATCTGGGGACGTTATGATTTCAAAAATGCATTTTCAGTTATCCAGCCGCTGAACTCTGTTATGACAGGTGTTGGTATCACTGTAGTATCTGCCTGCAACAGCATTGACAAGACATGTCAGCTTGCTTACATCATCATGGCAATTATGGCAGTAGTTGGTCTGATCGCTATGTGTGCATTAAAAGTAGAGCCGATCGACAAAGACGTTCGCTAATCAGCAGAACATAAATTAGAAAAAATATTGTTTTAGTCATATTCCCTGAATTATTACAATAGGACTGCCGGACGAAGATGTTTCGCCCGGCAGTTTTTTGCTTGATAGGAAATGATACTGAAAATTCTATTGATAAAAAATAAAAGCAGAAAATAGGCATTTTATGTATACAAAGGACAATAATTAAACATGGAAAAATTTGCATAAAAAACCAAAAAGTTGTTACGTTTTACTTGTGATTCCATGTGCAATCCTCTATAATAGTTCTATATGGTAAAATGCAGGTTGCAGTATAAGGTCAAATAACACGGCAGCAAAAGGAATGACAGAACGGTAGATTAGGGCAGCAGGATAAAATACTGAAAAGAGAATTATTTGATTACAACATATCGTGAAACCACGCGTCCCTATGCGTGGCTTTTTGCATTTTATAAAGATTTATATGGATTTATAAGGTTCGATACAGGAGGACAAAATGAGTATCAAAGAGTGTTATGACAAAATGGGTGCAGATTTTGATGAGGTAATGCAGCGTCTTGGAAGTGAGAGTTTTATTAAGCGTTTTGCCGTAAAGTTTCTGGATGATTCCAGTTATCAGATGATTCTGGACGGAATTGAGGCAAAAGATGCAGAACTGGCTTTCCGTGGAGCGCATACATTGAAAGGTGTCTGCTCTAATCTTGGATTTACAAAACTGTTTGAGGAGAGTTCAAAACTGACAGAGATTTTACGAGGAAGAGAACTGGTCGGTTATGAGGAAGCACTGGCAGAAGTGGAAAAACAGTATCAGATTACGGTAGATGCGATCAAGGCACTTGACGCGTAAGGAAACATACTGCAAAAGATGAGATCAATGGTATATCAGATGGGAGATGACTCCACCTCTATAGGTGGTGAGAAACAAGTTAGTATCAGTGGTGGGAGCCAATCCCCCATCTGATATAGCCTCCGGCAGGATTACAGAGGTGCGCAGTTGAAGTATGTCATGCAATTGCATGACGCGCACCTCGCAACAAGAATGCCGGAGCATTCTTGAATTTGGATAAAATGCTATATCTTATCAATAAAGTCAGGAATGATTAAAGGAGTGCTATGATAAAGGGTATGAGTATGACTTGGGAGCAGGCACAGGCAGAAATTGACCTGTTCAGAAAAATATTTGAAGAAGTACGTCTGCTGAGTGCAGAGGAAGTTGGCAGCAACGAGGCAATTGAGTCAGAGGAAGAAAAACTGACGCAGATGTGTCAATGCAAATCCTGTTCCGAACAGGCGCGCAGTGAACACGGATGTATCGCAGCAAAGGTGCTTGTGGAAAAGAATCAGAAAACCAAACTGGAATATATCGGAAGTGATCTGTATGAGATCGTTGCCCGGTATGTGGAAATTGACGGCAAACCATATGTAATGGAGATGGCGCATCAGGTGGAGGAAGAATTGATCATTGAACGGGAAGGAATCGACCTGTCCGGAAATGTCAAGGATTCTCTGTTTGACAAGCTGTATATTGATGCGCTTTCGGGTGCTTACAATCGACGGTATTTTGAAGATTGTGTGCGAAATAAGATTGTCAATGCCGGCATTGCCATGTTGGATCTGGATGATTTTAAAGTGAGCAACGACACATACGGACATGATCTGGGTGATCGTTTACTTCATCTGGTTTCTTACACTATTATGGGTCTGATTCGTAAGACGGATGCGCTGATTCGTTACGGCGGAGATGAATTTTTACTGGTCATGCCAAATGTCTCAGAAGAAGATTTTGAGAAAAAATTGGAAGAAATTCAGTATCAGATTCATATGATACAGATTCCGGACAGCAGAGGTGTCTTTCTGTCCGTCAGTATCGGTGCTGTGATTGCAAGAAAACAGACCGTGGAAAAAGCAATGTCCCGGGCAGATAAGGTGATGTACATTGCAAAGAAACAGAAAAATTCCATTGTGACTGAGTGGGATAGAGATCGTCATCCCACGGACTGGAAGAAGCATTACAGTGACGGTACAAAGCAGAAAATTCTGATTGTGGACGATTCGGAAATGAACCGTGCGATTCTCTATGAAATGTTGCATGACGATTTTGAAATTCTGGAAGCAGAAAGCGGGGAGCTGTGTATCGATATGATGAAACAGTATGGCAGAGATATTTCTCTGTTGCTGCTGGATATTGTCATGCCGGGAATGGACGGCTTTGCGGTGTTAGAGCAGATGAACCACCAAAAATGGATCGAAGATACACCGGTTATTATGATCTCCAGTGAAAATTCTGCAGCATATATCAGAAAAGCCTATGACATGGGCGTTTCTGACTTTATCAATCGACCGTTTGATGCCAATGTAGTTATCCGACGTGTATACAATACCATTAAATTATATGCAAAACAGCGCCGTCTGACCACGATCCTGACAGAACAGATCAAGGCGAAGGAGCAGAGCCGCAAGATCATGGTGGCAATTTTGAGCCATATCGTAGAGTTTCGTAATGGAGAGAGTGGTCTACATGTACAGCATATCAATGTGCTGGTAAAAATGTTGTTGGAGCGTTTGCGGCAAGTGACCGATAAGTATCATATTTCCTGGTTAGAGCAGGATATCATTGTGATGGCATCGTCGCTGCATGATATTGGAAAAATCGGTATCGACGATAAAATTTTGAATAAAAGAGGCAAACTGACTGCGGAAGAATTTGAGATCATGAAGACACATACGCTGATTGGTGCGTCCATTCTGGAAGATCTGGAATGGTATCAGGAGGAACCGTTGGTGAAAATGGCATATTCGATCTGTCGCTGGCATCATGAACGCTATGACGGCAAAGGATATCCGGATGGTCTGAAGGGAGAGGAGATTCCGATTGCTGCTCAGGTGGTTTCCCTGGCAGATGTGTACGATGCGCTTGTGAGCAAACGTGTATACAAGGAAGGTTATTCCCATGAAAAGACAATAGAGATGATCCTGAATGGAGAGTGTGGTAATTTTAATCCGATACTGATTGAGTGTCTGAAGGATATACAGTCAGATATACCTGACGAAGTCTATCGGGGGGGGGTAAAATCCTGCTAGGTGCATGATTATCGGAAAGAAATATTGAGAAAGTCAAATTTGGAGAAAAAGAACTGTCTGCGTATGAAAAACATGCGCTGGCAAGCTTTTATCATAAAATGGTTACATTGTGTTATGAAAGCAGTAACCGGTGGTGGAAATTAATGATGCGTTATTATTATTGTTTTGAATTGTCAGGGGGACATGAGTTGTGGTAACTGGAATCGCAGGTGTACTGACCGTGATCGGCGAACATTTCTGGCTGGTTGTGATCGCATGTATTGAAGTGGCAGTGGCATTTATTTTGCTTGGAACTGCTTACAAACGAAAAAAATACAGAAATGACCGGTCAGGCGGAGCGCAGATCGAAGGTGTGGAGCGAGACTTTTTAGAAGCCTGCAATGACTGGAGAAATGAGGCGTGCATTATGGTTCGCCGGGAGGATCTCCTGCCGGTTTATGCTACAGACAGTTTTTATGACATGCTTGGTCTGAATCTGCGGATGCTGCAGGAGGATATTCGAAATATCGGACTTAATATGGCAGATCCGGAGGATGAGAAAAGGCTCTGGAAAAAGTATGAACAGTGGGATGGCAAAGAACCGTTGGAAGAATCGGTCAAATGGAATACCGGAAAATGGCTGCTGCTTGGATTTCGACGGACAGAGGATGGTGTCTATGATCTGATGTCTGTGTATGAAATCACACAGTTACATGAGAAGATTCTGCAATACGAAGATCGTCTGGATGCAGCAGAAGAAGCAAGTCAGTCCAAGACAAGTTTCCTGTACCGGATGTCCCATGAGATCCGTACCCCGATGAATGGTATCATGGGTATGCTCCGGCTGGCAAAAGAGAAAATGGAACCACAGGCTCCGCCTATGCAGTATCTGGACAAGACCGAAGAACTGGCAGGACATTTGCTGGCACTGATCAATGACATTCTGGATATGTCACGTATTGAGGCAGGCAAGGTAGAGCTGGAGCACAAACCGTTCAGTTTGAATCGTATGCGTGAGCGCCTGTACGATATGTTTGCCAAGAACCTGGAAGCAAGAAATATCCGTTATGCGGTTAATTTTGAAGATATTACAGTGGATTATGTGGTTGGTGATGAACTGCGTCTGGATCAGGTGATCATCAACTTCCTTTCCAATGCCGTAAAATTCACCTCCGAAGGTGAGATCATCGTCACCTTCCGTCAGATGATGATCCAGGAACAGACACTGGATCTGATGATCAGCGTGCGTGATACCGGTATTGGTATGGATCCAAGTTATGTACAGCGTATTTTCCGCCCGTTTGATCAGGAACATTCTGACACGGTGAAGAAATACGGTGGAACCGGTCTGGGTATGGCGATCACTGACCAGATCGTAAAACTGATGGGTGGTGAGATCGTCATTCATACGGCACCGGGAAAAGGAACCGATTTTTCTGTGTTTCTGCACTTACCGATCGCAGATGAAGCAAGTATTCAGGAAGCTGCAAAAATCGAGGAGCGTCAGGAGGAAGAAGTATCCGGAGAATCTGTATTCTATGGAAGACGGATTCTGCTGGCAGAGGATAATGAGATCAATGCCATGGTTGCAGAGGAAATCCTTGGCGGTTTCGGCGCGCAGGTGGATGTGGCAGAAAATGGTCAACTTGCGGTACAGATGTTTGAAGAAAAACCAGAAAATTACTATGATTTCATATTAATGGATATACAGATGCCGGTCATGGACGGAAGGGAAGCAACAGAAACAATCCGTCAGCTGAATCGTCCGGATGCGCAGACCGTATTGATCTTTGGTCTGTCTGCAGATGCGTTTGTGGAGGATGAGCGTAAATCAATTGCATGTGGCATGAATGGTCACTATGCAAAACCGATTGATTTTGAAGCATTACAGCGAAATATCGGCAGTTTTTTGAATGTTCAGAAAAAATAAATGAGTGATAAAAAATAGACAAGCGACAGAGAAAAAGGAAGTTACATCAGCTGGGAGATGACTCCCACCTCTATAGGTGGTGAGAAACAAGCTAGTATCAGTGGTGGGAGCCAATCCCCCATCTGATATAGCCTCCGGCAGGATTACAGAGGTGCGCAGTTGAAGTATGTCATGCAATTGCATGACGCGCACCTCGCAACAAGAATGCCGGAGCATTCTTGAAAGATTATGCGCAAGAGAAAAGTGGGTATAATAGATGAAAAATAGAAATAAAAAAGCGGGTGTGGCGATCGCTGCTGCTTCTGTGATCACGGCAGGTGCGGTAACGGTGGCAGTTGCCTACCAGAGCGGGGTGAATTTTCAACCAAAAGATTCCAACCGTAAGCTTCAGAATAATCAGGTCGTTTTTTCCGATAACAAGGATCAGGTAGAGCATACCGAGGATGATAACGGCGATAACAGTGAACTCTGGGAAAAAAATCAGAATGATCAGCAGGACAACAATCAGGAAAATGCAAACCAGTCGGACTATCTCTTCCAGAAAGATCTGCAGAATGGTCGTGCGACAGCTGTAACCGTTGGCGTGAACAGTGGCGATGCCAGTGGAAATAACGATCAGTTCACCGGTACACAGAATGGAACTGGCAGTCAGAATGGCGGGGTCTATAATCTGACGGATGATACTTCCAATGCAGATATCATTATCAACGGCAACGGAACCGGGCAGATCACGGATCCGAATGGAAATGGTGCCAGTAATGGCAGTGGAAATAGCCAGAACAGCACGAATGGAAATGGGAGCAGCAATAATTCCGGCTCTGATACAAATAAAACACCGTCCACAGATGACAAAAATAATGGGAATAACAATTCCAACAACAATAACGGTGGTTCTGATAACAAAAGACCGTCTGCAACCGCGAAAGATCCCGAAGTAAAGAAAGAATGGAACAACCGGGTAGATGGTGTTATTGATCATCCATATCCGGATGATGGCATCTCAGATGTTACCGAAGATGAAGATGGTGACTATGCAGGTGTGGTAATCTGTCAGCGTTGGGATGCGGATGCCGTTTATATGTATAAAGGACAGACGATTGATCAGACGCTGATATATAATTCGCTGGATACGTTCGTATATTCCAATGACCGGGAAAATCGCTATGTCTGGGGAGAAAGTGCTCTGAATCAGTTTATCCGGATTGATGCGGTATCTTTTGATGGCGGTACAACCTGGAAAGATCAATTTCCACTGACGATTCCGACCACGGTGACGGATGATACCATGATTATCAAGGTGTCTTATCGACTGACCAAAAATAAACCATGGGTAGAGCGTCAGGTGCCGTATGGTTTAAAAGCAAATCGTATCTTTGTACTTTCCAAAGAAATTCAGGAAGAAAATTCTGTGATCGATACAGATACGATTCTGAATTATGATCAAAATCCGGAGGTAGGCTCCATTGTGAATCTGTATCGGTTTCAGTGGGACTATCTGGGAACCGAACCGTTAACAACATTGTTCCCTGGATGGATGGAAGATGGAAAACTGGTTTCGTGGTTATATACTTCCACAGAGGGACGACATATCCTTGAACCGGCAGAGAACGTACCACTCAGCAGTGAATATACAGTTCAGCTTAATGTGTTCTGGATGACAGATGACGGGAAAATTGATCCATCTGGAAACAGTCTGACTTATTTGCAGACACTGACAGGTATTTCAAATAAAGCTGTTAAACGAATGAAGGATGGTACGATTCTTGACCGAATGCAATATGATGAATTGACTGTGCCGGAATATATTCAGGCAGTGTCGATTGACGAATCCACAGATCTGGATGTTGACTATTTGAAAATCCCGGATACGGTAATATATCTTGCTGACAGCAGTAAAGGATTACATGTCAACCGTGGCTATCTGGTAGATGAGGATAATCCGGTTTATCAGTCCACAGACGAGGGTGTGTTGCTGAACAAAGAAGCTACGGAAATCCTTGGAATTCCTTACAAATTAAAGAAACTGACAATTCCTGCGGCGATTACCAATATAAACCTGAATGCAGATAATCAGATATCCGAGATTCATATTGAGGCAGAGACGCTGGATGGTGTACCGTCACTCAGTTATGAAAATATTAATCACTGTAAACTGGTAGTACCGGAGTCTTATATGGAGGAGTTTCTGGAGGAGAATAATGCAAATATCCGCTATGGAACCGGAAACAGTGTGGCATCTGCGGATGATCCGTCCGTTACATACACGATGAAAAGTGGTGTTGTTATAAGCAGTAAAGGTGAAATACGCAGAATCGTTTCAAAAAATAATACATCCGTTACATTGCCAAATACTGCAAAACAGATTGAAAAAGATGCTTTTTCCAAAGGAACAGGTATTGAGACACTGATTTTGCCTAAAAATGGAACAACACTTCATCTGGAAGACGGATGCTTAAATGACAGTGATGTAACTGCTATCTGGTGTTATTCCAAGAAGCAGTATGATACAGTAAAAGAAGAACTGGCTGATTCCGGAACGGATAAGGATGTTTCCGTAGAACTGCTACAGAAATCAGCAGAGGGTTACTATTACAGAATATCAGATGCGGGCATTATGCTGATGAGTGTGCCGGAGAATCTTACCTCTTTTGATGGTACAATGACAGCAGAGGATGGAACTTCGCTTGAAATCAATGCCATTGCAGAGCAGGCCTTTTCTGACTGTCAGGATCTGGAATGGGTAACACTTCCGGAAAGTATCAAGAAGATTGGTTACAAAGCTTTTGAAGACTGTATCGGGCTGCAGGGAATTTTGATCAATTCTACCGATACGATCACAATTGGAAATGAGGCGTTTTGCGGATGTGACAGTCTGCGATTTGTGGCATCCAATGCGATGGAAGGCATCATGGAAGATGATTACGCGCCGCTGATTTCTGACAGTTATTCGATTAATACCGGACTGTATTATTTTTATACGCCGACGGATTCTACCGGTTACTTTGACGGGCATCTTTCTTTTACGGCAGCATCAGGGGTAGCCTCTTATGGTCTGGTGGATATTGGTGGAGATGCCAGAATGTTATATGGTTTGGATAGTAATGGATCTCCATGGATTGGCCTGCGGTCAGGCGGAGAAGTGTCAGATCAGGTGACATTGCCGGAGAGCACCACGGAGCTGTTTCACTATGCGCTGGCGGATACGAAAAGTCCATCCGGAAGTTATTCTGTAAACTGGGATGATATGTTGGGACTGCACTGGCTGGATCCGGGTGCATTCCGCAATTCAGATCTGGGTGGAAGTATCACTTTGTCAGGAACCTTTTTCTATCTGGATAACGATGCATTTACCAGTTGTAATTCCATTACAGATTTCACGGTAGATGCCAGTGTTTATCTGGGAGAGGGTGTATTTCAAGATTGTAAAAATATGACAAACGTGTCGCTTGGTGAGTTCCTTGACAATTCCGCAGTTTATTTCGGATTATTTACCGGATGTGACAGTCTGCGGGATATATACTTTAACAGCGAATCAGCCCCGAAGCTGATGCTTTATGGAACGAGGGAATATCAGTTTAATTATGGCTGGACAGAGGAAGAAGAACTGGAAAAATTACGGATTCATGTGCCGGAGAGTTCAAAGGAAATGTATATACGTGACTGGCGCTATGCTTTTGCCGGTTATATTGATTATCCGAATAAGTCTGCATACGATCGAATGTGGGAAGATATTCGATGGCAGCATATAAACTGGGATACCTGGGAGTTCCCGTCAGATGAAGAAGTAGATGCTTATGTGGCAGAAGCATTGCTGAAAGCAGAGAACCGTGCACGAAAAGCATTAGGAATGGAGGAGGTATCCAGATTATCAGAATGGTATGAGTATACGGTTGACAGCTATGGATTTGTCACATTGACCGGAGTGCCGTCATATTGTACGGAAGCAACGCTGGATGCAGAAACAATCGGACTGGCATCCGGAGGATATCTGGATAATATTGGAATGGGTGCTTTTTCCAAGGCGAAAAATCTGCAGAAAGTAGTAATTCCAAATGGTCTGTCTGCTATTTACAGCAATGCCTTTGCCGGTGTGGAGAGCGACAGCGTTACGCTGGTATTTGAAGGCTGGGCGCCGAATTTGTTCCGAAGCGATGATGATATCCTTAATGGAGTGCCGTTCTCCTTTGGAATCGATGACAGCCGCATTCATATTCAGGTACCGGAAGGCTGGGAAGACTTTTATATTAGTATGTGGGAGTACATTTTTGCCGGCTATGATACTGCGGAAGATATGTGGGCAGGAGTTGAGGCAGATCTGGCAGAACAGAATGGTACAGAACCGACGAATGAGGAGATTTTGACAGAAGTGAACAAGCGTCTGGTAGTATCCCATAACCGTATCCGTGCCATGATGGGACTGGACCCGGAGCAGGTAGAAGACAATACTTCGGATGGCTCCGGAGAGACAACGGATACTGATCCAGATGGTACGACGGAAGGAACCACAGAGGAAAATACCAATACGGATGTTTCAGGCAATACAGTTTATGAAAATTCCAATATATGGATGGTAAATACAGGAATCGGAAATCTGGATACCGCCGCTTCTGAAAATACAGGTGCGGACCGTACAGATTCCGACCATGAAGATGCAGACAGTGCAGAGTCAGAAGATACATCTGCAGACAAGGATAAGAAAAAGAGTGAGGATGCAGATGTAGCGACAAAAGATACAGATGCGGCGATCCCGGAACAGGAGGATACACAGGAATGATCGTGGAACAGTCAAAACAGATCGTAGAAGAGATCAGTAAGGCTTTTATCGGTAAAACAGAGATCATTGAAAAAGTACTTATGACAATCTATGCAGGAGGACATGTACTGCTGGAGGATGCTCCGGGTGTCGGAAAGACAACACTGGCACTGGCATTTTCCAAAGTGCTTGGACTCAGCAATAAACGTATTCAGTTTACAACAGATACACTGCCGTCAGATATTACCGGTTTTACGATGTTTAACCGTCAGACGAATGAATTTGAATACCGGGAAGGAGCTGCAAACTGTCAGCTTCTTCTGGCAGATGAGATCAACCGTACTTCACCGAAGACGCAGTCAGCACTTCTGGAGGTTATGGAAGAAAATACCATCAGTATCGATGGTGAGACACATGTGCTGCCACTGCCGTTTATCTGTATCGCAACACAGAACCCGTTGGGATTCTCCGGAACACAGCCGTTGCCGGAGTCACAGTTAGACCGTTTTATGGTATGTCTGTCCATCGGTTATCCGACGCTTGAGAGCCAGATGCAGATCATTACCGCGCAGCGTTATCACAATCCGCTGCTGGATATCAAACCGGTGACAAATGCACAGAACGTACTGGAAGTGCAGAACTATCTGTCTTCTGTAGAGTTAAAAGACAGCGTACTGCGTTATGCGATCCGTCTGTGTGAGGAGACCAGACGTCATCCGCTGATCGAACTTGGTATCTCTCCGCGTGGTGTTTCTGCACTTGTTAAAATGGCGCGGGCAAATGCGCTGATCCGGGAGCGTAATTATGTGATTCCGGAAGATGTACAGAGTGTATTCTGTGATGTATGTGCACACCGTCTGATGCTGCGTCCACAGGCGCAGGTAGAAGGCGTTCAGGCAAAAGATATTCTGGGAGAGATTCTGCTGAAACTCAGACCTGGAACAGAGGAGTAAAGGATATGAACAAAAACAGGATCGGCTATCTTGTCCTGATGGCGTGTCTGGCAGTGCTTGTTTTCTTATTCAGTAATCGGTTCCTGTTATTTCTGCTGATCATGATGGTGGTGCTTGCCGTGCTGATGGCTGTATTGAGCCGTGTAGATGCCAGAAATATGATGGTGGATATGGAAATTGTTTCCGGAACACAGGAAGGAAAAGACCTGAAAGTAAAGGTAAAGATGTATTCCAGATTCCCTCTGTATGCAGCACGTAGTATTCTGATGGGCGTGGATATTGAAAATACCATGTTTTGCAGTACAGAACGCAAATATTATTTCATGTATTTGTCCGGTAAATCCAGGGAAGTGGAGCTGACCATTCCGGCGCGGCGCTGTGGGGAAGTGAAGATACAGTGTGCAGAGATTTTACTGCAGGATCTGTTAAAATTATTTCGAAGGAAAATTCGTCCCTTTGAGACGGTACAGACCATCGTATATCCGCGTTCCGTGAACGTGCATGTGGAAATGTCCCGGGCAACCATTGGAGCACCCCGTGAAGAAGGGCGCATGCAGAACCGGAAAGGAAATGATCCAAGTGAGATGTTTGATATCCGGGAATATGTGCCGGGAGACGATATCCGTTCGGTACACTGGAAGCTTTCCAGCAAGACAGAGAATCTCATTTTGCGGGAAGCCAGCGATCCGTCTCATTACAATATGGTACTTTTACCGGATCTGGGACGTAAAGTTATGAATATAGAAGCAGCAGACGAACATGGAGAACCGCAGGAAAATCCTGTAGAAGAAATCAATACAGCTGTAGCATTTGGTACTGCGATCGGAGAACAGTTATTGCGGCTTGGATGTGCATTCTGTATGGCGGTTCCGGGTAAAAATGGTCTGCAGCTTTGTGAAGTGCGGGATCGACGGGATCTGCAGCGGATGCTGATGTTGTGGATGAGCAGTCCGATTCCAGAGTACAGTGGACAGGCGCTGCAATATTTTATCACAGAGCATCTGGAAGAATATTTTACACGGTTACTGATCCTGTCTGCAGGCGTATATCAGCAAAATCTGAATACGTTAAGTGGTCAGATTGGAACCACCGTGGTCAGTACCAGAGCAGATCTGGATACAGTGATCAGCAGCGTGAGTGGAAGCTGTGAAATGACCGATATACCGGTAGATAAGACAGAAGAAATGTACCGGATTATTTGTTAAGGATAATAGATTACTATGAAACGTACGAAAAAACAGTTTACCGTTGACCGGATTGTACCGGAGAGTGAGGGAAAATTACATATTAAAGTAGGAATCCACCTTCTTTTGAGCCTCTGTCTGTGCCTTGGCAGTCTGAGTGTACTGCATGCAGAGGGGAATGAGTATCCGTCGATATCGGCAATGGTATATTTGCTGATGATCGCCACACTGGTCTGCTGTGTGTTGTCACAGAGAAAGAGAGAAAAACAGTGGATGAAGGTATTCTACTATGGAGGACCATGGCTTCTGGTACTGATCCTGACCGGTTTTCACGGATATTGGACCGGTGCCAAAAGTTGGATCAACATGATCCTTATGTACTGGAATGAAGTACACGATGGTGGTGTGGCATTGCTTTCCGTTTCGCAGGAAAATGTGGCAATGCAGTCATTTACACTGTTGATGGTCATTTTCTGTGCACAGTTTTGCTGGTGGATGGTAAAAGACCGTAAAGTGATCTGTGGCATTGGATACAGTATGGCATGGACGATGCTTGCATTGATGACAGGTATGTTTCAACCATATATGGGCATGCTGTTTTTGATCGGATTAGCCGGATTATTTCTGGCAATTCAGGGCGGTTACGTTACTGCCAGAAATCTGTTCTGTTTTGTAGTGGTGTCGGTGATTGTCGTGATCGGTGGTCTGACGCTTCCACAGGAAAATCTGGATTCTGTGACACAGGCAAGACAACAGTGGAAGGAACAGATCCGAACCTGGCGTTACGGTGAGGATTCTCTGCCGGAGGGAGATCTCAGACAGGCAGCTTCCTTGCAGAAAAATTCGAATGAGATGCTCCAGGTTCAGACAGGGCAGCAGAAAATGCTCTATCTGCGAGGCTTTGTAGGCGAAGTATATCAGAATGGAGTATGGCATGAACTGCCTTCTTATACGTATGGCAATGAAAATGCCGGAATCATGAAATGGTTTTTACAGCAGGGATTTCACCCACAGATGCAGGTGGCAGAATATTATGCACTCTGCTCCGAGGACAACCAGCCGGAAGAAAATGAGCTGAGTATTTCGGTGACAGACGCTTCCCGATATTATTTCTATCTGCCAGTCAGCATGGAGGAAGTAAACGGTTCCAATTATAAAGAGAAACGTTCTTCCCGACTGTTTAGTACCGGTTGGCGTGGAGCTGGTTCTTATTCCGGAACAGAACTGTCCGGTTCCAGACCGGCAGAGCTGACAGTGGCAGAGGACTGGGTAAGCGATCCGACCACAGAGGCGCAGAAACAGTATTGCCAAACGGAATCAGTGTATCGTGATTTTGTATATGAGAATTATACACAGACAGATGCAGATACGGTGAAATTGATGAATGAAATTTTCTGGGATGATTATGATCCGGAAAGCGATGGTATCTACAGTGCCTTAAGTCAGGTACGAACGGTGTTAAATAATAACGTGAAATATGTGGAAAAACCGATGGCAGCACCGGAAAGTTATGATCCGATCCGCTATTTCCTGACAAAATCCAGACAGGGAAATTCGATGTTGTATGCATCCGCAGCAGTAGAGTCACTGCGGGTACATGGAATTCCGGCGCGTTATGTAGAAGGGTATTTTGTATCAGAGGAACAGTCCGCAGCAAACGGCGGAAAGGTATTTCTGACCGGCAAAGATGCACATGCATGGGTAGAAGTTTATTTTGACGGAATCGGCTGGCTTCCGGTAGATGTGACACCGGGATATTATTTCGATTCTGTATCATTACAGCAGATGGTAAGTCTGCCGGATACCGTTCAGAAAAATGCGGCGTTAAGCAACAATGGCTATGATACAAACATTGTGAAAAATTCCGGTAATCAGGGTTCAAAAGCACCGGAAATCCTGAAAAAAGTATTTAATGTGGCAGCCATCTGTCTTGGGATTGTTGGTTTGCTGGTGATCCTGCTTACTGCTATCTTTGTTGTATTAGAGATTTTAAGAATACTGGCAGAATACATCTGGAAACAGCATGAAAGCTATTTTTCAGACAGCGAGCGGATTGGATACAAGACGAAGAAAATTTATCATTTGCTTGCGATCCGTGGAATTGATGCAAGTCTTGGATGGAATATGGAAGATACCGATACCGCGATTGCAGATACTTTTTCTGAGACCAGTCCGGGAGAGTACAAACGTGTCTGTGTTCTTTTGGAAAAGGCAGCATACGGAGGCATGATCCTCAAGCAGTTTGAGGAGCGTACGGTAGACGCATTTTTGACAAAAATTTCAGAAGTAGACAAAAAAAGTAACTGGCGGATCCGTCTGCGTCTGCGCTATGATGCGGTCTACTGTCTGCGTCATTATAAATAAACAGACCGAAAAATAAGGAGAGTACAGCGATGGATTTATTTGATATCGTAGGTCCGATCATGGTCGGACCATCCAGCTCCCACACTGCGGGAGCCGTGCGAATGGGTTATGTGGCAGGAAAACTGTTGGGAGAACCGATCTGCAAAGCAGAGATCCTTTTGTATGGATCCTTTCTGGCAACCGGGGAAGGACATGGTACGAAGAAAGCGCTGGTTGCAGGTCTGCTGGGGATGCAGCCGGATGATTACCAGATCGCAGACAGTTTCGAGATTGCGGCACAGCGTGGGATAACGGTGGCGTTTGGTGAGGCGCATCTGGAGGAAGCTCATCCGAATACGGCAGTGATCCGATTAACCGGTGTCGGAGAAAAATATACGGAAGTACAGGTGTCTTCCATCGGTGGTTCACGGATCAGTATTGATAAGATCGATGGCATCAACACTGGATTTTCAGGGGAATGTCCGACACTGATCGTACACAATATGGATCAGCCGGGATGTATCGTGGCAGTTACTTCCATGCTGGCAAAGAAAAATGTCAACATTGCGACCATGCAGGTGTATCGTTCTGCCAAGGGTGAGCAGGCAGTTATGGTGGTGGAATGTGATCAGCCAATTTCCGAGGATGGCATTCAGTGGTTAGAACAGGTGGAAGGCGTGCTGAAAGTGACGTATTTTGCCGGAATCGGGGCGTAATGTTACTAAGGTAAAAGATGTTCTCTTATTTTTTATAGAAGCATTCTTGAATTATAAGATTTACTGAGCGCCGATCGAATTCCACAAATAGGATGTAGATGGGAATAGAATAACAGGTAGAAAAGGAAACCATAATTATGGCAGTAGAATATCACAGTCTGAGAGAGCTGGTAGAACTGGCAGAAGCACAGGAGAAATTTGTATGGGAGATTGTACAGCAGGCGGATATGATTGAGAGCGAGCGGACTGCTGAACAGTCCTTTGCCAAAATGCATGAGATGTATCGGGCAATGTGGCAGGCAGATCAGGATTATGACGGAGCGCGCCGTTCTGCAAGCAGGCGCGCGGGCGGAGACGGAGAAAAGCTGGAACAATATAATGCGTCCGGAAACAATATCTGCGGACCGTTTATCGGAAAAGTCATGGAAAAAGCAATAAAAATGGGAGAATCCAACGCTTGTATGCGGCGTATCGTTGCAGCACCGACGGCAGGTTCCTGTGGCGTACTTCCGGCGGTATTACTCAGTTTTGCAGAAGATTTTCCGGCAACGGAAGAAATGCTTGTGCAGGCGCTTTATGTGGCAGCCGGAATCGGAAAAGTCATCGCAGAGAATGCTTCTCTGGCAGGAGCGTCCGGCGGATGTCAGGCAGAGATCGGCTCTGCCAGTGCCATGGCAGCGGGAGCGCTGGTCTGTCTTCAGGGCGGAGATGCCGAAGCCATTATGCATGGGGCAGCTCTGGCATTGAAAAATATGCTTGGTCTGGTTTGTGATCCGGTGGCAGGTCTGGTGGAAGTTCCGTGTATCAAGCGGAATTCTTATGGAGCAGTCAATGCGGTGACATCGGCACAGCTTGCCGTGGCAGGAATCCGCAGTGCCATTGATCCGGATGAAGTCATTGACAGTATGCGGCGGATTGGAAATCAGTTACCGGCTTGCTTAAAAGAGACCAGCGAGGGCGGTCTGGCAACGACGGAGTCTGCAAGGCATTACCAGTCGTAAGGGGATTTCAGAGAATAGCAAACTTTATCTCAGTCTGAGTTGAGACTCCCACTTCTGCAAGTGGTGAGTAGTAACAAGTATTTCTCAGTGGGAGTTCAATCTCCGACTGAGATAAATGCTCCGCGAGGATGTGCAGTGATTCTGAAAAGAATATGTCAGCTTTCGCTGACCAGAATCATGCACCAAGTCTCACGTGCGTTCGACTTGAATTTACGGTTGAAAAAATGAGGTGTGACAATGAAAGTTTTGGTAATTCCCGATGTTCATTTAAAACCATATATGTTTCAACATGCCGCTGCACTCATGCATCAGAAGATTGCAGATCGCGTAGTCTGTCTGATGGATCTGGCAGATGACTGGGGAAAGGAATACGATGTTTCCCTGTATGAAGAAACATATGATGAAGCAATTAAGTTTGCGATAAAGTTTCCTGATACGGCATGGTGTTTTGGAAATCATGACCTGAGTTATTATTGGAATCAGTTAGAAACCGGATACAGCAGCATGGCATCCTATACCGTTCAGAAAAAATTACTTGATCTGCGTTCGGCTGTTCCGGAAAATAATCCGATCCAGTATGTGCAAAGAATTGATAATGTGCTTTTTTCTCATGCAGGTGTGTTGAATGACTTTGTGGAAGGATATGTCCCGAAAGCAAAATACGATGATGTGGATGCGGTTGTAGAGGAGATTAATAAACTGGGGCGAACGGAGATGTGGAACGATGCATCACCGATCTGGCTCAGACCGCAACATTCGAAAATGAAATTGTATAAGCCGCGTAAATTGCTTCAGGTTGTAGGGCATACGCCTGTAGAGGGAATCAGCAGAGCCGGAAATCTGATTTCCTGTGATGTATTTTCCACGCGTAGTGATGGAAGTCCGATAGGCACAGAAGAATACTTGCTGTTGAATACATTGACGTGGGAATTTTGTGGAATAAGGACAACGTGATGTCGTTACGCAAAAGCTGAGAGCGTAATTTTAGGCTTTTCATAGAGCTTTATTGGTGCTACAATGAAAAAGGATGATTCGTTCGAGAAGAGGGCTTCTGCTTGCAGTTGCCTAATCCACGACACTTTTTTCAATAGCGTAGGCTTAGCGGTGCATTTCGTGTGATTGCGGATTGTCCGAAAAAGTGCGCAGCCGGAAACGGCTGCGTATTTTTTAGTTTGACAGGAAAGTTTGTGGGAGTTCATGATAAATTATTTGAGAATGATTGTAGAGTATTTCATGAATCAGGAGGAAAGATACATATGAAAATAGCTGTTTACTGTGCATCTGAATTTGGCAAAGAGGAACTTTATACAGAAGCTGCAAGAGAACTGGGACAGTGGATCGGAGCATCCAAACATACGCTGGTGTATGGCGGTGGTGAGTCTGGTCTGATGGGAACGGTGGCAAAAGAAGTGCACGATGCTGGTTGTGAAGTGATCGGCGTTGTTCCAGGAAATGTTGCTTTTATTAAAAATCGTCCGCAGCCTTATGTGACAAAGTTGATCCTGACAGAAGATATGAGTGAGCGGAAACGGAAAATGCTGGAACTGGCGGATGTATTTATCGCACTTCCGGGTGGGATGGGCACGTTAGATGAAATATCAGAAACGATTACGTTGACGAAGATCGGAGTATTCCATAAGCCGAGTATTTTGTTTAATCGCAATGGATTTTATGAGCCGTTGAAGCAGATGTTTCAGACGATGGAAGATGCGGGATTTTTGGCAGAAGATAAAATGAAACATGTATTATTTTCGGATGATTTGAAGGAAATGGAAGGCTTTTTGCGGGAATGGCTATAAAAATAAGCTGTGATGATTACAAATTTTTGCGATAAAAAATATTTCGTGGTTAAAACCACAGATTTTTCTCTAAAAACACTGTATGCTAAGTACATCTTACAAAAGAGAACAACAATAAGGTACAAAAGATATGTTTTTTAAATTGAAAAAACGAAAAAATACAAATAAAAAAGCGAGGAACAAACTTATGGTAAGAAGAATTATTCATATTGATGAAGAAAAATGTAACGGGTGCGGCGCATGTGCAAATGCCTGTCATGAGAGTGCCATTGGCATGGTAAACGGAAAAGCAAAACTGCTTCGTGACGATTACTGCGACGGTCTTGGTGATTGTCTGCCAGCCTGTCCGACCAATGCGATCACATTTGTTGAGCGTGAAGCAGCAGCGTACGATGAGGCAGCTGTTCTGGCAAACAAAGCAAAAAAAGATGCAGAGAACGCGAAATCAGCAGGAACTTCCGCACCGGCACATGCACCGATGGCTGGCGGATGCCCGGGCACACGGATGCGTATGCTGAACCAACGTTTGGAAGAGACTGGGGAGAGCGCACCGGCTGCACCGCAGCAGAGTGTTTCCCGTCTGGGACAGTGGCCGTGCCAGATCAAGCTGGTTGCTCCGAATGCACCGTATTTCAATGGTGCAAAATTACTGATCGCAGCAGATTGTACCGCTTATGCATATGCCCGCATGCATGAAGATTTCATGAAAGGCAAAGTAACTCTGATCGGCTGTCCGAAACTGGATGATATTGATTATAGCGAAAAGCTGACAACGATTATTTCCAATAATGATATTCAGAGCGTTACGATTGTACGTATGGAAGTTCCGTGCTGTGGTGGTCTGGAGTTTGCAGCAAAGAAGGCATTACAGGCAAGCGGTAAATTTATTCCATGGCAGGTAGTGACCATCTCCATTGATGGAAATATTTTGGATTAATCAGTAAGAGAATATCAGGTGTGAGCTGATTTTCATTAAAAATAACTGAAAAAGAAAAACACGCAAAAATGACTTATATTGTCACGTTTGCGTGTTTTTTGGATAAAAAACTGGATAAATTCGATCATAAGTGATACTGTGAATTTACAAAAATCAGCTGATCTTTCGTAATACACAATAAAAATAAGATTCTGTAATTGTTTGTCAAAAATCTGGTATAGAGCAAGAGGTATTATAGAATCATACATGTAAATAAGGAGAAGAAAACTTATGATCTGGTTTATCATTGCAACACTGGTTGCATTTTTTATCAAGGGGCTATGCGGCTTTGCGAACACCCTGATTTTTAACGGGATTTTAAGCTACACGGCAAACAATATTAATATTTCACCGTTAGAAGTAGTGTTGGGGTATCCGAGCAATATTATTTTAGTCTGGAAAGAACGGAAATCGTTGAACTGGAAAATCTGGCTTCCACTAACCGCTTTGGTCGTGGCGGGCAGCATTCCGGGAATCTTTTTGTTGAAACACACAGATGCTGGTCTGTTGAAAGTGATTTTTGGCATCGCAGTTATTATCATTGGCATTGAAATGCTGTTTCGGGAAATGAAAAGCAGCAAAAGTAGCAACAAAAAGTCCGGCGGTTCCAAATTTGTATTGGTACTGATTGGAATTATTTCCGGTCTGCTTTGCGGTCTGTATGGTGTAGGTGCACTGCTGGCGGCTTATGTGAGCAGAGTGGCGGAAAACAGTCATGAATTCAAGGCAAATATCTGTGTGGTATTTGTGGTGGAAAATACGATCCGTATTATTTTGTATGCAGCGACTGGAATCCTGACACTTGCAGTGCTTAAGCAGGTCGTGATCCTGATTCCGTTTATGCTGGCAGCAGTATTTCTTGGAATGAAGAGCAGTTCGGTTTTGAATGAGAAAGTCATTAAGAAGATTGTGATTGTGTTACTGATTCTTTCCGGAATCGTGCTGATCATCAATAATCTGTAACTTTTATATAATCTTACGTTTTTTCAAAATCCAGAACTCCACGGCGATCACGCCGAGACTGATGGCGATTAACAACGGATAGCCATAACGGGCTTCCAGCTCCGGCATATGGGTAAAATTCATGCCATACCAGCCGGTGATGACGGTGAGCGGGAAAAAGACAGAAGTCAGAACCGTCATCAGCTGCATGGTTTTATTCTGTTTGTGATCGGATTGCGCCTGTTCAAAATCCCGCAGGGTCTGGCAGTAATCAATCGATTGCTGCGCCACCTGCTGGAGACGGCAGGCGCGGTCGCCGATGAGCTGAAGCAGCTGCAGCCGTTCCGGGTCGAAATAATTTCGGACGTTGCCCTGCAGCTGTCCAGCCATATCGTCAATCTGTTCATAATAATTGCGCAGGCGGGTTAACTCCCGCCTGTTTTTTAATAACCGGGGCATCAGGTCGTGGATATTGCCCCGCATGGCATTTTCTTCCAGCAAAAACAGTTTGCGTTCATAAGATTCTAACAGTTCCATATCATCCGTCAGAAATTCCGAGAAAAATCCATACAAAAACAGTTCCGGAGACATTTCCTGGCTTTCGTAACGGTGAATCATCGTTTCAATAATGCGGTCAGGTACAGAATCATCCGATACAAATACCATACAGGCTTCATTCATATAAAACGTAAAGCAGAGTGGCGATTCTAACAGTCGTTTGCGGTCGGGAATACACATGCTTCCGGAGATGTAATGGGGATAGATCTCTGCTTTGCAGCTGCGGATGATGGTGTTTTCCAGACCAGCGTAGGATGGAAAATGCAGGGATGCTTTTTGCTGTTCCCATTGTGCCGGGGAGAGTGTCAGCACGGTTTCTATGCAAGTGGAATCGTTTGAAGTTGAATCTGAAGATGATGTATTATGTCGAATAGAGTCTGTCAGGTCAGAGTCGTGTTGAATGGGATTCTGCCTTGACAAGTTTAAATCCGGTTTAAAATCAAGTTCTATTTTTCTTAGTCGCTGATGTAGTGTGTAATACATAAATAACTCCTTTTCAAGTCGAACGCACGTGAGACTTGGTGCGTGATTCTGGTCAGTGCAAGCTGACATCTTCTTTTCAGAATCACTGCGCTCTACACTCCGTTCCGGTCGGCGCAAAA
>ERZ772854.136-NODE-136-length-92114-cov-5.937236_pt1 | contig 92114 bp, 74 predicted proteins | sample MGYA00580844_ERZ772854 | MGnify/ENA primary metagenome ERZ772854 (study PRJEB29015, sample SAMEA2737727) | human gut metagenome | biome: human gut; feature: human-associated habitat; material: faeces | place: China | collected 2012 ...
TTTCTCAACAGAATCTACAAACTGAACCTGACTGTCTTTTACAAACCACCAGCCTTCTTTTCCATTTACAGTGCCTTTGATAACATCCTTTTTCTGGAAAGAAACTCTGCCTTTTTCAATATACCACCAGCTTCCCTCATTCTGTACAAAACCGGTATAGGAAAAATCTGCTTTTCCATTTCTCACATAAATCCACTGATCATTATCTTTATACAATCCCGTATAAGAAGTTCCTAATTCTGCTGAATAGTCCCATTCATCCAAAACAGTTACAGAAAGAGTAATCGTCTTACCCCCTGCAATCGCACTGACAGTTGCACCGGTGCCTTTCTGCAGTCCTTTCAATGTACCGGTTTCCGGATCATAGGAAATATTTCCAGTTGTACGATAGGTTATATTTTTTGCACCATATACCGGAGTTGTCACTCCTACCAGAGTTGCTGTATGATTTTGTCTCACATAAACCTGTGTTACACTTTTTCCATTTACATCTCTCCAGTCAACTGTTACATCTCCCTGGCCATGCTTTTGCATCATCTGATACATACCATCTGCAGCCATAATTCCATTTTCATTATGCCCAATCTGAGAATAGTGAATATCATAATGAACATCGGTGATCCTTGTCGGGACTTTACTGAATCCATAGCGAATCGGATAATCAAATTTACCATTATATTTTGAAAAATACTGACGTACACCGGCGTCACTTACCCATGCTTCGTTATCATTTGTCACTACATATACGTTATTTAATTTTGACGATGTACTTCCACCAATTCCATACTGCGCTGCTCGCGGTCCGGTCATAACCAGCTCATCCTCGGTCTCTTTCGATCCGACAGAAGAGCGAAGCATAATAATCCCACACTTTTCAATGGTTAACTGCTTTGTAATGTCACTGTACATAGTATAAAAATCGTCATAATAATCAGAAGCACTTCGATATCTGTCCGCAGTTTCGCCCTGAAGCCAATACATCAGTCGATGTCCTTCTGTGTAATGTCCGGATGCGATTTCTGCTTCATATACTTTCTGCGCCAATTTGCTGAGTGTTATTGCTCTCTCATATACACTCTGTCCCGGAATCCAGCTTGCAATTGCAGTATCACTCCAGGCTACATTTACTGTCCATACTTTTTCGCCTGTCAGTCTGTTCCATTCATAAGCCAATGCACTATCTGGGCCAGTCTTACCTTCCCCTTCTGAAGTCAACGTATTTAATGGATATTCCAGTGTTTTTCCTGACAAAGAACTGGCACTGTTCATTGAGCCAGCTATAAAATCTGCTGCATTTTCAGAATTACAAGTCTCTGAAAAATTAATACCTGAAATATTCTTTGACCAGCTCCATACAGTTGGTGCATAGGTTGAATACACAGTTCCAATTTCACAGGCTACAGACTTATTCAGCTGATATCCGGTATTAGCGGAACACATTCCTTCCATGTTGCTCTGTCCCATCAAATACATGATCGTCAGTGGTGCTGCTTCCACAGTCACATGAACATAAATTTTATCGTATGCTGCCTCACTATTTTCTTCCTTTGGAACCAAAACCAGAAGTGCTGTACCAACGCCACTTGCCCTCACATTACTGTCATCTGTCTGCGTAAGTACTTCATCTGATTCCTGCTCCTGTACTTCTCCCGTTTTCACTGGATGTGATTTGCTCTCTAAATTTGTTACATGATCAATTTTATAGTCATTATATTCTTCATGATCTTTATCCTTATAAATAGAATATCTGTCATCATATGACAACATTACCGGTTGCTCCTGCACTCTAATATTCTTGCCCAATAATTGTTCAGATATCACATTGTCCTGTTCTACTGCTGCTTGTTCAGACACATCCTTTTCATCCACATCACTCGGGTCTTCCATTCCTGTCTTTGTCGCATCTGTAATATCTGATGTATCAGCTAAATCTGCTGCATACACAGTACCTGTTGTCATTGTCAAAATCATAAGACCGCAGAGTAATGCAGAAATTCGTCTTTTCCAATTTTTCATTTCTTCACTTCTTGCCTTTCCTATTCATCTACTGTATTAAGTTTAAACTAAATTTTTATTATAACTCATATTTTTTTAATATTCAAGAGCACAAAAAATATGGATTTTAGATTTTCTATATCTAAAATCCACATTTTCTTCTTACATTTTTTAGAATACAATTACTTTTGTTCCGTTTGGAATATTGTCATGGATCCATTTTGCTTCACTTAAAGCAAGTCTTACACATCCATGAGATAACTGCATGCCAAGACGACCATCCTGAATGCTTGTTTTACTTCCTTTATTGTAAATTACAGAATGGAACAGATAATCCCCATAGAACTGCGTATAATACCAGCAAGTATAGGTAGGTTTTCCAAAGGATAATCCACGTCCTGTCACCTTAAATTCACCTTTGACGGTCGGAGTGGAAGGTTTGCCCGGACTGCAGGAAATATATTTCACGGTAGACCAGTTTCCCTTTGATCCTGCAAAAATAGCAACTTTACAAGCAGATGTATCCGTTACGATCAACCAGTTTGTATCACTGGATGCATAAGCTGCTCGGGATGAAATCTGTACACTTACACCACTCATGGTCACTTTTCCATTTGCGACATAACAATCTGTACCATTCCATTTTACATTTCCATTATATCCAAAGTCTACTTTTCCTCCACGGATATACCAGGCTCCATTATTATTTACACCAATACCATTGAATCCAAAATTCACTTTACCATTATCGATTTTCCACCAGCCGTTAGCATTTTTTGCTACTCCTGTATAGCCGAAATCTACTTTTCCTCCGCGGATATACCACCAGCCAAGATGATTTTTTTCTACACTGTTACAATTGAAATCAACTTTTCCATTTACAATGCGCCACCAGCCATTGACATTTTTATCCACACCGCTGTGTCCGAAATCTACTTTTCCTCCGCGAACATACCACCAGCCGTCTTCACTCTTTACAATGTCATTACAGTTAAAATCAACTTTTCCTCTGACAATTCTCCAGGAGCCATTTTCATTGCTTTTTACACCTGTATAGGAAAAATCTACCTGACCATTTTTTACATACCACCAACCATTTGCATTTTTTCCAACATTGGTATAAGTACGATCTATGATACCATTTCGGTAGTAATACCAATTTCCATCTGCCGTATTTTTGCAAATACCATTCAACATATCGGCTGTAACTTCACAGGAAGCTGATACTTTCATTTCAGAATCATAAGCAGTAATCGTTGCTGTACCATTTTTAATCGGTGTAACCGTACCATTCTCATCAACTGAAATAACAGAAGGATCAGAAGATTCCCAGATCAGATCCTGATCAGATGCATCTTCCGGATAAATAGTAGCATCTAATTCAAATGGTGTATCATCTGTCACGTATTTTTTATCTGTATTAAATACAATTCCAGAAACAGGTACCCATTCTGTATCAGTTACATCCGTCACTTCATAGCAATCATTATCTGTACAATGGATACTTTTTGTTCCTTTCACACCAGGCTTTGCAGAAATATCTACTGTATAATCCTTATTCCACATATCTGCCTCATGTGTTTTATGTACATTTACCATGTTCTGTGCCTGTTCAACATCACATTTATAAGTTACTGTCTCCCAGTCATCTCCTTTTTCACTATCACCAACCGTATAATTTGTAACTTCATCAATATGACCATTATGACGAATTTCCAATGTTGGCAGTTCACTTTCCTGATTTGTATTCTCATCTGATAATACTGCAATCTCTGCCCCACTGTTATCATTTGATATTTCTGCTGCCAGTGCCGGTACTGCACACATGCCAGCCATCAGGGATACTGCTGCCAATCCCACTATTACTTTTTTTAATTTCATAAAACCACCTTTCTGCAAAAGGCTCTCACAGATTTCTCTGCATATCGGTCTTTTACTCAATCACTCTTAAGATTTTTACTCTTTTTCCAGAAAATGTCAATAGAATATTCAACTATTACTATATATTGTCAAAATCTCATCAATCTGCGCCTGTTGATTTTTTTCATAAGATTTGAATTCTTCTACATTATCTAATTTGTATTGTTTCAGAAGAATGGTACTATCTGCTACAAGTTCTCCAATAACTGCCACACCCAGCATAATACACAGCATCTGTTTACCTGCTTTTTTGCCTCCACAAACAAAAACATTTCCAGAAATCCCCAGATTCCAGTGAAAATGCAGTTAATTCCGCCTGTGTACCAATTTAAGGAAATCGATATTCCAACACAAAGACTCAGATGCCACAGATTCTTTTTCCAGATCAGACGATAAATACCTAGTAAGATCAATGGAAGTAAGATCACACCGTCCAGCCACATTACATTACTGCTCTGTGCCAAACCATACTGACACAATCCATATCCCATAGAAAGGAACCAGATCCATACACGTCCCAACTGATTTTCAAATCTTCTGTTTAGCCAGATTCCTCAAGTCATAGATGCCAGTGCAAGTTTGATCAGGATCATCAAATCAAAAAACGTATGTAATTGCGTTTTATCAAAAAAATACACCAGCAAATTTAATGGAGATGCCAGATAATAACTGAATACTGTGATATTTGTTCCACCCAGTGTCTTGCCAAACGTATAACCAATATTGTTGCTTCCATGCAATACATCATGAAACCAGGCATAAAAATCCATGTATTGATAGTATACATCTGCGCTTGCCAGTGTAGAACCACCAAATGGTGCCAGACCTAATATTTTAAAAAGAATGATCAGAAGTACTGCCACACCTGTAAAACATCCCATATACAAGCTCAAACTCTTTATTTTAAGCTCCATATTAGCAAGTTTTACTCTGTGTGCCAATATCAATATTGCCTGCATATCCGCTCTCCATTACAAATAATCAGAAACTCTGTCCATACTTTTGGTTCTTAAATTTCGCTGCCAGAAAAGATTTAATCTTCTTGGGCCAGTTCTCTTTTCCAAGCTGAATACATGGCAACTCTTTATAATTCACCTGATTATATTCCATCCATACATCCAGCAACAATTCACTGATTCGTCCCATAAACCTCGCTTCATAAGGTGTCATTGCACTGGTATCAACTTTTTGCTCTACCTGACCCAATATTGCAAACAGCCATTCACAGTATGCATGATACAACTCTTTCTTCATAATAAACATATTAAACATATGTCCGCTTTTTCTCTGAAGCATTCTCTTGTAAGTCTCATAATATTCCGGGCATATCAACTGTATAATTTCCCCGGTAATATCTAAATGTCTGTGATCATGTGTATGCTCGTAATGACTATATAAAGTTTCAATATAATAATTTCTTCGCGTCGGAACGATTACATCTGCATGCTCCAAGACATCCTGTGCCTTTTTTGAAGTAAGAATCGCACGTTGTTTATCCTGGCACAACATCGCTGCCAGCTTTGAATTTTTATTTGAAATGTACCGTCTGTAATGCACTAACCCAATATAATCCGCATCCAGATTCTTCCATGCCCAATATATTCCTGTCAATTCACAATAATTTGCATTTTTTGCTGATATATTTTCGCCGCTGTCATCCCCCTGAAATCCAATCTCCTGTTTTGCAATCGCATGACCAACATGTAACGGTAAATACATCTCATCCGACGGCATCCAATATTTCTTATGTGCGGCAACTAATACTTTTATATTTTTCTTACTCATAATTTTAATATATCCTCTGCTGACAATATTGCATATTTGCCAAACTGACCTGTTCTCAGCTTTTCAGAAAGCTCTCTTACAGATTCAGCGTATTTATTATACGTGTTCTCATCCAACATTTCAAATTTTGCAGATAATTCCTTTAAAGAATCTACGCAAATTCCTACTCCCTGTTTCTCTACAAAATCTGCCTCCGCAGCTTCTTTCCAGATAATAACCGGCAAGCCACTCGACAGATACAGTGAAAGTTTGTGCGGGTTATTATATCGCAGATATTGTCCGGACTGTCCGACACAACCATCAATACTTGCACCGTCCCATACCAGCCCAAATCCACTTGTCAGTTTTCCCGGAATCTCATCCGATGGGAAGCTTCCAAAATACTGTACATTTTCGCATTGATCCATCTTTTTGTCATAATTCATGCCATACAGTTTCACACTAACACCGCTTAGTTCGCCAAGCTGACCGACATACCCGCATTTTTCTGTATCAAGATTTCCAGCTACTGTAATCGCTTTTTCAAACTTTGGTATATTGATAACACTTCCTTTTTGCAGATAATCAAAAATCTCAAGTGTCACAATTTTTTCTTCTGATACACCGCGTTCTATAAAAAACTGTTTCATCACTGCATTATGTACGATCAGTACATCTGCAATTCGCAGCATAAATTCAAATTCACCTTTATAATAATCATTGTAACGAAATGCCCGTAATTCCTCTACATCATGAATCAGACTGATAAATTTTACATGTTTTTTTTCTTTTAATTCCGTCAGTGTTTTCTCTCTGGTCAACTGCGGATAATGAAACGGATGCTGTAGCAGAATAACCGAATTTTCTTCTACTCTTTTCAGACATTCTGCCCAGTCTTTCCGATAGCCAATCTGACGCTGTACTTTTGCAAGCTTCGTTCTTTTTGTCGTATTCATGCGGATCAGGATTCTTTCATACTTCAGAACATCTGCAACCTCTGCAATATCCTGCGTTGCTTTCGTTCCCGCATGATTATAATTTTCAGAAATTTCTACAATTTGATATTTCTTCATCTTACATCCTTTAAAAACAGTTTCTCTAATTTCACGGTTTCCGTCTCGATATTATATCCTTTTTCTGTAAAATTTTGTTTTACTTCCGAAACATCCAGACGTTTTGCCGTTTTCTGCATCTGACTCAAATGCTCACTCCATACTTCTGACCCTTCATCCAGATCCAGGAATGCAAAGTTGGAATTAATCTTCACTTCCTGTGGGATTACTTTTGCCGAAGCAAGCATCGGAACACCATTTGCCTGTGCTTCTAAGGCAGCGATTGGCAATCCCTCGAATTTTGACGGGAACAAAAAAGTATCAAATGCACTTAACCAGCCACAAATGTCTGTCTGCATTCCTGCAAAATACACTTTTTCACTGATTCCATAACGTGCTGACAGCATTTTCAAGTCTGTTTCATCCTCACCCTGACCGATCAAAACCAGACAGGCATTCGGATATTTTTTCAGAAAATGCTGAAAGATATCCAGACAAAACTTCTGATTTTTTTGAAAATGTAATCTGCCGACATTACCAATCACCCATGTTCGTTCATCACACTGCAGCTTTTCCCGATAGTTTCTGCGCTTTTCTTCATCAAAAGCCATGCGATCCACCGATATGGAATTTCGAATCATTACAACCTTCGGCAGCAATCGGTCTTCATAAAACCATTTTGCTGCATCTTCTGAGCATGTCCAAAAATCGGTTGCAAATTTATCAATGCGTTTTTTATTTCTTTCATGCAACATGCCACGCAGTTTACTGTCCATATTCTGTGAATTATGACTGTGAATAATTCTCCGTGGGATGCCATATTTTTTTGCCATAATCAAATAATCAATATTAGCCAGACTACAGACATTTACCCAGATCGCATCGTATGTTCCCTGTGAATCTTTAAAAAATGCTTTTAATTCCTTTTTATATTTTCCATAATTTTCACTGCGGGCTGTAATATGAAAAACGTTACCGCCCATGGCAGTCAGTTCGTCCTCATACGCCGCATCTTCATGAAAATTACAAAGAAAGTCAAATTGTATTTTTGTTTTATCAATACACCGGTAATAGTTCATGATCACACTTTCCACACCACCGGGATTTTCTGTCATTCCAAATACAAGAACTCTGTACATTTTCTTTTACTCCTAAAATAATCTGTCTGCATTTCCTATTTTTATCATTATGATAGATTTGACCATTTTTATACAAGTATATTATATACTCAAACCATCTTTTTCTGTACCTTTTTATTTTTAATTTTTTATTAAGTCACTGTAACTATTTTGTATCACTTTTGCTGATATACTTTTTCGCATCTTTAAAAAAGCTCCATATCATCAGAATCATGATGATTCCAATAGGAAACGCCGAAATAATACTGATCGACTGAATATTTCCCATAGAACTTTCTGAAAAAACAAGTGCGATCGGTAACACAATCAACAGAACACACCATAATAATGTAATTAATGTGTGCGGATGTTCATTTTCTCCAAGTTCTTTATAGCTATAGCATGCTGCGGTATACGCTATAGAATCAAAGGATGTTGCATAGAATGCAATCATACATACAAAAGTGAGAATCAGAATAAAAGGTGCACAAGGCATTGTCTGTATAATATTAAGGATCAAATCATACAAATCTCCGTTTGCCTTAAAGTGAGCAATAAAATCTACTCTTCCTGCTACCTGCAATCCCAGAGAATAATTGCCCAGCACGATAAAGCTTACAATTGTTGAGCCAACACCAAAAACGTATCCTCCAAGTATTGTCTGTTTTATCGTTCTTCCCTTTGAAATATTGCCAATAAAAAACGGAGCAGCAACACACCATACCATCCAGTATGCCCAATAATAAATGGTCCAGTCCTGTGGAAAATGATTTGCCCTAACAGGGTCTGTGTAGGTCGCTAATCCAATGAAGTTCTGTACCATTTTTCCAAGAGACTGAATTCCGTTTTCAATAATGAAACGTCCCTGACCGCCAAACACAAGCACAACAACCAGTAATCCAAAAAACAGATAAATACATAATTTTGCCAGAAAGCTGATTCCTTTAAAGCCATGTAACACTGCATAAGTATAAACAGCACATGTAATCAGCAAAATGATAATCGTCACGACCGTTCGGCTGACATGAATATGAAATAACCGCATTGCAATTCCTGCCAGCAGTGGAGTTGCAACGCTGAATGTTGTCGCTGTTCCTGCCAGCAAGGCAAACAGCGCAAACATATCTATTACACGTCCCAGCAGACCATCCGCATGTTTTCCGATAACCGGGCGGCATGCCTCTGAATATCTCTGACGCTTTCGCTTTCTTACATGAAGCATAAAACCAAATGCAACCGCAAGCACCAGATAAAACGCCCATGGAATGAAACTCCAGTGGAACAAAGGAAATACCCCTGCCCATTCATGCACTGGTCCAAGGTCCGCTATATGCGGATTTGTTGCATACATGATCCATTCAGCAAAGGAATAAAATAATATATCCGCTGCCAGTCCACAGGTGAACATCATACTTCCCCATACAAAAAATGAATATTTCGGTTTTTCATCAGGTTCGCCCAGTACGATATTTCCATACTTTGAAAACGCCAGATAAACAGATATCAATAAAACGCCTAAGCCAATGATCAAATAATAGCTACCCAGTGTATCTCCAAGGAAAAATCTTATCTGATGTATTACATCATTGGATTCTCTCGGCCATATAAACAAAATCACTGCAATACCAACAATTATAATAAATGGCACTAACGTGACCATCCAGTCTATTTTCTTCTTCATTTCTCCTCCCCTGCATTTCATCACATATCTTTATATGATCCATCTAATGCTATCAGTTCCTCCAGATTATCGATTTCAATTACATCATCCGCATTCATCGGACGAATACCCAGTTCATACTCGTCCGCATGACAAAACATTACCACATCATCCCAGTAAATCTGTCGGTTATATTTCTCATTAAATTCCAGTTCCAGGTGATGTTTCAGACGCTTTCCATCTGCTTCGTTCCATCTTGATACAGAATACAGCTGCCATCCGCCTTTTCCACCGGTTCTGCTACATGAAGTAACAATCCCTTTTTCCACCGTCATCAGCCATTCCTCTGTCTCGTCATCTGTCCAAACTGCATTGTATCCGGATCTATCAAATTCCGGGGCCAGAATTTTCTCATGGTAAATGATCTGGTCTCCATCCAATATAATGGCATTTTCTATATAATCTCTTGCCACATATAATGATGAAATATTATTACAGGTGTCATAAAATGGATTTTCAATGAGCTTCACGTTTTCATATTCTTTGGGCAATATCTCAAATTGATCTTTCAGATATCCAACTACAATATAAATTTCAGATATTCCATTTTTATGCAGCGCTTCAATTACACTGTCGATCATTCTCTTTCCATTTACTTTTACCAATGGCTTTGGTGTATGCAGCGTTACCGGTCTCATTCGGGTTCCTTTTCCCGCAGCCATAATGATTGCTCTTTCTACTTTATACATGTTCCTATATCTCCACTTTTCTTCTCTCAGTCTCTACAATCGCATAATACTCTTTTGCATATCTGTATTGCCGTAGCGAATATTCTCCAAATTCAACACCAAGACTTCGCTTATATTCGCACCAGTTGCTCCACAATAAACCACATATCGCTATATATGCATAAATTTTTATACGGATGTTTTCTGCACATCCCTCTGTAAAATAAGCATCGATTGTCTGATCAATATGTGTTCTGTTATACATAGCATAAATGCAAAACATCGCAATATCCACATGTGGATCCTGCATTGCTGCATATTCCCAGTCAATCAGCCTAATGTCAGTTTCTTCCGGATTTTTCTCCCAAAACAGGAAATTATCCGGAACAGCGTCAATATGTGTCAGTACTTTCTGCCCACAATACTGTTCCACATACGATTTCAGCGAAAATACTTTCCTTTTCGTCTCCGCATAATCTTTAAAAGTGGAAGGGCTTCCCTCCCATAATTGCTCATAAAATTGAATATGTTCAAACAAATCAAATTCGTGATTGACCTTCAGCTTTAATTCATGAAACTCGCGCAACTTTTTCATACATTTCTTCACATCTTCCATCTGCTCTGCATCGCAGTTTCTGACAGAGTTCATATATTCTGTAATTTTATATCCGTTCTCCGGATTCATATAAATTACCCGGTCACATATATGATAATCTGCTATCTTCTGATAAACTTCTGCTTCCTCACGTCTGTTGATCAGTTTATCTGTCCCCTCACCGGGGATTCGCATAATATACTTTTTCTCTTTGCATTCAAATAAAAATGACCGGTTGGTCATTCCCTTTTTCAGAACCGTAATATTCTTTATATCCTTTTGCGACACCTGGAACACTTCTTCAATAATCTGAATCGCATCTGTTTTTAACTGATCACAACCGCTGTCCAACTCCCGTAACTGTTCAAATGTATTAATTTCTACTACATCTGCTTCATCTACTACTCTGGCCGGCACGATCATTTTTCTTTTTTCATACAGCGTTTCTTCCCAGAATGCACTCGTATAACAGGATGTACTGCACATCTCTTTTATCCGTTGTTTTACCAGCTGAGCTTCCTTTCCTGTCAGATAAGAAATACCAATCATACCATTTCCGGCATCTGTCTCTGATATCAGATTCAGTTCCATATTTTGGTTTACTAAGACACAGCTGTCTGGTTTTAAAGAATTATTTACCATGTACCAGGAGTATAATTCCTGTTTTCGGAACAGATTATGTTCACACCAGATATCACATGGAACAATATACGTATTTGAAATATATTTTTCTGCACATTTCAGTGAATACAGGTTATTTTTCGTTGTATATTCCGGATTTACGATCAACTCCACCCGATATTCATCAATCAGATATTCATATCTTTCTTTCATAAATCCAACTACGATATATATATCGTATATTTCCGCTTCATGAAGCTGCCGGATCAACCTTTCGATTAGTGGTTCCCCGTGAATCTCTAGAAGTCCTTTACTCACTTCTGTATTGATTGGAACCATCCGCATACCATATCCGGCGGCCAGAATAATTGCATTTTTTGGTGATGCCGCATGAATCTGCGCTTTCGCTTTACCATTCCTTTGCATATTTACATCCACATAGTAGTTCTCTTCCATCAACCTAATCCTCTGTCCGCATTTCTTTTTTTTCATTCTGCTTTGCACGCAGTTCATACACTTTTCCACACAAATAATATTGCTGAAATTTTAAAAGCAATATTGGCATCATACGCGCAGATCTGCAGGAAGCTACCGGTACAGCCTGCAATGCTTTCTGAAATATTTCCTCCCGCAGAAGCTTCTTCAATGCCTTCACCTTTTCTGAAAAAGCCACTCTGTTTCCCGCGGAAAATACTTCTCTGACCATCATTATATTCAGATGCATTAAAATATACACCTGATAAGCCTGATATAACTGTTGGTCATTCTCTGGTATCGCATTCTGTGTTGTCTGCAGAGATAACAGATATCCTTCCGTCTTCTTCCCGTCATATGTTCGCATTGCAGAACCTGCATCCGTAGAATAATGATAACAGGATTCCTGTGAAAAAATGATCCTGCCACATTTCATTATATACCGAATCAGGAAATCACTGTCTTCAGCCAGGCTTAATTTTTTATTAAAATCTAATGAAGATTGCTGAATAATACTATGCCGGAACAATTTACCCCAGACAGCCATGCAGCGTGTCGGGTTCCTGAGCATTCCTGCAAGGCATTCCCGTACCCCGGTTCCTTCATAACCGTATGCATTTTCTCCAGTTGCAACATTTACGATCGCATTTCCTTTTTCATAACTGAAAATATACAGATCTGCCGCTTTTCCGCTATTTACCGTATCCAATAATTTCTGCAAAGTTCCTGCTGGAAGATAGTCATCTGCATCCAGGAAAAAAATCCACTCTCCATGTGCAGCTTTTACTCCAGCATTTCTTGCATTCGAAACACCTTTTTCAGAACAGATCAGAAAAACATTCTCATACTTTTCAGCCAAAGCTGTTCCAATCTGTTTTGTATGATCGGAAGAACCATTCTCTATAATTATGACTTCAGCCAGGTTGTTATCTTTTGACTGCTTTTCCTCTTTTACTACACTTTCCACACATCTTTTCAGAAACTTTTCTGAATTATGTGCCGGTATAATAAAAGAAATCACAATGTTATTCTCCATCTTTCTCTGCCTTTCCACGTTTCACTTTCCCATGCAATACATCCTGTAATACCTCAAGGAATAACGGTTCCCGCATAATCAAAAGTAATACCGCATATACTGCTCCAAAAACACATACCGATATTACCAGGGCTATAAAATTTGATAAATTCAGTGCTTTTACTCCATAACAGGCAACTCCTGCTACCGCGGTAGATACACATGCTTTTACCCATTGTACTTCTGAAAACAAATCCCTGATCCAGTCACGCAATACAATGAGCTGAACAATCAGAACAACAGTCTCTGCGATCAGTGTTCCAAGCGCAGCACCAGCTGCCGACATTGTTGGAATAAAAATCATATTTGCAACAAAATCTGCAATTCCTCCGGCAAGTACAGAATAAAATACCATTTTTTCTTTTCCGATCGGCACCATGATCTGCAATCCTAAAACATTTGTCAGGCCGATCAGAAGTACTGTAGGCATAATGATCTGCATTGGTATAATAGAATTTTCATATGTTTTGGAGGCCAGCAAAAAGATAGACTCCCTGGAATACAAAATAAAATATACCGTCACCGGTAGCGCAAGCAGCACCACAAAATGTAATGCTTTTCTGCTCACCCGTTTGAATTCCTCTTTCATTCCACGCTCAATATAATAAGAAACCCTTGGCAGCAATACAGTACTCAAAGCTGTAACAAAACTTACCAGTAATCCTTTAATTTTTATGGATGTCCCATAATAGCCTGCCTGCGTTTCATTTTTCAGGAAACCAAGCATAACGTTATCCAGATTCGTATAAATTGTCGTTGCTGCTGCCATTGCAAAGAAAATCATTACTTCTTTGAAATGGTGTTTTAAATCATAATGACCTACCGGTCGCAGATTAACATACTTTCTCAGATTAATAAAATTCAGGAAATTAGATCCAACCGTAGCCACAATGCTGATTGCTCCATAGATAACGTAATCTCCCTGATGTCTGACAAACAGGAACATCAGCACCAGACCGATTGCTTTAAAGATAATCGACCGCACTGTAATATAAGTATACTGCTCCAAACCTTTATACAGCCATTCCACACCAATTACATTAAAAATAATTGTAGAACTCATGATCCAGTATAAAGCAGCATCATTGTGCATCTTCGGCACTTGCCATACTGCCACAAAATAAGCAGCATACACAAAAACAGAAATAAGGAGATTCAGCAATAGAATCTCCTGTACTGTTTTGGTCAGCTTCTCTCTGTCATCTCTTACCTGTGCACATGCACGAATACCATAAGTTGGCACGCCAAGCATCGCTACCATAGAAAAATACTGAGCAATCGAAGTAGCTACGTTTACCTTACCAACACCTTCTACCGAAAGCACACGCGTGATATACGGCAATGTGATCAGCGGAAAAATGAATGTAGATGCCGTAAGAATCATATTCATTATAAAATTTACTTTAACAGATTTAATCTTGACCATTTATTATTATTACTCCTACAGTCTCTTTGTTCCAGTTGCGGTGCCGTTGCAAATAATGCCAGTGCAAACGGATTGTACGTTAATTCTATGATATGATGCGCAATCATACAATTAATAGATATCAGAATGATAACCGCTATAAAATACGGATCATTTTGAAACTTTTTGCAGCACATCATGTATACCGCCAATGTGATCAGTAAAAAAAACACTCCATATCGCAGAAAAATATACAGGTACGAACAGTCTATAAAGAAATATTGGGAAGCCGATATCTTTGTAGTCCCACCATTTCCAACCATTTTTATCGACTGTCCAAATAATGTCATTCCATATTTCATCAATCCCTTATGCCCCAATTTCAATCTAGTTGACATAAAACTGTCTAATGCCAGGAAAATAGGATTTCCAGAACTGTAAAAATAGGATACAACAAACATAAATCCTGCTGCAATTGGCATGCTGTAAGGTAAAGCCTTCTTTGCTTTTCCTGTACTGAAAATATTTCTACCGTTTGCAACATATCTCTGGCTGATGCAATAAAAACAGATCAGCATAAGAAACAGACAGCCCATATCCAGACGTGTATTGCAAAACCAGTAAACCAATACTCCCACAACCGCTCCAAGAATAAAATGCCATGTCTTCAGTTTGTCCTTCAGCAAATAAAACGCAGACATCGTGATCATAAAAATATGTGATGCAAAATCCGTTGTATAAATTGCACCAAATGAATTTCTGACCCGTTTTCCATCACCTCTGGTATACTGCAGATTTTCTATCACCTGCAACATGGATGCGCAAAAAGCTAAAAGCACAATGCTGATCGTAACGATCAGATATACCTTCAGTATTTTCTTAAATGAAACGTTTTTTGCGCCCATCACAAAAAGTACCCAAAAGAATACTTCCATATATCCGGAATTAACATATACCAGAATAGCTTCCAGTATTAACAATACAAATATAAAAAATGTTCTTCTCGAAAATTCATCAAAGCGAAACACTTTTATAATCAGCAATAAACATGCCACTGCTTTGCAAAGTGTATATGCACTCCCCGGAAGTTGAAACATGGTTGTCGAAAACGTCTCACTAATCAGAAAAATAAAAAATGCCAACAGGTACAATTGTTCTCCTGCACTCGGTTTATTTATTTCGGACAACATTTTCCGTTTTGTTTTACTTAATATTTTCATAATTATTCAACTACAACACATCCTAAAACAGAAACATTAAATTTTTTGCAAATTTCCAAATAAGCTTTGATCTGTGTGTATGTGGTTTTTCCGACTTCAACAAATAAAATACAGTTTCCAATTTCAACGAATCGCTTCATCATCTCAGAATCATTCTCAATATTGCTTCCGACTTCTACAGCAAGTGATTTCTTTTCCATTGCAGCCTGATATTCCTGCACAGCTTTCTGTACAATTTCCGCATCACTCAACATTCCAAAAAATACCTGTTCAACAGAATGTTCTTTTCTGATCAGATCAAAATCTATCATTTCGCGTTCCAATGCCGGACGATATCCCTCTTTTGCGGAATAATTACCAAGAACAGTAATTCCGGCCGCCTTTATATTTTCTTTTCCTTTTAATTTATCACTTAACACATATAAAAGCGCTAATAGAGCACAACTGATCACCAGTCCGGCAATGATTCCCAGAGCGGCATACTGAACCAGCACTTTTTTTGCACTTGGTGCATCCATGCTGTCTGGTTTATAGTCCTTTATATAACCCTTCTCTGATATCTGCTGTGATAACTGATCTTTTTGCAGATCAGACAGGCTGTCTTTATAGTTTTTCAATGAAGTAAGATAACTGTTTTGTGCTGACTGTACCTCTGGTATTGCCTTGGCAGATACATTGCTTGAAATAACAGAAAATGAAAAATCACCGTTTTCTTTTAATGTAGAAGCGGCATATTTCTGAATCTGCTCATCAATTACCTTACTGATTTTCGCTGCCTGATCAGCATCATAATGCATAACAGTCAAAGTAAAAATATTTCCGGTTGAATTGCTGCCAACCACTTCCGGCAAATATTCTACCGGCACATCCGTCAATTTTTCTTCTACCGCAGCTTTCCATTCACCATTTTTCACATATGCAGTTAACTCGTTTATAATATCTGTAACTTTTTCACTTACACCAGATGAAGAAACCTGTGTGTTGTCTGTACCATTCACGGTAATACGGTACTGCACAGAAGCCACATTTACTTTTAATGCATCAAGCTTCATATAAATAGATGAATCACAATAACTCTGCAAAGCATCAATCTGATCCTGCGTGGTTGAAATATTTGCTTCAATATTCTTCATAACCTCCGCATACTTATCAAGGCCACTCTTATAATCTTCAATCTTCTGTACTTCAGATGCGGATGATGCAGATTTCGCTTTCTTTACACCCAGACCGGCTCCTGCCACAAAGCAGAGCAGCACAAATATGATTATGATTTTTTTATGCTTCCAGATAGAGTCCCACATTTTTTTCATAGATACTGATTCCATTTGTTAACCCTTTCTTTCTATGTTATCCCAGGTATTTTCAAGATATTTATGTTCCAGTTTTATCAGTCTATCTTTCACTTTCAATTTTTTAAATATATATTCCCTGATCATATCAATAAAAGAACATATAAAATATACCGATACAATAATTACCAGAAATGCCAGCAGCATCAGCACCACATTATAATTTAATAGTCCCTTTAACCGATCCTGCAATATATACGCTTTCACCAATGGATGGAAATGTATCAGATATACACTGAATGAGACCGGTGCAAATAGTTTTATGAACTTCTTCCATTTTTCAGTTACATTCAGCTTTGAAAAAAGTATAACCAGTGCAATTCCGGCCAATAGTATGGTCGGTGATGTGTAACTCACCAGAAATGTTGTCTGATTCGTATCTCCACTCACACCAAAACGATGATGTTCAATCACAAATTTTCCTAACCAGGTTACCGCTATGCATACGATATAAATAAAACCAAGGTGTCGTTTTGATTTTTTCTTCCATCCCTGGTATTTTCCAAGATAACCGCCAATAATATACAAAACGATCATCCAGATTGGACTGTATCCCTCTTTCGTAACAAAAATATCCCGTCTGAATAATTCCGGCAATACAGAATACAGTACAATCCCCAACATAACAACCAGTTTCAATTGTTTTCTTGATGCATGCGATATAAAAAAATTAAGTACCGGGATCAGGAGAAATAATCCTGTATACGCTGTAAAATACCAGTATTGTTCTCTCGATGTCGGGAAGATCGCACTTGTCCACTCATACCGTCCCACTACAGAAGGTGCAGCAAATTTGAAAAACACTGTAATCAGAATGGAATAAAATAATACTCTCAGCCACAGGAGTACCCAGTTTGAATACCGGTATTTTCCATGTATTCCCACATATCCGGAAATTAATGCATAGCAGTTTACCGCACAGTAAGCAGCGATTTCAATCAGCCACACCACTTCATATTTTCCGGATAAAAAAGGGGCATAATCCAGGATTCCACCTCTTCCAAGCATATGAAGACATACAACCATAAACATGGAAACAATCCGTAAAAAATCGATTCCCCAGTTATATTCTTTCTGTTTTGTGGCAACACTTTCCCTGCTATTGGATTTTATCATCCTACTTTTTTCCATCAGATTTGGCACCAGTATTCCTCCTGTCATTTACGTTCCAGCTTCGCACATTTATAAACCTGTGACCAGCCAAGATGTCTATACCAGTCCATTACATTTTGTTCATAACAATATAATACTGGAACTTTCTGCTCCTTTATCACCTGTGCCGTCAGGCTTTGCAGTACACGCTTTCCGTATCCCTGTCCCCGTGCTGCCGGAGCCGTTACCAGTCCGCCTAAAACTGCAAGACCTTCCACATCTGCATATGTTCCCATATGTGCAACGATTGTTCCATTTTCTTTTAAGACAAAATTTTGGCAATGCCAGTTTTTCATTCTATCTTGCAGCTGTTCTTCTAATAGTGCCACAGAATAATGTCCGCCGATTCCTTCATCTGCACAAATAAGTGATGCGATTTCATAACACTCATCCACACTTGCCTTGCAGACTTCTGAATCAACTTTTGCCGCTTCCTGCCCGGCTTTCATGATAATGCCTTCTGTTTTTTTCCATTCTGAAAGCAGGCAAGAGATTTTTCGTATCAATTCTACTGATCCCGACAACATTTGACTGTCATTTTTTTCAATCAAAAAACATATTTCTCTTATATTTTCATCACTTGGATCTGATATTCCAAAAATCTGCAGACTGTTATAATATTTATATACAATTACCGTATCCGCCTCAGAATCAGAAATAATCCAAGTCTGGATATCCTGATTTTCAAATCCATAGGTACTTGTATCAATATACAGATACACGTTTTGAAATATATCTTTTTTAATTATACCTTTCAGATATTCTATATCTTCCACGCAGCATTTTCTTATCAATGTTCTTCTCCTTTATCCAAAAAAGTAACTTGAAACCGGTGCATGTGGATCTCTTTTATCTTCTGGTGGCAATTTCATATAATCATTATAAATATATTTTAAGATTGTATCATAATCTCTGGTACCCATCAGTTTCTTTCCTTCAAATTCATATTCCTGCAAATCCAGAAACCATTCCTTTGGCATACCGTATCTGGTCTTTAAGCTGTTCTCTCTTTTCCGATACAGCTTTCCTGTCGCCGGAAACAACAATGTACGAACTCGGTTTGTACTGCTGTTTCTGCTTTTTTCAGCAATTTTTTCCACACGTTTAAACACCCAAGACGGTGATATATGAGATACGATCTTATAATATAATCTGTGAATTCCGTCCTCGGAAGTACTGTATTTTCCTACTTCAGACCACAGAATTTTTCGCAGACAGAAACAGTAAAAATCATTCAGCATCTGGCCGATGGTTGAATGTGGAATGTCGTCCATAGGGAAAACATCAATAAAAACACCTGTTTTACATTTTAAATGCTCCTGGCCTACGCGCACATAAGTTGTGCCTGTTCTTCTTAACTTTCCATAACCCCAGCGATATTCCGGATCCGTATCATGATCCTGAAAATAACAGATTTCTGAATTTAACTGGTCTGTTATTTTTTTGAATTTATCATAATCTTCACGCAACATGGCAACATCTGCGTCGTCATCCCACGGAATATATCCTTTATGTCGGACAGCTCCCAGAAGTGTTCCACCAAAAATCGTATAATTAATATTATTCTCGCGGCAGACACGGTCTAACTCAACTAACATATCAAGCTGAAGCAGCTGCATCTGTCTGAACTCTTCCGGTGATAATTCTTTTATCTCTCCCATTGTACTCAATCCTCTTTATTTATTTTCTGTTTTTATACAGTAATTGTGTGCAGATCCTTTTTTTCATTCCATTCTTCAATGACAGAACAGATCTTTTCTGACAGTTCCTGTGAAATATAGGAATTTGACTGCTTACTTTCAATTGATCTGATAAAAGCAACAATCTGATATCTGATTCCTTCTCCATCCAACTGATAAAAATAACGTTTGTTTTCTTCCTGATTTTCATAACGGATTTCAAAATAATCAGTCTTCCACCACGGTGCCGGGACATAAATATATCCCTTTGTACCAGCAATGATCAGATTTCCCTCAGCTTTTACACCTTTGCCAACTTTTACAGAAGCCACTGCATTCTTATAGTTAAAATTAATTTTTGTAAACAGATCAAAGTTATCATTTTCCGGCATAAAATAAGAACTTGCTTCTTTTTTTTCATAATCAGTTCCAAGCAGCTGGAATACCGGAAGCAGCGCTGTTGGTCCCCATGCACAGATGCTGTTCCTACGTTCGTAGGTACTGGTCTGCGTTTCCATTTCTTTTGTACTTGTACAGGTAGCATCTACCGAGACAATATTTCCAATTTTTCCCGATTTAGCCAGCAGCAGTAATCTATGGTAAGCAGTTGCATACGCTGTTTTGATTGCATCCATGAGAATCAGATCATTCTTTTCTGCAATTTCAAAAAGTTCCTGACACTCAGATTTTTTTAATGCGATCGGAGATTCACATAATACATGTTTTCCACTCAGAAGCGCTTTCTTTATCTGTTCATAGTGTTTGGATGGATGTGAGACAATAAAAACTGCATCTACAATTTCCAGCAATTTATCATAATCATTTGTAAATACAATATCATTATCTTTCTGTTTTAAAGAAACATCTTCCGTATAAGCCGCTACAACTTCCACACCATTGGCAAATGCAGCTTCCTGCCGATATTTTTCAAAAATTCCTGTATCTCCGACAAGTCCCATTTTTACAAGCCGCTTCTGAGAACGTAACTCTGTACTTGAAACACCCTGCGTTCTGTCCAGATATACCACCTTACAGTACTCATTTAAATAATCAAATTTTCCCTTCCAGTCTGAACCAACTGTAAAAATATCAACATTATAACGCAAAATATCATCGATTTTCTGCCCTTCATATTCCTCGATGATAATTTCATCTGCAAGTCCTGTCTTTTTTACCGCCAGTACACGTTCCATCAAAGACTGCTGCACATTTATCTTTCCTCTGGTTTTATCAAAATCATCTGCCGTCACACCGACGATCAGATAATCTCCCAGTGCCTTCGCACGTTCCAGCAATCGTATATGCCCATAATGAAGCAGATCATATGTTCCATATGTTATTACCTTTGTCATCTTTTAATTACCTTTCTCTCCCCTGCTTAACGATTATAACAGTCCTCTGTTCTGCATATCTTTCAAAGCTTCCACCAGTGATGTATTATCGTCTGTTGTAAGTGCACCTATATGACCAACTCTGAAAATCTTTTCTGCCAGATCACCACCATTTGGGCAAACCCAGATATGATACTCATCTTTCAGTGTCTCAAATATTTTATAAGCAGAAACATTCAATGGATGAAGTGGTGTCACCGCATTTGACATAGATTCAGACGGAATTTCAAATGGCATATCTTTGATTTTTTCTCTGAAATCTGCTGCCAGTGAAGCAATCTTTGCTGTTTCAGCCTCTACACCGCCTGCTTTTTCAATTTCCAGTAAACGGGCATGAATCTGTCTCAGGATACCAACGGCCGGCGTGAATGGAGTCTGCCCGCGCTCTCCGTTTTTTAACGCTTCTTTCAAATCTAAATACAGGCACTGTGGTGTTTTTTCATATACACGCTGTACTGCATGTTCAGATAAAACGATCACAGAAATACCCGGAGGGCACGCAAGTGCTTTCTGTGATCCTGTCAGCATAAGGTCTACGCCAAGTTTCTCCATATCAAACTCATCTGCCAGGAAAGAACTAATCGCATCCACCAAAAGGAACATATTGTTCTTTTTGCAGAATTCACTGATCATAACCGGGTCATAGTGTACACCGGTGGATGTCTCATGAATATTTACAAGAAATCCTGTATAATCTTTTCCATCATACTGATCTAACATTTCCTGTGTCAGTTTTTTCCCGATTTCAAGTTTGATCTCTGTATATGGAATCTGATGAATCTGACAGATTTTCACAAAACGCTGACCAAAACTTCCGCCATTTACGATAAGTACTTTATCCTTTGTATCAAAAACGTTGATGACTGCTGCTTCCATCGCAGCTGTACCTGATCCGGTCAGAAATACAACACGCGCATTTTCATCTGCTTTTGCAAATTTCTTCATAAGATTCTCATTTTCAAACATGATTTTTGAAAATTCCGGTGTTCTGAAATACGGTACCTGCTCCGCTCCAATTGTACGAACCTCTTCACATGACATTACTGGTCCTACTGTAAAATTAAGCATTTTTGTCACTCCTTTATAACTTCATAAATTCAGCAATTCTCTTGCTGTTGTTCCCATCTGTATATTTATAAATTCTTCCGCAAAGTTCTTCTCTCTGCTTTTTATAAGAATCTTTTTCCTCTGAAACATCTTTCAGGAATCCCAATAACTCATCATAACAATAAATTTTAGGACCTGCAATATATTCATCCGGATTATCCACACAAAGACCGTTCGTATATGAATCAAGATCTGAAAAATCATATCCAATTGGTCTGTTCAGCATTAAATAATCATATGCAATACTGGAATAATCACTTAATAAAGCATCTGAATCTTTTAACAGTCTGTAATTGTCTACATTCAGATTTTTCACAGTGCTTCCTGTAAGCACACAGACATTTGACATGCCATGTACTTTTATTGTCTCCGGATCCTGCATCGGATGTATTTTTATGATCAAAAGCATGTCCATTTTCACAAGTTCATCATTCAGTTGTTTTAATTCTTCCTCAGATTCAATAATTGGAATCCCCAATGGTTGCTCCTTCGTACTGTCGTTCCGCTTATAACCTCCGCCTTTACGGAATGTAGGCATCCAGATCACCACTTTTCGATAGGACTCTTTCGTCACTTTCGCCAGTTCATGTTCTGATGGCGTAAACAGCCGGTCATAACTTGGATATCCAAGATATACAAATCTGTCATTTGGGAATGGCAAGCCTCCCTGCTTTGCCTGAATTGGTCCATATGCTTCTGATGGAGACAGAATATAATCAACCGTATCAGACAGATTACATTTCCCAATTACACTTTTCAGGCAAACCGCTCCATGAGTAAAATAAAATGATTTCTGGTCGGCACGAACTTTATTTGTCACCACACAGTCAGCTGTAAATACTTTTGCCTTGCATACATACAACGCTTTTTTCAGACTCGGTTTATATAACCAGCACCAGTCAACATTCGCTGGTAAAGATTTCGGAGCCTTATTTTTTAACAGCCATACAATTTTGTACTTGTCATTATAATGATTTTTTATCAGGTAGTCATAAAAAGCACCGCCATTGGAATCAAAATCATTATGACTTTCAATAATAATGATATTCTGTAACGGTCTGTGTTTCAAAAAGAAATTACAGCCTTTTTGCAGGATCAGGTCAAGCTTATAATGATAAAAGACATCAAAAACCCTTTTTATTCCATTCTTTTTAATATAACTAACGGCATTCATCGTTTTTCTCCTTTATTACCAGCTCATCAGGAATTTCTGATATTCTTCAGCCAGCCTATGATTTTTTTTCTGTTTACAAACATTACAGCCAGAATAACTGCAACAATTGCATAACGAATAACAATATGCCTGTATGTAAAGGTCATCACAAACATCACGCACAGAACAGCTGCCAGAATAAGCAGCAATTGTTTCAAATTATATACTTCTGATGCTCGAACTCCTTCCTGATGTAACGCTTTTCGATAGAAAAAGTAGTGCATCAATGCTAACAGTCCATAACAGACCAATGTTGTATAACCTGCCGCATAATATCCAAATAATTCGATAAAAACTTTATTTAATCCTAAGTTTGCAACCGCACACACGATAGATGCCAGGGCAATAAATCCTGTCTTCTTAAAATAATATTCAATATTACTGAACAGAGAATACAGGAAAATCAAAAACATAGATACTGCAACCGGCGGTACAACCCAGATTGCCTCGTAATATTTTCTTCCACCAAAAATTAAAATAATTTCCGGGGCAAAAGCCATGGACAAGATAACCAGCACTGCGACCAGCACGCAAAGCAGGGTCGCGTTCTTTTTGATTCCGTCATATTCTTTATCTTTTAACGCCTGATATGTATACGGTGTAAATGAGTTATTAATTGCATTTGTAATCAACAGAACCATCGTACCAATTGTGTAGGCAATACTATATACCGCTGCTGCCGAGCTTCCAACCATATCTTTAATCATAATACGGTCTGACTGACTGAGCACCATAGTTGAAAGAAAATGAGGGATCAAAGGTAAGTTAAATAATAACGCATATTTCCAGTATTTCTTATCAAACAGCTTCTTTCCATTTCTGACAATCACAAAAAATGCGACCAGAGAAATAACTGCTTTCACAAATACATCGGAAAATACTCGTGCTTCCAACTTATAGTTATCTGTAGCAAGCACGGAAATAATTCCAAGTAGAATACTTCCCACGCTCATTCCCAGTGTACTCAGCACAACTTTTTTGTATTTATACTCAAAACGCTGTTTTGTTGACCAGAACTCATAGGCAGACATTGTAAATATTTCCACAAACAAGGCAATGATCAATATCGGTGATAAGCTTAATTTTCCTGACCAGAACGTCAGATTGCACGCAAATACCGCAAACACCAGCAACGTGATCACTGACGTCAGACCTAATACAGATGATGTAAAACGATCCTTATCATCATCAAACTCTATCAGACCTTTTCCATATTCACCGGAAAACAAATTTAATGTTGCAAAAATAACCAATATACTGTACCAGGATTGGAATACCGAATAATCACCGTACTCATCTGTTGTCAGAATTCTGACAAAAACAGGTGTGGAAATCAGCGCAATTCCTTTATTTAAAATGTTACAGACCGTAAACCAGAACGAAGCTTTTACCGGTTGTGACATATCTTTATATTTTTGAATCCATGTTGAAATTCGCATATTACACTTCCATTTCTATTTTATTAATCAATTTATTAATCAATTAATGAAACTTCTTTTCTTTTTTAAGCTTTTCATAATGTTCTATATCACGTGTTTTAAACGGAACTGCCGGATGGCCTCCTGCAATCGCATAAGCCGGAATATTCTTACAGACCACACTTCCAGCCTGGATAATTGCGCCTTCTCCGATTTCTACTCCCCCTAGAATGATCACATTGTTTCCAAGCCAGACATTATCACCAATCGTAACATCTTTATGGATATACTGATTTCCATACGGAATCGCATCATCTGTATCATAATTGTGGAAAGATGAAATGATCTGGCAGCCCGGACCGGAATGAAAATTATTTCCAATCATAATTTTACCATTTCCAAATATAGACATTCCATTAAAATTTACATTCATTCCAAGCTCTGTATTTGACGTAACAAAAGATTTTCCGCCACAATACAGATTTGCACCACAGCATTTTGCTGTCTTTTGAATTTTTTGCTTATAATATTTTCCTTCCCATCTGCTCAGGGTTTCTCTAATTTTTGACATATTACTCCTCAAACCATTTATCATATTGACCGTAATCAACTTTTGCATTTGTATGTGTTTCACGCTCATTTTCCGGCGGCAGTGTCATATAATCGCCATAAAGAGAACTCAGGTATTCATCATAATCCCTGAATCCTTTAAAATTATAGCCTTCAAACGGATATTCAGTTCTGTTCACCAGCCACTTTTCTTCCATTTTTTCATCCGGATAGTCACTGGTAAAACAATCATTGAAGTTCGTATTATTATATTTTGTAATGTGAGCATATATTTTTTTCTTTAATTTTTCAATCGTTACAAATCTTCCCAGGAAATGAAGGATTTTATATCCTGTCCGTCCGGAATGTTCTTTTACCCCATACCCGCATTTGATCCAGAGCATTGTCTTTAACAAATGATTTTTTTTCAAGAATTTTTTTCTTTTCACGTCCCCATCTGGAAGCTTGTCATAAGGAAAAATATCTACAAAAATTCCATGATGAATGTCTACACCAATGGAAAAATCCTCTATGATCTCTGTTCCGAGCAACTGTAGCTTCGCCATCGAATAAGCAAAATTTCTGTCCGTTTCTGCTGTCTGCAGGAAAAAAATATCTGTATTCAAATCTTTCTTGCAGGCTTTGAGGAAACGTTCATAATCATTTCTTGTCATGGCAAAATCAAAGTCATCATCCCACGGGATAAAACCTTTATGACGAACAGCTCCAAGCAAAGTACCTGCCGTAATGTTATACGGTATATCATTTTTATCACAAATACGAATCACTTCATTTGCAATATATAAAATCAATTTCTGTATTTTTTGTGTCTCTGTCATCTTAAACTCCATATTATTTTCTGTTTACTAATTCCATGTAACATTTTTCCAAACCTTCTACGGTATGGTCAATAGAAAAATACTGGGCTGTCTCATAACAATTTTCAGCTATCTCATCTGCTTTTCCTTCGTAATAAGCTTCTATCAGAGATGCAATTGCCTCTGCAACTGCTTTTCCTGTTTTTTCACTGGTCAGCACACCATTTTTATGTTCTGTAATAATTTCCGGAATTCCACCTACTTCATTTGCAACACAAGGTACTCCATAAGACATTGCCTCAACCAGTGAAATACCAAATACCTCTTCGCAAATAGAAGGATATACAAAAATATCAGCTGTTTTTAAATATTTTCCTATATCACGCTGCATGCCCGCAAAATGTACGATTTCTCCCAGGCCCAGTTTTTCAGACATCATCTGCAGATTTTCCTGTTCTCCGCCATAACCGACAACTTCAAGCTGTACCGGATATTTTTTTCTCAGTTCATCTGTTGCCTCAATCAGCAAATGTACACCTTTTATTTTCTCTAATCTTCCAATAAAAACGATTTTAAATATATGATTTCTCTCTACCGCTCCCTTCTTTGGTTTGCGGTATTCTGTCTGCGGGACTACCCCATTATATACAACTCTGCACTTGGAATCCGGAATTTTAAAATAATCTCTATATGATTTTTCTCCGGCCTTTGACACAAATACGACCCTGTCAGAAATGTTCAATACATGTTTTTGCAGCCATGCTCGAACTTTATTCTTAAAGTTTGAACTGTAATCATAATAAAATTCCGGTGAAAAGCAACTATGTGCCACCAACACATATTTTTTACCCGGTAACAGAAATTTGAGCAGCGAATAATAGAACTGAATTACAATAGCACTATGATGAACTACAATGATATCATATTTTTTTGCAAGAGAAAGCAGCGCACGAATTCTTTCTTTCGTTACTTTTTTACTTCCACAGGAAACCAGAGAAACAGCATCTCCATTTTTTTTCATTTCCTCATAAATTGCACCTTCCTCAAACAAACAACAGAAACAATTTTCCTCTGTTCGTATATCAGAAATACATTTACATAAATTCTCGATGCCACCAACACCGCCATCTGATAACAAATTTAAAACTTTATAAGCCATATGTTCGTTCTCCTCATTCACAACCTGTATACAAAATCATGTTCTGCTCTGTATTTTTGAAATGTCCGGCAAATACAGTAATATCATTAATGTAAGCATAAAATACGGGTAAAAAGAAACACTGTCAAACAATGCAACACACATAAATGCGATCATTGTTAAAGTTCCTATGCTTCTTAAAATCTTATTCTCTGTCTTTCTGACACAAAATGCCACTGCAACAAACATAACAAAAAACAGAATCGACAATACAATTCCGCCATCCAGCAGATTTTGTGCAAATTGACTATGTGCATAGTTAAATTTTCCGCCCCAGTATAACTCCAAAGTCACTCCCTGAACGCCATAGCCAATCACTGGAGCTTCTTTTATATGTTGAAGTGCTACTGCCCAAATACTCTGTCTCGAATTCAACATTGAAATCACAAAACCTGGCAAGCGAACATTCACCATAACCAGAATTGCACTAAATATTGTATATAGCACGATATAAATTGGAATTCCTTTACAAAAGATACCATATACTTTAAAGATTACTAAAACGATAAACACAACAAGCAGGACTACAGTTAAAATAGCACTGGCAGCATTACTGGTCAACATTGTTAAGATAGAAAGAAGTTCCAGCAACAATGCCGTTTTCTTTCTACTCCTGAATTCCAATGCTCCACACAAAATTCCCAATACCCCAAACTGCGCTGCCACCTGAACATGTCCCAAAAAAATAATATGATATTCCGCAATCTTATACTGCATAATATATGGGTTGAATATTGTCAGGTTCAATAAAAACAACACAATCAGGATATTGGATATCATTTTTATAAAATGCTTTGGATCGTTGCGCAGACATAAAATGGCATATACACACAAAAAAGGAGTTGCTATCATATTCTGTAACCCCTCATGTAATCCTCCCTGCGCTGTCAATGTAATCAAAATCACAGCTGCAAAATAGGAAAAAATGGCAATCTCCGCCCTTTTTTCCATATGAATTAAATTTCCTCTATATTGTAAACACATCTCAAATATAATCAGGAGTAATGCCAGATAAACCCACGCCGTCATGAATGGCTTATAAAACGGAACGGCATCATAAAATCCTCTTGGATTTAAAAATGGGAGCAGGATAAAATAACCGATTATATTATGTATATTAATCTCACGTACCTTTGCAGTCATACAATTATCAATCCTTACTTACTAATTTTTCGTGCCGGAACTCCTGCAACAACGGAATAAGCAGCTACATCTCTGTTTACAACAGAGCCGGCAGCTATGACCGCACCATCCCCGATCGTAACCCCTTTTAATACAGTTACATTTGCACCACACCATACATTATTTCCGATTTTAACAGGTGCACTCACCAATTCTTTTAATATTTTTCCATCTTTTCTGTCATGGTCATGATCCACCACCACAAAATTATTTGCAAACATGCACTGATTGCCTATCACAATATTCTCTGCTGCCGTCAGACTGCAATTATGATTAAAAAAGCAGTTATCACCTATTGTAATCTCCGCCTTATCCGTACACTTTATATAAAAAGGTCCTGCCGTCATCAAAAAATTACCAATCCTGCATTTTGCATCTGAAAACAGATCTATCTCAATCCTGCCTTTCAGTGAATTGATTTTTGCCATTTGTATACGACTTCCGTATAATATTTTATATTTCATATAGGTAAATACACTCTTGCATCCTATGATTACCTTTTTCATATTGTTCTTCCTTCCTTACTGCAAACATTTACTGCTTATTTTCCGCAGTATATGTCATGCAGCAACTCTGCATTATCCCGTATATCAAACCCAGCTCTTTTTGTCTCAGCTATCACATTCAAAGCTTCTTCATTTCTGTCTGTATTTTCAATTTTCTTCAACAAAATATCAGCCCACACATCCGGGTTTTCTTCTAATGAGCAAAATTCCACCAAATCAGAAAAAGCACAGTCTGTTGTAACTTCATTCGACAATACACACGGAAGTGCTGCGATCTGCCACTCAACAGCAACAAGCGGAAGTCCCTCAAACACAGACGGAAGAAGCATACCATCCATTGCCTGCAGGAAACAGTTCACCTGATCTGACAGTCCCATAAATTTTACGCAGTCTTTTAATCCCAGCTTTTCAACCTTCTGTTCTATCTCTCCACGCAATGGTCCATCACCAAACAAAACCAGCTCTGTATCAGGCTGTTTCTTATGAACAGCCTGAAATATATCTATTAAAAATGCATGATTTTTCTGCGGCAAAAAACCGCCGACATGTCCGATCACCGTCTTATTTTCCCAATGATACTTTTCCCTTATCGACCTTCGTATCTCCGAATCAAATTTATATTTTTCAATATTTCGGCCATTTGCAATGATCGTAAACGGACGGTTTCCAAAAAGCCATTCTCCTGCCGCTTCACCACATGCCAGATGTTTATTACATAACAAATAAAAGAAAGGGCGTAACATCTTATCCGCTCTTACCTGTTCGCAACAGGTATTATGTGAATGCGCGATTCGACGTCTGCATCCTCCAAAAAAAGCAGCCGCCATTTCAATTGTCATAGTAGCACTGTTACCATGTGCATGAACTACATCAATTTTCTTTCTTCGAATCACTCTGATCAGCGCTTTAAAATATGCTGTGGTATCTGTTCTTCTGTTTGGGAGATCAATGATCTCACATCCAAGTCCAGTAATCTTCTCCGCAATTTCCGGATGTACTTCTATCGTTCCAGCCAGATAAATTTCAAGATCATCCCGCTTCATAGCTTCCAGATTTGCCAAAATCACACTGGTAATTCCTTCATATTTTAAACCAACTGTACTGATTATCAATACCTTTTTCTTTTTTGTTTTCATCGTTGCTTTACATCCTATTGAAATAGATTATCTACAATTTTTTCAAATTCCCGGTTAAATTCTTCATTATGACTTTTTGCGCCCTGTGTCATTGTCGAAATAATCGTATCATAGTTGCATACGGCATTCCGCAGATCGGCGATATCATACACCGGAATAATTGTTCCCATACGCTTTGAAACATTTTCAACAAATTCCACCTGATGATTGTTTACATGTTCTCCATATTCTGCCTGTCTTGGCACTACCACAGGTGTCTTTCCCATCTGCAAAGGCATAATAAAGCTTGCCGGACCACCATGTGTAATAACGATTCTGGCTTCTGCCATCTTTTTCTCCATATCCGCATACGGTACAAACTTACTCCATTCACAATATTTTGGAGAATATGTGCTATACCCCGTCTGAATAAATATATCATCAGTGATCAGCTGATCCCTTTTTAACTCATCAATTGCCTTTACCAGACGGTCAAAAGGCTGTTCGTGAGTTCCTACTGTAACAAATATCATTGTTTTTTCCTTTAAAAAATGCTTCCTAAATTGATTGCTTTCTTATATACCTGTTTCTGTTCTTCCCATTGCACAATAAATTTATCTGCAATCGGATATACCATTTTACCTGACATTGTCGGTTTATCGATTCTGTCAAACACTTCCACATAGATCAACTTTGCACCGAACAGTTTTCCCAGATAAAAGAACGGAACAGATACTGCTGCTCCTGATGAAATGATCAGATCCGGTCGTTCCTTTCTCAGTACCTTCCATGCAATTTTTGTATTTTTGATCAATGCTTTCAAACTTCTGTTTGTCGGGAAATAGCATGGATACATTTTTTCATCTTTCAATAAACTTCGTGCATCTTCTTTATCAAAAGTAACCCAAAAACGTTCCCTGGTACTCCAAAATGGCTTTAACATATATAAATGCGTCAGGTGACCTCCTGAAGATCCAACCAAGCATACTTTTATATTATCTTTTTTCATTGAGTAGACCCCTCTCCTTTCAGTCATTGTAATCTCCTCTAATTCAATGCAACAATACCTATAAGCTCCATATTATGTTCCATGCAGATTTCCATTTCACGGGTTATGGTTTCATAACGGGCACCGGAAAGCTTTTCTACAAGAACAATATTTTTTAAACGGCTCATTTCTTCCACCGCCTGCGCCTGTTCCAATCCACCTGCTACTTTACAAAGTTTAATTCCTGCCTCCTGTAACTGCTGTTCCGCTTCTCCAACCCATGTCTGCATATATTTATCTTCGCATGCGTATGCCATAATCATTTCGTGGATATCATTTTTCTCACATTCGTATTTTACATTTGACACCAGTAACTTTAATGCTGATTCTTTGTCATTTGACGCACTGTCTTTTAAAAGTTTCTTTCTTACTTTTCTGTAAAGAACATTTTTTCCGGATACCGGGATTTCAGCTAGCACTCTGCTATTATATAAATATTTAATGTCGTTACTTGAGTTGATTGTTCCACGCAGCAAATATGCAATAATTATATAGAGAACGGCAAGAACAATTCCTATCGCTCCGCCAAGTCCAATATACTTTTTACTAATAGAAACTTTTGTAACAACTGCTGCTTTATCTTCATCAGAAGATGATTCCTGATTCTCTTTTTCCAGCACAAGCTTCTGTGTCGCGTTTAACTGCTCTGTCAACTGTTTTGTCTGATCTTTCAACGTAGTGATCGCTGTCATACAATCTGACTGTTTCTGTGCAACAGAAGAATCAACCATATTGGAATAAGAGCAGTTAACCATTGTTACTGTATGAGTATACATTTTTCCACTCAGTGTTTTTGCATAATCTGAGATACAGGAAATAATATTATCCGCAAGTTTTTCACAGGATTCCCTGTCTGCATACTTTACCTTCACTCCAAAAATACTACCTGTATTCGTCGTTACCATATTGCCAGTCGTATTGCTTCCATTATTTGCCGAAGCATCTTCATAACTGATGATTTCATTCAGATACTGTGTTTCTTCTTTTACTCCGCTGTCTTCTAAATCTTCCAGTAACTGTCCATCATTTACATACATATAATATGCATATTTAAGATCCGCCAGCTGTTCATTATTATCTGTTCCAATGAGAAACTGAATGGACGCTGTACTGACATTATACGGATCCAGCTGCATCAATACAGATTTCTCTGCATACTCCTGCTTCTTTTCCAGAGATGTCTGTGTATATTCTGTTAATCTTACCTGTTCCAGTTCTTCCTCTGTGAGGCTTTTTCCCGCCTCTTCTATTGACACCTCTGCTGGACTAATATCTGCGGATTTTTTATCCTTTATGTACTTATATCCGCCCAAAGCAACAGCAAAGACAACTGCAGCCAACATTATTAGCTTAATTCGTTTAAAAAGTTCCAAAAGTAATTCTGTCACGCTTACAATTCTGCTGTCCTGAACTTTCTTATAATCTTTTTTTGAATTCATAAATTTCCTCCATTATAATACCAACAGACAATTTTCGTACATTCTGTAAGTATTTAATATGTTTCACTTTATCACTTTTTCGTTATTTTTACAAGAAATAATCCTTTCCTCACCCATTCTGAACAGAATACCATACATACAGCAATGAAATATAGCATATGCAAACAGGAACTGTCAATTTGTAATCCCCTTCCATTCGTTTCTTCATAAATTTATTAAATTTCCTTCATAATTTCATAATTTGAATTATTTTATTAATTGTAGTAAACTATTGCATGGTGTGGAATAGTTATAATACACTGTGTATTTATTATGTACTCTCAGAATTCTTCATAGACTTCTTCATCTAGGAAGATTCCGAGAATACATTTTATAAATGATGGAGGTTAGAAATAAAGTTTTTAAAAAAAGTTACTCTATTACTGTTGATAATGGTATTCTGCATGTTATGTCTAAATCCATTATCCGCAAGTGCAAAATCAAAGAATAATGTTGAAAAAATTGGCAACAGCTGGTTTTATACCAAAAACGGACATATTTCTTCCAACTATACCGGCTTCGGCGACAATCAGTATGGAACATGGTACTGCCGAAATAGGAAGCTAGACTATAGTGCAACTACTGTTGCAGATGGGAAAAACAGCCGTTGGCTGGTTCAGAATGGGAAAGTAAATTACGACTATACAGGATTATGTCAGGTAAACGACAGATATTATCAGGTTTCAAAGGGCAATGTTCTTTGGGAAGTAAACGACAGTTCCAGAATGCAGCTTAAGTCTTATTATCAGGAAGAAATAAAATATGGACGTGAAGACTTGTCTTTTATCTTCCCGTCCTACTTTTATTGCCATATCAATATTATACTATTTGTCGTCCATATTTTGCTTTTCATACGTTCGATCACTTATGATATAACGTGGACGATGTTTTGTTTCCATATAAACTTTCCCAATGTACTGACCAATCACACCTGTACATAACAATTGAACACCACCAATAAAACATATCACACATATCATACTTGCCCAGCCCGAAACCGTATTTCCAAGTGCCCAGCTAATAACAGCCCATATAACTCCTATAAATCCTATAATTGACACCAATATTCCGAAATTAGTAATCATCTGGATAGGCTTAACCGACAGACTTGTTATACCATCAAATGCCAAAGCAAGCATTTTTCTGAGTGGATAATGAGATTTACCAGCCATACGTTCCTGCCGCTCGTAATAAACAGATGTACTTTTAAATCCCACAAGCGGAAACATGCCTCTCAAAAACAGATTCACTTCTTTAAACTCTGAAAATGCTTCCAACACTTTTCGGGAAACCAATCGATAATCTGCATGATTATAAACAACCTCTGCTCCCATAGTATTCAGCAACTTGTAAAAGCCTTCTGCTGTTACTCTTTTAAAAAAAGTATCTGTATCTCGTTTACTTCTGACACCATATACAATTTCACATCCATTATGATATTCATTTATCATAACTTCCATAGCTGTAATATCGTCCTGTCCATCGCAATCAATAGAATTTGTAATATCCGCATATTTTTTTGCTTCCATTAAACCTGCCAATACAGCATTTTGATGTCCTCGATTCCTGCTTTGGCAAATACCAATATAATGTTCATCCTTTTCCGCCAGATTTTTTATAATTTCCCATGTTTTATCTCTGCTTCCATCATTTATAAATAGTATTCTGCTTTTGCTCGAAATTTTTTCTTTTTCAATCAACAGGCTTAACTCTTTCAAAAACAATTCTGATGTAATTGGCAAAACGTCTTCTTCATTATAGCATGGTATCACTATCCACAACACTGTATCCAACTCAAACACCTCATTTCTTTTTCTCTGCTCTATTTAGTAAAAGTGCTACTCCATATATTGCCAACAATATGTATAATGGAACATAAGCATATAAATATCTGGATCTTGCCTCAAAAAGTAATTCAAATATCGTTAATCCTATAACAGAAAGCATTAGTACACTTCTTTCTTTTTGATTTTTATAGCATACTCCCAGAATTCCTAATCCCAGACAAGTTAACCAAATCATTTGGACAAAATTTATCCAAACTGTATTATATTTTCCAACAGAACTATAATTTCTATTATAATAAAGTCCTCTCAAGAAACCACTGATTTTTGTATTTCTTTCCATAACATTTATGTAAAACGCCCCTTCTCCACCCCAGAAAAAAGTTCCGTCATTATAATTTGTTAGCGTTTTTCTTATCATTTGTTTTTAGAAACCCACTGCACCCATATTTTCAATACGCTCAAATGCTTTCTGCAGATCTGCTTGATCACGTTCTTCCACCGTTTGAAATGAATCTGAATAAGAAACATCGTCCCCGGCCCATACTCCCATTGTCTGGGTATTCATTCCCATCATAAAAAAATGTTTTATTCCAAAAGCTTTTTCATCATCAAGCTGTATATTCAGGCTTCTCACTGCGGCTATTGAAATTCCTAATGCTAATAAGAATCCCAAGATAAGAGCTGCCACTTTTTTTAAATATCCTCTTCCAATGCAGCTTAATTTTATATTTAAAATTGTTATTAACATAATTGCAATAGCGACTATCATTGTTTGTGGTTTAATTTTATATCCAATATAAGATAAAAACGGAATCGCAAACCACGAAAAACACTTAAATTTTTCTCTATTGACATAAATGTACATTATCAAAATCGGAAATACTAATGCTATCGAATCAGAGTATGGAATCGAAACCCAAGGTGACAAGCCTATTAAAAAAAAGTATATACTATATCCCACCATCGTTAAAACACGATTATGAAACAATTTACTTATTATTTTTGCAAGAAGTACTCCTGTACATGTATTAAACGCACATTGTACGCACAAAAGCATAAAATATTCATGCGCATGACCGCCCAAAAAATGAACAATTTCCATTATCTTCGAAAAGACAAATACCAAAAATAAATTATTTGGATATCTCGAAAAATAATTAATATATATATCTGTTGATTCATTATGTGCAATTTTATCAGCAAGTCCTACTACTGAAGCCACATCCCAATCTGTATACACATAATAATTCCACACAAAATATATCTGCATTAAAAATATCATTACCGGAACAACTATCCAGAAAATTATAGGTTTTATTTTACATTCTCTATCTGCCCTTTTGCAAATTGTCACAATGCCACATATTGTGATTCCACCAAATATTAATAATACAATTGCAGGCAAAAAGTTTTCACTATAAGATAATGTCCAATAACGTATGTGCGCAAAGAAAATACAACATATCACGATAAATATCATCATTAAACCATATATACCAGCAATGGCACTATTTAGCATTCTAAACATACTTTGTACGATTTCCTGTACTCGTTTCATTATTTAGATTCTCCCATCTGATTTTTTGTTTTCACCTTCAACATTATGCATTCATTTTCTTACATTGTAAAGAAATTCTTCACCAAACCTGCTATTTTAAAATCTAAAAGCTGTGTATTTTCAAATCCTTGCCACTCGTCAATCATATATATATGTATCAAAAAAATAATCTTGATTTTCAGTTATACACTCGTTTAAAAGTCTTTCATAAGCATTTGCCATTCCACTATATGCAACAGCCGTTGGATGCCCTCCAGACATATTTTTATAAATTTCTGATTGAAAGAAAGAATCCTCTGACTGAACGATATATGAAATATGAATTCTCAATTGTTGATATTTTAACTGTATTTTCCAGTTCCTCAATAGACATAGAAGGTCTGCCATTGATTTATAGGAGCTAAAGTTTTTAAAAGCGAATTCATATATCATAATTCCATCTCCTTGAGATTTTTCACAATATCATTCTCTTGCTGTTTTTCCTTGACAATTCCACTCTCCTGCGTTAACATCTTACCCGTAAAGTGCCATACAAACGGATTTTCTGTTTCATAATTAACCAGGGGAGCATATCGCTGAGAGTAAGGACAGACCTTTGACCCTTATACCTGTTGGACAATGCCATCGTAGGAAGTGTTACAGAATATAATAGTAGAGAAAACTATCAGACATTCTTAAAGCATCTGCCAACCGGTTGGTGCTTTTTTGATTGTAAAAATGTGCAGCACCACATGTATTGCATAATCAAGTAAAGCGGACATTCGCAATCCGTTTTCGCTACTTGCTCATGAACGCAGTCGCTTTGCGACCTGTCAGTGGGAGCTTTTAACTCCCACTGACATAAGTATCCCCCTTACCCACCGCTTAGTGCTCTACGCACTTGAAATGGGGTGGGGGAATGCTTATTCTGCGTTCAAAAATGCCTCTCATTTCTGCTGCGAATATGTGATATGGCATGGGAGTTATGGTTACTTAATGTAATAAGGTTCACAGATGGATCTTAAATTTCACTTTTATTTTCAGGGAGGAACAAATAATGAACGCAAGTGTAGCTATTCAGGTATTACCGACAGTCACAGATGAAGACGAAGTCATCCGTATCGTAGACGAAGTCATTGATTACATCAAATCCACAGGTCTGAACTATTATGTAGGACCGTGTGAGACATCCATCGAAGGCGATTATGACGAACTGATGGAGATCGTAAAAAACTGCCAGCTCGTTGCTGCAAAAGCAGGCTGCCCGGCTATGAATACTTATGTAAAAATTTCTTTTAAACCAGAGGGAGATGTACTGACCATTGACAAAAAAGTTACAAAGCATCACCAGTAAGATTCCGGCAATCGTCGCGTTATGCCTGATCGTGCTGGCATGGTATCTGATCTGTGTATCCGGACTGGTTCCGGCTTATATGTTGCCGTCACCGGTCAATGTGGCAAAAGCGCTGATCTCAGACATGCCGCTGATCCTGATGCATGCAAGATACACCCTGCAGGAGGCATTTTACGGTCTTTGCATCGGTATCCTGCTGGCTTTTGTCAGTGCCACACTGATGGATCGTTTTCTGACCATCAACCGGGCATTTTATCCGCTGATGGTAATCACACAGACGATTCCTACCATTGCCATTGCGCCGGTTCTGGTGCTCTGGATGGGATTTGGCATGGCACCAAAAATTGCATTGGTTGTCATCACCACATTTTTCCCGATCGCAGTCGGTCTGCTGGACGGATATAAAAGTGTGGATCAGGATGCGGTCAATCTGATGCGCGCCATGGGAGCGACAAAATTTCAGATTTTCCGGCATTTAAAATTTCCATCCGCTTTGAACCAGTTTTTCTCCGGTTTGAAGATTTCTGCTTCCTACGCTGTGGTTGGTGCTGTTGTTGCAGAATGGCTCGGTGGATTCAACGGACTTGGTGTTTATATGACCCGTGTCAAAAAGGCATACGCATTCGACAAAATGTTTGCCGTTATTATTTTTATCGTGATCATCAGTTTGCTGCTGATGCTCGCTGTCAACATTATCAGAAACTTATCCATGCCTTGGATAAGAACAGAAAAAGAGGGAAAAGAAGTATGAAAAACAAATTTTTAAAGAAACTTGCTGCTGCATCTTTAGCAGCTGCTATGATATTTTCCATGGCTGCATGCGGAAATGCTGACAACAACGCTGCAAAAGGAAATGCCTCCGACAGCTCTTCTGCTGCCGCAGAGAACACTTCCAGCTCTGATAAAGATCTGACAAAGATCACATTCTGCCTGGACTGGACACCGAACACAAACCATACCGGTTTATACGTTGCTCAGCAGCTTGGTTACTATGAGCAGGCAGGTCTGGATGTCCAGATCGTTCAGCCACCAGAGGACGGTGCTGCATTAATGTGTGCTTCCGGTCAGGCTCAGTTCGCCATTGAAGCGCAGGATACTATGGCTGCATCTCTGGATTCCGATAATCCACTTGGTATCACAGCGGTTGCTGCTGTTCTCCAGCACAACACTTCCGGTATCCTCTCCCGTCAGGGTGACGGTATCGACACTCCGAAAGGAATGACAGGCAAAACTTATTCTACATGGGAGTCCCCGATCGAACTTGCTACTTTAAAAACTGTTATCAACGGTGACGGTGGTGATTTTGATAAAGTAAATCTGATCCCGAACGATATCACAGATGAACCGGCTGCTCTGGCTGCTCATCAGACAGATGCCATCTGGGTATTCTACGGATGGGGCGGAATCAATGCAAACGTAGAGAAAACACCTTGTGATTTCTTCTTCTTTAAAGATGTAAACCCGGTATTTGATTACTACACACCGGTTATCATCGCAAACAATGAATTTTTACAGAACAGCCCGGATGTTGCTAAAAAATTCCTTGAGGCAACTCAGAAAGGTTATGAATATGCCATCCAGAATCCGGTAGATGCCGCAAACATGCTGATCGCCGGTGACAACACGGGTTCCTTAAGCGGATCTGAAGATCTGGTTCAGGCTTCTCAGCAGTATATTTCCGAGCAGTACATCGCAGATGCTCAGAAATGGGGATTCATCGATGAGGATCGTTGGAATACATTCTACAAATGGCTGGCAGATAACGGACTTACCTCCAAAGATCTGACCGGACAGGGATTTTCAAACGACTACTTAGGTGGTAATTAAGATTTCAAACAGGAAATAAAAATGGCATTATTAAAAGCAGAACATATTACAAAAATATATGGACAGCGAACGATCATCAAAGATATCAATATCGAACTGAATCAGGGTGAGCTGGTATGCCTTCTTGGTGTCAGCGGTTCCGGAAAGACGACATTGTTTCACATTCTTTCCGGCCTGACTACACCGGAGGAAGGACATGTGTATCTGAATGATAAAGAGATCACTTCCACTCCGGGACAGATCAGCTACATGCTTCAGAAAGATCTGCTGCTGCCTCATAAGAAAATTATTGATAATGTATCGCTGCCCCTTGTCTTAAAGGGCATGAAAAAAGCAGATGCACGCCAGAAAGCAGATCCACTGTTTGCAGATTTTGGTCTGGATGGTACACAGTATCAGTATCCAAGTCAGCTCTCCGGCGGTATGCGTCAGCGTGCAGCGCTTCTGCGGACATATCTGTCATCCAACGGTGTCGCGCTGCTGGACGAACCGTTTTCCGCACTGGATACCATTACAAAATCCAATATTCATAAGTGGTATCTGAATATTATGACGCACATTGATCTGTCAACGCTGTTTATTACGCACGATATTGATGAAGCGATTCTTTTATCTGACCGCATTTACATCTTGAATGGTACACCGGGTGAGATTAAAGATGAGATCGTGATTCGTGAGAAGAAACCGCGACCGGATGATTTTTATCTGACGGAAACGTTTTTAAATTATAAACGTGACATTATAAGTAGACTTTAAGTGGCTAAACATTTTACCTTTGCCACGTATGTAAATAGGGACTGAGTTCATTTTTTCTTAGCGAGCGATTGTTAGCCGCGAAGACAAAATGAACTCAGTCCCTTTCAAAATCTCAAATTTTCTGCCACAAAACAAGCTTTTTAAATAATTTCCATTGCTGCGGTCCAGCCTTCTCTTACCGCATCACCAATCTGACGGGCACGGACACAGTCACCGATCTTCCATACCGGAATACCAGCTTCTTTGATTGCCACCTCAAGTGCTTCTGTCGCATGTGCGCGGCGTCCCATTGCATTGACAACAGAATCTGCTTTGATAGTAATTTCTGTTCCATTCTGCTCAGCTACAACAAAGTCTTTGCCGACTTTAATAACTTTTGCATTTACTTCGTATTTACCACCGTTTTTATCGATAAAGTCATGTACAGCAGTTCTGTACAAACCGGTTGTCTCCGGCATCAAAGCACCTTTCATCTCTACGATGGTTGTCTCTACACCGTGATCTATGTAATCTGCTGCTGCCTCACAGCCTACCAGACCACCGCCGAGTACGATGGTGCTTTTTCCAAGACCAGCAAAATCGTTGTAATATACCTCCATTGCTGTGACAGCATTTTCAATTCCCTCAATTGGAAGGATCAGATCATCAGATCCGACTGCCAGTACAACTGCTTCCGGAGCGATCTCTTTGATAAGTTCTGGTGTTACTTCACAGTTTAATCTTACTTTGATCGGACGTTTCTCTACGTCACGGATCAGCAGATCTTTGAAGTTTCTGATATCTACTTTATGATCGGTATGATCTGTAAAGTTAATCAGACCGCCTAACAGGCCTGCTTTCTCGCACAGGATTACCTGATGCCCTCTATCTGCTGCTGTGATTGCTGTCTGCAGACCACCGCAGCCGCCACCTACTACCAGTACTTTACGGCTTGCTTCCGGTTTTGGCATACGCTCCGGAAGAACTTTATGATGAGAAGCCGGCCATACGTCGTATGGGTTGATCGTACAGGAATCCAGTGGTGGGAACTTCACAGTCCAAATCTCTGTCTCATGTTCACCGGACGGACCCGGATAACATCTTCCGCAGCGTAGACAGCGACGAATTTCATCTGCATGACCAGCTTTTGCCTTATTTGGGAATGCCGGATCAGCAAAGAACTGACGTCCCATGGATACCATATCAATTTTGCCTGCTGCAATTGCTTCTTCTGCCTGTTCCGGAGAGTTAATACCTCCAACTGCTGCAACCGGGATAGACACGTTTTGTTTGATCACAGATGCCGGCTCGATATTCGGTCCATGCGGAGCATATGCAGTTGTGAACTCCCAGCTTCTGGAAGAACTCAGATAATGACCACAGGATACATGAATCATATCAATGTACGGCTCACAAAGTTTACAGTATTTTACAGCATCTTCCAGCTCTAAGCCACCCGACAGATGTTCAGAACTGCTGACACGAATCTCAATCACAAAATCAGGTCCCATAGCCTCACGAATAGTTTTTAACAGATCAACAGTAAATCTTGCTCTGTTTTCAAAGGATCCGCCGTACTCATCGGTACGTTTATTGTACTGCGGAGAAAGGAACTGTGCCGGAAGCCAACCATGTCCGCAATGGATCATAACGCCTTCCCAACCTGCTGCCTCAAACCATTTACAGGCAGTTACATAATCCTGATAACAGCTTAAGATTTCTTCTTTTGTAAATGCATCTACATGAGTTCCATCCGGAAGATCTTTCTCAGATGGTCCTTTTGGATTGATGCCGTCTCCGATATTTGTTTTGATCTCACCACAGGAAATCAGCTCACCGATTGCCAGTGCGCCATAGCTTTTGATCATCTCTGCGGTTTCTTTAATGATGTTGAATTTTTTATCGGATCTGGATGTATAATCAAGGTATGGTTCAAACGGGAAACGTTTGTCATACTCATGGTTCGGGCTTAACTCACCCAGACAGACGATTCCTGCACCGCCTTTTGCCTTCGCTTCCAGCATCCGGAATGCACGCTCCGGTACCGGGGTGGTGTAACCAAACGGATCCGGATCCAGCTCGATATAATGATCAAATGCAAATAATGCTGGAGCTGCCTCAATACGGTTTTTAACGATTTTTGAACCAACTTTTAACGGCTCAAATAAATGTGGAAAATACGGATTTTTTTCTGCCATAATCTCTTACCTCATCCTTCTTTTTTGTTACTGAAACTGTAACAGAAACTCCCCTGTTTATTCAAACATCAGCTTTTTTCATGCTGTTTCATTTTGCAATATTTTTATTATATTTGTTGCATTGTCCTTGTATAAGTACAGAAAAACGTGCTACAATCGAATCAGATTTTATAATAAGAATAAATAATATCTGTCACATTTTTCTATTATAATTTTCTGAGATATTTTTTATTTCATAAGATGAATCATTTATCGTTCATAAAAAGGAGAAAAGAGCACTATGGACCACCGCGCAGACCGCATGAAATCACTGATCATACGCACATTTTTTGACTGTATGGAAAAAGAGGATTTTTCTCAGATTACGATTGGAAAAATATCAGAACAGGCATTGATCAACCGTTCTACCTTTTACCGCTATTTCTCTGATAAATATGAGTTGCGGGATGAAGTGGTCGACCATATTGTTCAGGATTTTGCAGATCATATGGAAGTTGATTTTCTGCATATGGATGTCAGTGATGCCGAACATACCCGCGCGCTTCAGGATTGTCTGGCTCACCTTTGCACTCAGAAACGTGAGTTGGAAATTCTGTGGAAGCAACAGCTGCTCGGTCGAAATGTCTTTGATGAAATGATGAATGCCGGTGCACGCAAGGTAGAAACTGAAATTCAGAATCATCCAACGATCTCACCGGGAAAAAAACAGTTTGCTGACTGGTATGCAAAACTTCTGGTCAACAATTTTCTTGTGACAGTTCGCTGGTGGTTTTCCCGTAAAGATGACATTTCACCACAACAGATCACCGCTATGATGAAACGTCATATGATTTCAGGAACAATTCCTACTTTAAAAGAACAGTCCTAACAAGATTGTTCTTCCGTTTCTCTTCTTTTTTCATATGCTGCATATATATGATAAAAATCAGGCCACCGGTAACTACCCATGAAGTAACATAAACATTCATCAGCATGTTATACGTCGGAACCCGTTTAAACACAGTTACCATCCAGATCATTCGAAATACAACCGTTCCAAGAATAGTAATGATTGCCGGCTCCAGTGATTTTCCCATGCCACGCAATGCTGCACTCTCCACTTCGTAAGTCGCGGTCAGACCTTCCAGAGAGCATACATGCTGCATGCGGATCAGTGCATACATGGCTACCGCGTCACTGGCAGTATAAATATGTACAAATGTATTGCCGCCTGCAATAAAAATCACACTTAAAATCTCGGTAAATCCGATTCCAAACAGCATACTTAAGCAAAAAATTTTCTTGCATCGTTTCAGATTGCCAGCTCCATAATTCTGACTGGTAAAAGTTACCGCGCCCTGTGCAAAGGCACATGCAATGGCATAGGTAAAATATTCAAAATTCAATCCGACCGAAGCACCGGCAATGGCATCTTCCCCGAAAGAATTAATTCCACTCTGAATAAACACGTTTGATACCGAAAAAATGGCTCCCTGAATTCCCGCCGGAACTCCGATTACCAGAACACGACGCAAAAAATCTTTTTGAATCTGCATTTTTCCAAATCGGAACTGAAATTCATCCTCTCTCCGATACAGGCAGAGCAAAACCAGTGACGCACTCAGAACATTAGATGCCAGCGTACCGATGGCAACACCTTCCACACCCAAATGAACGCCTACTACCAAAAGAAGATTCAGTACAACGTTTACCACACCTGCCAGTAAAAGATAATACATCGGACGTTTGCTGTCTCCGTAGCTTCGCAGAGCCGCCGCACCAAAATTGTAAAGCAGCATAAATGGAATACTCAAAAGATAAATACGGATATACAGCATCGCCTGATCCATGACGCTATCCGGCGTTCCTGACACCACAAGAACCGGCTTTGCAATGATAAATCCAAGGCACATCAGACCGATGCCAAGAATCAGACCAAACGTCAGAATCGTATGCAGCATAGCACTGATCTGTTCCCGTTTGTTCTGACCGATCAGATTTGCCAGAGCTGCATTCGGTCCCACGGAAAGTCCTGTGATCAGATTTACAAATATTCCGACCAGAGCGACACAGCTTCCAACTGCTGCAAGTGCACTGCTTCCGGCAAATCTGCCGACAACTGCCACGTCTGCGGAATTGAATAACTGCTGCAGGATCGTGCTAAAAGCAAGCGGCAGGGCAAACATGATCAGTTTTCCGGCAAGTTTTCCATGCAGCATATCTATTTCTCTGTTTTTTTCTTTCGTCTTTGTCTGTTCCATTCGGAAACCAGTCCTTTCCTGTGGGATGCTACTGTTTTTATGCTATGTACGATTATAACATATATAAAGCGAAATCGAAAACTCCTTCTGTGACCACTTATCACAAAAGGAGTTTTTAATCTCGCTATTTCAGATATAAAATTATTTTGAAAGCTTGTTATTTGCTTTTGTCTGGAATTTCTCATTCTGTACGACGAAACGCTCATGTGTTCCTTCACCGATCAGACCTGCCTCATCATAAGCTGCTACTTTGAATACAAGACGACGTCCGTCTACTTCGGTAAGCTCTGTCTCGCAACGAACAGTCATTCCGATTGGAGTAGCCGCTACATGGCTGATATTTACCTGTGTACCAACGCTGCCACAGCCTTCTTCCAGATATGGAGCTACGCTCTCGCTTGCTGTTTTTTCCATTAATGCAAGCATGCATGGTGTTCCGAATACTTCCAGTACACCGCTTCCTACTGCTGTTGCTGTATTCTCATATACAACTTCTACGCTCTGTTCCCCTTTGACTCCTGCTTCTAACATTTTATGTCCTCCTTATCAAGCATCTGAATTTTTTGTTGCTTTTGTTTTCAAATGTTTTTTTCTGTTTTTATGTGTCTTTGGTAAGTATATCATAACTTTTTGTGTGCGACTAGTGTTTTTCTGCATCACTGGAGTGTGGATTTATTTGATTTTCATTTTGTACAGGGAATTCTCGTATCATCCCCAATATCTACGAATCATCCGCAACATATTCTCTCTCCCAACCGGATTCATAGTATGAAGCTTTATTGGATAAAAAAGACTATTTTCCACTAACCAATCCAACAGTTTTATCCCATCTCCGCCATCATAAGCATAATCTCCCAGATCATGATCACAATCAATCAGCAAAATCGGTTCCTTTGCCGATTCAATGACGCTTTTCGCGCTATTTACACTTTTACACCATACATAGCCTTCCGGAGCAGGGCGTATATCATCTAACCAAATCTTCATATTTTTTCATTCTCCTTCTACAGTAACTATTCGTCTTTATCTGCTTTCGTTTCCATTCTTGCTTCTCCTAACAATTTCATCCCAACTCAATTCATATTTTGAAACAATCCTTGCCCTATATAATGGAGATAAATACTGCTCTACTTCCCGATGATTAAAGAAATAATCTCCATGTTTTAATGCTCCGGTTTCCATATTTCCTTCCTCATCTACATATTCACACTGTATTCCACAGCAATCATCTCCAACTTCTTTGAGCCGACAATAAAACGCTCCCGGTGCATACGGTCTGCAATCTATAAACAGAACATCTCCCGGATGATATGGAACAGGTAAGTTCAAATCTGGAGATACAGAAAAAAACTGATCTTCCACCATTCTTCCTAGTGAACCATTTAAATGATTCGATGAATTCCATTCATGTATATAATATTGAACTTCTCCATCTTTATCCATAATATAGGTATACTCTGCTGATAAAAATCCATCTTCTCCGCTGTTCACATCCTGACTGGCAGTATATAATTCTACCCGCCAATACAATGTCTTCCATTCCGCATCCGCATCTTCATCCATATCCTCACGATAATAATTCTTCACTGCATTTTTGGTATTAGCCAAGGACGTCATGATATACGGTCCATCCATAATATCACTTTTATGCTTGTCATCATAGCCCATTAGCTGTATAAGAAAAATTGTTCCAGTTTCACTTGTCAAAAATTGAACTGCACGATCCATACATGCACAACATAAGCTCACATAATCCATCTCTTGTTTTTTCAAGCAAGATGATCGCTTCATATCATGTAACAACTCCTGCTTTCTCCCCAAACTGATTGGCGCTCCGGCAATAATTGATACATAATCTTTTAATTTCAATCGTTCTGCATGTTCCATTAAATAGGCATGTAACTCTGGTGATTCAATTAAATCCAGAATCCTATTTTTTAATTTTGATTCCAATTTTGTTCTCCCCATTCTTATTCTTCTGCCTTACCATTCCTTGTCCCATATTTTTTCAACCCATCATAAACCTTATGATACACCATCTGGTTTGGATAATATCTGTAATCTGCAAACACATCGATTCCATTTTTATAAAAATATTCGTGAATAGCTGCTGCACATCCAGAACTTCTGCTTTCACCATATTCACATTGGCAAATAATATCCTTTCCATTTTTTTTTGCTGTAAAAATAAATTCTGCCAGCTCATCTGCTTCTGGAAAATAAGTCTCGTATGTTAAATGATATTTTGGCAATACTGCAAAATCAATGTCATGCAACGCCACTTCAAATACACAGTCTGTTTTTGTAGAATAATCTACAGGTTGATAGTCTGCATCACGAAAACTTCCTGGTGGATCATAAAAACTGATGATTGCCACATTTTCAGGGAAATCACTTTTTAACAGTTTTTCCATTGCTTTTCTTGAATAAATGAATATCTTCATCTCTGCCATTTTTCTAAATCTCCTCAAAAAGTAATCCGGATTGTTTCACTTTAGATATTTGTGTGAGCATTTCATTTAAACACTGCGTTTTTTCTTTCACTGATAATTTCCGAAACCACTCATTAAGTCTGTTTTTATAGTTGTTTCCCATTTGTTTAGGAAGCGGGATTTTCTTATCGTACTTCTCCAAAATTTTATGATAGGGTTGCGTCTCATAATAATCTTTCTCTGCCCCAACCAATTGAGAAAATAGTCCTTCTTCCGCCATCGCAAGCTGCATTTGTGGCCAGATAATAAATTCTACCTTTAACGGTGTTAATTCTGTATTATTTTCTAAATATTTCCTGATCACATTTTGGATATCTACATACCCATATTCACGATCTTTCTTTTCCCCACTGGATGTCTTTCTCAAGTTCCAGGATGGATATTTTCTGCATATTTTTTCTTCTTTATTATCTATCGTAATCTTTACACCTTTTTCCTTTAATCGGTAAAACCATTCCAGTGTTATGGAATCTAATGGCATATGGCAAAATCTAAAATAATCTTCGCGCTCCTTGGCACCTTCTAAACAATAAATATATTTGAAAGTCATATTAATCACTTTTTGTGCCTTTCCATATTTATTATCTTTTAATCTAAACCGCTTTAAAAAATCTTCGCAAATCTTTTCATGCCAATCATCAAATTCTTTCTCATTTTTTTCTTTCTCATCAAAAAAATCCAAAAACTTCTTACTATATGGCTCTAGCTCTATATGTGTATCTGACTTTTCAAGTTCTTCCAACATATCTTTAGCGGCAAAAGAAACACTTTCTTCTCGTTTCTCCGTTCTAGGTGTAAAATCTTTTAAAGCCATGAAAAATGCATATTTTATCCCCTCTTCATTTAGCTTTAGTCGTTCTTTCTTTTCATTCTCACCATTCCAAAAAAGTTTTACTAAATTATCATGTGTGCAATCCATTATATTTTTCTTCCTCTCCCTAAACTATGTATGTTTCCGTAATTCGTTTTCTACAATACTTCAATCTTCATATGCTTCCCAAGATTTTTTCAGATCATCTCTTAACTTATTTCGCAATCGCTTCGGCTGCAGCACAATCACATCCGGAGCATAATTTTTTGCAAACTGTTCTGCTGCACGTTCATTCACATGTACGCTCACCACGACATGTGTATCCGTTTCTTCCGAAAAAACAACATCTTTTCCAAACAGATCAATCACGTCAGAAATCATTGCTTTTACGATTCGAAATTTAACAAACGCATTTTCACTGGAATACATATAAACGTGTTCTTTCGTATATTTGTTCAGATCCATTTTCTGATGTCCGGACCACTTTAATGTTTCAAATGGCTTGCCATTTTCCTCAAGGATCTGTATATTTCGAATTCTGTCTACCCGGTAATTTGAAATATCATCATATTTTTCATAATTACAGATTAGATAATACTTTCCATCCTGAGCAACCATCTGGTATGGCGTGATTATATATTTACGAATCCTTCCATCCTCTCGTTTTTTCAAATGCATTTTTTTATCCGTATGATATTCCGCATATTCAAATGAAACTTTCTTCTTTTTCCGAATTGCTTCATCCAAAACACTGATATTGTAAAATACCTGCTTATTATCTGTCCGATCTACTGGAAATGGATAGATATACTGCGAACGCGATTTGAAATATATATTAGATAACGATTCTAATTTTGAGATCATGTCTTTTGCCTGTTTGTATGGAATATGCTTTGCAAACAACAAACTGTCTATTAATAATCTCAGTTCTTCATTGGTAAATTTCTGCTTCAGATAAAAATCAGTCCACAGCGAATTATCGTCTGAATGTTCTTTTTCCGTTAAAACCTGTGGATTATCATCTGATATGCAAATTTTTTTCTTAAAAATATCTTTCCGTGCCACTTCCCTATATTCAATATTGCTACCATATTCGATCAGATTTAAAAGATTCCTTTTCACAGCTTTCCGATCAACCGGCATCTCATACTCATTTTTCAAAATATCCTGAATGTCTTTCTGACTTAATCTGTGTTCTTCATCTGAATATTTTTGCAAAATATCTAAAATATACAAAATCAACAATTTTTTCGGATGTTCCGCGCTCATACTTTTTCTCTCCGTTCTGTGCAGTTCATATAATTTTATTGTATGCCTGCACTTTGCAGATGTAAAGCGGACATTCGCAATCCGCTCTCGCTACTTGCTCATGAACGCAGTCGCTTTGCGACCTGTCAGTGGGAGCTTTTAACTCCCACTGACATAAGCATCCCCTTTACCCACCACTTAGTGCTCTGCGCACTTGAAGTGGGGGAATGCTTATTCTTCGTTCAAGCAATCCTTATGTGTCGCCTTATTTCCTACTCTCGCCGCAAAAATTCTTCTACTTATTTCTCACTGACTCTATTTTAATGATTCCAATGGGGCAAAAAGGGGACACAAGGAAATGTGCATCGTTTGCACGACATGATTTTATTTAATAGGAATTTTATCGTAATTTCCTATAAAAAAAAGACTGAACAGCAAAAATCCATTCACTCTCTCGTACGTTCAAATTTTATTTACACCACAAATTTACAAATTAATCCCAAAACAGACATCCCGTTTCTTTCGAACTCAGAATGTCTGTTTCAACTTTTATCTTATTAACAATTACAATGCATTATGCCTCTAACAGTTTTTCCACACTTGCAAGTTTTGCACAAACGATAAATACCTCGCAGGCCTCTTTCAGTTCTTCCATTGGCGGAAGTGTCGGAGCAATACGGATCACGGAATCCTTCGGATCCTTTTTGTATGGGTATGGTGCGCCTGCACCTGTCAGTACAACACCAGCCTCTTTTGCTTTTGCAACGATGTTCTTTGCACATCCTTCATTTGCCTTGAAGGTGATGAAATATCCACCATTCGGACGAATCCAGCTTCCTGCGCCAAGACCTTTCAGTTCTTCCTCAAAACGATCCAGGATCATCTCAAATTTCGGACGGATGATTGCTGCATGTTTTGCCATATGTGCTTTTACGCCATCGATATCTTTTAAGAATTTTACGTGACGAAGCTGATTGATCTTGTCAAATCCGATAGTCTGAATGGTCAGACGTTTCAGGATGTCTGCTTTGTTCTCAAGACTTGTGATCAGACCGGATACACCTGCACCTGAGAATGTGATCTTGGATGTGGAGCAGAACTCGATCGGAAGGTTCGGATTTCCGGCTTTCTCACACTCGCCAAGGATCTCAAGGATCTGATCTGCTTTATCTTCATACAGATCATGTACGCAGTAAGCATTATCCCAGTAAATACGGAAGTCTTCTGCTGCCGGTTTTAAGTGGGCCAGTCTGCGGACGGTCTCATCAGAATAGGATGTTCCCATCGGATTGGAGTATTTCGGTACACACCAGATACCTTTGATACTGTCATCTTCGCTGACTAATTTTTCTACCATATCCATATCCGGGCCATCTTCGTAAAGTGGTACGTTGATCATCTCGATGCCAAAGCACTCTGTGATGGCAAAATGACGGTCATATCCCGGAACCGGGCAGAGCCATTTTACTTTATCAAGTTTGCACCATGGTGTGCTTCCGTTTACACCAAAAAGCATGGAGCGGGCAATGCAATCATACATGATATTCAGACTTGCATTTCCGTAAACAATGACATTGTCATATGCTTCCGGACCAAGTCCAACTAAACTTGCGATGAATTCCTGTCCCTCTGTGATACCATCAATCACACCGTAGTTACGGATATCTGTACCGGCTCTGCTGACTAACGGAGTCTTGCTGGTCAGAACATCCATCATCGGCATGGACAGCTCAAGCTGCTCTTTGGATGGTTTACCTCTGGACATGTCCAGTTTCAAGCCTTTTTTGCAGATTTCTTTGTACTGCTGTTCCAGGCTCTCTTTTTCTTTTAATAATTCCTCTCTGCTCATTTCCTGATAAGACTGCATTGATTTTTCCTCCTGCTGTGTATTGTTAAATCATTTTTTACAACTTCTTTTTATTTTATATTCAAAAGGAGATTTGACAAAAATTTACTCCTGTTTGATTTTTTTAAAATATTCCCGAATGGTCTGCTCATAGCCGTTTTCTGTCGGCTCATAGAATTTCATATCTTTGTATGCATCCGGCAGATACTGCTGCTCCACGTAGTGATTCGGATAATCGTGGGCATATTTGTATCCAAGCCCACGTCCAAGTTTTGCAGCACCTTTGTAATGGGCATCGCAGAGATACGTTGGAACCGGTGCGGTTCTCGACTCCCGAACAACGGAAAGTGCTTTGTCCACTGCCAGGTAAGCCGCATTGCTCTTTGGTGCGCTTGCCACATAAGTGACTGCCTGTGCCAGCACAATCCGTGCCTCCGGCATTCCAAGCCGTTCCACAGCCTGGGCTGCGCTGACCGCCACAGTCAGGGCGTTCGGGTCTGCATTTCCCACATCTTCTGATGCACAGATCATAATTCTCCGGGCAATAAATGTCACATCTTCCCCGGCGTACAGCATTTTTGCCAGATAGTAGACCGCTGCGTCCGGATCAGACCCCCGCATACTTTTGATAAATGCAGAAATATTATCATAATGGCTGTCGCCATTTTTATCATACTTGATCACGCGCTTCTGGATACATTCGGAAGCCACATCCAGCGTGATATGGATGAGCCCGTCTGCACTGCGTTCTGTGGTAAGGATTCCCAGTTCTATGGCATTTAATGCGCTGCGGGCATCTCCGTTTGACACATCTGCCAGAAATTCCAGTGCATCTTCATCCGCCACCGCACGATAAGCTCCCATGCCTTTTTCCATGTCCTCTAAGGCACGGTGCAGCAGCGTTTTGATATCCTCTTTGTCCAACGGCTTTAATTCAAAAATAATGGATCGGGAAATCAGCGCTCCGTTTACCTCAAAATACGGATTCTCCGTAGTGGCACCGATCAGTGTCACCGTACCGTCCTCCACAAACGGAAGCAGATAATCCTGCTGACCTTTGTTAAAACGATGAATCTCATCGATAAACAGGATCGTACGTTTTCCGTACATGCCCTGCAGCTGTTTTGCCTTTTCAATCACAGCTTCCATATCCTTTTTTCCGGCGGAAGTCGCATTGATCTGCATAAATTCTGCGCTGGTCGTTTTCGCAATGACTTTCGCCAGTGTGGTTTTTCCGGTTCCCGGAGGTCCGTAAAAAATAACCGACTGCAGTTTGTCCGCTTTAATGGCACGATACAGCAATTTGTCTTTGCCGATAATGTGCTGCTGACCAACCACTTCTTCCAGCTTCGTTGGTCGCAATCTGGATGCCAGCGGTGATTCTTTTTCCTTATTTTGTTCTCTCATGTAATCAAACAAATCCATTTTCTGATCTCCATTTCACGTTTCATCCTTCAAAAATGAATCCTTTTCATGATATAAAATTCATTTTTAACTGTTTTCATCCTGTAAAATACATGGATTTTAAATGTTTTTGCATGATACCGATATGATATCTTTCATATCCATGCTATACAATACATTAAATTAACCGGTCTGACAAGTTATTTTTTTGTCAAAGTTGCAATTTCTCCAATTTTTCCATAATATAGGAAGATTTGTATTTCTGTTTTCTACATTGTGCCGAAGATTTTTTCCCTGTTTTCCACTTATAATATCAATTTGAACGCAGATTCAAGTCGAACGCACGTGAGACTTGGCGCGTGATTCTGGTCAGCGTAAGCTGACATATTCTTTTCAGAATCACTGCGCATCCTCGCGGAGCGTTTATCTCAGTCAGAGATTGCACTCCCACTGAGATAAATTTGTTATTACTCACCACTTGCAGAAGTGGGAGTCTTCTCGACTGAGATAAACATTCTCCCGCTTCAAGTGCGTAGAGCACTAAGCGGTAGGTAAGGGGGATGCTTATGTCAGTGGGAGTTAAAAGCTCCCACTGACAGGTCGCAAAGCGACTGCGTTCATGAGCAAGTAGCGAAAGCGGATTGCGAATGTCCGCTTTACATCACAAATCATATCATAATTACATTACTCCTCTTCCGCCAGTTCTCTCACCGCCTCGATTGCCGCCTCCACTTCTTCCTCAGTATTGTAATGGGAAAAACTAAACCGCACAGCGCCCTGCTCAACCGTTCCAAGCGCCTCATGCATCAGCGGTGCACAATGTCCGCCTGGTCTTGTAGAAATCTCCCATCCTTCAAACAATTCATCACTGACCTCTGAAGAATCATAATCCCCGATATTAAAAGACACGATCGGGCAACGATTTTTCTGTGAAAAATCACCGTATATTTTCACTCCCGGAATTTCACGGATGCCTTCATAAAACTGCCACATCAGGTTCTGTTCTTTTTCCCGAATTGCGTCAATGCCTGTCCGCATCAGGTAGTCTAAGGCCGCATCCACCCCGGCAATCCCATGTCCGTTCAGCGTCCCGGCTTCCAGCGCCGTTGGCATCTGCTGCGGATGCCTTTTACTATACGTCTGCACGCCGCTGCCTCCGCTCTTTAACGGACGAAGCTGCAGGCCGGTTCTGACATAGAGCCCGCCGGTTCCCTGCGGGCCAAGCAAGCTTTTGTGCCCGGTAAAGCATAAAATATCAATATGCATTGCCTGCACATCGATAGGAAATACCCCTGCGGTCTGTGACGCATCCACCACGAAAAGGATTCCGTGCTTTTGCGTCAGTTCTCCGATTGCTGCAATGTCCACCAGATTTCCGGTGACATTGGATCCATGGGTACAGATGATGGCTTTTGTCTCCGGTCGGATTGCAGCCTCCATATTCTCTAACGAAAATCTGCCCTGTGCATCCGCTTTTACAATCGTCAGTTCCACACCTTTTTCTTCCATCTCATAGAGCGGACGGAGCACAGAATTATGCTCCAGCTGCGTGGTGATCACATGATCTCCCGGATTTAATAATCCTTTAATCACAATATTCAGACTCTCCGTTGCATTGCTTGTAAACACCATCCGCTCCGGATTTTCCGCATGGAAAAATTCTGCCAGTTTTCGTCTTGTATCATAAATCGTGCGAGAAGCCTGCAGTGTTGCTTCGTGCGCCCCTCGTCCTGCATTTCCAAGTGAACATAACGCCTCTGTGACTGCCTGCACAACTTCCTGCGGTTTCCGTCGCGTCGTTGCCGCATTATCAAAATATATCATCGTAAAATCCCCTTTTCTCATATCACATATTACTATTTATTTTACCATAAAAAGGAGCTCCCGCCAATCAGCGAAAGCTCCTTCTATATTCAGCCAAATAATTATTTTCTTATTTCTTTTCTGCTGGTTTATTCTTCGGCAGCACCAGATTTAAGAATACCGCAGTTACTGTTGCAATAACAACCGGTGTCTTACCAAATACAGTTGTCACCCATGCCGGGAACATTCCCAGAGACGCAGACGCCTGTGTCACACCAACACCAAGCGCAACCGACAAACCAACAATAGAAGTATTTCGATAACTCATCGGCTGACTTGTGATCAGCTTGATACCTGTCATTGCGATAGAAGCAAATACAGAAATCGTTGCTCCACCAAGCACACACTGCGGAATGGTTGTCAGCAGTGCAGAAAACTTCGGCACCAGACCTGCAATCAGCAGAATACCCGCAGACATTCCGAGTACAGAACGATTGATAACTTTTGTCGTAGTAACGATACCTACATTCTGACTGTAGGAAGCAGTCGGCAGACCACCAAGGAATGCACCGATGACATTCGTACATCCATATCCTACAATGGCACCTTTTAACTCTTTATCCGTCGGCTCACGATCCATACCGCCGGTTGTGGTTGCGGTAAAATCACCGATCGCCTGAATTGCATTGATGGCAAATAACAAACCAATCGCAATGCAGGAAGACGGATCAAACTGAATGCCAAAATGCATGATCTGCGGCATCTGGAAAAAGCTTGCCTGCGCCACCGCACTCAGATCTACCATACCGAAACATGCTGCAATAATATAACCACAAATAATACCGATCAGAATAGAAGCCAGTTTCAAAAATCCTTTGGTAAAATGATTCAAAAATGTAACGATAGCTAACGTGATAATGGCTACCAGCCAGTTTGTCCAATGTCCGTAATTTCCACTGGATGCGCCACCTGCCATGTAATTGACAGCAGTCGGATACAGAGAAAGTCCAATCGTAAATACAACGGTTCCTGTTACCAGCGGTGGAAATACTTTTCGGATCTTATCAATAAAAAATCCAATGATCATCGCAATGATACCACCGATAATCTGTGCTCCAAATATCGCCGCAATACCTGTATCTGCCGCAATCGCCTGCATACTTGCCACATATGCAAAACTGGTTCCCATAATAACCGGTAATCCTGCCCCCATGCGGAAGCCGTTTTTCGGTCCGATCGGAAACAGCTGTAAAAATGTGGAAAGCGCGGAAACTACCAGTGCAGACTGAATCAGCATAACACGGTTGGCTCCCTCAAGACCTGCGACACCTGCCACAATGATTGCCGGGGTTACACAGCCTACGATCATCGCTACTACATGCTGCAGTGCCAGCGGAAGTGCCTTGCTCAGCTGCGGAACACCGTTTAACTCGAAAATAGACGCATTTTTTCCCTCTGTCTTTTTCATGTACTAAAATCCTCCATCTTTTTATGTTACAGTTCACTCATCACATGTATTCAGATAATGATCATGCTTGCATGAGGAATTATCTGGATACATAGCGATGAAGGGAGCGCCTTTTAATGAGCAAAAGCAGTAGCGAAGCTACGGAGAAGCCCGAAAGGGCGTTTTGCGAATGGCGCGTGTGAACTGCAACATGTTCGCATCTCTTTTTTTCTCAGATATTATAACGCAGATATTTTCCGATTTACAACCACTCCGCTTATGAATTGTATTTATAGTATTTGTTAGTTGTGCTAATAAAAAAGCTCTCCTTTTTACATTTTTCAAAGTCTGTAAAAAAAGAGAGCTTTCATCATTCATCTCAAGATTTTATTAAATTTTATTTTTCTTCTGTTTCTTTTTTCACTTCTGGTTTTTCTTTCGGCAATACCAGATTTAAGAATACAGCTGCTACTGTTGCGATAACAACCGGAGTTTTTCCGAATACAGTTGTTACCCATGCCGGGAACATTGCAAGAGATGCGGAAGCCTGAGTTACACCAACACCAAGTGCTACAGCCAGACCTACAACGGATGTATTTCTGAAGTTCATCTCCTGTGTGGTGATCAGTTTGATACCTGTCATTGCGATAGATGCAAATACGGAAATGGTTGCACCACCAAGTACACACTGCGGAATGGTTGTCAGTAATGCGGAGAATTTCGGCACCAGACCTGCGATCAGCAGAATGCCAGCACCCATTCCAAGGACTACACGGTTGATAACTTTTGTTGTTGTAACGATACCTACGTTCTGGCTGTAGGAAGCTGTCGGAAGACCACCAAGGAATGCACCGACAACGTTCATGCATCCGTAACCTACGATGGCACCTTTTAACTCTTTATCCGTCGGCTCACGATCCATACTACCTGTTGTAGTTGCTGTGAAATCGCCGATAGCCTGAATTGCATTGATCGCAAACAGTAATCCGATGGCAATACAGGATGACGGCTCAAATTTGATACCAAAATGCATGATCTGCGGAGCCTGGAAAAAGCTTGCCTGTGCCACTGCGGTCAGATCTACCATTCCAAAAAATGCTGCAATGATATAACCACAGATAATACCGATCAGGATAGAAGCCAGTTTTACAAAACCTTTTGTAAAGTGATTTAAAAATGTAACGATAGCCAGTGTGATAAATGCTACCAGCCAGTTTGTCCAGTGACCATAGTTTGCGCTAGAAGAACCACCTGCCATGTAATTAACAGCGGTCGGATACAGGGAAAGTCCGATGGTAAATACAACCGTTCCTGTTACCAGCGGCGGGAATACTTTACGGATCTTGTCGATGAAGAATCCGATAATGACTGCGATAATACCGCCGACGATCTGTGCACCAAATATTGCTGCGATACCCGTATCTGCTGCAATTGCCTGCATACTTGCTACATAGGCAAAGCTGACACCCATGATCACCGGCAAACCGGAACCCAGACGGAAGCCGCCCTTTTTACCGATCGGGAACAACTGCAAAAATGTGGAAATTGCGGATACGATCAGTGCTGACTGAATCAGCATAACACGGTTTGCATTGTCAAGTCCTGCTACTCCTGCTACGATGATCGCCGGTGTTACACAGCCTACGATCATCGCTACAACGTGCTGCAAAGCCAGCGGAAGCGCTTTGCTCATCTGCGGAATTCCATCAAGTTCGAAAATAGACGCGTATTTTCTTTTTGCCTTTTCCATTACATAAATCCTCCTCTTATATGTATGTGATTTTATATCATTTTTTTATAAATTCACGGATATCAACAATTGCATTTCTCGGACATTTCACCACACAGTTTCCACAGGATAAACAGTCTGCTTCATATATTACCGCACAATTATCTTCAATCTGTATTGCCTCACTCGGGCAGTTTCTGTGGCACAGACCACAGCCGATGCAGCTCACATCACAGGCATTTCTCGCTGGTGCTCCCATATCACGATTGGAGCAGCGTACCAGAAACGGTTCTCCCACATTGTGCATGTGGATGATCTGCTGCGGACAGGCTTTTTCACACAACCGACAACCCACACAGTTGTCACGATCGATTTCTGCCACGCCCTGTGCATTGATGCTCACGGCATTTTTCCGACAGGCTTCCACACAGGCGCCACAGCCGATACATCCATATTGACAGTTGTGATTGTGTTCTCCGCCGTTACATGCCACATAAGCAAACTTCCGAATTCGTTTTTTCATTGTCACTGCACCCCCTTTTTATACTGCTGGTCTGCAGCATAAGGTGTATCTGCAAGTGGAAGTCTGGTACGATACTTGCCATCATAACTGTAGTAAGCTGCCGCGATCGCCGGTGCGGTCGGAATGGAAGTGATCTCTCCGATACCGATGGCTCCGCATGCCACATTCAGTCCTGCTTTTTCTACAATGATACTTTCCACTTCCGGAATCTCATTCGCCCGGAATAAACCAAGAGTTCCGTATTTGGATAACGGTTTACAGTCCTTAAGGTCGTAGCGCTCTCTTAGGGCATAGCCAAGAGACATGATCACGCCGCCCTCGATCTGACCTTCCACAGACAATGGATTTACCGCACGTCCCACATCGTGAGCTGCCACAACTTTTTCCACTCTTCCGTCTTTGTCTAGGACACATACCTGAGTCGCATAACCGTAAGCTACGTGAGATACCGGGTTTGGAACATCTGCGCCAAGTTTATCGGTTTTTGCCAGATATTCGCCGTAGAATTCTTCCCCTTCCAGCTCTGCAAGACTTTTGGTTTTTCTCGCTTCGTTATATAATTCACAGGCTCTGCGCATCGCCTCACCGGTAACCAACGTCTGTCTGGAGCCGGATGTGGTTCCGGAATCCGGTGCGTTGATGGTATTTGCCGCTTCATATACGATATCCTCACGGGTCAAATCCGTATTTTCGATCGTCATCTGTACCAGTACCGTTCCAAGTCCCTGACCGATGCAGGAAGCACCAGATCGGATATGTGCTTTTCCATCCTTAATGGCAAGAATCGCTCTTCCAAAATCCGGAATACCAACGCCGACACCGGCATTTTTCATGGCACAGGCAATACCTACATACTGATTGTTTTCAAATACATCTTTCACCGCTTCCAGTGTCTCCACCAGTCCGGTGGATTCATCTACGATCTGTCCGTTTGGAAGTACCTGTCCCGGTCGGATCGCATTGCGATAACGGATCTCCCAGGCGCTAATGCCGATCTTCTCTGCCAGCTTCGTCAGCATCATTTCCATGCAGAAGCAGGTCTGGGTTACACCGAATCCACGGAAGGCGCCTCCCGGCGGATTGTTTGTATAATATGCTTTTCCATCGATTTCAAAGTTCTGATAGTTATACGGACCCGCCGCATGGGTACAGGCACGCTCCAGAACTGGTCCGCCTAAAGATGCATATGCTCCGGTATCTGCGATAACGGTAGCGGTTACGCCCTGAATAATGCCGTTCTCATCACATCCAACCGTAAATTTCATATCCATCGGATGCCGTTTCGGATGGATCAGGATGCTTTCCTGTCGCGTTAGTTTTACTTTAACCGGACGTTTCAGCAGATAAGCCGCCAGTGACGCATGATGCTGCACGGACATATCCTCTTTTCCGCCGAATCCGCCGCCCACCAGTTTGTTGACAACCCGGACTTTTTCGCTCGGAAGACCAAGCATTTCGGAACATTCGTGCTGAGTTGCGTAAGTTCCCTGATCTGTGGAATAGATCAGTACGCCGTCCTCATACGGCATGGCAATCGCACATTCCGGCTCCAGAAATGCATGTTCCGTCCAGGGAGTATGGAACTCCTCGGTATAGACATATTTTGCATTGGCAATGGCTTCCTTGGCGTTTCCTCTTGATACATGCTTGTGTGCCAACAGGTTTCCGCTTCCGTGTACCTGCGGCGCATCCTCTTTCATCGCCTCATACGGACTGCTGACAAAGGGCAGCTCCTCGTATTCGACTTTCACCAGTTTTTTCGCTTTTTCCACCACATCCAGGTTCTCACCAACCACAAGTGCAATGGCATCTCCCAGATAATGAGTAATGGAGCCAACCGGAATCATCGTATCCCAGTCCTGAACCAGATGTCCGACTTTCACATCTCCCGGAATATCCGCAGCGGTAAAAATATCTACGATACCCGGAACTGCTTTTGCTTTTTCTGTATCGATGGACAACACCCTTGCTCTCGGATATTTGGAACGGACCGCACTCGCGTGAAGCAGTCCTTCCACCTCCATGTCATCCACGTATTCTCCATATCCTAATGTCTTTTCCCTGGCATCCACACGATGCACGCGCTCGCCCAGTTTCCAGGTAAATTCTTTTTTCGGGATTCCCTTTCCTTCCCGTTTGATCTTTGCGGCTAATTCCACCGCATCCATGATTTTTTTATATCCGGTGCAGCGGCAGATGTTGTTGCGCAGCGCAAACGCGATCTCGTCTCTCGTCGGGTTTGGGTTCTTATCCAGAAGTCCCTTTGTACAAATGACCATTCCCGGAATACAGAATCCGCACTGCACAGCTCCTGCCTCTGCAAAAGCGTATGCATACAGTTCTTTTTCCTCATCCGAAAAGCCTTCCACGGTAAGGATCGATCTGCCATCCATCATGGACAGAGTCGGAATACAGGCTTTCATCGCCACTCCGTCTACCAGCACATGACAGGTTCCGCAGGCTCCCTCACTGCAGCCATCCTTTACGGATTTGCACTTACAGACATCCCGCAGGAACGGCAGCAGCTTTCCATCGCCTTCCACCTGATATAATTCATTATTTACATAAAATTGATACATCGAAATGCCCCCATTCTGATGCAGATGGATAAAAAATCCAGAATGCCTTTCGCATTTGCTCTGCATACTGACATACACTTGATGCTCCAATATTTGCTTTTACCTGATTCATTTATGTTTCATTTTGTCTGGATTTGATTAAATATTCGACCAAACCGGAATGACCAGTTATCCTTAGATTTGTGTCAGATAAGGTATACGAACAGAACCGGCATTTTCATCCGGTGTTTTCGTGATTGTGATATATAAAACCCACCACATTCCGCGTACTTTGACTGAATATTCAATCAAACAGAATGATACATTACATCTTTGCTTTTCCCCATAGCAAAGTTTCAGTAAAATCCATTGGAAATCAAACCTCTGTCAGTAGACAGACCTGTTACCCTTCTTTTTTCTCCATCGCAATTCTGATCTGGCGAAGCACCATGTCTTCTGCATATGCAAAATAGCTGTCTGCGTCAAAACCTTTTCCATCTACCAGCACCTGGATCGAAGCCCCCTCAAGCAACGATACTGCCATATACGGAATCAGTTCCTTATCTGTCTCCTCCATATTCGGGCAAAAACGAATGATGATCGCCCGGATATTATCTCTCCAAACTGCATACGCTTCCTGAAAACGTGCTCTGATGTCTGCATCGATCCTTGTCTGAACAAGGAAATCAAGTTCTGCAAAATCATACTCTTTTTTCTTGGTCAGCAGAGTTTTTTTTTGCTGGAAGAAAATGTGTAACTGATCTTCCAGTGTATCTTTACTTGATTTCTTGCTTACCTGCTGCATATCGTAGCATTCTTCTAAGATCCATTCCTGCAGTCTCTTTAACAGATCCTGCTTTGTTTTATAATAATAGTGAACATTTGACTGCACCATATCTGCCTTGTCTGCGATCAGATGCATTCTCGTTCCACTGATTGTGACATCATTTACAACTTTCAGTGCCGCATTCAGAATTCTTTCTTCTGTTTCTGTAACATGTAATGTTTCTGTTTTCAAGTCCTTGCCTCCTGCCCATAAGATTCATTAGCACTAGGATTCTATTGTATTTTCTCTTACAGGCAGTGTCAAGAATTTAGCTAAAAATTTTTTAGAGTTAACCTATCGGTCTTGTATACAATCCTGTATTTCTTATTTTTCTACAGCAACTGCTTCAATCTCTACCAGACCTGCTTTCGGAAGGTTTGCAACCTCTACGCAGGAGCGGGCCGGTACTTCGTTTGCAAAATATTTTGCATAGATCTCATTTACTTTACCGAAATCAGCAATGTCTGCTAAGAAGATAGTTGTTTTTACAACATGATCAAAATCAGATCCTGTACCTTCCAGAATAGTTTTCAGATTCTCAAGACTCTGTACAGTCTGTGCCTCGATGCCTTCCGGAAGGGTACCATCTGCCGGGTTTAAACCTAACTGTCCGGAAATAAAGATCATGTTTCCTGTTTTTACTGCGTGTACATATGGACCTACTGCTGCCGGTGCTCCGTTTACGTTGATTGACTGTTTCATAATAATTTCCTTCTTTCTTTTATTCTTTTTAAACTGTCATAATAACAATTTAGATTCTATTATAATGCAGTACCTCACTGCTTTACAAGCAATCCTGTAAATACACATTCGTATATACATTCTATTTGCTATCATTCCTATGTAATATTTGAAAACAATATTTAAAAATCTGTTTCCATTCTACTCATATGCTATAACTGCCGTGCAGTTCTGTGGATGTATTTTCCTTTTAATTCGGTATGTACTTTTCCGTACTCTGCCACCGGACAGCCTCTTAAAAATACCTGTGCTGCCATTCCGGTTCCCGAAATTCCTTCATATGGCGTGTTGTCCACGTTCTGAACCTGTGTCTTGGCTGAGATTGTCCATGCCTTATCCGGATCCCAGATCACCAGATCTGCATCGCTGCCCGGAAGAATGGCTCCTTTTTGCGGATACATGCCAAAAAGTTTTGCCGGACGCTCCGCCAGAAGCTGGCACATGCGCTCAATGGAAGTTCTTCCTTCCACCACTCCATACTGATAAAACAGCATCGGTCGCTGTTCAGTTCCCGGAATACCTCCCGGAATTCTGGTAAAATCATCCTTGCCTCTTGTTTTCTGACCATCCATGTTGAAACTGCAGTGGTCAGTGCCAAGCATATCAACTTCGTCCTTTTCAACTGCCTCCCAGAGTGCCTCCCGGTCTTCTTTTTTTCGAAGGGGCGGTGCACATACATAGGCTGCGCCTGCAAATCCCGGACGATTATATTCTTTCTCATCCAGAATCAGATACTGTGGACAGGTCTCCACAAATACCTGCTGACCTTCTTTTCTGGCTCTCTGGACCACTTTCAGTCCCTGCTTTGAACTTAAATGCACGATATTCACCGGTGTGCCTGCCAGCTTTGCAATGGTCAGAAGCCGGTTAATGGCCTCTGCTTCCGCCTCCGCCGGACGGCTCTTCGGATGCAGGCGTACACTGTTGCGTTCCTCGGATTTGAGTTTTTCCGTTACCGCCTTGATGATGTCACCGTTTTCACAATGAACACCGGCGATACCGTGTTCTTCCTCGATGGCTGATAAAATCTCGAATAACTCTTTGTCATTCACTTTGAGATTATCATATGCCATATATAATTTATAAGAAGTAACACCCTGACGGGTCATTTCTTTGATTTCCTTTTTTGACTCGTCGTTCCAGTCTGTGATCGACATATGAAAACCGTAATCACAGGAACTTTTTCCGTCTGCCATCTTGTGCCAGACATCCAGCGCTTCGGTTAAGGTCTGTCCTTTTTCCTGCGTGGTAAAATCAAGGATCGATGTGGTTCCTCCTGCTATCGCAGCTTTTGTTCCTGTATAAAAATCATCTGCGGTATGAAAATCTCCCGCATCCAGATCGAAATGTGTATGGGTATCGATGAATCCGGGAAATATATATTTCCCGGACGCATCGATGACCGTCATGCCCGGCGCATCAATGGTTTTTGCCACCTGGGTTATTTTCTCACCTTCTACCAGTACATCGGCTGTGTAACTGCCGTTTGCGTAAACAACGGTACCGTTTTTGATTAAATATCCCATTATGAACTCCTTATCTGAAATGCTGTTTCATGCAAGCATGATTCACATTTCTCCATTCAGACTGATTTCTGATCTATTACAGATACAGATAATCATAATCTGCATCGATTGTCAGAATCACCTGTTTTAATCCATCGTATAAGGTACAGTCAGCATCTTTCAGGTTGTAATCCTTCACGAAACCTGCCAGTCTTACTTTAACTGTCATGTTCTCTCTGTTCAGAACCACATAACCGTCATTTTTGCTGTTTTCAAAATCTGCTTCATTTGCAAATAATGTAAATTTCGCCTGATATGGTGCACTGCTGTACGGGCAGAAGCTCTTGCAGTTGCCGCACTCGTTACACATGTAATCCACATGGACGATGGCTGGCATTTTCTGTCCCGGTACTGCGATTGTTACATTTGCACGGTTCGGACATACGTCTACGCAGTTCTCACAAATGTGATTACATTCCAGACATCTCTCTTCTTCCGCTTTTCCTTCTGCGGAATGAACCAGAATGCCTTTCTTTTCTGCTGCACGGGCTACATCTGTATCGTATACATGCTCAGATTTTGCTGCCTCGCCAAGAATGTGGCTTGCGGCTTTCTGTGCATCACGGATTGCTAAAACAATGGTTGCTGCTCCGCCTGCACCATCACCGATGGCGTATACACCCGGTTTGCTTGTCTCCATGGTTTCAGCATTGAGAACCGGCTGTCCTTTCTCGTTGACATTGATGCCGTTTGCTTCATACAGTGCACTGTCTACACGCTCTCCCAGAGATGCGATGATCGTGTCTGCCGGGATCTGAACTTCTTCCTCTGTCTCCACCGGTTTCTGTCTGCCGCTGGCATCCATCTCACCAAGAACTACTTTCTTGCAGGTCAGAACGCCGTCTTTCTGTGTCTTCGGTGCCAACAGTTCTTTCATAACAACGCCGTCTTCTAATGCTTCTAATAATTCATCCTCATCGGCTGGCATGTAACGTTTGGTTCTGCGGTATACCACAGTAACGTCTTCCACGCCTTCAATTCTGCCCGCCATACGTGCCGCATCCATCGCTGTGTTACCAGCTCCGATGACAACGACATGTCTGCCAAGGTTCTGTGCCTTCGGATCTTCTTTTGCTGCCTCAAGGAAGTCTACCGCATTCAGTTCTTTCTCGGTATCTACACCGATGGACATACCTTTGTGTGCACCGATAGCAAGAACGATGGTATCAAAACCTTCCCCTTTCAGACTTTCGATATTTTCAATATTTCTGTTATTTACAAATTTTGCTCCGTATGCTTTTGCAATCTCCACATCTTTTGCGATTGCTTCGTTATCAATACGGAAGGACGGGATCACGTTGCGAACCGTTCCGCCAAAATGCTCTTTTTTGTCAAATACGGTAACGTCTGCTCCACCTTTTGCAAGGAATGCGGAACAGGCAATACCAGCCGGGCCGCCACCTACGATGGCAACTTTCTTGCCGCTATTTCCTTCTGCTTTCAGCCCACCCAGAACACTGTCATATCCGCCTTTTGCTGCCTGCAGTTTGGTACCGCGGATCGCAACCGGCTCTTCATAGAAGTTTCTGGTACATTTGCTCATACATCTGTGGTTACAAAGGGTACCTGTCATAAACGGAAGCGGGTTTTTATCAAGAATAACCTCTAATGCTTCCTGCATTTTTCCTTCACCGGCAAGTTTTACATATGCCGGAATATCCTGATGGATCGGACATCCTTCCATACATGGTGCTGTGAAGCAGTCCAGTAACGGAACTTCTTTGTCCATCTTGCGGCTCGGTAACGGTTTTACCGGTTTTACATGATGCGGATCATGTTTGATCTCCTCAATCAGAGCTGCCAGTCCGTCTACATCTACACCTTCAAACGGTTTGAATTCCATTGCATTCAGTTTGTCTGCAAGCTGGATGCCACGGTTGTATCCGCCTGGTTTTAATAAAGTTGTAGCTACTGTGATCGGCCAGATGCCAAGTCCGAAGATCTTGTCAATGTTAAATGCATCGGCTCCGCCGGAGTAGGAAATTCTTAATTTTCCGTCAAACGCTTTACTGAGCTTATGCGCTACGCTTAAGGACAAAGCACATAAGGATTTTCCGGACATGTACATCTCTTCGCTTGGGAGCTCGTTTCTGGTCACATCTACCGGGAAGGTATTGGTGATTTTTACACCAAAGGCAAGTCCTTTGCTGTCTGCCAGTGCCTGCAGTCTGGTCAGCATCGGTACAGCATCCTCAAACTGAAGATCATCTTTAAAATGGAAATCACCGAATGCCACGTAATCATATCCCATATCGTCCATGATCTTGCGGGCTTCTTCGTATCCCAACAGCGTCGGATTACATTTTACAAATGTATTTAATCCTTTTTCTGTCAGCAGATAAGAAGCAATGCTCTCAATCTCCTCTGGTGGACATCCGTGCAGAGTGGATACTGTTACAGATTTGCAGATATCAGATGGAATTGCCTCGATATCAGCATCTGTCAGTTTACTGAAGCTGTCTTTGTTGTCTTTCAGCCACTGGATGCACTCCTGAAATACCGGATTGTCTTTGGATTCGATCATATTATTTAAAAATGTATCGATTTTTTCTGATTTGATGCCCTGCAGATCATATCCAACACTGATGTTGAAAATAAATCCGTCTGTTGCACCAAGTCCCCACTCTTTGGAGAGTGCTTTTAATGCAACCCATGCTTTGACATACTCTGCGTAAGCCTGCGGTACATACAGCTCTGTAGACCACTCGCAGTTGTAGCATTCATCGTCTGCAAGAATACACGGTTTGCTTACCGGAAGATCCTCGCCGTCTAAGATCTGTACTGTTTTTAACTCAAAGAAACGGCTGCCTGCCAGATATGCTGCTATGATATTCTGTGCAAGCTGTGTGTTTGGTCCTGCCGCCGGTCCGTACGGTGTCTCAATCTTCTCTCCGAAAATAGAAAGACATTTCGCCGGATCTGCTTTATACTCTTTGCGAACGCCAAATACGGTCTGCCGCTTTGCGCGCTCTGTCATCGCCCAGTTCATCAGATTCCCGAAAGGAATCGGTGTCATTCTGTCGCCCATTGTAATTAACCTCTCTTCGTCATGATAATTGTTTTATAAATTCAACTTATCCCGTCCTAAATATTTATTACATCATCTAATAGATATGTTTTTCTGTAATCCCAACAGTTCCTCTACATTCAAAACCATACTGTCGGGAACCCACAATAAAATCATCCATTGATGCTGTGTGCCAGCTCTGCTGCTGCCTGTCTGCAATCTGCCATTGCTTTTGCCTCATCGATCACGGTCAGCTCACGGTCTTTCATCAGAACTTTTCCGTTACAGATGGTTGTCTGAGTCATGGCACCGTTGATACCGAATAACATATGGCTGTTGATATTGTCTGCGGTCAGTGGTGTCAGCGGATCATAAGCGACTACAACTACGTCTGCTGCTGCGCCTTCTTTTAACACGCCAAGCGGAATGTTGAAATAGCGGTTTGCCATTTTTGCATTTCCTTCAAACAGCATTGCCGGAACTTCGCCCCAGGCAGCGTTTGCATCACATAAGGAATGTTTGTGCAGTACATTCGCTACCTTATAAGATTCAAACATATCGTGTGTATAACCGTCCGTTCCAAGTCCTGTCAGAATGCCTTTCTGGAAAATTCTCATGGTTGGCGGACATCCACAGGCATTTCCCATATTTGACTCCGGATTGTGCACTACCATCGTATCTGTCGCTTTCAGCAGATCCATCTCCTGCTCATTGACATAAATACAATGTGCGGTCATGGTCTGCGGACCTAACAGATCGTGATCCATCAGTCTGTTTACGATTCTCTTTCCATATTTATGTAAGCAGTCATGCAGGTCTTCGATACCCTCTGCCACATGAATGTGTGCGCCTACGCCCTCCGGCATATTTTCGCGACACATTTCAAATGTTTTATCAGAGATTGTAAACTGTGCATGCATACCCATCATGGCTTTGATCATGTCATTGTTCTGCTGTGCGGCATATTTAATGAAGTCTGCATTTTCTTTTACGGAAGCTTTTGCTTTCTCCTCGCCGTCACGATCAGATACTTCATAACACAGACAGCTTCTTACGCCCATCTTCTCAGATGCTTCCGCAATTTTAAACAGGCTGCCTTCAATAGCACCGAAACTTGCATGATGATCAAATACGGTTGTCACACCGTTTTTGATACAATCTATATAAGTAGCAATAGCACTTAAGTATGTCTGCTCCAGTGTCAGGTGACGGTCAATCGTCCACCACAGTCCATCCAGAATATCTAAAAATCCGTTTGGGTTATATCCATTAATAGATAATCCTCTGGCAAATGCGCTGTAAATATGTTCGTGCATATTAATAAGGGACGGCATGATGATCTGACCTTTTGCATCGATCAGCTCTGCCTGCGGATATTCGCTTCGCAGTGTCTCATAATCGCCTACCTTTACAATTCGTTCCCCGTCAAGGACAACACCACCATCTTTGATCAGAGGCTTGGTCTCATCTCTTGTGATCACGGTTCCTTTTCCTACCAGAATCATGTTTCTTCTCCTTTCATTCCCCGTGTAGTTTCTTATCATGTTTACAACTTTTCAAAAAGCAAAAATATATCTCTTTCTATATAGAAGAAACAGGTAGATTCCTGTCTTTTCCAAGTTGTTTTTCTCCGATTCACAACGGCTCTGTTTTTATTGACCGTTCAATCTAATATGATATTACCACACCGCAAAATTAAAAGCAATATTCTTTTCAAACTTTTTTTGTAAATACCTAAAAATATTTTTGATTTTAGTGTTGACATCTGAAAAAAATCTGATATGATGAGTACAGAAAGCAAAACAAAAGGAGACAGCAAAATGATGACACTGGAGCTTTTAAAACAACTGGCAAAAGCACTGGCTGTTCAGTTTGGAAATGACTGTGAAGTTGTGATTCATGACCTGACCCGCAAGAGTCTTCATAAATCCATCGTTTATATAGAAAACGGCCACATTACAAACAGAAAAACCGGTGACGGTCCTTCCAAAGTCGTATTGGAGACCATGAGAAAAGATCCATCCAAGATTTCCGATCATCTCGGTTATCTGACCAAAACAAACGATGGTAAAACATTAAAATCTTCTACAATTTTCGTTCGTGAAGAAGAAGGTGGACCAATCCAATATATCCTTGCCATCAATTTTGACATTACCAATCTCCTGTATTTTCAGGATTCTGTCCGCTCACTCATCAGTGAGAGCGGCGAACCGGCGGTTTCTTCCTATCATAAGGAACCGGAAAGCATCTGCACCAACGTGGCAGACCTGTTAGACGACCTGATCGCCCAGGCAGTTGCGGTGGTTGGAAAACCTGCATCCCTGATGTCAAAGGATGAAAGGGTACAGGCCATTCAGTTCCTGAATAATACCGGTGCTTTCCTTATTACCAAATCGGGCGACAAAGTTTCCCAGTACTTCGGGATTTCAAAATATACTTTGTACAGCTACATCAAAGCAGATAAAAATTAGGAGGAGGTTTTTATGAAACAAATCAAATGGGTAAAAAACACAATGCCAAAAACCGATGACGCAAACCTTTCGGTTATGGCACTTGAAGAAGTTGAAAAAGCCCGCGCTTTCCACAAAACAATTCCGGGATATGAGAGAACACCTCTTGCACATCTGACTCACATGGCAGACCGCCTTGGCCTGAAAGATGTCTGTGTAAAAGATGAATCTTACCGTTTCGGTCTGAATGCATTCAAAGTGCTCGGTGGATCTTTCGCAATGGCAAAATACATTGCAAAACAGACTGGACGCGATATCTCAGAACTTGATTTTGAGACACTGACATCCGACAAACTCCGTGAGGAATTCGGACAGGCTACATTCTTTACCGCGACAGATGGTAACCATGGACGTGGTGTCGCATGGGCTGCAAACCGTTTAAAGCAGAAAGCGGTTGTATTTATGCCGAAGGGTTCCACGCAGAACCGACTGAACCACATTCTTGCAGAGAACGCTACTGCTACCATCGAAGAAGTAAACTATGACGAATGTGTCCGCATGGCTGCTGCAGCTGCTGCAAAAGTAGAAAACGGTGTCGTTGTACAGGATACTGCATGGAAAGGTTATGAGGAAATCCCATCCTGGATCATGCAGGGATACGGAAGCATGGCCATGGAAGCAAATGAACAGCTTCATGAACTTGGCATCAAACGTCCGACACATGTATTTGTTCAGGCAGGTGTTGGTTCTTTAGCAGGTGGTGTACAGGGTTATTTCGCAAATCAGTATCCGGACAATCCTCCGATCGTCTGTGTAGTAGAAGCTGATACAGCTGCATGTCTGTACAAAGGTGCAGTTGCAGGCGATGGCGCAGAGTACAACGTAGAAGGCGATATGCCAACCATCATGGCTGGTCTTGCATGTGGTGAACCGAATACAACTTCCTGGGATATTCTGAAAAATCATGTATCTGTATTCGTTGCCGCTCCGGACTGGGTATCCGCAAAATCTATGCGTATGCTTGCAGCTCCGATCAAAGGCGATCCACAGGTAACATCCGGTGAATCAGGAGCCGTTACATTCGGAGTTTTAAATGAAATCATGACCAACCCGGAATACGCTGATCTGAAAGAAGCATTACAGTTAGATGAAAATTCACAGGTACTGCTCTTCTCCACTGAGGGAGATACAGATCCGGAACGTTATAAAGAGATCGTCTGGGACGGAAAAGATTATTTAGATGAATAATCAGATTTAAATTTTTTGAGTTATTTTTAGATTAACCAATCAATCTATTTCACATTATAGTATGGAGGTATTACTACTATGGATTACAACAAAATCAAAGCAACCGCTGAGAGCTACAAAGACGACATGACCAAATTCTTACGTGCCATCGTAAAGAATCCGGGCGAGAGCTGTGATGAGAAAGCTCATATCGAGACCATCGCTGCTGAGATGAAAAAACTGGACTTCGACGAAGTTGTCATCGATCCGCAGGGTAACGTCATCGGTTACATGGGAACAGGCGACAAGATCATCGCTTACGATGCACATATTGATACAGTAGGTATCGGAAACATCGAAAACTGGAACTTCGATCCATACGATGGATATGAGAACGACGAAGAGATCGGTGGACGTGGTGTATCTGATCAGTGTGGCGGTCTTGTATCTGCTACATACGGTGCTAAGATCATGAAAGACCTTGACCTGATTCCGGAAGGATGCAAGATCATGGTAGTCGGAACTGTTCAGGAAGAAGACTGTGATGGTCTTTGCTGGCAGTACATCATCAACGAAGATAAAATCCGTCCGGAATTCGTTGTTTCCACAGAGCCGACAGACGGCGGTATCTACCGTGGACAGCGTGGACGTATGGAAATCCGCGTAGATGTAAAAGGTATCTCCTGCCATGGTTCCGCTCCGGAGCGTGGAGACAACGCAATCTACAAAATGGCTGACATTCTTCAGGACATCCGTTCCTTAAATGAGAACGATGACGCTGACGAGACAGAGATCAAAGGTCTTGTAAAAATGCTCAACCCGAAATACAACAAAGATTGGGAAGAGGCACGTTTCCTTGGCCGCGGTACTGTAACCGTATCCCAGATCTTCTATACATCCCCAAGCCGTTGTGCAGTTGCTGACTCCTGTGCAATCTCCCTTGACCGTCGTATGACATTCGGAGAAACATGGGAAAGCTGCTTAGACGAGATCCGTGCACTTCCGAGCGTACAGAAATACGGCGATGACGTAAAAGTATCTATGTACAACTACGATCGTCCTTCCTACACAGGATGCGTATATGAGATTGAGTGCTACTTCCCGACATGGGCTATCCCGAAAGATCACAAAGTAACAAAATCTCTCGAGAACGCTTACAAAGCATTATACGGAGATCAGCGTATCGGTGCTGCTGAGACACTTGAAATGCGTCAGGCTCGTCCACTTACAGATAAATGGACATTCTCTACAAACGGCGTATCTATCATGGGTAGAAATAACATTCCTTGTATTGGTTTTGGACCGGGTGCTGAGGCTCAGGCTCATGCTCCAAACGAGAAAACATGGAAACAGGATCTGGTAACATGCGCAGCTGTATATGCAGCATTACCGAAAAATTACATGGAGTAAATTTCATTCATTATTTTTGTGAGGGATCCTTCCTGCATTGATTTCAGGAAGTTCCCTCCCTAAAACCAGATAACTCTAAATTTTAATATATCTCAACCGAATCTATTTTATAAGGAGAATACATAAATGAAAACATTACAGGATTACATCGACAAACTCAACAGCTTAAACTTCAAAGAAATGTACAACAACGATTTCTTCCTTACATGGGAGAAAACAGATGACGAGTTAGAGGCTGTTTTCACTATCGCTGACGCACTTCGTTTCATGCGTGAGAACAACATTTCCACAAAAGTATTTGAGAGCGGTCTTGGAATTTCCTTATTCCGTGATAACTCCACAAGAACACGTTTCTCTTTCGCTTCCGCATGTAACCTGCTTGGTCTGGAAGTTCAGGATCTGGACGAGGGCAAATCTCAGGTAGCTCATGGTGAGACTGTTCGTGAGACAGCTAACATGATCTCCTTCATGGCTGACGTTATCGGTATCCGTGACGATATGTACATCGGAAAAGGTAATGCTTACATGCACGAAGTATCTGACGCTGTAAAACAGGGTAACGCTGACGGCATCTTAGAGCAGCGCCCGACACTGGTAAACCTTCAGTGTGATATCGACCATCCGACACAGGCTATGGCAGATGCTCTTCACCTGATCCATGAATTCGGCGGTGTTGAGAACTTAAAAGGTAAAAAAGTTGCCATGACATGGGCTTACTCTCCTTCTTATGGTAAACCACTCTCCGTTCCGCAGGGTATCATCGGTCTGATGACACGTTTCGGTATGGACGTTGTACTTGCTCATCCGGAAGGATACGATGTAATGCCGGAAGTTGAGGAAGTTGCAAAAGCAAACGCTGAGAAATCAGGCGGTTCCTTCACAAAAGTAAACAGCATGGCTGAGGCTTTCAAAGATGCTGATATCGTATATCCGAAGAGCTGGGCTCCGTTCGCTGCTATGGAGAAACGTACAAACCTTTACGGTGAAGGCGATACAGAAGGAATCAAAGCACTTGAGAAAGAGCTTCTTGCTCAGAACGCAGAGCACAAAGACTGGTGCTGTACTGAAGAATTAATGAAAACAACAAAAGATGGCAAAGCATTATACTTACACTGCCTGCCAGCAGATATCAACGATGTAAGCTGCAAAGACGGCGAGGTTGAGGCTTCCGTATTCGATCGTTATCGTACACCGCTTTACAAAGAAGCAAGCTACAAACCATACATCATCGCTGCTATGATCTTCTTAAGCAAATTTGAGAATCCGCAGGAGATCTTAAAGAAATTAGAAGATCGCGCTGGAAAACGTATCTTTGAGTAATTAACTGAGCTGTATTTTGTGAGAGATTCTTCTTAGACTTTATTCAAGAGGAGTCTTTCACAGCTCTGATTTTTAAATTTTGATGTAATATACTAATCCATTTGGGGGTAACGAATCATGGGTAAAAAACGTATCGTCATTGCACTTGGCGGTAATGCCCTTGGAAAAAATCTTCCTGAACAGTACTTGGCTGTTCAGGAAACTTCCAGAGCAATCGCTGATCTGATCGAAGCCGGAAATGAAGTCATCATCTCCCACGGCAACGGTCCACAGGTTGGAATGATCAACAATGCAATGGCTGCATATTCCAAAACAGAACCTTCTCATCCGGCCATCACACCTCTCTCCGTTTGTGTGGCCATGAGTCAGGCATATATTGGTTACGATCTTCAGAATGCATTAAAAGAGGAATTATTAAACCGCGGCATCAAGAAAAATGTTGCCACGGTGATCACACAGGTTCGTGTGGATGAAAATGATCCTGCATTCGAGCATCCGACCAAACCAATCGGTCAGTTTATGACTAAAGAAGAAGCTGATGCCGCAGTAGCCAGCAGCGGTATTCAAGTCATGGAGGATGCGGGACGCGGCTATCGTCGTGTCGTTGCTTCTCCAAAACCGGCAGAAATTATTGAAATCGACACAGTCAAAGATCTCCTGAACGCAGGCGAAGTCGTCATCGCCAGCGGCGGCGGCGGTATCCCTGTGATCCGTCAGGGAAATCATTTAAAAGGTGTTGGAGCAGTTATCGATAAAGATTTCGCAAGCTGTCTCCTTGCACAGCAGTTAAATGCTGATTTTCTGATCATTCTGACTGCAGTCGAGAAAGTAGCACTCCGCTTCGGTACTCCGGAAGAGACATGGCTGGATGATATTACAGTCGATGAAGCAAAACAGTACATGGAAGAAGGGCATTTCGCACCGGGCTCCATGCTTCCGAAAGTTCAGGCAGGTGTAGAATTTGCCGAGTCTGGCGAGGGACGTACCGCCCTCATCACCCTTTTGCAGAAAGCAAAAGACGGTGTCAACGGTGCAACAGGAACACGTATAATCAAGAAGTAAAAATTTTTTAGTTTGTTATTTGATTGATTATTCGATAAAACTTTTTTTAACATTTTCCCTCTATTTTTACAATATACAAAGCAAAGAAAGAGCTCCGATCCTAACCAAATCGGAGCTCTTTCGTATTCTTCTTTGATGGCATCCAGTTTTGTCGGAATTCCAACATCAGCAGAAAGCTCCCAGAAAAAGGGACTAAAAAATATATCAGCAACAGAAAGATCAGTACAAAAAAACGCCAGAGCCGGCATTTGCCAGAACTGGCGTTTTTTTAGCTGTGGACTTATTTTACAGCCCCTTTCTTTTTATTTATAGAAATATTACATTTATTGTGATATGATAATTATAAATATCGTAAATTAATGTTATTGATGGGTAGCAATCCCAGAAAAAGAAAGGAGTTCGATAATGTCAAAACTGAAAGCCAAAAAAGGTTTTACACTGGTAGAACTTATTGTTGTTCTTGTTATTATAGCGCTTCTTGCTGCATTACTCATCCCGGCACTGACCGGATATATTGACAAATCAAAAGCGAGAGCAATTGAATCTGAAGCAAAAGGTATCTGGACGGCAGCACAATCTGCCGCTTCTGAATACTATGGTTTGAATATTGATGAGAAAAGTATGAAAAATGCATTGACCAATTCTTGTACGATTGATGGTAAAACTTACAAAAACTGTCTTGGTCGTATATCAAATGCAACGTTTTCTGATGAACAAAGCTACTGGCATAAAAATCCAACAACTGCCAGTCAGTTGATAGCCCAGCAAGTCCTGATCTATTTAGACAGTCAGACCAAAAATAATTCCCAATATAGTTTCGGAAATAGCAATGTTCCAACCTCTGGTGCGACATTGGACAACAGTATTAAAAACAATTTTGGATCCAATCCTCCAAAAAATGCCGTATTTATTCAAATTTTTTATGACGAAAACTGCAAGGTTCTTGCCATAAATTTTGGCAAAGATGGTTACTTGGTGACTATGACAGCCGGTCATTCTCCAATTTGTGAAAAAAACGGTAAAATTCTCTAATTATACGGGGCTGTAAAAAAACTCCCCTAACAGAAAATCGCCCAGACCGTGAGGTCAATGGCATTAAGTTAAGAAAATCTCGCATCACACATAGTGTGATGTGGGATTTTTTTATGGAAAAGTATTGACATGTCAATCAAAAAATGATCTTGTCATTACTATCAAAGGGACAACTTTAACAAACGAATTGTTAAGGCAGTTCGGATGTGATGCATCAACTGCAACATCATCCGCATTTGTACAGCAACGAAAGAAAATACTTCCGCTTGCACTCGAAAAACTTTTTCTAGATTTTGTTTCTCAAACTTCTCAAAATGATACATATAAGGGATATAGACTTCTAGCTGTTGATGTCCATCGTAAAAATCTCCTTTGAAATGAAATAAATAGTACTGTTACATTTCAAAAAGAGGCGGTGGACGGATAAAAAATAAGATATGTAGTTGTTGAGTTTAAAAATCCATGGTAAACTAATCATAGCAGTTCTTGTGAATATGTGATTGTTTTGTGTGGTAACTTAACAATACAACATATATACAAAAACTGCTATTTTTTTATGAAAAAAGTAGTGATTTCACGTACCTGGGGCTAGCCGTCGCGCCAGCGACTTGGTATAATAGACGAAAAAAGAGACTCAGCTCAGTTATTACAACTAAGCTAAGTCTCTTAATTCTATTTTTGAATTATTTTACACGTGCTGTCAGATGATCTCCATTTACATCAATGAGGATCACATCATTTGCATGTACCTCATCGGCAAGGATCAGTTTTGCAGATAATGTCTCCACATGTTTCTGCAGGAATCGTTTCAATGGTCTTGCACCATAGATTGGGTCATAACCATGCTCTACGATAAAGCTCTCTGCTGCCGGTGTCAGTTCTACGGAAATCTCACGGTCTTCCAGACGTTTGTTCAACTGATTCATCAGCAGATGAATGATATTTCCGATGTTGTCCTTGGTCAGCGGCTTGAACATGATGATCTCGTCCAGACGGTTTAAGAACTCCGGTCTGAAGTTGCCACGCAGCTCATTCATAACCCGTTCTTCTGCTTCCGGATTAATATCGCCGTTCTCATCGATGCCTTCCAGCAGATGCGCAGATCCAAGGTTGGATGTCATAATGATGATGGTGTTCTTGAAGTCTACGGTACGTCCCTGGGAATCCGTGATACGACCGTCATCCAATACCTGTAACAGTACGTTAAATACATCCGGATGGGCTTTTTCTACCTCATCAAACAGGACTACAGAATATGGTTTTCTACGAACGGCCTCAGTCAGCTGACCACCTTCATCGTAACCTACATATCCTGGAGGTGCTCCGATCAGTCTGGATACGGAGTATTTCTCCATGTATTCACTCATATCAAGTCGAACCATGTTGGATTCATCGTCAAACAGGCTTGCGGCCAGTGCCTTTGCCAGCTCGGTTTTACCAACACCAGTTGGTCCAAGAAACAGGAAAGAACCGATCGGTTTGCTCGGATCTTTGATTCCGGCTTTGGAACGAATGATCGCTTCGGTAACTTTTGTGACGCCCTCATCCTGTCCGATGACACGTTTGTGCAGTTCTTCGTCCAGATGCAAGGTTTTGTTACGTTCACTCTCGGTCAGTTTTGCAACCGGGATACCTGTCCAGCGGGAAATGATTCTTGCGATTTCATCCTCGCTGACGCTCTCATGAACCAGTGACATATCTTTATTTTTCACGATTTCTTCTTCGTGAGCTAATTCTTTCTCCAGCTGTGGTTTCTTGCCATACTGCAGTTCTGCTGCTTTTTCCAGATCGTAATTCTGCTGTGCAGTCTGAATTTCTTTATTCAGGCTTTCCAGTTCCTCACGTAATTTCTGTACACGCTCAACAGCTTTCTTCTCATTGTCCCACTGTGCTTTCTTTGTCTGGAACTCGCTGCGCAGTTCTGCCAGCTCTTTCTGAAGATTCTCCAGACGCTCTTTGCTCAGATTGTCTTCCTCTTTCTTCAGCGCAGTTTCCTCGATCTCCAGCTGCATTACTTTACGGTTCAGCTCATCCAGCTCTGTCGGCATGGAATCAAGTTCTGTCTTGATCAATGCGCACGCCTCATCCACCAGATCGATGGCTTTGTCCGGCAGGAAACGGTCGGAAATATAACGGTTGGACAGTACGGCTGCGGAAACCAGCGCACCATCTGTAATTTTTACGCCATGGAATACTTCGTAACGCTCTTTCAAGCCACGCAAAATGGAAATAGTATCTTCTACGGTCGGCTCGTCTACCATAACCGGCTGGAAACGACGCTCCAGAGCGGCATCTTTTTCGATATATTCACGGTACTCATCCAGTGTAGTAGCACCGATACAATGTAATTCACCTCTTGCCAGCATTGGTTTTAACATGTTGCCGGCATCCATAGCTCCGTCTGTTTTTCCTGCGCCAACGATGGTATGAAGTTCATCGATAAACAGGATGATCTTGCCTTCGCTCTTCTTTACCTCGTCCAATACGGCTTTCAGACGTTCCTCAAATTCGCCTCTGTATTTTGCACCTGCAACCAGTGCTCCCATATCAAGGGCAAATAATTTCTTGTCTTTCAGTCCTTCCGGTACATCACCGCGAACAATACGCTGTGCCAGACCTTCGACAACGGCAGTTTTACCAACACCAGGTTCACCGATCAGAACCGGGTTGTTTTTTGTTTTTCTGGAAAGGATACGAACCACGTTTCGGATCTCGCTGTCACGGCCGATGACCGGATCCAGTTTCTGATCTCTTGCACGCTCTACCATATCGTAACCATATTTTTCCAATGTATCATAAGTAGCTTCCGGATTGTCACTTACGACTCTCTGGTTGCCACGGACGGTGGATAATACCTGAAGGAATCTGTCTCTTGTGATTCCATACTCACGGAAGATTTCTTTGATCGCCGGGTTCGGGTAACGGATCATGCTCAGGAACAGATGCTCTACGGATACATACTCATCGCCCATCTGCTTTGCTTCGTCCTCAGCACTGATCAGCACTTTATTCAGTTGCTGACCGACATAAACCTGTCCGCCGGAAACTTTCACTCTCTTTGCCAGATGATCCTCAGCATTGTTCATGAAATGCTGTTTGTTGATCTCCATTTTCTCGATCAGCATCGGGATCAGACCGTCTTCCTGTCTCATCAGGGCTACCAGCAGATGTTCCTGCTCGATTTCCTGATTGCCATATTCATAAGCTAATTTCTCGCAATCCTGGATTGCCTGCATTGATTTCTGTGTAAATTTCTGGATATTCATAAAAACCCCTCCTTTCCGGGTGTTTCTACTTTTCTTAATTATTATGTTCTACTTGTTGTATAACGCTTTTCCTTGCGTTAAGTATGTTATATCACATGTTATTAGCCACGTCAAGCATTGAGTGCTAATTTATCTTAAAATTTTTCTTCCTTAATTATATAACAATTATATAACGGAAGATAATGAAAGCGGGCACAGATTATTTTGTCTTTCATGCTAACAATCGCATTTCAAGAAAAAATAATCTGCACCCGCTATTTTCGTTACAACCAAAAACCTGATTTTCTGTTTCTAATTTCAATGTTACCACTTCCAAAAGTTTCAATCAGATTCATTTAAAATATTCTCTATCATTTGAAATACTAAATTAGCACCACAAAATAAGTTTTTTCATTACTTCAAAATCTCTGCCAATGTTTCTTTTATTTTTGACGCATCAATTGGTTTCGCAATATGCCCGTTCATTCCGGCTTCAAACGCCTTTTTCCGATCTTCCGCAAAGGCATTCGCCGTCATGGCCACAATTGGGATTCCGGACTTGCCGACATCCGGCAAATGCCGGATGATCGATGCTGCCTTATAGCCGTCCATATTCGGCATCTGAATATCCATCAGGATCAGATCATAAGTTCCTGTCGGTTCTTTTTCCAGTTTATCCACGCAGAAAATGCCATCTTCTACGCGATCTACGGAAAATCCCATTTCCTCCAGCAATAAGATTGCGATTTCTGCATTCAGATCATTGTCTTCTGCCAGAAGAATATGTTTTCCGGAAAATTCCACTTTTTCATTGGCTTCGTTTGATACTTTTTTCGCGTAATATTCCGGTGGAGCTATTTTATGCGGAATGGTCACTGTAAATTTTGTTCCTTTTCCCAGTTCGCTTTCGACCGTAACAGAGCCATCCATCAGATCTACCAGACTTTTGACAATTGCCATACCAAGTCCTGTTCCTACTACTTTTGCACTGGTCGTATCCCGCTCTCTGGTAAATGAGTCAAACAAATGCGGTAAAAACTCTCTGTTCATTCCAATGCCGTTATCTTCTACCACCGTCCGGATCTTGATATATCCCTCTCTCTCATCGGGCAATTCATCTGTTGTAATCGTTATCGTTCCACCCGGAGGGGTATATTTTACCGCATTACCGATAATATTGGTAAGAACTTCCTGCATCTTTGTTTTGTCACATATAATATCCGGATGCTGCACATTCACATAATGTTCAATCGTCAGATTCTTTTTCTGTGATTCCATTTCAAACACGCTGCAGACACCACTCACAATATTTCCGGTCTCACTGTAATTCTCATCTAATTCCATCTCACCGCTTTCAATCCGCGCCATATCAAGGACATTATTGATAATGGAAAGAAGGACATTGCCCGACTGCTCGATCATCTCCTGATAATGCTGCATTTCCGGATCTGATATATGACCACGCATCAGCTTTGAATATCCTAAAATTGCATTCATCGGTGTACGGATATCATGGGACATGTTGAGCAGAAACCTTGTCTTTGCCGCATTTGCCGCATCTGCTGCAGCCGCTGTTTCTTCCAGTTTTTTCTGCTGGATCAGATCTTTTTCGTTTTGTTTGCGCATCCACCGGTACATAAATATGATGATCAGCACAATTACAAACGCTGCAACCACCGCTGCCTTAAACACAATGTTGTTTATTTTTTCCAGAAACAGATAGGACGATTCCATATCCATTTCAATACAAAGCGCACCAATAATCTCATTCGTTTCAGCATCCCGCACCGGATAACAGGCGGTAAATATATGTCCCCAGGTGGTATCCACGATATCCTGTGAATAAACATTCTCACCCTCTAAAGCCACTTCAATGTATGGAATCATCTCATCCTCAATATAAGTTCCCGGATAGGCAAAATCGTCCGCATCAAGATCCAGTCCATCCACCAGATAGATCAGCTTTCCCTCACTGTTTCGTTTTGCCGTATACAGATATCTGGTAGAATTCAATGTCCGCAATTCGTTCAGTCTCTGCTGAAGCTCCTGATAACGCGGGGTATCCATATCCGCCTTGGTATTGATCTCATCGTAATCCGCCTTATTGAACCGGTCTGATACCAGCGTATGGATTGCATCCGAACATTCGATATCACGTTCCACTGCCGCTTCCAATGTGTTTGTCTTATAATTTTTCTGCAAAATCAATGTATATACTGCCACAAATAAAGCTGCCAGTAAAAATATCAGCACAAACCTTCCCAGATAAACATTTGCATTCTTCTTTTGCTGAGAATTTTCCATACGTCCTCCCTTTCACAATACCTTATCGTAAAATAAAGAAATAACTCCGCAACATGATACCCTATTGTATCATGCCGCAGAGTTAATTTCAAATTTCAATCACGCAATTTCCAGTCATGAAAATATTTCCGTTACAGTTCACGCAAAATGTCATTTATGAAAATATTATGATGTACAACTGTCTTTTTCTAGCCGCGTTTCTTTACAGCATACATTGTAGTTGTCAGAGCACCGCCTGCGATTGCAAGCATTACAAACCACAGAACCATTGCACTGGTATCTGCTGTCTTCGGAGCTTTCGCTGCAGATGTATTATTTGCAGTAGCAGCTGTTGTTTTATTAACCGTCTGATTTGTTTTGTTGGAAGCTGCTGAGCCATTTCCATTCGTTTTGTTATTGTTTACAGTCTGATTCTTGTTCTGATCTGTATTGGTATTTCCATTGTTATTAGATCCATTGTTATTGCCTGCATTGGAGTTATTGCCATTGTCAGATCCATTGTTATTAGAACCGTTATTATTGTTATCGGAATTGTTCTGTTTTACAGTGAATACAAATTTTCCTGTAGAACCTGCATAATTTCCAATACCAGTTACAAAAATTGTATACTCACCGGCTTTTACAAACTTCGCACCTGCAAAATCAGCAGTATTGCTATCGCTTCCATATGTATAAGATACGGTATAGTCAACGCCTTCTGTCAGAACGGTATCACCGTCTTTAACTGTCAGAGTCGGTGTCTTGCTCTGTCCGTCATAAATTGCAGAATCAGAATCTGCTGCAACATCAAATGTCATCTGTTTCGGTTCAATTGTGAATGTTTTTGTTGCTGTTCCGTAATATTCACCCATACCTGTTACCGTTACAGTGTAGTCACCAGCATTTACATATTCATCTGCTGCACTTCTCTGTGCCGGCTGTGTATAAGTAACGAAATAATCAACGTCCTCTGTCAAAACTTTTTCTGTATCAGCCGCATCAGTAACTTTAACAACCGGTTTTAAAACTTCTCCGTTGTAAACCTGACTCTCGATATCAACAACATTGATAAGTTTTGTTACCTCAGGAGTTTCAAATTTATCCAATGGTGGCTGAGCGTCAATACCAGTCTTCCAGTACAGTTCTGCAAGTGGATCATTCTCAGTTGCCCCCATCACAGTACCGTCTTCCATATGACGATATTGTCCTGTCACTTTAATGGTTCCTTCTGTTGCTTTTCCAGCTTCTGCTTTGTTTGACTCATTTGCTGTTGCACCCTGTAAAAATGCAGATTTTGTAGCAATGGTACCATTTCCGGTTACAGCGTTTCCGCCATTTCCCCAGAGTACATCACCACCGATTGCTGTTACTTTTCCATTTCCATCAATCGTTGCATTGTCAAGATCGATTGCTACACCGCCCTCTCTGTAAAGCAGTGTCTTTCCGCTTCCGCCGTAAGCTACCAGCTGTGAACCATCTTCCAGATGAAGTGTTCCGTTTGATACGCGTAATGCAGTCTGACCGATCTCATTTCCTGCGTCATCACCTTCGATGTATACGTTTCCTTTGATCGTTACGTTTCCTGTAACAGTTACTACTGGCTCAGACGTTGTACGATCTGTAAGATTTCCATTTGCTAGATAGTTCGCATGAGAATAAATTGCTGCGTTTTCAAGTGTTGCACCATCCTCTAAACGAAGCTGTCCACAGATAGAAGCACCTACTTTAAATTCTTCGTCATAAGCACTATAGTTCATGGAGAATGTTCCGCCATCTTTTACTTCAATGATACCCTGAACAACAGAATCATCTAATGTCAGTTTTCCACCTTTTTCAACAACGATACGAACGCTGCTGAGAATTTCCATATTTGTGATTGTCAGATCACAGCCATCCGGAATGTAAAGTGTCTGAGGAATATTTCCTTTTTCAACTTCTTTCCAGGCAAGATCATAACCAAGGTAACCGTAAGTACCACTTACCTGAGAACCAAACCATGCTTCCAGATCAGCAGGAACACGAACGCTCTCATCTTCTCCGTCTACATTGCTGCCAAAATTGCTAATTGCCCATGGCTCCATGATATCCCATGCATATTTGCCATTTGCATACTGTTTAAAGTTTTCTTTTACCAGCTGATCCGCAAGTTTTTCTTCGCCGGAATATACGTTAAACTGTAAGGTATTACTTGTTGCAGTACGTCCCTGCATATCTGTGATAGATACAGAAACCAGATATTTTCCCGGATCCTTTGGTGTTCCGCTAAGGCTCAGCGCACTGCTGATTGTCATATAAACACCCTGCATTCCGCTGTCACTGTCTGCGCTTGTACCTTTGTCTGTATCCGGTACAATGTTAACTGTGCATTTTTTACCATCCAGATTAATGTTTGACATGTTGTCAAGCTCTTTCCAGTCACTGTCTGTCGGCTCTGTGCCTTTCTTCACCAATGCACCGTAAACGGTTACGTCACTGTTTTTGTTGGAAGAAGAACCACCGGTACTTGCACTTGATACAGTATCATAATTTGTCTGACCTTTGATTGCACTGTCAAATGTGCCTGCGATTTTTACATAAAGCTGATACGGATCGCCCTGTCCGTCATCTTCAACCAGAGATGCTTTTCCGCTTGGATCTACGACAAATTTCATAGTCAGATCTTCGTATCCATCTGCTGTGATTGTGATCACATCTCCACTTTTCAGAACAGCTGCATCATCGCTGGAACTGAAATTTGTCTCAGCAAACAGCAGTTTATTATCAGATGTATTTTGGTAATACTGACCACCATATATGAAACTTGCATAGCTTGCTTTTTTCCAGGTTTCACCATTTACTTTTACTTCTGTAATATCTTCTACATATCCATCTGCATTTGCAAAAGATACATTCCAGTTTCTATTGAAACTATCAAGAGAAATACTTACCTGATCAAGATTAATCTTGATTGGAGCTGCTTTCTTAAATATAGCTGTTACAGTTACATTTTCAGCCGGCATGGTAAAAGTATATTCGTTATCGGATTTTTTTGTTGTATCAACAGTTGTTCCTCTCTCACCTTTTACGGTAAGTGTATCCAGCTCATAATGTTTGTTCGGTGTAGTTGTTACTGTAACAGTATCACCAGCTTTCAGACTACTTGTTTTGTCTAAAGTAACTTTGCCGTTTTCAGCTGAATCTGCTGTTGCGGAATAAGTTTTCTCAGCTGGAGTAGAGTCTTTTACTACTGTTGCTGTGTAAACATCACTATAAGATACTGTCGTTTTTGTAATCTCTACAGTAAGATCTTTGTATCCATTTGCTGTAAATTTTACTGTTAATGGGTATGATACATTATCAGCATTTGCAATTCTGAATGCTGTATAGCTGCCATATGCTCCCGTCGCACTTCCAATATCCCAGATTCCAGTATCACTGCCAAATGAACTAATTGTTTTATTTTTGTATACGGTATCATTTACAGTTACACTGTCGATTGCATTCATCCATGTGGTATCCTCAAATTCAAGATTGAGAATCTCAGTCCACAATCCACTTTTTATGCAGGATTTCACCTCTGTCGGTGCATCCTTGCTTCCACTTCTCGTTGTCCCCTCTGCCGCCATCGCCGGTGTAACCACCATAGACAGCATCAATAATACTGACAGGAACAGCGATGCCATTTTCTTCCAAGTCTTTTTCATTTGCTCCTCCTTTTTTCCTAATCTTTGTTCCTCTTAGTTAACATCAGTTCTCTTAAACTAACACCATGAAATACTATCAAACTCATGGTAGTTGTGTCAACCTAAAATATTCCATTTTTTCGTCATTGAAAAATCTTTATCAAAAGTTAAAGAAAAGAGACAGGCACTTTTCATTAAAAAGCACTTGTCTCTCATTTTTATGCGTAAAGCGGACATTCGCAATCCGCTTTCACTACTTGCTCATGAACGCAGTCACTTTGTACACTCAAAATGGGGAATATCTATTCTGCGTTCACATCCTTAATTACATAAATTCAGTTTTTCATTGCATCAGCATGCTTTCGCAAACTCTTTTAATTTTTCCTTTGCGGTCTCATTCAGGTTCTTCGGTACCTGAATCTGAACTACTGCATACTCATCTCCATGCACAGATCTGTCTTTCATTGACACAATACCTTTGCCTTTCAAACGGATCTTGCTGCCGGACTGTGTACCCGGACGGATCTTGCAGATCACATTGCCATTCAGCGTCGGCACTACAGCTTCGCCGCCCAAAACAGCTGTCGTAAACGGAATCGAAATGTTTGTATACACATCCATTCCTTTTCGTTCAAATCCAGCTCTGTCTCCTACTTTTACTTTCAACAGGAGATCTCCGGCTTCTCCACCGTTGAATCCCGGATTTCCTTTACCTTTCAGACGTACCGTTTTACCGGTATCGATTCCTGCCGGAATTGTTACTTTCAACGACTGAACCTGACCATTTTCGTCTTTCAGATGAATCATTTTCTCACAACCAAATGCCGCATCATCAAAACTTACGGTTACATCGGCATGGATGTCGCTGCCTTTCTGACGGAACTGACCACCATGGAAGCCGCCCCCCTGACCAAATCCGCCAAAGTGACTGCCCTGTCCGAAGCCATCTGCACCGGAACCATTGCTGTAGTACTGGTGGAAGCCGCCATTTCCATCGCTGTGGAAACTGTAGCTTCTGTGTCCTCCGGATGAACCGCCATGGAACATATCTCCAAAGATATCTCCGAAAATATCTCCCATATCCTGTCCGTTAAAATGGAATTCCTGATAACCGCCATTCTGTGCGCCGCCTGCATTGCCATATCCGTAAGCGCCACCTTCCGGCATGCTTCCGTCAAAAGCCGCATGACCGAACTGATCATACAGTTTTCTCTTTTCCGGATCACTTAAGATTGAATACGCTTCCGTTACCTCCTTAAATTTCTGTTCTGCAGTCGGATCACCGGCATTTGTATCCGGATGATATTTTTTTGCAAGTTTTCGATATGCTTTCTTTATTGCTGTGGCATCTGCATTTTTTGCAACGCCAAGTAATTCATAATAATCCTGTTTTGCTGCCATACAAATCACCATCCATTTCTGTTATTTACTATGTATGATCCAGTAGATTTCTGCTTCTATTTTTCTTTATCGTTCATTATTCTGTGAACTTTCTTGTAAAATTTTCCATATAAAATAGAAACTCTCATTGGATATAATAATTCCCCGGGAAACTCCCGGGGAAACATCGTTATCTGAATCATTCTCTACCGGTTTTCCCGGTTTTATTTGTTCTATCTGTAATATAACATTAGTGTCGTTGTATGTCAACAAGTTTTTTATTTATTTTCGCTTCCAATTCAGCAGCAATGCAGAATTGATAATAACCGGCACCGATCCGGCATTATGTACCAGCGCAATATCCGCTGCATCCACTGCAATGTCACTTCCAACACCACCCATGGCAATTCTGACATCTGCACGTTTCAGGGCAGGCGCATCATTGACGCCATCACCAATCATGCAGACTGCTTCTTCTTTTTTCTGATAATCTGCAATCCAGTTCAGTTTATCCTCTGGCAAACAACCTGCATGAACCTCTGAGATATGCAGTTGATCTGCAATGCTTTTTGCCGCATTCTCATGATCACCTGTCAGCAATACCGGTTGAACCCCAAGAGCTGTCAACTGATCGATCATTGCCGTACTTTCTTCACGAATGGTATCCGACAAAGCATTCAAGAATGCTCCGGCATTCTTGTTGCGAGGTGCGCGTCATGCAATTGCATGACATACTTCAACTGCGCACCTCTGTAATCCTGCCGGAGGCTATATCAGATGGGGGATTGGCTCCCACCACTGATACTAACTTGTTTCTCACCACCTATAGAGGTGGGAGTCATCTCCCATCTGATATAACCTGCTGCTTTCTGATCTACTGCAATATAAATTATGGTACATCCCTGCTGTAAATACTCCTTTGCCTCCGCGCACATTGTCATAAGTGCAATTTCTTCCACACCGGATTCCTGCATCAGTTTTTCATTTCCTGCCAAGAGCATTTTTCCGTTGATCACTGCGCTGACACCGCGTCCCGGAAGCATTTCAAACGTTTCTGCTGTCGGCAGATTTTTCTGACAGGACTCTTTGTAACAACTTACTACTGCTTTTCCCAATGGATGCTCTGACCAGAAAACCGTGCTTTGTTGCATTTCCAATCGCTGCCATGATTGCCGTCGGTGTCGCAAGTACCAGCGCACACGGACAAAATACAACCAGAATCGTTACCGCACGGATCAGTTCTCCTGAAATGATACAAGTAAATGTTGCTGCGGAAAGTGCGATCACCACGATCCAGGTTGCCCATCGGTCTGCGATACCCACAATTTTGGTTTTTCCTGCATCTGCGGACTGTACCAGTTGGATCATTCGCTGAATGGAACTATCTTTTCCAACTTTCGTCGCCTGCTTCCAGAATAATCGGCACACCACATAAAATAATGGAAATCCATGCCAGATCAAATGGCAATGGAGATACGTGAAAAATGCTGAGCAACAGTGCGATTCCACCGATGACCAGCAACGTAATATCTTTTTTAATGCCGCCTAATTCCAGAAATTCTTCTAATTTCTTCATTGCTTTTTTCATTTTTTCTCGCCTCCTATACCCTTGTGGGTATGGGCACATTATACCTATAGGGGTATAGGTTTTTAAGAATGTGTTTCTATTCATTTTAAGCAACTAACTTAATGAACTTGCAACAATTACTTTCATTCAGATACAGAATCGGATATTGTTATTACATAAAACATGCTATCACACACTCTCACAGACAAAATCCTCAAACAAAAAAAGACATCCCTGACAAGTTCTCCATTACCAGAAAACTTATCAGGGATGTCCTTAAACCCGAATTTTTTACTGCATATTTGCAAAACGCTCTACTGCCTTTGTAAAGTTCTCAATAGTTTTATCCGCATCCATACACTGTTTCATATCTGTTTTCCTCGCTTTTTATCTATCTATTTTTATTATTGTCCATCTATCAGAACTTTTTTTCCTTCAAACGCAAATCCATAATGATGAATCCGATTTTTGGAAATCCCTGCTTCCAGAAGTTCTGTATCGTACTGCTTTTCTTCTATCTGACGCAATGCAGATTTTACGGTATCCTGTAACGAATATTCTTCTTCCACATCAAATACTTTAAATTCCAGAATCATCGCATTTTCTGCAACATTCCGCGGTATCAGCATCACATCGTAACGTCCATAACCACTTTCTCGGTTGGATTTCACCTGATATCTATCACGCAATTCTACCAGAAGTCCTAACACAAATCCATGATAAAAACGTTCCGGTTGTGATTTTGATGACGGATGTGTTCCACTGTCAAAATTACTGAACGTAGCCAACGCAACCTCATTCATATAAGCATTCATTTCCCGAACATTTCCACCCAACAATGCATTTATAAACCGATTATATACGGAATTTGACACATCAAACCACCCACGAAACATCATCATAAACATTCCCATGGTTTCCAGATTTGTAATCTGAAGGTGATACCATTTTTCTCTCAACAATCCCCGATATTCAACCTCTACCGCTTTCAGATAACCACTCGCCAGTAAAAGACTCCAGATGGCATTTTCATTTTGATCCAACTGTTCAAAAATAATCTGTTCATCAAAGTGAACCACAATTTCTTTATTTTGAAGCAGCAGTTCCATCTGTTCCTTTATCTCCGACGATGCGGTCTGAATCAACCTGCTTACCAGACTGTTGGAACTCGTCGCTGCCCAGTAGGCATCAAATTTCTTTTTATCAAGAAAATTTGTAATAGACCATGGATTATAAATATCTCTCCTTTTTCCAAATACAAATCCATCGTACCATTCCTTCACCTGATTTTTATATTCATTCACCCCAAACGTATCTAGCGATGCAAATACTTCTTGCTCTGTAAAACCAAAGCAGGTTTCATACTCCTCCGATGTTGTAGTAACCACATTCAGATTATTCAGATCAGAAAAAACAGATTCCTTGGATACTCTTGTAATTCCCGTCATAACTGCACGTTCCAAGTACGGATTTGTCTTAAATGCAGAATTAAACATGCTTCGGATAAAAGATGTAAATTCTTTCCAGTAACCGTATACACAAGCTTCCTGCATTGGCGTATCATATTCATCCAGCAAAAGAATTACTTTTTTCCCATAAAATCGATATAGATAATGAGCTAGGTCCTGCAGTGCACATTGTGCTGTCACATCATCCATCTGCGGAGATACTTCCGAAAACTGCCTTTTTTGCATTTCTGTCATGCAATTTTCCTGTAACAAAAATACATATTGCTGGTATAAATCCGACAAAATCCTTTTTATTTTTTTCACTGCATCTGCATAATTTGTCTGCTTCACATCCGCAAAAGACAGGTAAATCACAGGATACGTTCCCTGAATACTGCGATATTTTTCATCCTTCCATATAGTAAGTCCCTCAAATAAATCCTCACGATCTGCATACTGATTTGAGAAAAAGCATTTGAGCATATCCATATTTAACATCTTACCAAACCGGCGTGGACGCATAATAAGCGTGATACTGTCTCCGGATTCCCACCACTCCCTGATAAATTCCGTTTTATCCACATAAAAACGATTTTCTTTTCGGATATCCTCAAAGCCCTGATTTCCTATACTTATCACTTTCGGCATCTGCGCTCACCTACCTTCTTGACCTGTCAGTTCTATCTTTTATACCATAGCGAATTTTTCTGTTCCTAGCAAGTTCTTTCCTTTCGCATAAAAAATTTTGACACTTTTCATCTTTACATTTTCTATGCTTTTCATCAAGATATCATACTCTTAATTTTGATCAAAAAAACGCCGCATCAAACAATGCGACGTTTTTATCCTTATGAAATTTTATCTACACGGTACATTTTACAATATACAAACCATCATTTGCTGTATCAAAATAAATATATCCGCGATCATCCACCAGAACATCTTCTGCAATTCCAACGATCGGTCCCGGCATCAATGTACCATCTTCATTGTCAAATGCCGGTCCATCCGGGTCAGGCGGAAGGAAATATGCGATTTCTTTTGGCATAAACGGATCTGAGGTATCATACACCCGAAGTCCCGCATGGAAATAGCAGGTGTAAATGCGGTCACGATAAGACTCATAGACATCCTGTCCATAAGCATCAAAGGAGTTGTGCGGTCCAAACGGCACACGCATACCGTCTACATAATTGAAATTCTTTCCATGAGTATAGCCCTCCGGCACTTCCGGATATGGAAATACAGAAATCAGATTCGGACGATTCATATCTGTAATCTCCACAAATCCAAGCATATTCATTGGATTCGTCACCAGTTTCTGATACAAGCCTTCTGTCGCTGTTTCAGAAAAATAGTAGCAGCGCTCCGCTTCTGTTGACATCAGGACATATGGCTGATCACCAATCGGCAATACCGTATGTGTTCTGGTGCCGCCTGCTCCACCGCCAAAGGTCGGATTGAGCTGACATTTACTGATCATTTTCGGATTTGTCGGATCAGTAACATCCACCATGATCAGACCTACATTCTGATATGCCATGTATACAATACCGTCACGATAAGCACAGGCATGAAGCTGCGGAGTATTCAAAAATGCTTCTGAACCAAATGGTGGTAATGTACCACCTGGTGTATTGCCGACATACTGCTCATCCATCCACCAGCGACCAACTTCTTTCGGATTGCATGGATCTGAAATATCTACAATTCTCAGGATAAAAAATGCGTATCCCTCACAGGAACCGGTAACATACACATAATCGCCACCATTATAAAAGAAGCGATGTACACCCGGTCCACCTCCACAATGGAATTTTGATAATAATTTTGGATTCTCCGGATCTGTTTCCACATCCCAGATAGAAATTCCACCCCAATACGGTAAGGTATTTCCCTTCGGTGTTCCATGCAGAACATCCATAGTTCCACCATGCGCCAGAATCAACAATCCGTCTGCAATCTGAATCTTTGGTGTACTCTGACCATCATGAATGCTGTCATCTGCCCAGAAACCTTCCATCCATTTGATTTTTCTTGGATTTTTCGGATCTGTCACATCCAGAATATTAATTCCGTTCCAGCGAAAACTGGTTGCGTACAGATAATAATGTCCATTTGCTTTCTGCATTGCCATCTGAAATCCAGGTTTTCCATTGAGGTCATCAAAACCTACAAATTCCATGTTTTTCATCAGGCATTCTTTTCTCTGATGAATACTTTTTCCCATATACATTTCCTCCTTCTCTTTCAGAAGTCAAATAAATCCTTTATATTTATTCTACTCTGTAAATAATTTCATTTTATTCTATCTCCTTGATTCTGTAAAATAACTATTTTTTCACTTGTTATATCAAAACAGATATGGAATAATATTTTTAAAAAAGTTAATATATACTACTTTACGTAAAGGAATTTTTAATATGGATAGCATCAAAAAAATTATCTCACCGCTCTTTCGCGAAATTACAGAAATGGAACTGGAGCAGATGAACACCGCAGGATACCTGCGTCAAAAAGAATATGAAAAAAACGAAATCATCTATCATATGGACACAAAAGTTGATGAAATTGGTATTTTACTAACGGGAAGTGTAAATATTATCAACACTGATTTCTTAGGTAATTCCACAATTTTAAGCAACATCTCTGCCGGAGGTGTATTCGCAGAGACATATGCCCTTGTAAAGGAACCACTGCTTGTGGAAGTCGTTACTGCTGAAAACAGCCAGATTTTATTTTTAAATATTCACCGAATTATGGAGGATTCATCTTGTAATCAATCTGACTGGTATCGAAAACTGATTGATAATCTCTTACAGATTTCCATGCGAAAAAATCTGACGCTTTCTACACGGATTTTCTGTACTACACCGAAAAATATCCGCGGTCGTTTACTGACTTATTTGACTGCAGAATACCGCAAACAAGGAACTTCTACGTTTGAAATTCCATTTAATCGTCAGCAGCTTGCAGATTATTTGAATGTTGACCGAAGTGCTTTGTCTAAAGAACTTGGAAAAATGAAAGAAGAAGGGATACTGGATTTTCATAAAAATGTATTTCGATTATCACAACAGATTTGATGATATAAAAAAGTGCTGTATTGGCAATTTCGTCAATACAGCACTTTTTATTTATACGATATATACCTTCAAAACTTCACACAGAAATCCGATTCATTTCAACCTTTTGGTCAAGCCCTCAAACGATTAGTAACAGTCAGCTCCATGTGTTGCCACACTTCCACCTCTGCCCTATCTACCTCGTACTCTTCAAGGGTTTTTACTCCTTTAAAAGGATGGGATATCTCATCTTGGGGGGGACTTCACGCTTAGATGCCTTCAGCGTTTATTCCTTCCGGACTTGGCTACCCGGCGATGCCATTGGCATGACAGCCGGTACACCAGTGGTCCGTCCAGCCCGGTCCTCTCGTACTAAGGCCAGCTCCCCTCAGATATCCTACGCCCGCGCCGGATAGGGACCGAACTGTCTCACGACGTTCTGAACCCAGCTCGCG
>ERZ772854.147-NODE-147-length-87738-cov-6.945577_pt1 | contig 87738 bp, 73 predicted proteins | sample MGYA00580844_ERZ772854 | MGnify/ENA primary metagenome ERZ772854 (study PRJEB29015, sample SAMEA2737727) | human gut metagenome | biome: human gut; feature: human-associated habitat; material: faeces | place: China | collected 2012 ...
TCTGCAGCTTCTGGTGGGGCAGCTCCTTGCGCAGGATGCGCAGACGCTCCCAGGGATCCTCGTCTAGGAAGCGGATGCAGGAGTCGAACGTAGCGCCGCCCCAGCACTCAACGGAGAAATACGGAATCTTGTCCATTTCGGGCAGGATGGGGCGCATCTCGTCCATGGTCATACGGGTGGCCAGCAGAGACTGATGGGCGTCACGCAGGACGACCTCAGTAATCTTAATGGGTTTCTTAGCCAATGTGATTCACCCGGCCTTTCTATTAGTTCATGGTGATGAGCAGGTCGCCGGAGTTGACAACGTCGCCCTTGCGCACATTGACGCTGGCAATGGTGCCGTCCTGCGGAGCGCTGATCTCGTTCTCCATCTTCATGGCCTCGAGGATCAGCAGAGTGTCGCCAGCCTTGACGGAGTCACCGGCCTTGACCTTGACATCCAAGATATTGCCGGGCATGGGAGCGGTGACGGAGACGGCACCGGCGGCGCCGGCAGGAGCGGCAGCAGGTGCAGGAGCAGCGGCGGGAGCCGGAGCGGCTGCGGGGGCAGCAACAGGAGCAGCAGCGGCAACGGGAGCGCCGGTGCCTTCCTCAACGGTGACATTATAAGCAACGCCGTTAACGGTAACGATCAGGTTTTTCATGGAAAAGTCCTCCCTATTTCAAGGTTGATGATTACAGCGTGATATTGCCGTGCTTCTTAGCCAGGCGCACAGTGCGCTTGCTGGCCAGCATATCCAGAGCCTGAGCGACAGCGCCGCGGGCGGTGGCAGCATCGGCAATGGTGTCAGCAGCACCGTTGGCCACAGCGGCATTGGCGCTGCAGACCTCCTTGGCGTAGGCGGCAGCCTTGGCCTTGGTGGCGTTGACGATGTTATCGGAAGCGAAGATCTCGTCCTTGTACAGAACGGTGACAGCGGCCTCGGGAGCCAGCGGGGCTACGGTGCAGCCCTGCACGGCAACACGCCAGTCAGCGCAGGCGGCAAAGACCGTGTAGGCAGGGCCGACGGCCTCACCGGCCAGTACGGCGACCTTGACGGTGGTAGCCTCGGCGTAGACACCGGCCATACGGGCAGCCTGACGGATGCCGCCAGCCTGATCGTCGCCCTCGCTCTTGCCGAAGCCCTCGGTGTTGACGACGGTCACAACGGGGATGCTGTAGGCATCGCACAGACGAACGAAACGGGCAGCCTTGGCGGTGCACTTGTGGCACAGGGCGGCCTTCTCGGTGGCCAGGATACCAACGGCGCTGCCGTTGATGGTAGCCAGCGCGGTGACGATGTTCTTGCCGTAGCCTGCGTACAGCTCCACAGCGCTGCCCTCATCGGCCAGAGCGGCGATCGCGTCGGCCGCGGAGTACTTGACGAGATCAAGAGCCTTGGAGGGAGCGGCAAAGTCGAACAGCGCAGGACCGGCCAGATTGTTAGCGGGCAGCAGGGCGACGATGGAAGCAGCCTGCTTGGCGGCGGCAACGGCGTCCGCAGCGGTAACAGCGGCGACACCGGCCTTGGCGGCAAACGCGGCAGAGCCGGCGTTTGCAACCTTGTCCTCAGCGTTGAACGGAGCGTTCAGGAACAGCTCGGCATCCTCTGCCATGACACAGACGTCCGCGGCAGCGGCGTTGATGGCAGAGGTACCGGCGCAGGTACCGGTGACAACGGCGACCTGAGGCACAACGCCGGAAACGCGCGCGATCTCTGCGGTCAGGCGGGCGTTGGCGTTGAGCAGATCAAGACCGCCCTCAAGTTTGGCACCCGTGGAATCATAGAACGTAACAACCGGTGCGCCGGTCTCGGCGGCCATCTCCAGCACGCGGATATTCTTTTCAATATCCTGCACGCCGACGGGAGAACCGTCCTCAAACACGACGTAGGCGTTCTGGCCGTTTGCACAGCCGTAAGCAGCACTCACTGCGCCGTCGGTAAACAGCGGCGAGTAGGTGCCGTCATCAAAAAATGCTGCAAGGATCTCTGCCTTGCCGGGCTTATTTGCTGCCATACAGTTTCCTCCTATGGTAAAGCTGACTGTTTTTTATAAAAATACTTTACAAAAAATCCGCCATATAATTGAATTATACTACGTTCGCGACGTTTCCACAAGTGGAATATTGCACATTTTTCAGAATTTTCTGCAATTTTAGTCAGAATTTGTGCGCTTTTTAAGGGGGCCGGGACGGCGGGCCGGGCTGGCAGCACGGCTCTCCCCTTTGCCGGCAGATTTCATGGCTGCGTTGCGCAGGGCATTGATCTCGCTCTTTTTCAGCTCACGGTACTCGCCGGGCTGCAGCATACCGAGCTTGACGGGACCCTCGGCGCTGCGGCGCAGGCGCACGACCTGCAGGCCGACAGCGGAGCACATGCGGCGGATCTGGCGGTTGCGGCCCTCGTGCAGGGTGATCTCCAGCACACTGCGGCCCGGCTCATCGACCACGACGTGGATGACGCAGGGCCTGGTCTTGACGCCGTCATCCAGCACAACGCCGGACGACATCTCGATGATCTGCTGCTCAGTGGCGCGGGGATTGACCGTGACGCGGTACAGCTTGCCGACACCGCCGGACGGGTGAGTCAGCATATTGATGAACGCGCCGTCATCGGTCATGAGCAGCAGCCCCTCGCTGTCCTTGTCCAGGCGGCCCACCGGGCGCAGCATGGCGGGCACATCGGAAACAAGATCCATGACGGTCTTGCGGCCACGGTCGTCAGAGCGGGTCGTCAGATAGCCGCGTGGCTTGTGCAGCATGATATAGGTGTACTGGCGCTTGCGCACGATGCGCTGTGTCTGCCCGTCGATCATGACCTTGTCATAGTCGGGGTCCATCTTGTCGCCCAGGGTGACCGGGTGGCCGTTGACCTTGACCTTGCCCGCAGCAATCAGGCGCTCGGCCTCGCGGCGGGAGCAGATGCCCTGGTCGGCCAGTACCTTTTGAATACGTTGTTCTGCCATTAAAATTTATACTCCTTATTCGGCGGGTGCGTCAGCACCCGGCTTTTCTTTCTTGATGAGCGCAGCGACCTTGTCCACCAGCTCCGGCAGCGAGGCTATAACGTTGTCAATGGCGGAGACCTTCTCCACCAGCTGGACGGTGCGCACATTGCCGTTGGAAACGACGAGGAATGCCACCGGCGTGACCGAGACGCCTGCGCCGCTGCCGCCGCCGAACATCTGCTTGTTGGAGCTGGGGGCGACGTCGGAGCCGCCGGACGCAAACCCGAAGGTGACGCGGGAGACCGGGATGATGGTGGTGTCATCCACATGGATCGGGTCGCCGATGATGGTCTCGGCGTTGACCATGTCGCGGATTTTCTCGATGGTGACGCCCATCAGACCTTGAATAGGATGTTCAGCCATTGTAAGTTCCTCCTTTTATCGAAAAAAGAAATCGTTTATGCCTTTGCAGCGGGCTGCAGCTGCGGGTCCTTCCACAGACGGTGCAGCAGCCGGATGACGAGCCAGAGCAGCACGGCGGCGCAGGACGTCAGACGGAACGAGACGATACGCTCCCCTGCGCGCTCGCCGGTGAAATCCGGCTCGAGCCAGAGGCGGTCACTCTGTACGCGGATGTACTGCTGAACCAGAGCCAGCAGATTGTTGGCAAGCGCCATTTCGGCGCCGAACAGCTCGGCGGTGGCGCTGGCCTCGTCGGCGGTCACGGTCCAGAAGATGTCCAGCCCGGACACCCGCACCGAACGCAGCAGGTGGCGCCCCAGCCAGTCTGTGTGGCCCAGCATGCACCGGGCAAATGCCATCGGGTCATTGGACAGCAGCTGCATAGCGGCGTCGATGCGCGCCGAGATGCCGAACGGCAGACCGCTTTTTTTCGCGCTGCCCTCAGTATCGGCGCTTTCAGTGGGGACACTGTCAGCAGGCTTCGGCGCTTCTGGCTTCCCCTGAGCCGCGGGCTGCCGGGCGACGGTCTGTGCGGGCTTTGCGGCGGGCTTGTCCGGCTTGACCTCCACGGTGACGGATGCCTGTTCGCCGTCCGCCGTCTTGCGCACGGTCTGCCCGGGCGGTGCGGCGGAGGCGGGCTTTTTCAGTGCTTCCGGCTGGCCCTTGCGCGGCCAGAGCGTGAAGTGCAGCAGTCCGTAGCAGGCCGTGGCCCGCACGCTGCCCGGGCGGTACGCAAACCGAACGCCCAGCGGTATCAGCAGGGCGACGAGCAGCAGCAAGAGCGCCGCCAGCAGCACCCAGCCGATCAGTCGGAGAAGGAACAACAGAATGGCCATAAGCAATCACTTCCATTCCAGCTGACCGTCGTCGCCTTCCATCTCCTCCGGCTCGGCGCTCTCGGCAGCCTCGCCGTGAAGCGGCGGCAGGTCGGCCAGACTGCCGAGGCCAAAGACGCGCAGAAATGTGTCCGTGACCTGGAAAGCTACCGGCTTGCCGGGCAGGTCCAGGCGGCCCGCCTCCTCGATCAGTCCCTTGTCCAACAGCTTGGTGACGGTGGACGACGAGTCAACGCCGCGGACCTGCTCGATAAAGCTGCGGGAGACGGGCTGATTGTAGGCGATGACGGCCAGTACCTCCAGTGCGGCGGGCGAAAGCGGCGCGTTGCGGCGGGTGTCCAGAATGCGCTTGACCATCTCGCCGTAGTACGGGCGGGTCGTCATCTGCCAGCGGTCAGGCTCGAAGTACAGGATGACCATGCCGCTCTCCTGCTCATCGTAGTGCTTTTGCAGCTTTTGCAAAAGCGTGGTGACCTCGTCGGCGTCCAGCCGCAGGGCGTCGGCCAGGCGGGCGGTCTCCACAGGCTCGGCGTGGGCAAACAGCATGGCTTCAAGAGAGCCGAGCTCCTGTCGTTCTGTCATGGCGTTTTGTCCTTTCTTCTGCGGTGTGTGCGGTCCAGCTGCAAGGTGCCGCTGTCGTCGACCTTGACGCGTCCAGCGCGGATGAGCTCGAGCAGCGCCAGGAAGGTCGCTACGTTTGTGCTGCGGCTTTCCTCGTGGCTGAACAGCTGGCCCATTTTTTGCAGGCTGCCCTTGAGCAAGCCGCGCAGCATGTGGGAGACGCGGCTGGCGACGGAGACAAACGGCGCGGTGACGAGCGGCTCAAACTTTTCCTGCGTGGGCTTTTTCTTGCGGGTGCTGCGGCCCATCAGATTGAACCACGCCTGAACGAGCCAGTTCGGGTCATGGCGGCGGGTGTATTCGGCAGCGCCGACCAGCGGCATCGGCTCACGTGCTACAGTGTACAGGTCGCGGGCACGGCTGCCCAGCTGGGCGGCCACCTCCTTGCAGGCGCTGTACTCGATCAAGCGCCCCGTCAGCTCGGCCTTCATGCGCTCGGCCTCGGGGCTGCGCGGCAGCAGCAGGGCGCTTTTCATCTGCACCAGATGCGCCGCCATGTCGATGAACTCGCTGGAAATCTCCATCCGGTCCTGCTGCATCTCCCGGATGGCAGCGGTGTACTGCTCGATCAGCTCCATGATGTTGACATCATAGAGGTTCATTTTATTTTTGCCCACCAGGTACAGCAGCAAATCCAGCGGGCCCTCAAAATCTTCTATTTTAAATGTCAGAACTTCCGGCAAAAACTCAATACCCCCAAAGCAGCTCCACAAAGCCTGTCAGGTGCAGCATCAGCCGCCACATACCGTTGACAAGCCAAGACAGCGGCGCGTCCAGCAGACCCAAAAACACCAGTGCCAGCACGGCCAGCATAATATATCGCTCATATTTCATCGCCCTGAAATAGAGCCGCTGCGGCAAAAACAAAAGCGCAATGCGGCTGCCGTCAAACGGCGGCACCGGCAGCAGATTGAAAACCGCCAGGCTCAGATTCATGGCTACCATATAATATAGGAACATCGTCAGCACGGGCACGGCGTCCCCCAGCCCGCTGTACCAGCACAGCTTGTACAGGATCATCGACACCCACGCCAGCAGCAGATTGCTGGCAGGCCCTGCGGCAGCGGACAGCGCCATGCCGACCTTGGGGTTCTTATAGTTGTACGGGTTGATCGAGACGGGCTTGGCCCAGCCGACGCCTCCCACCAGCATGCACAGGGCACCCAGCGGGTCAAAGTGGCGCAGCGGATTCATCGAGAGACGCCCGGCGCGCACGGCAGTGTCATCACCCAGCAGGTGGCTGGCCAGCGCGTGGGCCGACTCATGAAACGGGATGGTGATGAGCACGACAACAGCGCGCAGCAGATACTGCACGATCACCGCGGGAGACAGCAATCCGTTCAAAAGGTAACACCACCCCATTAAAAGCTTAGTCTATTATATCGTAGAAATGGCGGCAAGACAAGCCCTGTAGGCACCGAAAACACAATATTTAGCGCCTGAATCAAACAAAAACGCAAAATTATGAAAAAAATCAAAATTTTTTCTGTCAAAACACTTGCATTTTCGCGTAGTATACGCTATACTATTAAAGCTATTGAAAAGGAGGTGCAAGCAATTATGGCCAAATGTTCTTGCTGTGGCAAGGGTGTCACGTTCGGTATCAAGGTTTCTCACTCTCATCGTCGGAGCAACCGTACCTGGAACCCCAATGTCAAGCGCGTGAAGGCGATCGTGGACGGTTCCCCGAAGTATATCTACGCCTGCACCCGCTGCCTGCGCTCTGGTAAAGTTACCCGCGCGGTCTGATTGGAAGGAAAAAATGCCGGTCACATCGTGTGACCGGCTTTTTCTCTTTTATGCTTGCTTTTTTTAGGAGGTGGGTCTATGCTCCCCCGTGACCCTGTAATGCTGTTGAGCTATGTAAACACCCAACTGCGGGACCGCGACGCCAGTCTGGACGCGCTGTGTGACCGTGAGGAGACTGACCGTGACGCGCTGTGTGCGGCCCTGCGCGAGATCGGCTATGAGTATGACGCTGCACAGAATCGCTTTGTGTGACGCCGGTTCGAGTGAAGTTTGAGAGAGGAAGTTGAAGTACCCGATGAATTTTATCTTTGTCAGCCCGCATTTTCCCAAGACCTACTGGAATTTCTGTGACCGTCTGCACCGCAACGGCGTCAATGTGCTGGGCATCGGTGATGCTCCGTTTGACGAGATTCCCTGGGAATTAAAACAGTGCCTGACTGAGTATTACCGCGTGAATGATCTTGGCAATTACGACGAGATGCTCCGCGCTGTCGCGTACTTTACCTTCCACTATGGCAAGATCGACTGGATCGAGTCCAACAACGAGTATTGGCTGGAGATGGACGCCCAGCTGCGCACGGATTTCAACATCAATACTGGTGCGAAGAATGACTTCATCGAGCGCATCAAGTACAAGAGCAAAATGAAGGAAAGCTACATCGCCGCGGGTGTACCGGTGGCGCGCCACCATATTGTCAGCACACTGGCCGAGGCCCGCGCCTTTATCAAGGAGGTCGGCTATCCGGTCATCGTTAAGCCGGACAACGGCTGCGGCGCCGAGGCAACCTACAAGCTGCGCAATTTCACCGAGCTGAAAGAATTCTACGCCGAGCCGCATAACGTCCGGTACATTATGGAGGAGTACATCAACGGCACCATCGTCAGCTTTGACGGTGTGGCCGATAGCCATTGCGTGCCGCTGTTCTACACCTCCAACGTGTTCCCCACCCCGATGCTGGACATCGTCAGTCAGAAAGGCGACCTCTCCTACTGGACGCAGAAGTCCGTGCCCGCTGCGCTGAAGGATGTGGGCTTCCGCACCATCAAGGCGTTCGGCGCAAAGAGCCGCTTCTTCCACTGCGAGTTCTTCCGACTGAATGAGGACAAGCCGGGTCTTGGCAAAAAGGGCGACTACGTCGCGCTGGAGGTCAACATGCGCCCCGCAGGCGGCTACACGCCCGATATGATTAACTATGCGAACTCGGTGGACTGCTACCAGATCTGGGCGGACATGGTCTGCTACGACGAGGTACGCAACGCCGAACTGGACGGCCCGAAGTATTTCTGCGTCTACGCAGGCCGCCGCGACTGCCATGAGTACAAGCACACCCATGCGCAGATCATGGCCAAGTACAGCTCCCGTATGCGGATGTGTGAGCGCATTCCCCAGGCGCTGCGCCTGGACATGGGCGACTGGATGTACACGGCCGTTGTGCGCTCCACCGCGGAGCGCGATGCGTTTATTCGGTACGTGCAGGAGCAGGCGTAACGAAAAGGCTTCCCCCTCGGGGGAAACCTTTTACTTATATAAAACAGGAGCCTGACCGGCTGTGGTCAGGCTCCTGTTGGTTTATTTCAGCTTCACGCTCTTGTGGTATACGACCAGTGAAATGCCCGCCGTGATGACCTCGGTCACCCAGAAGGCGTTCCAGATGCCGTCGGCACCCAGCAGGCGGCAGAACAGCCAGGCCAGCGGCATGATGACAATGATGTAACGGCACAGCGAGATGACAAGCGATTGCACGCCCATGCCGAGACCCTCCAGCGAGCCGGAGGCGACGACGGAAATTGTCGAGACGATGAAACCGACGCAGATGATGCGCAGGGCCGACGTGCCGATGGCGATGGTCTCGGCGTTCGAGCTGAAAAGCCCGATCAGCTGGCCGGACAGCGCCAGACAGAGCACCGTGCCCGCGGCCATGATGGCGGCGCACATGCCCATGGACGTGCGGTAGAGCTTTTTGACGCGGTCATACTCCCCCGCGCCGTAGTTGTAGCCGATGATGGGGCGCAGACCCTGCACAATGCCGTTGGCGGGCAGGTACAGGAAGGTCTGTAATTTATAGTAGATACCCAGCACGACGACATAGCTTTGGGAGTAGACGGCCAGCAGCGAGTTCAGGAAGGTGATGAGCACCGAGGGCAGCGCCAGATTCAGGATGGCCGGTACGCCGATGGAATAGAGCTGCAGGGCCATTTTGGCGTCCGGCTTCAGGCAGCCGGAGCGCAGCCTGACCGGGATAGGGCTGACGAAGTAGACGATCAGATAGAAGATGACAGGAACCATCTGGCCGATGCCGGTAGCCAGCGCCGCACCGGCAATGCCCATTTTGGGGAACGGGCCGATGCCGAAAATCAACAGCGGGTCCAGAATGATGTTGCAGACCGAGCCGCCCATCAGGCCGATCATCGTAATGTTCATCCGGCCCACCGCCTGAAAGATCTTCTCAAACGCCATGGCGGCCATGATGACGACGGCAAACATAAAGGCAACGCGGGAGTAGGTCACGCCCATGGCAATGACGGTCTCGTCGCTGGTGAAGGAGCGCAGGAACTGCGGCATGATGGCGGTGCAGACGATAGAAATCACGACGCCGTGGATCAGCGAAAGCACCATGCCGTGGGTGGCGGCCATGTCAGCCTTTTCTTTGTTGCCTGCACCGAGATGCAGCGAGATCAGCGCGGCAATGCCGATGCTGAAGCCGATGGCAATCGCGTTGATGAGGTTCTGCACCGGGTAGACGAGGGACAGCGCAGTCATGGCTTCCTCACTGATGCGGGCGACAAAGAGGCTGTCCACGATGTTGTACAGTGCATTGACCAGCATCGAGACGACCATAGGCAGGGCCATTGAGGTCAGCAGCGGAAAAATCGGCTTTTCTTTCATGAAGGTATCGTTCATAGGCTCCTCCTTTTGACACAACAAAAACCACACAACGCTTTCCCGGAAAGAAAGCGCTGTGTGGCGAAAAGTAGTATCAGAACTGTAAAAATCCACACCTTATTTTAGGTGCCTCTATTATACAAACCAGAGCGGAATTTGTCAAGCCGCTTGCAACAGCTGCGCAAAAACGGTACAATAAAGACAAAAATCGTATTGCGAGGGAAAAGACATGAAAAAGCTATTGGTCTCCGGCGCGGGCGGCTTTGTGGGGGCACGCATCATGACCCAGCTGGCGGGGCGGTACGAGCTGTGCGCCTTCCCCAAAGGAATGCTGGCCGCAGCGGATGAGCAGACCGTGGCCGACTGGGTGCGGCGCGAGCAGCCGGACGTGATCGTACACACGGCGGCTCTCTCCGACACGGGCTACAGCGAAAAGCACCCGGACGAGTCCTACCGCGCCAACGTTCTGCTGCCGTGCTGGATGGCGGCTGCAGCGCAAAAAAGCGGCGCAAAGCTGGTTGCGTTCAGCTCTGACCAGGTCTACACGGGCCTTACTGAGCACGGGCCGTTTGACGAGGATACACCGCTCTCCCCCGCCAACGTCTATGGCCGCCACAAGCAGGAGATGGAGCAGCGCGTGCTGGATATTTTGCCCGATGCCGTGCTGCTGCGGGCGGCCTGGATGTACGACCTGCCCGGGTACGGCCTGCCGATCCGCGGTAACTTCCTGCTGAACCTGCTGACCGCCGCTATGCGGCAGGAGACGCTGCGGTTTTCGGCGCGGGACTACCGCGGTATCACCTATGTGCGGGAGGCCGTGGAGCGGCTGACCCAGGCCATGGAACTGCCGGGCGGTGTGTACAACTTTGGCAGCGAGAACGACTGCGATATGGTCACGACGGCCCGGCGTGCCTGTGCGCTGCTGGACATCTACCCCGTCGTAGAGGCGGCAGACTGGCCGCGCAGCCTGCTGATGGACGGCGGCAGGTTCCGTGCGGCAGCGGGTGTCGGCTTTGACGATACCCTGACGGGTGTGCAGCACTGTCTGCGGGATTACGGTCTGCTGAAATAAAGCTGCAATAAAAAACCTGTACCGGCAAAAGCGATACAGGAATTTTTTTACATCTCGCCGCGTCCGGCCATGGCACGGTACAGCGTCGTCTCATCGGCGTATTCCAGACTCGAGCCGACGGGCAGGCCATAGGCCAGGCGGGTCGTTTTGATGCCCAGAGGTTTGATGAGTTTGGCGATATACATCGCCGTGGCCTCGCCCTCCACCGTCGGGCTGGTGGCCATGATGACCTCCTTGACGGTGTCATTCAGACGGGCCAGCAGCTCCTTGATGCAGAGCTGATCTGCACCGATGCCATCCATCGGCGAAATCAGGCCGTGCAGCACATGGTACAGGCCGTTGTACTCGTGGGTGCGCTCAATCGATTTGATGTCGCGCGGACCCTCGACCACGCAGATGATGCTGCGGTCCCGCTTCTGGGAGGCGCAGATCTTGCAGACATCGCCGGTGGTGTAGTCCTGACAGATGCGGCAGCGGTGCAGGTCACTTTTGGCGTGCTCAATCGCCTTGGCCAACTCCATGGCCTGCTTGGGCGGCATCGACATGACCTGATAGGCCATACGCACCGCACTTTTGCGGCCAATACCGGGAAACTGGGCAAACTGGTCAATCAGATTTTCCAGCGGCTCAACATTGTTGTTGAACATAGGCAGCCTCTTAGCCCAGACCGGGGATGTTCAGACCGCCGGTCATCTTGGACATCTCCTCCTCGGAGTCCTTGTCAACGGCAGCGGAGGCGCTGTTGACGGCGGCGGCAATCAGATCTTCAAGCATTTCAATATCATCGGGGTCGACGGCCTCGGGCTTGATCTTGACGGCGGTGATCTCATGCTTGCCGTTCATCGTGACAGTGACCATCTCACCGCTGGCGGTGCCGGTGTACTCCTTGGCTTCGAGCTCCTCCTGCTTGGCGCGGATGTCGTCCTGCATCTTCTGGACCTGACGCATCATGGCGTTGGGATCGGGTCGGCCATAGCCCTTGGGCAGTCTTGCTTTCATGGTTGTATCCTCCAAAAATAATTATTTATCAACGATTTTTAAATCGACACCAAGCGCCTGCATCGTGTGCAGGGTCTCATCCAGGCTGACGGCAGCGGTGGTGTCGTCGGTCTTCGGCTCCTCATAGGGGCCGATACTGTACTTGGTGCGCGATACACGGTAGATAGTTTCCTTAAGACGCTTGCTGACCTCCCGGTTATTGCGGATATAATCGCGGAAGGCGTCGCTGCACTCAAACAGCACGCGCTTGCCGTCGCAATAGGCCCGGGTGCCGCGCAAAAAGGAGATGAGCATCGCATCATTCTCCTCCAAATCGGCCAGCACGGCGGGCCAGAAGGCGAACGGCTCCAGCGGGCCTGCCTGCCGCGGCGGCTCGGCCTTACGCGGGGCCGGGGCAGCGGGTGCTGGCGGTACCGGCGCGGGAGTTTGCTGCGGGGCGGGCTTCAGCTCCGGCTGCAGGAACGGCGGGTCATCGTCAATAGGCGGCGGTACATCATCCGGTGCAGCGGCGGAAACGCTCTGCGGCTGTACCACGGGCGGCACTACAGAGGGCGCAGCCTGTACCGGCGGCGCTGCTGTGTAGGCGCACGGCGCGCTGGCGAACGCCTGAGGCGCGGCGGGTGCTGCCGGGGCGGGCTGCCGGATGATAACAGGTGCGGCGGTAGTCTCGGGCTGGGTCAGCGAGAAAATCGCCAACTCCAGCTCAATGCGCTGGTCAGTGCCGCGGCTCATTTTCTCAAGCGCCGAGCCGAACGCATTGATCGCACGGATGGCCTCCCGCTGCGGGAAGTCCCTGCGCTGGGTGTAGGCGGCCTCCTCCTCCGGCGAGATGCCGGTCAGAAGTGACGTGCCGCCCGGCAGCGCGCAGAGCATTAGATTGCGGTAATGTCCGGCCAACTCCATGCAGAGGCGGCGCATATCGACGCTCTGCTGGCGCAGCTCGGCGATTTTTTCCAGTGCAGTGACGGAGTCCTCTGCCGCGATGGCGTCGCTGATCTCAAACAGGTAGCCCCTGTCCGTGACACCGGCCATACGGCGGACGAGCGCCTCGTCCACGTGGTTGTCGACACCGGCGCAGGTGTCCAGAATGGACAGCGCGTCACGCATGGCACCGTCTGCCAGACGGCCAATCAACTGTGCGGCGTTCTCGTCCAGCTCGATCTTCTCCTGCCCGGCCACGTAGAGCAGCCGCCCGGCAATGTCATCCGCCGTGATGCGGGTGAAGTCATACCGCTGGCAGCGGCTCAAAATCGTGACGGGAACCTTCTGCACCTCGGTGGTGGCTAAGATAAAGATGACGTGCTCGGGCGGTTCCTCCATCGTTTTGAGCAGCGCGTTGAACGCCGCGGTGGAGAGCATGTGCACCTCGTCGATGATGTAGACCTTGTACTTGCAGACTGACGGCAGATAGGCCACCTCGTCGCGCAGGTCGCGGATGTCGTCAACGCCGTTGTTCGACGCGGCATCCATCTCGATGATGTCCATGACGGAGCCGGAGTCAATGCCCTTACAAATTTCACACTCGCCGCAGGGGTCGGGGCTGGAGGTGTCCAGACAGTTGACCGCCTTGGCAAAGATCTTGGCGCAGGTCGTCTTGCCGGTGCCGCGGGTGCCGGTGAACAGATACGCATGGCCGATGCGCCCGGCAGAAATCTGGTTCTGCAGGGCCGTGACGATGGCCGTCTGGCCAACCACGTCCGCAAAGCGCTGGGGACGCCATTTTCGATACAGGGCACGGTACATCGGCTCACCTCCTGCAAAGCTACAAAAAACAGCGGGCAGAGCACGCGGCTGCGCTGCTTTGCGTACAGATGCAGGCTTGACCGCGGCACTGGGCAAGCGCCGCTTAATGCTGCTCGGTTCCCCGCCTGACATGGTTCACAGGCTGCCCACGCGCGGGACCTGCATCTGTACGCGAAACAGCGCAATTCAGCCCTGTCCGCTTTTAGTATTATACAATAAGTTTGGAATAAATGCAAGCGTTATCTTATATTTCGGGCATCTCGGACATCAATCTTCCTGCAGGCGCTGGACCATCTTGTAAAGGGCCTCGGCGCTGTTGAAGTTCTGCGGCATGATTTCGGATGCGGGGATCGAAATGTCGTATTCCTCATTCAGGGCCGAGATGATCTGCAGAATGTCGAAAGAGTCCAGGATGCCGTCATCGATCAGCGTTGTACAGGTGGAAAAGTCCACGTCCTCTTTGATTTCGCTTAAAATTTCCAGTAAACGTTCCATTGGTATTTCTCCTTTTCAAATTATGCTTACACAGCGGGTGTATTGATGGGATAGGTCGGCGTTTCGCTGCGTACCGGGTGCGGCGTGCCGTTCTGCCACAGAATGACCTGCGGCAGGTCGCGGCTCAAAAACAGACCAAGTCCTTCCGTAACAGAGTAGGCACCGGTGTTTTCAAAAACAAGCAGGTCGCCGGGGCATAGTCCGGCCAGCGGCATACTGCGCACAAGAACATCGTTCGTAGTACAAAGGCTGCCGCAAAGTGTCCAGTCCTGTACGGAAGCTGCCCGGGCAGCAAAATGGCGCAGATGCGGGCGTTTCATACCCATGATCTGGCCAAGATAATTCAGGTGGTTCATTCCACCGTCCACAATGCAGTAGTGCTGCCCGCCGTGGTCCTTGCAGTCCATGGCGGTGGTCAGGTAATAACCGCATTCGGCGGTGTAAAAGCGGCCCATCTCAACGGTCAGATGGACCCAGCTGCTGACTTCGCGCAGTGCTGGCGCAAGGTCTTTGGCCGGGGACAGTGTGTCGGCAAAATCGTCGCCGTCAAAATACGGCACCGCCAGCCCTGGGCCGTATTCCAGTTCCGGCAGACGCAGGCCGAAGGTATGCTCAATTTCAGCGTACAGTTCCCGCAGCATGGCCAGCTCTTTTTGCTGATTGACCAGCTTTTTGCGCTGGGTCCCAACAAAGTAGTGAATGCCGATAAACTCCAGATCAGGTGTTTCCCTGCGATGCGCCAATGCGGTGAAAAGATCCTCCTTTGACATGCCGAACTGACTGCCCGCGTTCAGCCGCAGCACCACGGGCAGCCGCTTGGCGGCCTTGTGCGCAGCATCCTGCAGATAGCGGACCTGCAGCAGAGATTCCGCTGTGCAGGTGCCGACGCCGTCGGCCACGGCGCGGGCAATATCCACGGGCGTCTTATTAACACCCGAATAGATAACACGTGCATCCGCAGCATGCAGGCTCTCGCAGAGCGAAAGCTCTCCGGGACTGCATACTTCCAGCCGCGCAGTGACCTGCATCATGGCAGGCAGCAGGAATGGGTTGGCTTTGATGGAATAGCAAAGGTCGATTTCCCTGCCCCAGATCGTCTGAATAGCACGCACGCGGGCCTGCAAAGCGTCAGTGTCAAAGACAAACGTCGGTGTGCCGTAGGTGGCAGCAATTTTTTGTAAAGAAGCGTCGGTCATTTATGGGCTCCTTTTTTCGTCAGGGCAGCCAGTGCCGTGCGGTCAATTTTGCCGTTTTTATTCAGCGGCATCTCGTCCAGCTGCACAGCAGTATTCGGCTGCATAAAAGGCGGCAGACTTTCTTTCAGCGCAGCCAGCAGGGCGGCTTTCTCACAGCTGCCCGTGTAAAACAGGTGGAGCCGCTGGCGTTCAGCATCAAACGTGCAGCAGGCACGGGTCACAGCGTCGCAGCGCATAGCGGCAGCTTCAATTTCGCCAAGCTCTACGCGGTGTCCCATGTGCTTGATCTGGAAATCCCGGCGGCCAATATAATACAGGCTGCCGCTTTCGTCGTAGCGGGCCAGATCGCCGGTGCGGTAAATACGCTCATACCAGTTGGTATTCAGCGGATTCTGGGTAAAGGCCTGCGCTGTGCGCACAGGGTCAGCATAGTAGCCGAGGGCAAGCGCCGTACCGGAAACGCAGATCTCCCCTGCCTGCCCGGGCACGGTGACAAGGGCGTCGTTCTCATCCAGCAGAAAGACCTTCTCGTTGGGAAACGCGCGTCCGATGGGCAGCGCCTCATCCGGGGCAAAATCGCGGTCCGGCAAAATGGCGTAGGTGCAGTTGCAGGTGATCTCTGTCGGGCCGTAGAGGTTCACAAACCGGGCGTGCGGCAGAGCGGACTTCCACTTCATCAGGTGCTTGATGGGCATGACTTCGCCGCTGAACAATACCTGCCGCACGTGGGAAGGTATACGGTAGCTGAAGCCGTTCATGATGGAGACAAAGCACATGGCACTGACAGCCCAGACAAGTATGGTGACCTCATGGTCTGCCAGATAGTCCATGAGTTTTGTGGGCTGACTGAAATAAGCGCGCGGGATGATCTGCACCTTAGCCCCCGTGTACAGTGCCGTGTACAGGTCTTTGACCGAAACGTCAAAGTCAAAGGGAGCTTGATTGCCCAGAATATCATTTTGTGTGATGCCGAAAATTTCGGCAAACTGCGGGATAAAATCCAGCACCGAGCGGTGGCTGACGGTGACGCCTTTTGGCACACCGGTGCTTCCGCTTGTGAAGTTGATATACAGAGGGTCAACGTCCACAGCCTGACGGCGGCGGGCTGCCAGCAGGGCAGCGTCCGCGGGTGCGGCCAGCAGATCGTCAAGTCGGATGATTTGCCCGCTGTACCCCAGCGCGGCGGCTGCGGCAGCGTGGGCCTCGTCCGTAACAAGAAATGCAGGGGTCAAAGTATCCAATACCTGCAAAGTGCGGGCAGCGGGCTGGCGGGTGTCAAGCACCGAGTAGCAGCAGCCCGCGTAGACTGTGCCAAGCATGGCAGCAAAGGCGGAAACGGATTTTTCCAGGTAAAATGCCACCGGGCGGCGCGGCATCGTGCGGGACGCCAGAAAACTGCCGGCGCGGCGGGCCGTGTCGGTCAGCTGTGCCCAGGTACAGTTTGTCTGGTCATCCCCCACAGCGGGAGCATCCGGGCAGCGGGCGGACGTGGCTTCAAGCCAGTCCAGAATGTTTGTTTGCATAGAAAGCTCTTTTCTTAAAAGTTGGCATAGAGGAAACCAACGGTTTCATTGACGCAGATAAAGCTGAGGAGTACCATGAAAATAACAAGATAGTATAAACCCCAGCGCAGCGCAAGCGGCAGCCGCTGTACCTCTGCGTAAGGGTCGCGGCCTTGTTCCTTCAGCACACTATGGGCAAAGACCAGAAGGGTACTGATGATGACAAGCCCCCAGGCCGGGCCGGAGACTGCCGCGAAAGCGCCGGGTGCATTCGCGGCCAATGCGGAAAAATTGAAATTTGTAAAGGTGTTGCGCAGGTAGATGCACCCCTGCACAAACTCATTGCGGTCAAAGTACCAGCCGATGTTGACGATGATAAAGGTCCGCACGATGCGAAAAACGTGCCAGCCGCGGCTTTCGGTAGGAATGTGCAGCGCTGTGTTGAGCTTTTTGAAAGCGGGCTCCAGCAGGTCAGCCAGCGCAATGACAAGACCGTTATACAGACCCCAGGCAAGGTAGTGCGCCTGCGGGCCGTGCCAGATGCCGACCACAGCAAACACAAGCAGGTTGGCGACTGCAGCAGGCAGCACACGGCCAAAATGCTTGCCCCAATGCGATGTGGCCCACTTGCCGAAGCGCTGCATCGGCTTGGTCAGTGCAAAGGGATAGAACAGGTAATCACGCATCCACGCACCCAGCGAAATATGCCAGCGCCGCCAGAAATCCCCTAGCGAGGTAGAAAAATACGGCTGCCGGAAGTTGGGCATCATCTCAATGCCGTACAGCTGCGCAACACCCAATACCATATCAATGCCGCCGGAAAAATCTGCATACTGCTGCAGCGAGTACAGCAAAATGGCCAGCAGTGCCATAGAACCGGCCAGCTTGGGGTCATTGCCGTCGAGGATGGCGGCAATCGTCGGGGCGGTCAGGTTGGCGATGGCATATTTCTTCATTGCGCCGAACAGAAACAGGAACAGTGCACGTTTGGTACGCTCCCAGTCCCAGATGTGACGGGCGGTGAGCTGCGGGGCCATCTCTCCGTAGCGGTTGATGGGGCCCTGGATCAGCTGCGGGAAAAAGCCGATGAAAAGCAGAAAGCGGACGTAGTTTTTCTCTGCCGGGTGCCGACCACGGTAGCAGTCAATCAGATAACCGACGGCCTGAAACGTGTAAAAGCTGATGCCAAGCGGCATGACCAGCCCCAGTGAGGACGGCGCTGTGGCCGAAAATGCACCGGAGAGCAGCTCCGCAAAATAGGACCAGTATTTGAAGTAGCCAAGCACAAGAAAGTTGGCAGTCAGCACAGCAGCAACAAGACATTTTTTGCGGCGCACCGCCTGTGCTTTGATGGCCTTTTTTTCGTCCTTGGTTATGCCCGGAGCTTTTCGCCGCGCGGCGGAATCGGCATCCAGCTTTGCCAGCTGCAAGCCGCCGAGCCAGATCGTCAACGCAGTGAAAAGCAGAAAAACAAGGCCTTTCCAGCCGCTGGCGGTAAAAAACAGCAGGCTCAACCCCAGCAGGCAGATCCATTGGCAGCGGCTGAAAACAGTATAATACAAAATGAGTCCAACGCTGACCAGCAGGAAGAAACTCAAGGAATAGATTTCCACACTACACCATCCACAAAATCAAAAATCGACAGAACATTCATAATATCGCTCAAAATCGGCGGAAGAACCAACAATACGGGCATTCACGCGGAACTGGTAGGTGCCGTGCTCCGCTGCTGCGTACTCGGTCCAGGAGCGGGTAGAATACGCGGAAACACGGCTGTATTCGCTCTCCCCCGGCGCTTTGACCCAGAACTCGTATTCAGCCTGTACGGACGGACCGTGGTAGGAACCGGCCAGCAGCAAAATCTTGTCCGGGTGAACCTCCGGCGTCAGGTAGACGTTGGTGATATAGTTTACGGCGGCCAGATATTCTGACGGCGTCTCGAACAACGATTCCACATCCTGCCCGGCGTCCAGCATGGCCAGAAACTTTGCCATGCTCAGGCTGAACGCATGCCCGCCGGCAGCATTCATGTGGGTGAAATCCTTGTGATAGTCGGGCTCTTTGTTCTCAAACAGCTCCGGCTTTGCAAGGTTAAAGTCATAATAGGAAGCTCCATACTGTGCTGCCAGCTGCTTGAAGTAGGCGTAGTCGTCAAAATACGTCTCGTAGCTCACGACATCCAGCGTGGTCTTGGGCGCACTGATGAGCAAAAGGCGCGTGCCGTTTTCCTGACAGAGCTGCAGCATGGAGGTCAGCTCCTCAATGTGCTGCGCGCTAAAGTCGTGGGCGTTCTGGCTCCAGGTGTTCACCGTGCCGACAGTGTCAAAGTTGATGACCGTGGTATCCTCCGGCTGGGCATGGGCCGCACCGCGCCGGTGCGGCAGACGATTCAGCACGGCATTCCATTTCTGTTGGATCGTAGCGGGCCAGTCGGTGGGCCAGCTGCCGCTCTGCCAGGGAAAAAGCGCATTCAGGGAATCAGCACCTGTAAAGTTATCACGGCTGGTCATGTAGCGCAGCAGGTCAGCGGCCTTATCCTTCCAGGAATCCGTCTGCAGCTCTGCATATAAAAAAGCCTTTTGGGCTTTGGCATAGGGTTTGCCTGTCATGTTGGTCAGATCCATGACAAGGATCACATACCGGGGAGAATGCTCCCGAAGCAGGGTCTCCAGCGCAATCTGCGACATATCCAAGCTTTGGGCGTTTGTTGCCATCAGTGCAACGGTCTCCCCTGTTGCGGCGGCGAGTTCTTCTTCGGGCAGGGCGCAGGAAGCCAGCGAAGAACCAATGACGGCAATGTCAATGGACTGCTTCTGGTGGTAGCTGCGCCACATGCCAAGGCTGGAACCGTTATCGGGCGGCATAAAGCCGCAGAAAATCAGATTTATAATCAGAAAAATCGCGGTGAACGCTGCGATTTTGGCTATGTACTTCAAAAGATACGCTCCTAAAACAGACAAATAAAGGGAAATGTCCAAAAACAGTAAACACAGTTATTATACATCAATTGGAACTTCCCTGCAATGGTGATTTGCTGACAAAGGTAAGATTTTACAATTGTGCAAAAAGCCGCGCTTCTTCGTGAAACGCGGCTCTATACAATCAGCCTAAAAGCTGCTTGGCCAAATCAGCGCTGGCCTTGGCATCCTTGCAGTAGTAGTCGGCACCGATGTCACGGGCGTAATCAGGCGTCAGCACCGCGCCGCCGACCATGACCTTACAGTCAAGGTGCGCGGCATGCAGGGCCTCGATCGTAGCCTGCATATTGGGGACGGTGGTCGTCATCAGGGCCGACAGGCCGACGAGCTTTGCACCGGTCTGGCGCACGGCTTCTACGACACGTTCGGGGTCAACGTCGCGCCCGAGGTCGAGCACGTCATAGCCGTAGTTTTCGAGGATGACACGGACAATGTTCTTGCCGATGTCATGCACGTCGCCCTTGACTGTGGCAATGACGATCTTGCCCTTGCTGCCCTGCGCCTGGCCAGAGGCGGCAATTTTGGCCTTGATGGCCTCGAACGCAGCCTGCGCGGCGGTGGCGGCCTGCAAAAGCTGCGGCAGGAATACCGTGCCTTTCTCAAAGCCGTCGCCCACGGCGTCCAGCGCGGGGATCAACGAGACATTCACTACGTCCAGCGGTTCGCGCATTGTCAGCGCGGCGTCCGCGGCGGCGCGGGCCTCGGCCTTCAGGCCGCGGCGCACAGCCTCAAACAGGGCGTCCCCGCCCGGTGCGGCGGCGCCGACCTCGGCCACGGTGGCGGCTGACTTGCTCGTCTGCGTCGTCTGGATCTGCACATCGGCATAGGCGGCAACGTAGTCGGTGCTCTGTAAATCCTGCGAGGTCAGCACGCGGTAGGCGCGCACGGCAGCCATCATTTCCGGCGTGTTGGGATTCATGATGGCAAGGTCGAGCCCGGCAGACATGGCCATCGTCAAAAACGTTGTGTTCAGGTAGCCGCGGCACGGCAGGCCGAAGCTGATGTTCGACACGCCCAGCACAGTGCGCACGCCCAGCTCACGCTTGCAGCGGGACAGAGCCTCCAGCGTCTGGACGGCACCCTCCTGCTGGGCGCTGGCGGTCAGCGTCAGGCAGTCAATGTAGATGTCCTCATTCGGGATACCGGCGGCGTTGGCAGCGGCGACAATGCGTTGAGCAATCGCAAAGCGGCCCTCGGCTGTCGGTGGGATACCGCCATTGTCCAGCGCCAGGCCAACGACGGCGGCGCCGTACTTTTTGCAGAGCGGCAGAATCTTTTCCAGCGTCTCCGGCTCACCGTTGACCGAGTTGACGATGGGCTTGCCGTTGTAGATGCGCAGCGCACGGGACAGGGCCTCTGGATTCGAGGAGTCGAGCTGCAGCGGCAGGTCGGTGACGGCCTGCAAATCCTTGACAAGCTGCTCCAGCGTGGCGGCCTCGTCGATGCCGGGCAGGCCCGCGTTGACGTCGAGCACCTGCGCACCGGCCTCGGCCTGGGCCACAGCCTGAGTGCAGGGGTAGGCGCTGTCGCCGTCCCGCAGGGCCTGCTGCAGCCGCTTTTTGCCGGTGGGATTGATGCGCTCCCCCACCACAGTGATGCCGTCGACCTCCACAAAGCGGACCGGCGTGCACAGACAGCTGCGGCGGATGGGGATCTTGTCAGCTGGGGTCAGCGGGCTGAAGGTCTCATGCAGCCTGGCGATAAACGCGGGCGTCGTGCCGCAGCAGCCGCCGACCATCGAAACGCCGATGGCGGCGTACTCCTTCATCTCGGCGGCAAATTCATCCGGGTCGAGATTGTAGCTGCCGTCGGGGTTCGGCAGACCGGCGTTCGGCTTGACAAAGACCGGAACACCTGCGGGCACGCTGCGGCAGAGGCGCTGCGCGAAGGGCAGAATCTCCTTGGGGCCGAGCGAGCAGTTGATGCCCACGGCGTCCGCGCCGAGACCCGCTGCCGTGACGGCATAGCTTTCGACGGTGCAGCCCGTGAAGGTGCGCCCGCGGCTCTCAAAGCTCATTGAGGTGAAAACAGGCAGATCGCAGTTTTCCCTGGCGGCGAGGATGGCGGCCTTCAGCTCATACAGATCGGTCATCGTCTCCAAAAAGACGAGGTCAGCCCCTGCCGCCGCACCGGCGCGGATGACCTGTGCAAACTCATTGTAGGCATCCTCAAACGCCAGCGTACCCGCGGGGACGAGCAGCTCACCTAGAGGGCCGATGTCCAACGCTACACACGCGCCGGTGGTCTCGGCGGCCTTGCGCGCACAGGCGATGGAAGCGGAAACGACCTCCTCCACCGTGTGGCCGCAGCCGGTCAGCTTCTTGGCGTTGGCACCAAAGGTATTTGCCAGCAGAATATCCGCGCCCGCGTTGGCGTAGTCAGTGTGGATGGCCGTTAAAACCTCCGGCATTTCCAGCGCGGCGAGCTCGGGCTTCTGCCCGGGCTGCAGACCGCGTGCCTGCAGCTGGGTGCCCATGCCGCCGTCCAGAAAAACAAACCGCTTGCGGTCAAAAACTTCACGAATCTGCATACGCTTCTCCCCTATCAGTCTTGTGTGAAACAGGTCGTGCCGCGCTTGCGGAACGAGCAGGTCTCCTTTAAATGGCAGGTCGCACAGCCTGCGCGGGTGCCGGTCACGGGATGGTCGGCAATGCCTAAAATGGCGGTGGTACTCTTGCGGGGGGTCAAAAGGTGCTGGGGCGTCACGGCCAGGCCGCAGCCGCGCACCGTGTCCGCCGCAAGGCAGAGCGCGTCGTTCAGCTCCAGCGGGCAGTCACCGTAGCCCGGCGCGTAGCGCCCGGTCATAAAGACGCCCAGCGCCTCGATTTGAGCGCGTATTTCGTTCTCCAGCTCGTCACAGACCTGTTCCAAAAGCACCGAGGCCAGCGCGTCTGCCGCGGCGGCCAGGGCAATGTCAGTCAGTTCCATGCGGCGCAAAAGCTTGTCCACCTCGGCCCCGAGGGTCGCTGCCAGCAGAAGAACCTCGTCGCAGCCCTGCAGATGGCGCGTCAGGTCGCTGCCGCAGTTTTCCAGCGGCAGGGCGGTACGCGGCAGACGGCGGTACACCGCACGCGGCGCAGCAGCGGTCAGCACAGTCTGCTCGGCCTTGTCCAGCAGGGCCGCGGTGGCGGCATCGGGTGTCCAGCCGGACGCACCCATGTAGCGCAGCGCCGTGGCGCGGTCAATGGCGGCGGGCTTGCGGCGCTCCATTACAGCAGATCCCTGATGCCGTCGTAGACCTTCGCGGCCACGGCGGCGTCATTCATTGCGTACAGGTGGATGCCGTCTGCGCCGCCCTCAATGAGGTCGCGCAGCTGCCTGACGGAGTAGTCGATACCGGCGTCGTACAGGCTGGCAGGGTCGTCCTGATAGCGGGAGATCATACGGGTGAACTCGGACGGCAGGCTGGCCGAAGAAAGCGAAACGGTGCGTTCGATCTGGCTGCGCTTGACGATGGGCATGACACCGGCAGAGACCGGCAGCGTGATGCCTGCGCGGCGTGCCAGATTCAGAAAGCGGTAAAAGTGCATGTTGTCAAAGAAAAGCTGGGTCAGCAGGTGCTCGGCACCGGCGGCCTGCTTGATGCGCAGGTTCTCAACGTCATGCAGCAGGCTGTCGGCCTCGGGGTGGCCCTCCGGGTAGCAGGCACCGTGAACGGAAAATTCCGGCTTCTTCCATTTAATAAAGGACGTCAGGTCGCTGGCGTGTTTGAAGTCGGGGCTCTCCGGGCGGGACGGGCTGCGGTCCCCGCGCAGGGCCAGCACATCCCGGACGCCGACAGATTCCAGCTGATCCAAAATCTCCGCTGCACGGGTCTCGTCGTTGCCCATGCAGATCAGGTGCGCCAGCGTGGGGACATGCAGCTCGTTCTGAATGTAGTCGGCCACCTCCGCGGTGGAGACGCCGCCCGCAGAGCCGCCCGCACCGAAGGTAACGCTGATGAAGCCGGGGCCCATGGCCTGCATCTGGCGCAGGGTGTCCTTGAGCTTATTCATCTGGGTTGTCTGTTTCGGCGGGAAGCATTCGATAGAGAAAACGCAGCGTTTGGCTTTGAACTGTTCCGTGATCGTCATTTTCTACTCCTTATTTTTACGCCGCAAAATCGGCGGAGTCCGCGGAAGTTTCCACGTTGAGGGTGTTGTTCTGCCAGATGAAGGTGAGGCTGCCCTCCAGGTCAGTGCGCCATACCTCGGCCCCGACCTCTGCGTAATTTTGCAGGGCAGCGCGGTGCGGATGGCCGTAATCGTTGTGCAGCCCGCAGCTGACGGCCACGGCCTTGGGCCGGACTGCCTGCATAAAGGTCAGGCTGTTGGAGGTGTAGGACCCGTGATGCCCCGCCTTGAAAAGAGTGGCATGCAGGGTCGGGCCGTAGGTATCGACCAGGCGCTGCTCGGCGTCTGCCTCTGCGTCGCCGGTATCGAGAAAGCGGAAATCGCCCGCCGTGAACAGCGTGCAGAGCGAGGCATCGTTGACGCTGTCGGCATCCTCACTGCCGCCCTGCAAAATTTGCAGCGTGCCACTGCCAAGCGGGTATTCCTCCCCGGCCTCTGCTGTGAGAATTTCTGCTCCGCTGTCGGCGGCCAGCTCTGCGAGATAGCGCGGCCAGTCGGCGGTCTCATCTGCCGTGGGCTGCCACAGCGGCAGCAGCAGGGTCTTGACCGGGAGGGTGCGCAGCACCGCGCGGGCATTGCCGGTGTGGTCTGCGTGGGGATGGGTCAGCACAAGATACTCAAGCGACGGCACACCCAGCACGTCCAGGTCATAGAGCAGCGCGTCCTCAGCCTCGACGGGGCCGGTGTCGATCAGGCAGTACGCGCCGTCCTGACAAAGCAGCACGGCATCGCCCTGCCCGACATCCAGCACATACACGACGGTACTGCCGTCCGCGGTCTGCGGAGCGCTTTCCTCGGTTTGGAGCGGTACGCCGAGCGCAGCGCGCAGCTGCTGCCAGCCGGGAACGCTGCCCCTGCCGCCCAAAAGCTGGACGACGAACGCGGCAAGCACCAACAAGCAGACGGCCACCGCCGCGGCCAGGCGGGCAAAGCACTTACCCGTCATACTGGCCGTTCAGCTTGCGCTCCTCCCACTCGGCCTTGGTCACAAGCACGGCGCGGGGCTTGGCACCCTCATAGGGGCCGATGATCTTTTCCTGCTCCATCTGGTCCATGATGCGGGCGGCGCGGGCGTAGCCCAGCTTGCAGCGGCGCTGCAAAAGGCTGGTGCTGGCCTGTCCGGCCTCAATAACGCACTCAACAGCCTGCTCAAACATGGCGTCCAGTGCACCGCCGCCGTCTCCGTCATCGTCGCCGCCCTTCTTGCTGCCCTTTTCGGCAACGGCGCGGCGCTCCATTTCGGCAATCATTTCTTCATCGTACTGGGCGGTGGAGGTGGACTTGATAAAGCTCAGCACCGCGCCGATCTCCTCATCGGTCACAAAGGTACCCTGCACACGCACGGGCTTGGACGCGCCGACGGGCAGGAAGAGCATATCACCGTTGCCCAGCAGCTTCTCGGCACCGCCGCTGTCCAGAATGGTGCGGCTGTCGATCTGGCTGGAAACGGCAAAGGCGATACGGCTGGGGATGTTGGCCTTGATAAGGCCGGTGATGACGTCCACGCTGGGGCGCTGGGTCGCAACGATCAGGTGGATGCCGGCGGCGCGGGCCTTCTGCGCGATGCGGCAGATATAATCCTCGACCTCCTTGCCCGCGACCATCATCAGGTCGGCCAGCTCGTCAATGACGATGGCGATATAGGGCAGGTGCTCCATGCCGGTCTGGGCGGCCAGCTTGTTGTAGGCCTTGATCTCGCGGACGTTGTTCTCGGCAAAGAGCTTGTAGCGGCGCTCCATCTCGGCCACGCTGGCACCCAGCGCACCGGCAGCCTTGCGCGGCTCGGTGACGACGGGCATCAGCAGGTGCGGAATGCCGTTGTACTCGGCCAGCTCGACGACCTTCGGGTCGATCAAAATGAGCTTGACATCCTCGGGGCCGGAGCGGAACAGGAAGCTGATGATAATGGAGTTGACGCAGACGGATTTACCGCTGCCGGTGGAACCGGCAATCAGCAGGTGGGGCATCTTGCAGAGATCCGCGACCTGCGCCGTACCGGCAATGTCCTTGCCGAGGGCCATCGTCAGCGGGCTGCGCATGTTGATATAATTCTGGGATTCAAAGACTGCGCGGATGTTGACGGTGGAGCGGATCTTGTTCGGGACCTCGATGCCGACGGCGGGCTTGCCGGGGATGGGCGCTTCAATGCGCACACCCGCGGTGGCCAGGTTCAGGGCGATGTCGTCGGCTAGGCTTGTGATGCGGCTGACTTTGATACCGGCCTGGGGCTGCAGCTCATACCGGGTGACGGACGGGCCGCGGCAGATGTCGAGCATCGTCGTCTTGACGCCGAAGCTGTCCAGCGTGTTGACCAGAATGTCCGCGTTTTTCTTCATTTCGCGGGCGGCCCCGGCCTCGTCGTCGGGGCGCGTGGCGTTAAAGAGATTCAGCGACGGATAGCAGTAGGGCTCCGGCGGCTGCTCCTCCGAGGTGGGCAGACGCATGGCGTTGGGGTCAGCCTTGGCCGCACAGGGCGGCGTATGGATGGGCGCACCGGCAGAGTTGCCGACAGCGGTGCTGACCTGCACGCGGGCAGCCTCCCCCTGTCGGGGCACAGTGAAGCTGCTCTGGGTCGTTTCCGCCGCAGGGCGGGTCATGGCAGGGGCAGACTGGTACGGCTGCGGGACGGCAGCCGGTGCGGCGGTGTAGGGATCGGCTGCCGGGGCCGGAGTCTCGACAACAGGCTGGGCAGGGGCGGCGGGTGTCTCGGCCAGCATATCATCCAGCATTTCGGAGACAGAGCGCCCGGACTGCCAGGCAGCGCTGACCGCGCTGCCGGTATCGCTGAAGCTGCCGCCCAATGTCGGGATCGGTACGGAAACAGCGGGGGCCTCCGGTGCGGCGGGCACAGCTGCGGGGGCGGGCGTACCCAGCGGCGCAGCGTCTGCGGCCATCTGTGCAGCAAGATCAGCCGGAGAAAGGACCATCGTATCGCCCTGCACACGGCCTGTCATATCCAGCTGCGGCAGCTCGACAGGGATCGGCTCGGGCTCGTCCTCCACGGGAATGAGCGGCGTGTCAAATTTGGGCTCCTGCGGGACAGGCGTCAGCGGGGTCTCAAACTCGGTAGGCTGCGGCAGGTCCAGCGTTGTCTCGGCACTGACCTCCTGCGGCGTATAGTAAGGCGCGTGGCCGCTGACAGCGCGGTTGATGAGCGCATCCAGCTCGTCCTGCGGCGCGGGGGACGCCTGTGCGGCGGGCGCGGGCGTGACCGGGGTCAGCGGGGTGCTGTACACCGGCGCGGCAGGCTCCGAGGCAGGCTGCAATTGCAGCTCAAAATCCTCCTTCGGTGCGGGAGCGGGCTGGGGCTGGGACTGGGTGTGGCGCAGTGTGCTGTTGGCCCGGTTGGACAGCGGATCCATGCCGAACGTGCCGCCCGGGCCGATGCTGACCGGCTCCAGCGGGTCAGCGCTGACGGCCTTTTGGCGGGCGTTTTCCCCTGCACCGGGGCCAAGATCCACGTCAAACGACGCATGGGTCTGGGCGGCGGGCTTGGCGGCAAACGGTGCCTCGGGCACAGCAGGTGTCACGGGGGGCGTGTAGGCGGCCTGCCGCTGCGGGGCGGGCGGGGTCTGCTTCGGGAAACGGCTCGTGTCCGCGATGACGTCGTAAACCGGATGGTGCGGGCGGCTGCTGTCCGGCAGCGCACCGGTCAGATTCTCGACGCTCTCCTCCTCGGGCTCCTGCTCAAACAGGCGGGTGTCGTAAGCGGTCTCGGCTGCGGCGCGCTCCTCGCGCTTGGCCTGCAGGGTCTTGTACTGGCCGTCTACAAACAGAACGACGTCCGCGGGGGTGATGGCAAAGAAGAACATCAGCCCCAGCAGGAAGATGAGCAGCATGATAATGTTGGAGGCGGGACGCCCGAACAGCGCCAGCAGCGTGGCACCGATGGGCGCACCGAGGACGCCGCCCTCCCAGAAGTAGGTGCCGCCGCGGGTAAAGAGCATCTTGACGATCTCTCCGACCTTGAGGTTCTCAATGTTGAGCTTGGAGAAGATGACCGGCACGCTGGCACAGAGCACGCCCATCAGCGATACCTTGCCCGCAAACAGCGCAACGCGGTAGCCGGTGGCCAGCAGGTAGGCCAGGTACAGCAGGAACGGTCCGACCAGATAAGTCGTGATACCGAAAACGCCAAAGTACCAGCTGCGCAGCGTGCGCCAAAGATTCTGCCCGGGCACAAGCACGAGCGCAACGCAAAGCAAACCCAGCCCCACGAGCAGGATGCTGCGGGCCAGGTTTGGGGTCTCGGCGCGGCGCTGGGCACGGCGGGACGGCTGACGGCTGCGGGAGGCCGCACTGCTGCGCGCGGATGCGGAGCGCCCGGTGCTGCTGCGGCCTGCGCCGCGGGAGGAGGCGGTGCCCTTTTTGCCGGAGGAGTTCTTTGTTGATTTTTTACCGGAACGAGATTGTGCCATGTTACAGTGTTTCCCTCTCTTATTTCTCTGAACGCTTCTTTATATAAGTAGTCTGTACAGGTACAGGACGGTAAGGACATACGACTTTTATTTTAGCACGATTTCCAGGGATTGTAAAGAAAAATGCCCGCGGTGCCGGGTTACAAAAAAATAAATCCCCGCCCTGAGGGATGGGCGGGGATTTACAAGAAAGGAGGAGAAGAACACATGAAAATGTGATAAAGCTATTTGACTTGGGGTTCATTTAGCTTGCAACTAAATTGTAACTGTTTTGTCACCAAATGTCAAGAGTGTTTTGTCATTTTTTTGTAATTTCTCAATTTATTCACAAATTGGCAGGCAAAGCTCGGCGCAGCCGCCGGGGGTGTTATATACCCGCAGGGTACCGCCGTGGGCTGCAGCGGTCCTGCGTGCAGAATACAGTCCCAGCCCTTGATGGGAACTGTCGCTGCGCGCAGCATCTGTGTAGAACATCTCCCCTGCCCGAGCCAGTGCCTCGGCAGTAAAGCCGGAGCCGGTATCGGTCACACGCAAAATAAAGCTGTTGTTTTCCCTTACAACGGTCAGGGTGACGGTTCCGCCGCGCGGGGTGTGGGCGGCAGCGTTGTCCAAAAGGTTTTCCGCAGCGCGCAGCAGGTCATTCTCTGCAGCACGGATCGTCCCCTGCCATTCCTCCTGCAGTATAAATTGGATTCCGGCAGGCGCGCAGAGGGCGCTGGCTGTCTGCGCCAGCCGGGCCGTGAGGGTGTGGCTGGCCAGCGGTGCTTGTACGGCAGGTGCTGCGCCGGCTGTGCGCAGAGCGGCCAAATAGTGGCGTGCGCGCTCTGTGCCGCGCAGGATGGCTTCGACCTGTGTCTGCTGGTCGGCGGACAGAGCATCCTCGGCCAGCAGGTCTGCGTTGCCCTGAATGATGGACAGCGGCGTTTTCAAGTCATGCGTCAGCGCGGCGATCTGTTCGGCGCGCTGCTGCTCCATCCGCCATTGGCTTTGCAGGCTGTCGGTCAGCTCTCGGCCCATCGTCTGCATGGCATGCAGCGTGGCGGAAAACTCTCGCAGACGTGCGCCGTCTGCGTCAATGCGCTCGGGCTGCTGCGCAGCGATGGCATCCACTGCGCGGTGCAGACAGGCGGTCTCGGCGGCAAAGACCCGCACGGTGCGGTGGGTCTGCCAGCCCAGCCATGCGATGACCAGCAGCGTCAGCAAAAGCAGGTAGCAGGTCTGGAAATCCGGCAGCGTGTTCCGCAGTGCCGGGTCGGCGTAAGGCACAGCATAGTCGTACTGCAAAAGGCAAAAGCTTCCGTCAGCCATTTTGACATCGTACTGATACTGCGTATACCCCAGATTGCCGCTGCCGCCATGGAAGGTGTTGAGGGCAATTTTCAGCTGACGGGCGGTCATGTTGGTCTGCAGCACTGTGTCATTCTGCACCACAGCCCAGCGGCACAGGTCACTGATTTGGTTGGAATCAAATGTTTCTGCGGTCACGGCGGCCGCGGTCTCCCGGGCCTCGGAACAGGCCTGGGCAGACGCCACGGCAGGCAGCAGAAAACCGACGTCTATCAGCTGCATAAAAATGCCCCACCAGAGTACCAGAATCAGCGCGCACCCGCCGCCGCACAAAAGGAGATACCGCAGCAGAACACTGCGCAGGGATGTCAGTTTTCGTTTTGCCATTGGTAGCCTACTCCCCATATCGTTTGCAGCACCTCCCCTGCCCCGGCTACGCGCAGCTTGGCGCGGATGTTTTTAATGTGCTGGGTGATGGAGGTATCATCCGCTGTACCGTCATAACCGAACACAGCTTCGTAAATCTGTTCTTTGGAAAAGGTCTGCCCTGCATGGAGGGCCAGCAGCTCACAGATGGCGTACTCGGATTTTGTCAGGTGCAAAGGCGTGCCGCCAACGCTGGCTTCCTTGGCGGAAAGATCCAGCGCCACCCCGCCGCGGGTGATCTTATGGGTCGGTGTGCGGTTCTGCCGCCGCAGGTGTGCTGCGACCCGCGCACGCAGCTCCGCTATGCGGAACGGCTTGGTCAGGTAATCGTCCGCGCCAAGGCCAAGGCCCGTCAGCACCGACGGCTCATCGGTGCGGGCCGTCAGAAACAGAATCGGCGCGTCCGTCTCGGCGCGAATGCGGCGGCAGACGGCAAAGCCGTCCTCGCCGGGCATCATGACATCCAGCAGGATGCAGTCCGCCCAGCGGCAGAGCGTATCGGTCAGCTGCGTGCCGGAGGTGCGCGTTTCTACGGTGTGGCCGTCACGCTCCAGCGCGGTTTTCAGCAGTGCGCAGAGGTCGTGGTCATCGTCAACTGCCAGAATGTGTGCCATAATAGCCCCTTTTATTGCAGTAAGTTGTAAACAAGACAGGATGCGCCGTAAAGCAGATAGACATGTGCCGGGTAGAACCAGTAGAACAGCTGCTTGTGGCCGCTGCCGCGCTGGCCGTTGTACAGCGCCATGCCGATAACGGCAAAGACGCCGAGCCACTCATAGTAGACTGTGAACATCTGGGAAAAGGCAAAATCCGGCAGACCGCGAACCTGCAGAAAGACCAGCACAAAATCACACAGGAAGGTCATAGCCGCCCAAACGACCAGCCGCAGGCGCTTGTGGTTATACAGCGCATACAGCGCGATGCCGCCGGCCAGAAAAGACCAGCCGCCGTCGGTGATGCCCGACCACATGGGAAACGGTGCCGTGATAAGCCACGCCAACACGGTGGAGCCGATCGGCGCGTCCTGAATTTTGGGAAAAAGCATCAGCAGCGCTGCGATGCAAAACGGCCAGACAATCGGCATGGCAGCAGCCAGTGCGCCCCGCACAAACCGGCGCTGGCGCAGCCAGTCAATGCCCTGCCAGATGATGCAGAGCAGCATCAGATCCTGAAAAATGGCATTCAGCGGGTAGAAGCCGTCCCCGCGGCGGAAGGCCCCTGCATAGATCATAAAAAATTCCACCGTGCCCATCGCAGTACCGATGGCCCAGATGCGCAGAAAGTAGCGCTTGCGGTCATGGGTGTGGGCGAAGCCCTCAACAGTGCAGAACAGGAACAGAGGTGCGGACAGCCGCGCCAGCATACTGAACCATTCCGGCACAACACCCGTAAATTCAAAAAAGTAGTGGATGTGGTCCATCACCATGAGCACCAGCGCAATGGTTTTGAGCGCCGTGCCGGTCAGACCGAATTTCTGCTTTGTCATAATAATAACCCCTTTACATTGTTGTTGTAAACAGTGTAACAGGGGTTTATGTAGAAATTATAAGTGTTTGAAAATAAGCTGTGCCTCAAAGGCGGATTTGCCTTCCCGTTCGCCTTCAAAATAGAAGGTGTCCTCTGCCGGTCTGGCACGGCGCAGGGTGAAGCTCTCGCCGCGGGGTACCTCGCGGTGGTAGCTAATCGTAAAATCGCGGATATGCGCGGTATCCCACACCTCCCATGGCACGGCATCGCAGACGATGTCAGCATAGCGGGTGTTGTTCAGATGCCCGTTCATATCACAGCGGGAGTAGACAGCCTGCTGCTCCCCCAGCACCTCGCAGTCCTCAGGGGCAATGCGGGGCAGCTTGATCGGCAGCTCAAACGGGACATCGGCGGCCCACTGGTCATTGAACTGTTCGGGGTGCTTGCGCAGGATGATGCGCTTTTCTGTATCAATGAGCACCCAGCGGCTGTCCATTGTGGCGACCTCTGCCCCGTCGGCATCATAAAAATGGGTGATGCGCTTGTTGACGGCGCGCTTGCAGCGCTCGGGCTGGGTGACAAGGGTCAGTTCCTCGTCCACACGGGGCAGCTGTGTGACGTGCAGGGCCAGCTTGGCCAGCACATAGGCGGTGTGGGTCTTGCGGTACAGGGCATCGTCCAGCCCTACGGCCTCGGCGTGGGCGGTAGCAACCTGCTGGGCATAGCGCAGCAGCGCCCCGAGCTTGACATGGCCGAGGTGGTCGCCGTCCGTGCGGTAGACGGTAAATTTTTGGGTGTAGGTTATGAGCTTTTCGGGCATAAGGAAGCCCTCCTTGATGGATTTTGAATTGATTCGCCAAGGAGAGTATAGCACAAATGTTGGAAAAATGCAAAGGCGGGGGCTTTGGGGCTGGCCGTAGGGGCCGATGCTTGTATCGGCCCGCGGAGGGGGCAAGACCCCTCCCTACAAATCGAACCGTAAAAGGGTGCAGCGGCAAGGCTGCGGGCCGGCAAACAAAAAGGCTGCACACGCAAAACGGTGTGCAGCCTGAAACTGTTTAATAGTTATCGCGGGATTTTTTGCGGAGCTTGCGCCAGATATTGAATGCAGAGATAGCGATGGCCAGAAGCAGCAGGACAAGAACCATCCAGCCGCTGCCGCCATCCTCATAGCTCTTCATCTCGCTCCACTGGGCATCCATGGCGGCGTTGATGTCGTCGGGCAGAGTCTCAAAGACCTCCGCCTTGTCCAGAACCTCCGCGCTCGGGTAGGCAATTTCGCTGTACTTCAAATCGTCGTCCAGCATCTCCCACACGGCGGTGATGGGGGTGGAATAGCCGATGAAGTCCGCGTTGGCAAGGCCGACGTCCGGCTCACACAGGTAGTTGATGAACATTTCGGCGGCCTCCTGGTGCTTGGCGTTGGCCGGAATGCACATGCTGTCGATGAAGAAGTTGACGCCTTCCTCCGGGTGGACGAAAGCAAGGTCTGGGTTTTCGTCGATCATCGTGATGGCATCGCCCGCATAGTAGGGCGCCATGGCGGCCTCGCCACCCTCCATCTTGTCAAAGACCTCGTCCATAACGTAGGCCTGCACGATGTTCTTCTGGGCTTTCAGCGCGTCGGTGATGGCGGTGATCTCGTCAACGGACTGCGGATTCATCGACAGACCAATCGTCTTGGCTGCAATCGCGTAAGCGTCGCGGGAATTGTTGAACATCAGCACATTGTTTGTGTACGCAACATCCCACATGTCCGCCCATTTCGTGGGCGGCTCCTCGACCATCGTCGTGTTGTAGATCAGGCCCGTTGTGCCCCACATGTAGGGCACGCTGTACTTGTTGCCGGGGTCGAAGCTGCGGTTCAGATATGTTTCACCGATGCCGGCAAAGTTCGGAATGTTGTCCATGTTCAGCTCGGACAGCATGCCCTCCTTGGCCATCTTGCCCACCATGTAATCCGATGGGAAGATGACATCATAGGATACGCCGCCGGATTTCAGCTTGGCGTAGAGGCTCTCGTTGGAGTCGTAGGTCGTGTAATTGACCTTGATGCCGGTCAGCTCCTCGAATGCGGACAGAACGTTGATGCTCTCGTCAGAACCGTCGGAGATGTACAGGCCGTTGTTGTAGACATTCAGCGTGATATGGTCGTTGGCAAAGCGCTTCCAATCGTAGTCGCCGGAGACGGAAATATCCTCGTTGACCTCGATGTCATCGGCGGCCAGCACCGGCGCGGCGCTCATCATGGTGACAGTCAGTGCGGCCAGCGCTGCAGCGGAAAACTTTTTCAGCTTCATCTTCAGCGCCCCCCTTCGTCCAGCATGGCTTTGCGGATGGCCTTCTGGTTGCGGCGGTAGGCGCGGGAGTCTGCGGCGTTGGAAATCAGGATGATTGCCAGAATGACGCAGAATATGACTGCAGACAGCGCGTTGATCTCGGGGCTGACCTTCTTGCGGGTCATCGAGTAGATGGCGATAGGCAGTGTCTGCATCGTGCCGGAGTTGAAGTAGGAAATCATGAAGTCATCAATAGAGTAGGTCAGGCAGATGAGGAATGCCGACAAAATGGCCGGGGACAGCTGCGGCATGATGACTTTGGTGAAAGCCTGGCGCGGTGTGCAGCCCAGATCCAGCGCTGCATTGTACAGGCTGGGATCGAGCTGGCGCAGCTTGGGGCCTACATTAAAGATAACATACGGGATATTGAAGGTGATGTGCGCAATCAGCAGCGTCGGCCAGCCGAAGATGCCGCTCTCGCCGCCGATGCCGAAGTTCTGCGCCATGACGAAGAGAAGCATCAGCGAGACACCGGTGATGATCTCCGGATTGACGACAGGCACATAGCTGATGTTATTGATGATGAGCTGGCTTTTGCGAGACATCGAGTTGATGCCAAGGGTCGCCAGCGTGCCCAGCACCGTGGCGATAATGCTGGACACCAGCGCCAGCACAAGGCTCAGACCCAGCGCGGACAAAATCATCTCGTTGCGGAACAGGCTTTTGTACCAGCCGAGGGTGAAGCCCGTAAAGTTCGAGCGGGATTTGCTCTCATTGAAGCTGAACGCAATCATGACCGCGATGGGCAGATACATGAAGCAGAACACCAGAATGACGTAGGTGCGCATGAGCAATGCGGAATGTTTTTTTGTCATATCACATCACTCCTTCCATCTCGGACTCGTCAAAGCTCGAAGTGAAACTCATGCAGAGCAGGACAATGACCATCAGCACCAGGCTCATGGCGGAGCCGAGGTTCAGATTGTAGGAGTTGCCAAGGAACTGCAGCTCGATCAAATCGCCGATCAACAGGTTGGAGCCGCCGCCCAGCATACGGCTGATAATAAAAGTAGAGACTGCGGGCACAAACACCTGCGTGATGCCGGTGGCAATGCCGGGGCCGGTCAGCGGGACGAGCACCCGAAACAGAATATGCCAGACGTTGCAGCCCAGATCCTGCGCGGCCTCAATGATGGAATCATCGATTTTTGTCATGGCCGTGTAGATGGGTAAAATCATAAACGGCAGGTAGTTGTACACCATGCCCAGCACAACCGCACCTGAGGTGTTGATCATGTTGAAGGGGCCGAGGCCGAACAAACCGAAGAACTTGTTGATAAGGCCGTTTTTCTCCAGCAGTGTCATCCAGGCGTAGGTGCGCAGCAGGAAGTTCATCCACATGGGCAGCATAATGAGCATCAGCATAATGTGCTGCTTGTTGGCGCGCAGGCGGGAGAGAAAATATCCCACCGGAAACGCCATGACCAGGCAGATCACGGTAGAGATCGCGGCCAAAATCAGGCTGCGGGCAAACACGCTGGAATACCGCCCGATCTGGGTGAGGTTGTCGAAGGTGAACTGGCCGTCAGCGTTCGTCATGGCGTACCAGATGACGATGAAAAGCGGTACGACTGTGAAAATGGCCATCCAGACCAGATACGGCCCGGCCAGCCAGCGGGAGGATTTGGATTTGAGCATGGATCACACCTCCGAACGCTTCATGATATGAATTTCGTCCGGGCCGATGTTCATGCCGATAAGCTCGCCGGGCTGGCTGGCCTGGGTGGAATGGATGATCCACTCATAGCCTTCCACATCGACGTGCATTTCAAAGTGAACGCCCTTGAAGATGACTTCGCGCACAAGGCCGGTCAGCATACCGACAGAGGGCGGCACGATCTGCACGTCCTCCGGGCGGATGACGACCTGCACAGGCTCGTTGACTTTAAAACCGCGGTCCACACAGGTGAAATCATGGCCGCCGAAGTTGACCAGAAAGTCCTTGAGCATGACGCCGTCGACAATGTTGGAGTCACCGATAAAGCGGGCGACAAAGGCATTTTTGGGTTCGTTGTAAATATCCTGCGGGGAGCCGATCTGCTGGATCTTACCGCCGGACATAACAACGACGGTATCCGACATGGTCAGGGCTTCCTCCTGATCGTGGGTGACGTAGACGAAGGTGATGTTCATTTCACGCTGCAGGCGCTTCAGCTCCAGCTGCATCTCCTTGCGCAGCTTGAGGTCAAGTGCGCCCAAAGGCTCGTCCAGCAAAAGGACGCGCGGCTGGTTGACCAGACTGCGGGCTATGGCAACACGCTGCTGCTGACCGCCGGACAGCTGATGGATGCTGCGGCGCTCAAAGCCCTTCAGGCCGACGATCTCGAGCATCTCCAGCACCTTGGGGCGGATTTCCTCCTCGGTCATCTTTTTCAGGCGCAGACCGAAAGCGACGTTCTCAAACACGTTCAGGTGCGGGAACAGTGCATACTTCTGGAACACCGTGTTCACAGGCCGCTTGTACGGCGGCATGTTGGCGATGTCCTTGCCATCAAAAAAGACATTGCCCGATTTCGGTGTTACAAAGCCGGCAATCACACGCAGGGTCGTCGTCTTGCCGCAGCCCGAGGGGCCCAGGAAGGTGACAAACTCCTTGTCGTGGATGTCCAGCGAAAGTCCGTCCAGGACCTTCTGCCCATCGAATTCGACAACAATGTCTTTCAGAGATACGATCAGATTTTCATTCATTTTTATTGCATCCCCCTTTGCGGAATTTCCCGTTACAGCACTCTCTTGACGCACCGTTTCTTCCTTAGGCCGGCACAGAGTCCTTGACGAGTCAGCGCCAATTATGCCGCCCCGCAAAGGTTTGTTACACGGCTCCCTGCTGAAGAAGCCGCTGCAAGCAGCACATACAACGCCAATGTGTCAGGGCAGAAAAGATTTGCCCTATAGATGCACACACAAGATACATTATACAGTTTGCAGAATGTTTGTCAATAAGAACTTTTTAATAAATTGGTAAAGAAGCGTTCATGATTTTGTAAAAGAAACAGCTTTTTTGAAAATGTGCGATGCAGCAGCCGCCGCAAAACGCACGGCACTGGGCAAAGAGGCCATACAAAAGCCCGAACGCCGCCTGCCCGACCGGCTGGGTCAGGCAGGCACAGACCGTGATAAGGCTCATAAAGCGGCCTGTCTGTCCGGTGGGAGCATGGGCCTGGATTGCAGTAAACAGCAGGATTTGAAACAGTGCGGCGGCAGCCATCATGCAAAAAGCCAGTGCTGTGACGGCGATGTACCCGGCTGCGGCAGGCACACACGGCAGAACGGCCAGCCCGAGCAGTGCGCACACTGCTGTAATGCACCAGAGCGCCGCTGTGCCGCGGCGCAGGAACAACCGCTTTGCAAACGCCCCGGCCAGCACGCCGCCCAGCAGACCACCGGCACTCATGGCAGACTGGGTGACGGCCAGAGCGGTGTCGGAAAAGGCATAATAGCGGACAATCAGCAGCGGCACACCGACAGTAAACGCGGGCACGACTGCCAGATTGAGCAGGGCCAGCACCATGGCCAGCCGGAGCAGCGGCCTTGCCTGGCGGAAAAGCGCTTTGGGTGGCAGACACAGGCATGAACGTGCGGCGGGCGCATGCGGAATTGGCAGTGTACGCTCCCAGAGGGCGGATACGGCAAAGCAGACAGCACAGAGCAGCAGCAAGCCGCGCAGCCCAAGAGTGTGCAGTAAGACACTGCCTAGCAGAGGGCCAAGCAGCTCGTCGATGGTATCCACCAGCTGGATGACTGCATTGCCCCGGGCCAGCGCAGCCCCGTCCAGCAGCAGAGGCAGACTGACCTGCACGGCGGGCTGGTACAGCCCTTCCACGGCATACAGCAGGCAGAGTGCGGCCAGCACAAGCGGCGTTACGGGCACGGCGGGAAGTATGACTGCGGCTGCGGCCATGCCGATGGCGGATACGGTATCCAGCACAGCCATGATTTTTTGTTTACGGCAGCGGTCTGCCAGCACGCCCCCTGCCAGCGTGCCCAGCAGCATCGGCACAAGGGCCAGCGCTGTGACACTGCCGTACAGTGCGGCGGAATCGGTCCGGCGCAGAAGATACAACGGCAGCGCAAACCGCAGTGCGGCATTGCCGAACAGCGTGATGATCTGGCAGACGGTTATCTTATAAAAGGTGGGATTCATGGTGATGTGCTCCCCTGTTATGATAGTCTTTGTGCATACATACCGACTGACGGTTTGTATTCGTGCTGAATAATACGGCGGCTGGAACCGCCGTTGAAATGATTGGGTGTGTTAGTATAAGGATGAGGGGCTTTGCTGGGGGAATCGTTGCGCACCCGGGGGCATTTGCGGCAACAGCAAGGTCCCCGGGCGGATATGGAATCCGCCCCTACGGTGCAAGGGTCGATGCTCGTCATCGACCCGGAGATGTCTGACGCCGCACGGCTTCTGCGGGCGAGCAATCAAGCCCGGAAAGCATCACTCTGCTTCGCAGAGCGCCGCCAGCTCCTCCGACTGCTCGTCAGTGAGAAGATCAAGGCCGAGGGCCTGCGTCAGCTGTTGGAATACCGCGCACCGCGCGCGCTGCCGGGCGGGCGTTGTGGGGCGCGTCTGCGGGTTCAGCCAGAGGTCCGCCAGCAGGAACAACGCCTCGCACAGGGCGTCGGGGTCCGGCGTGTGAATGCTGCCGTCTGCTGTTCCCTGCCGGACCATCGGCTCCAGATACAGGGGGATGGTCTTTTCCAGCAAATCGTGCAGCTCGATGGATAAAAACTGCGGGTCGTCCCAGAGACGCGGCAGTGCGCGCTGCAAGGTCTGCTGGCGCTGCGGAACCAGGCACACCGCAAAGACAGCCTGCAGCTTTTGCAGTCCGGTCAGCGAGGCATCGTCGCGGATGCGGGCCAACTCCCCCGTGACCTGCGTGCCCAGGCGGTCCCCGACCCTGGCGGCGATTTCCTCCTTCGATTGGAAGTGGTGGTAGACGGCTCCCTTGGAAAGGCCGGTGGCGTCAATAATGTCCTGCAGCGTTGTGTGGGCATAGCCCTTTTCCGCAAAGAGCGCGGCGGCGGCGTTCAGGATTTTTTCTACGGTCTGCTCCGGGTATTTGTTGCGCGGCATGGGATACACTCCTTTTTACAGACTGCTGGTCTGTATGCTTACTATACTGCAAATTGTAAGCAAAGTCAAGACATTTGCGCCGGATTGTTAGGAACGCCACCAACGCCACAACTGGCAAGCTGCACTACTTTACACGCAGCATTGAAAAAGCTCTATGAAAAGGTCGGCACGACGCGCAGGTGATAGCAGATTTTATATAGTAAAAACGGCACAGAACGCAAAGCTGCAGCGTTCTGTGCCGTTTGGCTATTTGGCTATGGTCACGCCAGATTCAGCCGCTTTGTCATGAGCCATTGGGTCAGTGCCCACAGCAGGGCATCGACAAGGGCAATCAGCGCAAAGACGGCGATGAGTACGATAACGCCCAAGGTATTGTCGGGACCGAAAAACGACGCGGCGCTGAAGCCGGTATTGTTAAGGTACTTATACCCGCGGAACGCGACAAAGACTGCCGTCACAAGGGCTGCCATCTGCCCGATAAAGCCGATGACAAAGTAGGCGGCAATGCTGATGAGCAGCCGCTGCTGGGTAAACTGCGCGGCAAAGGCACAGGCCAGATATGCGTGCAGCAGTGCGCCCGCGATAAGGGCCAGTATAATCAAAAGCATTGCAGACCAGATGGCGACATCCTCGGCAGTGACGCGGCTGAAATCAGATGCAAACCCGCCGCCACTGACAGTATCGGTAGTCAGCATGCCGCAAAGTGTAAAAAATACCATGCCGAACAGCGTCCATACCGTGCCGCAGATGACCTTAGCAGCAATGTGCTGCCAAATGGGCACGGGCAGAGCCAGCATCAAGTACCCGCGCTCGCCCAACAGGCGGTAAAACTGCTGAATTTCAATAAAAGAGCAGATGGCGAGCACAACAAGAAGGCTTACGGCAGATGCCAGTGCCAGCAAGGCCATGGCGACCCCGGCCAGCGGCAGCCTGTCGGAGGTGTTCTGGACAAAATGGCTCAGAATATTAGTAAAAATGTTCAGCACAAGCACGCCCGCCGCAATGGGCAGAACAACACGGCCTGTGGATTTGAACTCATAACGTAAAAGCTTCGTCAGCATTTGTAAACCTCCCGGAAGTAAGCGTCCACGCTCTCCCCTGTTTCCTCGCGCAGCTCGTCGACGGCGGCCTGGCGCAGGACCTTGCCGCCCTGTAAAAGAATGACCTCGTCCAGCACCTTCTCAATGTCGCCGATGAGGTGCGTGGACAGCATAAGCGCGGCATCCTCACTGTAGTTGTGCAGAATGGTGCTTAAAATGTAGTCGCGGGCGGCGGGGTCCACGCCGCCCAGAGGCTCATCCAGCAGGTAGAGCCTGGCGGCACGGCTCATCGTCAGACAGAGCTGCATCTTTTCCTGTGTGCCCTTGCTCATGGAACCGATTTTGTTCCGCCCGCCGATATGCAGGTCGGCCAGCATGGCGTTTGCCTTGACTTTGTCAAAATCGGTGAAGAAATCCGCGTACAGGCTTACGGCGTCGTCGGCGGTGAACTCCGTCGGCAGGGCCATACGGTCCGGCAGATAGCTGGTGACGGCCTTGGTGAAAACGCCGACAGGAACTTTATCAATAATGACGCTGCCCGCCGTGGGCTGTAAAAGACCGGCGGAAATTTTCATAAGCGTTGTTTTGCCGCTGCCGTTGGGGCCAAGCAGGCCAACGAGCTTGCCCGGCGTGACGGCAAAGTCCACGCCGTTCAGCGCAGCGGTGCGGCCATAGCGCTTGGTCAGGCCGTGTACCTCATAAATTGCATCCATAGTTTACTCCTTTTTTGGTGCCTGCTGTGCGGTCTCGCGCAGCAGGGTCTCGATTTCGGCTTCGGTCAGGCCGAGGGCTTGCATCTGGTGCAGAAACTCCGCCGCCAGCGTGCCGGCGCGCCGACGTCGCAAGGCTTGCAGGGCAGTGTCATCCGCTGTGACGGTGCGCCCGGCGGTGCGCTGCGCCTGCAAAAGGCCGCGGCTTTCCAGCTCCTGCAAAGCGCGCTGCATGGTGTTGGGGTTGACCCCGGCGCCAGCGGCCAGCTCCCGCACGGGCGGAATGCGGCTGCCGGGCGGGAACTCCCCCGCGACGAGGGCAAGCTCCAACTGCTCGACCAGCTGCACATAGACCGGGCGGCCCGCAGTAATGTTCCAGTTCATGGTGTTTTATGCTCCTTTTGTGTTATTGTGTTAAGAGCTTAATACAATAATACACGCGGGATGCAGCTTTGTCAATAGAAAAAATAAAAAAATCCCCCGCCGGGCTGGCGGAGGAAATATTGCATGATACAACGTCAGGAAATGTGATCCTCGATCCATGTCAACACGTAGTCGAACACCTCGTCGCGGTTTGTCTCGTTGTGCAGCTCGTGGCGGCCTCCTTCAAAAATCTGGCAGGTCAGATCCCTGACACCGGCGTCGCCCAGCATGGCCCAGACCTTGCGCACGCCGCTGCCGTAGTCGCCGACGGGGTCGCAGCCACCGGCAATCAGCAGCACGGGCAGATCCTTGTCAATAGCCTGTGCCCATGCCTTTGTGCTGACGTGGTTGAGCGTCGCGAGCATCTCGCGGTAGGTCGCAGCGGTAAACCGGAAGGTGCACAGCCCGTCGGCGTCATAGGCTTTCACAACGCTTTTATCGCGGGAAAGCCAAGCGTTGGGCGACTGTGCGTTCTCGATTTTCCTGCAATAGCTGCCGAAGTTCAGCTTGACCATCAGCGGCGAGACATAGCGCGGCCCCTTGACGCGGGCAATCAGCCCGGCCAGCCGCTGGCCGACGACATTCATAAAGCTGGGGCCTGCCGTGCCGGAAATGACCAGCGCCGTGATGCTTTCCGGCCATTTCTCGGCGTACCAGCGCGCGTAAAAGCTGCCCATGCTGTGGCCGTAGAGGATGATGGGCGTATCGGGAAAGCGCTCGTGCAGGATACGGTTCATCGTGTGCAGGTCGTTCAGGAGGTGGCAACGGCCATTCGGCTCACCGTAGTGGCCGTGCTCCCCTGCCTGGGCGGTGTCACCGTGGCCGAGGTGGTCGTTGCCCGCCAGCGCAATGCCGTGGGCAGCGTAGAACTCGGCCATCGGTGCATAACGGCGCACATATTCGCACATGCCGTGGCTGAGCTGAAGGACAGCCCGCACAGGCTGACCGGGTACAGTGTAGAGGAATGCGGAGGAGGTGTGCTTTCCGTCCGACGACGGGAAGGCAATGGCTTCGCAGTGGAGGTTGGGCATGATTACAGTTCTCCTTTGATTTTTTTCCAGTATTGTGCGAAAGCCTGCTCGTTTTTATTATCACCGGGGACATAGTACTGCCGGTCCTTGATGGCGTCGGGCAGGTATTGCTGGGCGGTCCAGTGGTTGGGGTAGTCATGCGGGTAGAGGTAGTGCTGCCCCTTGACCTTGGCATCGGCGCCGTCGTAGTGCTTGTTTTGCAGCTGGCGCGGGATGGGCCCGGTGCGCCCGGCCTGAATGTCCGCAATGGCGGCATTGATGCCGTCGTGGGCGGAGTTGGACTTGGGCGCGGTAGCCACCAGCACCACGGCATCCGCCAGCGGCAGACGGGCCTCCGGCAGACCGACGGCGTTGGCAATGTCAACAGCGGCCTTGACGATGGGGATGATCTGCGGCCAGGCCAGGCCGACATCCTCGCACGCGCAGACCATCAAACGGCGGCAGGCGCTGGGCAGGTCACCCGCTTCCAGCAGACGGCCCAGATAGTGCAGCGCCGCGTCTGGGTCGGAGCCGCGCATCGACTTCTGGTAGGCCGAGACGATGTCATAGTGGTCGTCGCCGAGCTTATCATACCGCATGGCCGTGCGCACGGCGACCTGCTGCACCATGTCCAGTGTGATCGTGCGGCTGCCGTTTTCTACGGGTGCAGCGGTGACGGCAAATTCCAGATTGCCCAGCGCCTTGCGCATATCGCCGCCCGCACTCTGGGCCAGGTATTCCAGCGCGTCGTCGGGAATGAGCACGGGAGACTTGTCCTCGGCCCCGAGGCGCGCAGCGGCGCTGCGCAGCCCGGTGCGGATGTCGTCGGTGGTCAGGGATTTGAACTCAAATACCGTGCAGCGGGACAGAAGCGCGTTATATACATAAAAGTAGGGATTCTCGGTGGTGGAGGCAATCAGGGTGACGGTACCCTGCTCCACACATTCCAGAAGGCTCTGCTGCTGGCGCTTGTTAAAATATTGTATCTCGTCAAGATATAAAAGAATGCCGCCCGACGCGCCGAGTGTACCGATGTCCGCGAGCACCGACTTGATGTCGCTCGTCGAGGCCGTCGTGCCGTTGAGCTTGTGCAGCTGCATACCGCTGCCCGCTGCAATGATGCTGGCAACGGTGGTTTTGCCGACGCCGGACGGGCCGTAGAAGATCATGTTGGGAATCTTGCCGCTCTCGACAGTGCGGCGGAAAACCTGATTTTTGCCGAGTAGATGCTGCTGGCCGCAGACCTCATCCAGGGTGCGCGGGCGCAGACGCTGTGCCAATGGTTCCATTTTGCGTTCCTTTTTTTTAGATAAGTTTGAGATAGTGTACCAAAACATCATACTTCTATACTTGATTATAACGGCTCGGCGTGGTAGAATCAAGAGAAAAGGATTGAAACGGAGAAAATGCTGTGACCAAACAAGAGCTGGCTGCGATCTGTATTGCGCGCCTGAAGGCAGAATATCCCGATTCCGACTGCACGCTGGATTATGACCATGCGTGGCAGCTGCTTGTGTCGGTGCGGCTGGCGGCCCAGTGCACCGATGCCCGCGTAAACGTGGTGGTGCAGGAGCTGTTTGCCAAGTACCCCGGCGTAAAAGAGCTGGCTGCAGCGGATCCTGCGGATATTGAGGCCATCGTCAAGCCCTGCGGGCTGGGCCATAGCAAGGCACGGGATATTTCAGCCTGTATGCGGATGCTGCGCGACAGGTACGACTGCCGTGTGCCGGATGATTTCAACGCGCTGCTTGCCCTGCCTGGCGTGGGCCGCAAGAGTGCGAATCTGATCATGGGGGACGTATTCGGCAAGCCTGCCATCGTGACGGACACCCACTGTATCCGGCTGTGCAACCGCATCGGGCTGGTGGACAACGTCAAGGAGCCGGCCAAGGTCGAGCGGGAGCTGTGGAAGATCATCCCGCCTGCGGAGGGCAACGGCTTCTGCCACCGGCTGGTGGACCATGGCCGCGCCGTGTGCACAGCCCGCACCAAGCCCTACTGCGACAAATGCTGCCTGGCGGACGTATGCCGGGCACGAAAGGAATTTTTGCATGAATAAAACGACGGAAAACCGTCTGGGCGGTGAGCTGCGCAGCCAGCAGGCAGCCCGGCGCCTGCTGGAGGAGCTGCGCCGCGGACGCTATGCAGACGCCGCCCAGCTGCCCAGCGAGCTGGAGCTGGCCGATGTTCTGGGCGTGAGCCGCACCGTGGTGCGCGATGCCCTGAGCGATTTGGAGCGCGACGGCTATGTGGAGCGTGTGCGCGGCATCGGCACCCTTGTCAACCGCGATGTGGTCCGGGTCGAGAACCGCATGGACCAGAAGCTGGAATTCAACCGCATGATCCGCTCAATTGGCCGCGTGCCCCACAGTGATAACCTGATGGTCACGAGGGAGACTGCCATGCCGGAGCTGGCCGCAAAGCTCGGCCTTGACCCGGAGCGCGAGCACACACTTGTGTTTGTGCGCCGCCGGGTACTGGCCGATGAAACGCCGGTGCTCTACTCTACCGATATTCTGCCGCTGGCGCTGTTTGGCGGCAAGTGGCTGGATACGATCGATTTCAGTCGCCCGATCTTTGAGATCGTGGAGCAGCACTGCCATGTGGAGGTCACCGAGACGCTGACGACGCTGCACGCCGTACAGGGGGTGCCCGGCATCCGCCGCCAGCTGGGGCTGCGCCCGGAGCAGGCGCTTTTGCAGCTGGATGAGATCTGCTATTCCCGAACCTGCAAGCCGGTGCTTTGCTGCCAGACCTGCTATACGGATTTCTTTGACTTTGCGATGGTGCGCAAGCTGATTTGATTTTGAACGGCACAGCGCCGTTTGGAATGAATAGAGTAAACAAAGGGGATTGTGTATGAGACATTTGATCGACCCGGCGGATTTCACGCTGGAAGAAACGCTCAGCCTGATGGACCTTGCAGACCGTATCCATGATGACCCGGCTGCCTATAAAGATGTAGCTGCCCGTAAGCGGCTGGCAACACTGTTCTACGAACCGAGCACCCGTACCCGTCTTTCGTTTGAGGCGGCCATGCTGAACCTGGGCGGTCAGGTGCTGGGCTTCCCCGATGCCGGTGTTTCCAGCGCCTCCAAGGGCGAGACCGTAGCCGATACCATCCGCGTGATCAGCTGTGTGGCAGACATTGCCGCCATGCGCCACCCCAAGGAGGGGGCACCGCTGCGCGCGTCCCGCTACAGCCGCATTCCGGTCATCAACGCCGGTGACGGCGGCCACAGCCACCCCACCCAGACGCTGCTGGACATGATGACGATCCGCCAGCGCAAGGGGCACCTGGATCATCTGACCATCGGCTTCTGCGGTGACCTCAAGTTTGGCCGCACGGTGCACAGCCTGATCAAGAGCCTGTCCCGTCTGCCGGGCATGAAGTTTGTGCTCATCTCACCCGAGGAGCTGCGCGTGCCGGATTACATCATCAGCGAGATCCTCGAGCCTAACAACATCCCCTATGTTGAGACACGCAGCATGGAGGAGGCTCTGCCCGATTTGGACGTCCTCTACATGACCCGCGTCCAGCGTGAGCGGTTCTTTAATGAAGAAGATTACATCCGCCTGAAAAACAGCTATGTCCTGACAAAGGAAAAGCTGGCTCTGGCCCCCGCGGATATGCCGGTGCTGCATCCCCTGCCCCGTGTGAATGAGATCACGCTGGACGTGGATGACGACCCGCGCGCAGCGTACTTTGACCAGGTGCAGAACGGTGTCCATATGCGCATGGCGCTGATCATGACTTTGCTGGGTCTCAAAGACCCCAAGACCGGGGAGGTAGCGTTCAATGTTGAAGGTTGATGAAATCCAGAACGGCGTGGTCATTGACCACATTACCGCAGGCACGGGGCTGGCGCTCTACCACATGATGGAGCTGGAAAAGCTGCACAATGCCAGCGTGGCACTTTTGCAGAACGTCCGCAGCCAAAAGGACGGAAAAAAGGACATAATAAAGATCGAGGGCGATGTCAGCGAGATGAGCTTTGACGTTCTCGCCTATGTCGACCCGAAAATCTCCATCACCTTTATCCGGGACGGCAGGGTGACGGAGAAGAAGCACCCCGAGCAGCCCAAGCGGCTGGTCAATGTCATCAAATGCACGAACCCGCGCTGCATCACTTCCATTGAGGAGGGCTGTGACCACATCTTTGCCCTGACGCAGAGCGGACGCTATCGCTGCATCTACTGCGAGCAGGAGTTCCGCGTAAAACCGTAAACGAGGTAACACTATGGAAAAGCCGAAATTTCACCTGAACCCTAATGAGGAAATCGTCAAAACCATCCGCGAGGGCCTCAAGCGTACGGGCGGTTACTGCCCCTGCCGCTTGCAGCACATTCCGGAGAATATCTGCATCTGCAAGGAGTTCAAGGAGCAGCTGGCCGACCCGGACTACCACGGGGCGTGCCATTGCGGGCTGTACGTGAAGGATTGAGGATTTTTCCCTTTTACAACAATTATAATAAGCAAAACGAGGTATCTGCCACGGAAAGCAGGTACCTCGTTTTGCTTATGCTACACACACGCCGCCATTGTATCCTCGGTCAGGATAATATTCCCGTCGGCGTCCACATCGGCGGTGTAAACGGTGCCGGGGTGGGCTGTACCGGCAGCGATGCGGTCCGCAAGGGCCTGCTCCACGGCACGGCTGACGGTGCGGCGCAGCTCCCGCGCACCGTAGGGCGGCACCTTGTCCCCGGCCAGCACCTTGGCTGCGGCGGGCGTGTGGTGCAGCGTGTAGCCCTGCCGGGCCGCGCGCTGCTCAAGCTCGACAAGTAGCCGGTCTGCAATCCCGGCCAGCTGCTCCGGGCCGAGCGGGTCAAAGAGGACGGTCTCATCCAGGCGCCCCATCAGCTCGGGGCGGAAAAACTCCTTAGCCTCCTGGATGGCTTGCTGGCCGCGGCGCCGGGTCTCGGCAGCGGCGGCCCCAAAGCCCAGCGGCGACGTCTGCCCGGACAGACACCGCGCACCCAGATTAGAGGTGAGCAGAATAATCGTGTTGGAAAAATCCGCCCGGCGTCCCTGGGAGTCGGTCAAATTGCCGTCCTCCAAGATTTGCAGCAGCAGGTTCTGGATGTCGCTGTGCGCCTTTTCGATTTCATCAAATAAGACAACACTGTACGGGCGGCGGCGTACGGCCTCGGTCAGCTGGCCTCCCTCGTCGTGGCCGACATAGCCCGGCGGCGCGCCGAGCAGCCGCGCGACGGTATGCCGCTCCATATACTCCGACATGTCAAAGCGCAGCAGGGCTTTTTCGCTGCCGAACCAGCATTTTGCCAGCGTGCGTGCCAGCTGGGTCTTGCCGACGCCCGTCGGCCCGAGGAACAGCATAGCTCCTATGGGCCGCCCGCTCTCCCGCAGGCCGGTGCGGCTGCGTCGGATGGCAGATGCCACGGCGGCCACGGCCTGCGGCTGGCCGATGACCTCGGCGGCAAGGCGCTGTTCCAGATTGGCAAGACGCTCCCTCTCGGCTTCGCCCACGCGCTCTGCGGGCACGCCGCTGGCCTTGCTGACGACCCTTGCAATATCGGCGGGGGTCAGTGCCCGGCGGTTCCCGCTGGCATCGGCAATGCGGCGGGCCGCGGCGGCTTCGTCCAGCAGGTCAATGGCCTTGTCGGGCAGATACCGCCCGGGCAGGTAACGCACGCTCAGCTCCACCGCGGCGTGGATGGCCTCGGGCGGGATGCTGACACCGTGGTAGCGCTCATACCGCGGCATCAGTCCGGCCAGAATCGTTTCCGCGGCAGCAGGGGTGGGCTCCTCGACCATGACTCTTCCAAAGCGGCGCTCGAGCGCGGAATCCTTCTGGATGGTTTTGCGGTATTCCTCAGGCGTAGTCGCGCCGATAAGCTGAATTTCGCCGCGTGCCAGCATCGGCTTTAAGATGCTGGCGGCGTCAATGGCTCCCTCCGCCGCCCCGGCCCCGGCAATGAGGTGGATTTCATCGATAAACAAAATCGTTGAGCGGTCACGGTACAGTTCTTCCAACAGGTTCTTGAACCGCTCCTCAAAGTCACCGCGGTATTTGGTGCCCGCGACCATCGACGCCATGTCCAGCGCCAGCACCCGCTTGCCGCGCAGTGCCGGGGTGATCTGCCCCGCAGCGATCCGCTGCGCCAGTGCCTCCGCCAGCGCAGACTTGCCGACACCCGGCTCACCCAGGAGGCAGGGATTGTTTTTCTGGCGGCGGCAGAGAATTTCAATCATGCGATCCAGCTCGGCATCACGGCAGAGCACCGGGTCGAGCCGCCCCTCCTGTGCGAGGCGCGTCAGGTCGCGGCCGTATTTATCGCTGGGGCGGCCCGTGCGGGAGGCAGCCATCCGCGGCTGGGCGGGCAGCACAAGCTGACCGGAAAGCTGGCGGCATTCCCGCGCGGCCTGCGGCAGCTCGATGCCCAGAGCCGCCAGCCACCGGCTGGCCGTGCAGGACGAGTCCTCGAGGATGGCGCAGAGCAGGTGCTCGTTCTCCGCCCTGGCGGCACTGGCCGCGTGCGCACCCAGCACGGCAAACTCCATGGCCTTGCTCAGCTCGGGGGCAAGATCCCGGCTGTGCAGGCGGCGCGGACGGCCCGCCGCGTGAGCGGCGGTATGCTCGGCCAGGGCGGTGGATGTCACCCGCTTGCGGCGCAGAAAATCCGCCGCTGTCCCCTGTGCTGTCTGCACCAGCGCCAGCAGCAAATGGCCGGTATCCGCCTGGCTGCACCCCTGCTGCCCCGCCAGCACCAGCGCCGTGTGCACGGTGCGTGCCGCCGTGAAGGAAAAACCTTTATATCTGTAGACCCAGAACATCTGCAAATCCTCCTCTGAAAAGTACCCATTGAAAGTATAGACGCCGGGCCAATAAATAATCATCGAAATCTGGGGGATTCTGCAAGACAAATTGAGAAAACCGTGGTATAATAAACTGATTATTTTTATTTTTACGTATGAGGTGGTTTTCAATGCACAAACTGATGCGCTACATCAAGGGCTATGAGAAGCAAGCCCTGTTAGCGCCGCTTTTCAAGATGCTGGAAGCCTGTTTTGAATTGTTTGTGCCGCTGGTCATTGCCAGCATCATCGACACGGGCATCAAAAACGAGGATGCAGCCTTCATCTGGACGCGCTGCGGCCTGCTGGTCCTGCTGGCTGCTATCGGCTTGGCCAGCAGCCTGACGGCACAGTGGTTCTCCGCAACGGCGGCGCTGGGCTTTGGCACGGCATTGCGCAAGGACCTGTTCCGCCATATTGGCACGCTGAGCTACAGCGAGCTGGACGGCATCGGCACCCCGACGCTTGTCACCCGCATGACGAGCGACATCAACCAGGTACAGAACGGTGTCAATCTGACGCTGCGTCTGCTGCTGCGCTCGCCGTTCATCGTGATCGGCGCGCTTATTATGGCGTTCTCCATCAGTCCGAAGCTGACGCTGCTTTTCATCGGCATTACGATTATGGTGTCGCTTATTATATGGGCCATCATGCGCGTGACCGTACCCATCTACCATGAGGCCCAGAACGGCTTGGACCGTGTGACGCTGCTGACGCGCGAAAACTACGTCGGCGCGCGCGTGGTGCGTGCCTTTGCCCGCCAGGCGGACGAGCTGGCTGCTTTTGTGGAGACAAATGACCACCTGAAAAAGCTGCAATTTGCGGCAGGCCGTATTTCGGCGCTGATGAACCCGCTGACCTATCTCGTCGTCAACCTGGCCGTTGTGGCGCTGCTGCTGCGCGGCGGTGTGGAGGTCGATGCCGGTAAGCTGACGCAGGGCGAGGTCATTGCCCTTATCAACTATATGAGCCAGATTCTGCTGAGCCTGCTGCGTCTGGCGGATCTGGTCGTTTCGGTCACCCGCGCACTGGCCAGCGGCATGCGCGTCAATGAGATTCTGAACACCCACACGACGATGCAGGATCCCGGCACGGCAGAGCTTGCGGTGAACGACGCTGCCGAAGCAGCTAAGTTTGAGCACGTCACCTTCACCTACAAGGATGCCGGCGCACCGAGCCTGACGGACATCACGTTCACGGCCAGATCCGGTGAGACCATCGGCGTCATCGGCGGTACGGGCAGCGGCAAATCGACGCTGATCGACCTGGTCTGCCGCTTCTACGATGCCGACAACGGCGGCGTTGCGCTGTTCGGCCATGATGTAAAGCAGTACAGCTTTGCACAGCTGCGCAGGCTGGTGGGCGTCGTGCCCCAGCAGGCCGTGCTGTTTACAGGTACGATCCGCGACAATATGCAGTGGGCCGCCCCCGGCGCTTCCGACGAGGAAATCTGGCAGGCGCTGGAGATAGCCCAGGCGGCGGAGTTTGTCCGCGGCAAACCCGGCATGCTGGATGCGCCGGTGGAGACGGCGGGCCGCAACTTCTCCGGCGGCCAGCGCCAGCGCCTGACGATTGCCCGCGCGCTGGTACCAAAGCCGAAGATCCTGATTCTGGATGACAGTGCCTCGGCGCTGGATTTTGCAACGGACGCAGCCCTGCGCAAGGCAATCAAAGAGGAAACGCACGGCATGACCGTGTTTATCGTCTCCCAGCGCGCGGCCAGCGTGCAGCGCGCCGACCACATTCTGGTGCTGGATGACGGTAAGCTGGTTGGCGACGCGCCCCATGCCGAGCTGCTGCGCAGCTGCGAGGTCTATAAGGAAATCTGCCTGAGCCAGTTGAGCAAGGAGGAGGTGGCAAAGACGCTATGAGCAAGACAAAGCAAAAGCTGGACCAGAATACGATCCATCGCGTCCTGAAGCTGATCCGCCCCTACACCGGCATGGTCATCCTGACGCTGACCTTTGCGCTGATCACAGTGGTCACGACTCTGCTGGCCCCGGTACTGTCCGGTAAGGCCGTGGATATGATCCTGGGACCCGGTCAGGTTGATTTTGCAGGCCTAGGCAAAATTGCGATAGCGATGGCTGCCACGATTGCCTGCACAGCGCTGGCCCAGTGGCTGATGAATGTCGTCAATAACCGCATTACCTTTCAGGTCGTGCGTGATATGCGTGTCCGTGCGTTTGAGCAGCTGGAGATTCTGCCGCTCAAATATATGGATGCCCACCGCCCCGGCGATGCTATCAGCCGCATTACCACCGACGTGGAGCAGTTCAGCGACGGTCTGCTGATGGGCTTTACCCAGCTGTTCACCGGCGTGCTGACGATTTTGGGCACGTTGGGAGTCATGCTGTTCATCGACTGGCGCATTGCGCTGGTCGTTGTGGCGTTGACGCCGCTGTCGATTTTCGTCGCGCGGTTCATTGCCACCCACACCTATTCTATGTTCAAGGTGCAGAGCGAGACCCGCGCCGAAATGACGAGTCTGGTCGAAGAACTGGTCGGCAACGAGCATCTTGTCCGCGCGTTCGGCTATGAGCGCCGCGCCGAGGAACGCTTCGATAAGATCAACCTCGATTTGCAGAAGTGCGGCGTCAAGGCGACGTTCTTCTCCTCTACCACGAACCCCTGCACCCGCTTTGTGAATGCGCTGGTCTACGCCGCTGTCGGCGTGCTGGGTGCGTTCGTCGCCATTGCTGGCGGCATCACGGTGGGCCAGCTGTCGGTCTTTCTGAACTACGCCAACCAGTACACGAAGCCGTTCAATGACATTTCGGACGTTATGACCGAACTGCAGAACGCGCTGGCTTGTGCGCAGCGCGTGTTTGACCTCATTGACGAGACGCCCATCGTGCTCGATGGCCCGGATGCTGTTGTCCTGCCCCACGGCGCGGGCAGCGTGGAGTTTGACCACGTCAGGTTCCGCTATGTGGATGATGTGCCGCTGATCGAGGATATGAACCTGAAGGTTGCGCCGGGTCAGCGCATTGCACTGGTCGGCCCCACGGGCTGCGGCAAGACGACACTGGTCAATCTGCTGATGCGGTTTTATGAGATCAACGGCGGTACGCTGCGCGTCGACGGGTATTCCATCGACAATGTGACCCGCGACAGCCTGCGCGGCAACCTGGGCATGGTACTGCAGGAGACCTGGTTGAAGGCCGGTACGATTGCGGAGAATATCGCCTACGGCAAGCCGGATGCGACCCGCGAGGAGATCATCGCCGCGGCCAAGAAGGCGCACGCCCATAGCTTTATCTGCCGCCTGCCCAACGGGTACGACACGCGGGTAGCCGAGGACGGCGGCAACATCAGCCAGGGCCAGCGGCAGCTGCTCTGCATTGCCCGTGTCATGCTGCGACGCCCGCCAATTTTGATTCTGGATGAGGCAACGTCCAGCATCGACACCCGTACCGAGGTGCTGGTGCAGGATGCCTTTGAGGAGCTGATGAAGGGCCGCACGAGCTTTATCGTGGCCCATCGCCTGTCTACCATTAAGAACGCTGACCAGATCCTGGTCATGAAGGCCGGCAACATCATTGAGCGCGGAACCCACGAAGAACTGCTGGCGCAGGGCGGCTTCTACAAGCAGCTGTACGAGAGCCAGTTCGCCAAGGCATAAAACCATACACCGGGAAAGAAATAGGAGGATGTATTATGAGTCACATTACCATTCCGGAAGGATACCAAAGCCTTCTGGGTTTGTATGACACCCAGAAGGCCATCGGCCTCATCAAGACGATCTTTCAGGAGAAGCTCTGCATGGCGCTGCACCTCAAGCGCGTCACGGCTCCCCTGTTTGTCATGCAGGGCAGCGGCCTGAACGATGACCTGAACGGCGTCGAGCGCCCTGTTTCGTTCGATGTGCCCAGCCTGAACAAGCAGGCAGAGGTCGTCCACAGTTTGGCTAAGTGGAAGCGCTACGCCCTGTACAAGTACGGCTTCCGCCCCGGTCAGGGCATTGTGACCGATATGAACGCTGTCCGCCGCGACGAGGAGCTGGACAACCTGCACAGCATCTACGTGGACCAGTGGGACTGGGAGCGCGTTATCACTGCCGACCAGCGCACGCTGGAATTTCTGCAGGAGACCGTGCGGGACATCGTGGACGCTGTCTGCGCAACGTCTGACGAGCTGCGCTGGAAGTTCCCCGAGCTGAAAAACAACATCCACCTGCGCCGCGAGGTGGCATTTATCACGACGCAGGAGCTCGAGGACAGATACCCGGACTTCACGCCAAAGCAGCGCGAGAATGCCTTTGCCAAAGAGCATGGAACCGTCTGCATCATGCAGATCGGCGGCAGGCTCAAGAGCGGCCAGCCCCACGACGGGCGCGCGCCCGACTATGATGACTGGACGCTGAACTGCGACATCCTGTTCTGGCACAAGCCGCTGGACTGCGCGCTGGAGCTGTCCAGTATGGGTATCCGCGTTGACGCCGACGCCCTGCGCCGCCAGCTGGACGCCGCAGGCTGCCCGCAGCGCGCGGAGCTGCCCTTCCACAAACTGCTGCTGGATGGCACCCTGCCCCTGACAATAGGCGGCGGCATTGGCCAGAGCCGCCTGTGCATGCTGCTGCTGGGCAAGGCCCATGTCGGCGAGGTACAGGTCAGTCTGTGGGATGACGCTACGGTACAGGCATGCAGGAATTCGGGCGTGGAGCTGCTGTAACCCTTGACAAACCCCTGCCGATTGTGATATTATATTAGAGTTCCCGCTAGTATAGCACAATTGGCAGTGCAGCTGATTTGTAATCAGCAGGTTGCAGGTTCGATTCCTGTTACTAGCTCCACTTAAAAAAGCGCGTTAGCAAATCCACTTTGCTACGCGCTTTTTTCTTGATTTTGTATGTCTTTTTGCGTCCTAAACAGTAAAAAACAGGTCGTAAACAAGTTGTAAACGCAGTAGAATCGCATAACGCGGAGTCAGGGTTGAACTCAGGAATGCTTCTGTACATAAAGCTGATGGATTGTTCTTGAGGAATATTTAGAGAAGCTTTTCCTTATTGCACCCTACTCTATATACTCCTAAAAAACGCCCGGTAGGCGTGATGCTTACCGGGCGTTTTGCTTTGCTGTTTTAAGTGTTTGCCAGTGCCGTCTGCAGAGCGCAGTAATTCTCCAGTGTCAGCTGCTCGGGGCGGGAACGCTCATCAAGACCGGCGGCCTGCAGGGCGGAGATGACCTGCGCCTTGGGCAGGTGCAGGCCATTGGCGATGGCGTTGGCGGCGGTCTTGCGGCGCTGGGAGAAGGCAGCGCGAATCAGCGCGAAGAAGGTGGCTTCGTCGCCGTTCGGCACGGTTACGGCAGGCTTCTCCCTCACATCCAGGCGGATGACGGCGCTTGTCACCTTGGGGGCGGGGTAAAAGCTGCCGGGTTGGACGCTGAACAACAGCTTCGGCTCGGCGTAATAGGCCACGGCGTAGCTGATTGCACCCGCATCCCGCGTGCCGGGGGCGGCGCAGAGGCGCTGTGCGGCCTCCTTCTGCACCATTACGGTGATGTTCCGGATAGGCAGCTTTTCCTCCAGCAGGCGCATCAGAATCGGGCTGGTGATGTAGTACGGCAGGTTGGCACAGACGGCGACGGGCTTGCCGCCGAACTCCTCGGCCAGCAGAGCCTTCAGATCGACCTTCAGCACGTCGTTCAGGATGAGCTTGAAGTTGTCGTAGTCGGCCATCGTCTCTTCAAGCAGCGGCGGCAGACGCTTGTCGACCTCGATGGAGACGACATTGTCCGCACGCTTGCAAAGCTGCTCGGTCAGCACGCCGATGCCGGGGCCGACCTCAAGTGCGCCCCAGCCGGGGCCGATACCGGCGGCCTCCGCAATGCGGGGGCAGATGCCGGGGTTGATGATGAAATTCTGGCCGAAGCCCTTGGACAGGGCAAAGTCATACCGTGCGCAAAGGTCACGGATGGTGGACAGGTCAGTCAATGTGGGCACGGTGGACGTCCTTTCCGAGTCAATAAAAATCAGTTCTGCCCGGCCAGTGCCGTGGCCGCGTTGACGGCCTTGCTGATCTGCGGGTCAGTATCAAGTGTGTAATCGTAGTAGGCGTTCTGCTCGTCAACGGAGAGCGCGGCGTCAATGTCGGGGCGCAGACCCTCCTCATTCCAGGTCTGATCCTCGTTATCGAGCAGCAGGCCCACCGTGATGTAAGCGGCGGAGCCGTCGGAGAAGCTCTGGGCGTCGCTCAGAACGACGCCCTTACCCGCAGTTTTGGTGCCGACGAGCGTCGCACCGGCCATCTTGCGCAGGGCATTGGCGAACAGCTCGGCACTGCCCGCGGTGGAGCCGTTGACAAGGCAGACGATCGGAACGTTGATCTCGGTCTCATCGGACATACGCAGCACGGTCACATTGCCGTCCCTGTCCTGCTGCTTGGCGATCTCACCGGAGGGCACACAGTAATCCGCGGCCACAAGGGCGGCGTTCAGGTTTTCACCGTTGTTGTCGCGCAGGTCAAAGACAAGGCTGTTCGCTCCCTGCTGCAGCAGCTCATCCACAGCAGCCTTGAACTCGCTGGCCGTGCCGGAGGTGAAGGCGTCAATGCGGATGTACCCGCAGGTGTCCGCGACCATCTGACGGGTGTAGATGGAGGGTGTTTTGTAGTTGGAGTGGACAAGATTCAGCTGCTGCTCCTGGCGGTCCGGCGTCAGGTAGGTGATCGTGGTGGTCGTACCCTCCTCACCCAGCAGCTTGGAGGTCAGGCGCGCGGTGGAGGTGATGTTGCGCGTCGACTCATCGTTGATAGCGGTGATGAAGCCGCCGACCTGCATCCCGGCCTCTGCGGCGGGCGAGTTGTCATACAAGCGGATGATGCGGGCGTAGCCGGAGGATGTGTCATTGACGACAGCGACGCCGATGCCGGTCAGCGTGCCCTTCTCCACAGACTGCTTCTCGCTGTATTCTTTGGCGGTGTAGTAGACGGCGTACTTGTCATTGATGCCGTTCATGTAGCCCGCAGCCAAGCGGTCATTCAGGGTGTCCTCGTCGATGGTGAAATACTCCCCTGCGCGGACAAAACGATCAATTTCGGACAGCTTGTTGTACTGGCGCTCCTTGTTTTTGACGCTGGACACTGTGGTGTTGAACATCTTCATGGACACGACCATGGTCAGCGAGAAGGTGACGGCCATTGCAATGATGGCAATGGTGGCCGCCACGCCAAGACTGATTTTTTTGCTCATGGGTCTGATGGCTCCTTACTGTGTTTGCGTTATGCCCCGTAGGCTAGTGAGAAAAATACCGTAGAGAAAAGGCTGAGTATCATCAGAACGGCGACTACAAGGCAGAAAATACGCACGGAGGTTTTGTGCTTCTGCGGCTTCATACAGATTCCCCTTTCGTTATGAGAGGTAGTTCATGACATTGACCAGGACGTTGTTGACCTTCATTTCCAGGTGCAGATGGTTGCCTGTGGAGTTGCCGGTGGAGCCGACATAACCAAGAACCTCGCCCTTTTCCACGGGCTGGCCCACGCTGACAACGGGCGCGCTGTTCATGTGGGCGTACAGCGTCGAATAAGTATTGCCGTTGTCATCCTTGCCGTGGTAGACCTGCACGTAGTAGCCCCAGCTCCAGTGGTAGGCCGCAGCGGTGACGACACCGCCGGAGACGGCGTAGATTTCGGTGCCGCCCGGTGCGGCGTAATCGGTGCCGCGGTGGCCGTTGCCGCCGAAGTAGCAGGAGACGTACTTATAGGTGGCCAGCGGGCGGCCAAAGTCCAGCGAGCACTGGATGGACGCATTGCCGTAAGCCTGGTTGGCGGCGTTCAGCGCGGCGTCCAGCTCGGCAGCAGCCTTATCCACGGCCTTGTTGGCTTCGATCAGGGCAGCCTTGTTGGCCTCGATCTCGGCATCCGCTGCGGAAATGTTGGCGTCGGTCTGGGAGATATTCTGGGCAAGCTCATTCGTCTTGCCGTCCAGCGCGGTCTTTTGGGTCTCCAGATCGGCCTGCGTGGCCTCCAGGTCCGCCTTGGCCTGCTCCAGCTCGGCGCGCTGCTGCTCCAGCTCGGCGTGCTCATTTTCAAGCTGTTGGCAGGTGTCCTCATCCTTATTAACGATCTGATCCAATGTGGTGGCAAAGGTCAGCAGCTGGTACAGGTTGGTGGCACTGGACAACAGTGCGATGGAGCCGCCGTCATTCAGACGCTGCATCGCACGCATACGATCTTTAAAGTCCGCCCAGCGCTGGTCGTATTCGGCCTGCTTCTGGTCGACCTCCTGCTGCTTCCGGTCAATCTCGTCCTGCTTGTTGACGATTTCCTCATCCAAAGAACCGATCTGCTCGGACAGGTTGCTGATCTGGCTCAAAATCAGTGCCTTCTGCTGCTCAAGCTGCGTTTTGAGAGCCTCAGCGTCGGCCTTGTTGCTCTGCGCGTCCTTGAGCTGCTGGTTGACCTTTTCCTGCTCAGACTGCAGTTCCTGCAGCTTCTGGCGCAGGTCGCTGACGCTGGAGGAGGCGGCCAGCGGCATCATGACGGTGGAAAGCGTCATGCTCATGGCGACAGCCGCGCTCAGCAGAAGCGAAATCAGCTTTTTGCCGTGTTTTACATGCTTCATGGTCTTATACGTTCCCTTTATCCCCTGTTATACATTCAGATGCTTGCGGATGCTGGTGGCGGTGCCGAGGCCGCAGAGCACGAAGCCCAGCAGCACAAAGCCGCCGACGATGTAGTACCAGATGCTTTCCAGCGGGACAAGCGTGCCGCCGAACATCTGCGAGAGGTTGGACGGATTCTCGGCATACCAGCGGCAGAGTGCATAGTACGCGCCGCAGACGATGCCGGACGCAATGCCAGCCGAAATCAGGCCGGAGGTGACGCCCTCGACAAAGAACGGAAAGCGGATGAAACCGTTGGTCGCGCCGACGAGCTTCATAATGCCGATCTCCTTGCGGCGGTTAAAGACGGTGATTTTGATCGTGTTGTTGATGACGACGATGGAGACGATGGCCAGCACCGCGACCAGGCCGTAGCAGGCGTAGTTGATGACCTTCTGCAGGGACGTGAAGGTATCCGCCATAGCCAGCGGGGCTTTGACACTGTAAACGCCGTCGATCTGCATGAGCTGGGCGGAGACTTCCTCAATGTTGTCGGGGTCGTCCACGGTCACGCGGTAGTTGGGAGTGAACGGGTTGTCATTGGCAAAGACCTGCTGCAGGTTTGTGTAATCCTTCAGCATATCGCTGTAGGTCGCCAGAACGTCCTCCGGCGACATATAGGTCACGCTCACAACGTGGGGCGTGCTGCGGATGGCCGCGTCGGCGGCGGCAATCTGCTCGTCGGTGGCGACCTCGCTCTCGCCGGTGCCGCCCATGTAGACGACGGTCTCGTTCTGGTTGCCGATGTATTCGACCATGTGGTCAATGTTGATGCCCAGCAGCGAGGCTGCGCCGATCAGCAGCATGCAGACGGTCAGCACGCCCATGGAGGCAAAGGTCATCAGCCGGTTGGCGCGCAGATTGTGCAGGCCCTGGCCGACTAAGTAGATAAAACTGGAAAAACGCATGGTGTCCCCTCTTACTTACAAATCAGTCCTCGTCGTACTCGTAGTCGTCCTCTTCGCGCTCGGCCATGGCGGCAGCGTAGCGGCGCGCGGCAGCAGGGTCAGCGGTGTCGGAGGCTACCATGCCGTTGGCCAGCGTGATGACGCGGTTGCCGTACTTGCGGGCCAGCTTGTGGACGAGCTCGTGTTCATGGGTGACGACGACGACGGTGATGTTGACCTTGTTGATGGCCTCAAACAGCTGCATGATGTCCATCGACATTTCGGGGTCGATGTTGCCGGTGGGCTCGTCCGCGATGATGAGCTTGGGGCCGTGGGCCAGCGCGCGGGCAACGGCCACACGCTGCTGCTCGCCGCCGGAGAGTTCATCCGGCAGGCGGTCCATTTTGTCCTCCAGACCGACAAGGGAGAGCGCAAAAGGTACGCGGTCCTTGATCTTTTTGGTCGAGATGTTCGTCACGCGCATGGCGAAGGCGACATTCTCATAGACGGTCATGGTGGGGATCAGGCGGAAGTCCTGGAACACAACGCCCATCTGGCGGCGCAGGTAGGGCACCTTGCGGCGCTTGATGCGCGTTAAATCCTGCCCATTGATAAAGACCTTGCCCTCGGTGGGCTTCTCCTCCATCTGGATGAGCTTTAAAAACGTGGATTTGCCCGCGCCGGAATGGCCGAGGATGAAGACGAACTCGCCCTCGTCAATATGGATGTTGATGTCCTCCAGCGCGACGTTCTCATCGTTGTGGGTCTCGTAGGTTTTATATACATGTTCAAAATCGATCATTCGGGGTTCTCCTGCCGTGGTGTGGCTTTGCTGTTATGGTTACAGTCATACATATAATAGAATACCATGTCAGACCCCTGCGGTCAAGGTGCTTTGCGGCTGCAAAAAGCAGGAAAATGGCGCTGCTTTGCGGTGCAGCGCCATTTGTGAAAGTTTTTTTAAAATCAATATTTGGCCGGGTTGGCGGACAGATATTTTTTGACCATCAGTGCCACCTTAAAGACGATGGCGTCATCGAAGTTGCGCAGGTCAAGGCCGGTCAGCTTGCGGATCTTCTCAAGGCGGTAGACCAACGTGTTGCGGTGAACGAACAGACCGCGGCTCGTCTCGGAGACGTTCAGGTTGTTCTCAAAGAAGCGCTGAATCGTGAACAGCGTCTCGGCATCGAGGGAGTCGATGCTCTCCTGCTTGAACACCTCGCGCAGGAATGCCTCGCAGAGCGTCGTAGGCAGCTGGTAGATCAGGCGCGCAATGCCCAGATGGTCATAGCTGATGACCTGACGCTCGGTGTCAAACACCTTGCCGACCTCCATAGCAATCTGGGCTTCCTTAAAGCTGGAGGCCAGGTCCTTGATGTTGCCGATGGGCGTACCGATGCCGACGACGGCCTTGATGTAATGGTCGCCCTGCAGCGTATCGACGATGGAGGCAGCCAGCTTTTCCATATCGCGGGTGTTGTTGTCGGGCTTGATCTCCTTGACCAGGACGGTGTCGGTCTCGCTGATGTTAAAGACGAAGTCCTTCTGTTTGTCCGGGAAAAGACCGCTGACGACGTCGTAGGCGGAAATATCATTGCCGGAGGTCACGCGGATCAGCAGTACGACGCGCTGCACGTCGGAGACAAAGTGCAGCTCCCGCGCCTTGGCGTAGATGTCGCCGGGCAGGATGTTGTCGAGCACGACGTTCTTGATGAAGTTCGTCTTGTCGAATTTTTCGTCGTGGTACTGCTTGATGCTCTGCAGGCTGATGGAGAGCATGGCGGCGAACTGCTCGGCGGTAGTGTCAGTGCCCTCGACAAAGACGGCGTAGTCATTGTGCTTGGCGTTGGAGAACTGATGGTAGGCATACCCATCGCGCACGAAAGCATCCCCGGCCGTCTGGCGGACAGCGGCCACGCCCTCGCGCACCTCACCGATCTGTCCCAGCTCAGAGCAGGAAATGACGGTGCCGGTCTCATCAATCACGCCGACGACACGATCCACTGCGTCCTTCATCTGGTAGACCACGTTCTGGAATACCCTGTTTGCCATAATATGTGACTCCCCTTTTAGCTGTTATTTAGACAGTCTGCACCGGTGTGCAGTGCGGGCTATGCGTGTTTGGCAAAATTGCCGTTTGGTAATCTGCCTGAAAACCAAAACATCATAATGTATATTTTACACAATCCGCTTGGCTTTTGCAACATATTTTCACGAAAATCGAAAGATTTTCTTGTACATTTTTTAAATCAGCATAAAAAATGTACCTGCCGGTGTTTTCCCGGCAGGTACAACGTCCGTCATTTTGACGATTTTTCCTCTTTTGTCTGGTTCATGGCACCGGTGCCGCCCTCGACGACGCCGCGGCGCTGGAACACATAGGTGATGCTGCGGAAGAAAATCTTTACATCATTCCAGAACGTCACATGGGCGGCGTACTCACCGTCGTAGCGGGCTTTGACGTCAATCGGCAGCTCGTCGCGTCCGTTGACCTGCGCTAAGCCGGTCAGGCCCGGTCGGATGTCGTTGGCGCGGACCTTGTCGCGCGCCTCGATCAGGTCGTACTGGTTGTACAGTGCGGGGCGCGGGCCGATGACGCTCATCTGCCCTGCCAGTATGTTGTAGATCTGCGGCAGCTCGTCTAGGCTCGTCTTGCGCAGGAAGGCACCGCTCCCGGTAATGTAGCTGTCCGCATCTTTCAAAAGGTGCGTGGGAACGTCGTGCGGGGTGTCGCCGCGCATCGTGCGGAACTTCAAGATGTTAAAGTGCGTTTTGCCCTTGCCGATGCGGCGCTGCTTGAAAAAGACCGGTCCCGGGGAATCGAGCTTGATCCACAGCGCGACCAGCCCCATCGGAATTGCAAGAATGATCGTGGCTGCCAGCGAAAGGATAATGTCCAGCAGGCGCTTGCCGTAACGCTCGTACATAAATCAGCCCTCCTCGGCGGGATGCTCTGTCTCCCGGAGCTTCTGCGCAATCTCCTCCTGGGAGAAAAGCGCGGTGTTGCCGGTGGCGGCCACAACGGTGTGGTCGGCGCGCACGCGGCGGTTGGGGTGGTAGGTCGGGACCATCTCCTGCAGAACGTCGACGACCTCGTCGTTGTTGTGCCTGGCAGAGTCCTTGAGCCGCTGCAGGTCGGTGTAGAATTTTTCCAGATCGATCTGCATGGGCGGCGCGATGAAGATTTTGTTGTGGGCGGTTTTGGCCATCTTGTCCTGCTCGGAGTCCATGAGCAGTTCCTCGTACAGCTTTTCGCCGGGGCGCAGACCGGTGACCTTGACCTGCATATTTACGCCCGGCTCGTAGCCGTAGAAGCGTATCAGGCGGTTGGCCAGATCCATGATCTTGACCGGCTCACCCATGTCCAGCACGTAGATGCTGCCGCCCTTCGCCAGACCGCCGGCCTGCAGAACGAGCTGCGCAGCCTCGGTGATGGTCATAAAGTAGCGGACAATATCGGGATGCGTGATGGTCACAGGGCCGCCGCGCTTGATCTGCTCCTCAAACAGCGGGATGACGCTGCCGTGGCTGCCCAGCACGTTGCCGAAGCGCACCGCAACGCAGGTCATCGACGTGGCCCGGGAGAAGGTCTGGATCAGCATCTCGCACAGACGCTTGGTGCAGCCCATGACGTTCGTCGGGTTGACAGCCTTGTCTGTAGAGAGCTGGACGAACCGCTCCACGCCGTGCTCAGCGGCGGAGGTCAGCAGGTTCTTGGTGCCAAAGACGTTGTTCTTGACGGCCTCGGCGGGGCTGATCTCCATCAGCGGCACATGCTTGTGCGCCGCCGCGTGAAAGACGACGGACGGTTGATAGGTGTCGAACACCTCGTCCAGACGTGCTTTATCGCGGATGGAGCCGATGAGGGTGATCACAGGAGCCTCGGGGCCGTACTTGTTTTTCAGCTCGGTTTCCAGCTCATAGGCGCAGTTCTCGTAGATGTCAAAAATCAGCAGACGGCGGGGCTGGTAGCGCATGATCTGACGGCAAAGCTCGCTGCCGATGGAGCCTCCGCCGCCCGTGACGAGAACGATCTTGTCATGCAGGTATTCGGAGATCTGGGCATTGTTCAGCTGGATCTCGTCGCGGGAGAGGAAGTCCGCCGTGTTCAGCTCACGGAAGCCCGCCGCCACAGGATTGCCGTTCTCGTCAACAGCCTGCGGGTCACTGATCATCCGCACGCGGCAGTGGGTGGAGTTGCAAAGGTTGATGATCTCGCTCAAACGGTCACCCTTGACTGTCGTGATAGCGATGACGATCTCGAGAATATGATATTTGCGCACCAGTTCCGGTATGTCGGAGATCGTGCCGCGCACCGGTACGCCCTGCACGCGCAGGCCTTTTTTGGTCAGGTCGTCGTCAACGATGCAGACCGGGTTGCCGAAGCTCTGATTTTTCGTCTTGCAGAGGTTGACGGCCCACGCACCGGCGTTGCCGGCGCCGACAATGAGCAATGGCGTGTTGTCCTCCGGCTTGTTGGCCTTGGCGTTGCGCATCGTCAGGACCAGCCGCCACAGGAAGCGCACGCCCGCTATGGCCGCCGTGTTGAATACCGCGCCGAAGATCAGCACCGCGCCGGAGATCGGGCGGCTGTGGTAGGTCAGATCGAACAGCATGATGATGCCCGTCGCCAGCCCGGAAAGGCAGGTCAGGCGTGCAAGGTCGCGCATACCGGCGTACTCCCACATGATCTCATACAGTCCGCCGAACCAGAACACGATCATATAAATGGGCAGGACGTATAAGAGCATCGGGGCCATGGCGCGCAGTATCTCCACGCGGCGGTAGGCATCGCCGCTGTCAAAGCGCAGCATGACGGCCAGCCAGTAGCAAAGTACAATGAGCCCGCAGTCCAGCAGCATCAGTGCGATGCGGCGCGGAAGCCCGTTTATCAGTTGTTTTGAGACCTGTTGCATCGATTCCATCCTTACTATACGTTCTTCTATCTGAAAACGGGCACAATACGGCCCGGCAAAATTGTCATATATGCTATTATAACACAAAAAGGCCCCATTTGTCCTACTTTTGGGCAGACAAATGGGGCTAATGTTGTATAAAAATCGTGGTAAATTTTTGGTAAAACGGACGAAAGCGATTTACTCGACGGTCACGCTCTTGGCCAGATTGCGCGGCTTATCGACATCCAATCCCTTGGCGCAGCTGACGTAGTAGGCCAGCAGCTGCAGCGGAATGACCGACAGGCTCGTGGCAAAGTGCGGGTCGGTCTTGGGCACGTAGACCGTGAAGCCCGCAGTGTCCTCGATGCTGTAATTTCCGTAGGTGGTCAGGCCCATCAGGAAGGCGCCGCGGCTCTTGACCTCGACCATGTTGGAAACGCTCTTTTCAAACAGGTCCGGCTGAGTCAGGATGCCGACGACCAGCGTTCCCTTCTCGACCAGAGAAATCGGCCCGTGCTTCATCTCGCCCGCGGCGAACGCCTCGGAGTGGATGTAGCTGATCTCCTTAAATTTCAAACTGCCCTCGAGCGCGACGGCGTAGTCGAGGCCGCGGCCAATGAAGAAGGCATCCTTGGCGTTTGCGTACTTGCTGGCAAACCACTGGATACGCTCCTTGTCGGCCAGGGTCTTTTCGATCTTCTCGGGCAGAGCCTCCAGCTCGGTGACGAGGTGCTCATACCGGCCGTCCGCCAGCGTGCCGCGCACACGGGCAAACTCGGTAGCCAGCAGGTAGCAGGCCGCCAGCTGGGTGCTGTAGGCTTTGGTGGTAGCGACGGAGATTTCCGGGCCGGCCCAGGTGTACATTGTGGCGTCGGCCTCACGGGCAATGCTGGAGCCGACGACGTTCACAATGCCGATGGTGCGCACACCGCGCTCCTTGCACAGGCGCAGGGCGGCCAGCGTGTCGGCGGTCTCACCGCTCTGGCTGATGACCATAGCGAGTGCGTCCTTTTCGAGCACGGGATTGCGGTAACGGAACTCGCTGGCGACATCGACCTCGACGGGGATGCGGGCCAGGCTCTCAAACACATAGCGCGCGGCCATGCCGACATGGTAGGCGGAGCCGCAGCCGATGATGTAGAGACGATGGACATTCCTGATGGCCTCCTCGTCAAGGGCCAGCTCGGACAGGTCGATCTGTCCGTCCTTGAGGCGCGGGGAGATCGTATCGCGGACAGCGGCGGGTTGCTCGTAGATCTCCTTCATCATGAAGTGCTCGTAGCCGCCCTTCTCCGCGGCCTCGGCGTCCCACTCAATGGTGGTGGACTCGCGGGTGATGGGTTCCTTGTCGATGTTGAAGAACTCGATGGAGTCGGGGGTCAGGCGGGCAATCTCGAGATTGTCAATGTAGTAGACCGTGCGGGTGTACTTGAGCAGCGCAGGAACATCGGAGGCGATGATGGCACCGTCCTCGCACTTGCCGACGATGAGCGGGCTGTCCTTGCGCACTGCGTAGATGACGCCGGGCTCGTCGGCAAAGAGCACGCCCAGCGCGTAGGAGCCGCGGACATGCAGCATCATGCGTGTGATGGCGTCCAGTGCGTTGCCTGCGGACTCGCCCATGTAATAGTAGTCAAGCAGCTGGGCAACGACCTCGGTGTCGGTCTGGGAGACGAAGCTGAAGCCCTTGTTGAGCAGACGCTCCTTAATCTCCTGATAGTTTTCAATGATTCCGTTGTGTACGACGGCAATCTTCTGGTCACGGGAATAATGCGGGTGTGCGTTGACGACGGACGGCTCGCCATGGGTCGCCCAGCGGGTATGGCCGATGCCGCAGCTGCCGGGCACGGCGCTGCCGCCGTCGGTCATCTCGCTCAGGACCTTTAGGCGGCCCTTGGCCTTGACGACCTCGATCTTGCCGGCGGCGTTCTGCACCGCCATACCGGCAGAGTCATAGCCGCGGTATTCCAGCTTGGCCAGGCCGTCCAGCAGAATGGGGGCGGCCTGTGCCGCGCCGGTAAAGCCTACGATTCCACACATAACAGGTATCCTCCCTTTGTTACAGCGTTGAAACTATACTTTCCATTTTATTGGATTAGAGCGAAATACTTTTACAGTATATGCCATTTGGGTACAAATGTCTATAGCTTTACGCAGATTTTGTACAGGTGTGCGCGGCATAAAGACAAAGCGAGCAGCCGTCAAGGGCTACGGCTGCCCGCTGCGCGCATTCTCCCTTTCCGGTTTCTTACACCATATAAGAACGAATCAAAAGTTATCGCGCATTTATTAGCATAGCACATTCCCGGAAGAATAGCAAGTGCAATCTGCAAGTGAAAGAACATTTTGCACATTTTGCAAAAGAATCTAAAGTGCGTGATGCAATTACTTTCGGAAATTAGTCACTGACCCGACGCGCTACGACGACATAGCGCCCGTTGGCGGACGAATACTCGCAGGTGGAGAGGGTAAGCAGCTGCTCACCGTAGGCAGGGCGGATGCCGCTGTCCACGTCGCTGCGGGAGATGACCTGGTCCACGTAGCGGTTGTAGGTGTCCTCGTCCATGTCGATGTACTGGTTGTAGATAAACGAGGTGTCGTTGACGACATCGATGGTGAACGCACCGAACACCTCATACTTGGCGTCCCCGTAGACGGTGTCAAACTCAATGAAGGGGTGCTCCTGATAGTAGTCGGCCTTGCGGTACTCGGTCAGGCAGCCGAAGATCGTGCCGGTTTTCATATTGTGGCCGTAGATGATCAGGTTGTCGCTCTCGGCGTTGACCCCGAGCGTCGTTTGCTCGTCCAGGTACGGTACGCCGTAGACGCTGTAGGCTTTGTTGAAGTCATGACGCAGATAGAAGTCCTTGTTGTCCGGCGCGTACATAACCGGAAAATCCAGATTGGTGCCGTCGATGGAGATCCAGCCGATAAAGTCGCTGTTCTTGTCGCGCAGGGCAGCAAACCTGGCACCGTTGGGGTTGACATTCTCCCCTGCAGGGGCCGGGGTCGCCGCGGTATCGATCATCGACTGCAGGTCGGCAAACTCGCTCTCGGTCCTGCGGTCATCGAGGAACCGCTTGACCAGCAGGCCGCCGCTGATGAGGAAGATCGCGGCGAAAACGATCATCGCGAGCGTGTACAGCAGATTACCGCGCTTTTTTTTGCACTTCGCGGTCTCGCGCCGGCGATAGTCCTCGTCGTTGTCCTGGTCGTAGAAGGCCGCAGGTTCCTGCGGAGAAACCTTCGGCAGATCGGTGACTGTATAGGATGCCTTTACCTGAACGGAAGGGGTCTGCGGCAGCGGTGCATCGCTGCGGTGAATCTTTGCCATGATGGATTCTCCTGTAACACAATACTATCTTTACTATACGACCTGCGCGGCAAAAAGACAAGGGAAATATCACACAAAAATCTGTAAAAAACATCCGTCCCGCACCGTGCGGCGCAGGACGGACAACAAAAACAGGTTACTCGCGGATCTCGATGCCGAGCTTGAACTTCAGGTTGCCGAGAATTTTCTTGACGAAGCGGTCGATCTCATCGGGGGTCAGCGGCTTGTCAGCGGGCTGGAAGGACAGGCTGAACGCCATGCTCTTCTTGTCCGCGCCGAGCTTTTCGCCGCGGTAGATGTCGAACAGCTCGACCTTGGTCAGCTGCTTGCAGGCGCGCTGCATCTCGGTGACGAGGGTGCCGCACTCCATGCTCTCGGGGGCGACGAGTGCCAGATCACGCTGGACCGGGGCAAACTCGGAGATGGGCTGGTAGTGGATGGCGGCGGGGACCAGCGCGTGGAACGCGACCCAGTCGATCTCGCCCAGATAGATGTTCAGGTTGGCGCGGCTGTCCTTGGGCAGCTTGAGCTCGCTTGTCACATCATTAGCCAGCTTGCCAAAGACACCGACGCGCTCACCCTTGCACAGGATATAAGCGGCAATACCGGGGTGCAGCCAGGCGACGTCCGTCGCGCGCTCGACGGTCAGCTCGACGCCGAACGCAGCGCCGAAGCTCTCGACAGCACCCTTGACTGCGAAGAAGTCCTCCTCACTGCCCCAGGCAGCAAAGCCCAGATGCAGACGTTCCTCGGGCAGTTCGGTGACGGGCAGCTGCTTCGGGATGTAGATGTTGGACATCTCGAACAGACGACCCTCGGCGTTGCCCTTGCGCAGGTTGTCGACGACGACATTCAGCAGGGACGGTGCCAGCAGCGGGCGCATGATGGTCAGATGGGAGGAAATGGGGTTCAGGATACGGATGACCTTGCGCTCCGGCGCGTCAGCGGCAATGTGCAGCATGTCTAGGTCAGCGTCGGCGTAAAAGGCCAGCGTCTCGGCCTCGTAGAAGCCCTGGGCACACATGGTGCGCTTGGCCTTGGCCTGCGCTTTCTGCTCGGCGGTCAGGCCGCCGGTGGTGACGGTGGCAGCCTTCAGGAAGGTGGGGACGATGTGCTCATAGCCGTACTCGCGGATGACCTCCTCGGCCAGGTCGGGCTCACCGACCTCGATGTCCTCACGCCAGCGGGGCGCGACGACCTGCATCGTGTCGCCGTCGGCTTCGAGTTTGACCTCGAACTGCAGGCGGTTCAGGATGTCCAGAATCACATCGGTGGGCACAGTGATGCCGAGGATGGCATTGATGCCGCTGACCTTGGCCGTGAAACGCTTGCCCTCACGCGGGGCACCGGCAGAACAGTCAAAATGGGTGGAGGTGACCTCGCCGCAGCCCAGCTCCTGAATCAGGTGCAGGGCACGGGCCATGCCAAGCTCGGTGGTGTACTCGGAGATGCCCTTCTCGTAATGGCTGGAGGCATCGGTGTTCTGGCCGAGGCCGCGGGCCGTCTTGCGGATGTTGTCGCGGGCGAACTTGGCGCTCTCAAACAGAAGCTGGGTGGTGGTATCTTTAATTTCGCTGTTCAGGCCGCCCATGACACCCGCCAGCGCAACGGGCTTGGAGCCGTCGCAGATGACGAGGTTGTTGGGCGTCAGGGTGAATTCTTTTTCGTCCAGCGTTGTGATCTTCTCGCCGTCTTTGGCGCGGCGGACGAGGATCTGGCAGCTTTCCAGCGTGTCCATGTCGAAGGCGTGCATGGGCTGGCCAATCTCCAGCATGACATAGTTCGTGATGTCAACGACGTTGGAGATGCTGCGCAGACCGCACAGGGCCAGCTGACGGCGCATCCAGCGTGGGGACTCGCCCGGCGTGATGTTGCGGACATAATGGCCAATGTAGCGCGGGCAGAGATCCTCGGCCTCGACGCTGATGGACAGGCGCGGATCAACATAGTCGCTGACCGTGTAGTCGGTGGCGGGCATCTTGAGGGGCTTGTTCAGCACTGCTGCAACCTCGCGCGCAATGCCGAGCACACTCTGGCAGTCGGCGCGGTTGGCCGTGATGGAAATATCAAAAATGTAGTCGTCAAGGCCGACGACCTGCTGAATGGGCGTGCCGGGGACAGTGTCCTTCGGCAAATCGAGCAGGCCGTAGACCTCGGCACCGGGGTACAGATCCTCGTTCAGGCCCAGCTCCTCACCGCTGCACAGCATACCGTTGGACTCGACGCCCATCAGGGGCTTTGCATTGATTTTTACGCCGCCGGGCAGCGTGGAGCCGTCGAGTGCGGCGGCGGTGTGCATACCGGCGTAGACGTTGGGTGCGCCGGTGGAAATCTGGATGTCGTGGCCGTACTCGCCGCAGTCAACCTTGCAGATGTGCAGATGGGTGCCCTCCTGCGAGACACACTCGGTCACAACACCGACAACGACCTTGGAGATCTCGCCGCCGAGGTCAATCAGCTCCTCGACCTCAAAGCCGCAGCCAAAGAGCTTGTCCTCAAGCTCCTGCGCGGTGACGTCGATGTCAACATATTGCTTCAACCAGCTGAATGGTACTTTCATACTCTGTACTCCTCCCCTGTCAATCCTCGAACTGCTTCAAGAAGCGCAGATCGTTTTCAAACATCAGACCGATGTTATTGATGCCGTACTTCAGCATGGCAATACGCTCAATGCCGATGCCGAATGCGAAGCCGGAGTAGACGTTGGGGTCAATGCCGCAGTTTTCCAGTACGCTGTGGTGGACGACACCGGCGCCGAGAACCTCGATCCAGCCGGTGTGCTTGCACAGCGGGCAGCCCTTGCCGCCGCACTCGAAGCAGGAAACGTCGACCTCGACGCTCGGCTCGGTGAACGGGAAGTAAGACGGACGCAGGCGGGTCTTGACGTCTGCACCGAACAGCGCCTGGACGAATTTGTCGAGCATTCCCTGCAGGTCGCAGAGCGTGATGCCCTTGTCAACGACGAGGCCTTCCATCTGGTGGAACATCGGAGAGTGGGTCGCGTCGGAGTCGGAACGGAACACGCGGCCCGGGGCCAGCACCTTGATGGGCGGCTTTTCCATGTCCATGACGCGGATCTGACCGCCGCTGGTCTGGGTGCGCAGCACAATGTCGTCTGCGACGTAGAACGTATCCTGCATGTCGCGGGCGGGATGGTTCTTCGGCACGTTCAGGCGGGTAAAGTTGTGGTCGTCGTCCTCGATCTCGGGGCCCTCGTAAATTTCAAAGCCCATACCGGCGAACACGTCGATGATCTCATTCTTGACGAGGGTGATCGGGTGCAGGCTGCCGGTTTGGCGAATCTTGGCGGGCATCGTGATGTCGACGGTCTCGGCGGCGTTGCGGGCCTCGAGCGCGGCCTTTTCGACCTGCTCGGACAGGGCCTGATACTGTGCCTCGGCCCACTGCTTGAACTCATTGATGGTCTTGCCGACGGCAGGACGGTCCTCCTTGGGGACATCGCGCAGACTCTTGGTCAGGCCCGCGACCTCGCCGTTCTTGCTCAGGTATTTCTGCCAGAAGTCAGAAAGCCGGGCTTTGTCGGTGACGTCTGCGCTGGCCTGCTCAATGGCGGCGCGCAGCTCCTTGATTTTTTCTTCCATAGTACACCTCTGCTTGAAGTAGGGCCGGAGTAAACAAAAAGGCTCCGTCCCTGTGTTGAATCAGGGACGAAGCCTTGCAAAATACAATTCTCCGCGGTACCACCCGTGTTCCGCACTGTAAAGCGCGGCACTCTTTGCTGCCGGTAACGGTGCAGAGCCGTTGCGCACTACTCGGCCTTGGCCTTTCCCGCGCACCACTCGGGAGCGAACTTCCGCATAAGCGCTTTACAGGCGGCTTGCAGCCGGTGACCGCCCTCTCTTGCCTAAAAGCAGCTTGTGCGTACTTTCTCCGTCGCTGTGTTTTTGCGAATACTTATTTAGTATAGCGCGGTTTGCGCCGGCTGTCAAGCCTGCGGCAGCGGATACTTCTGCTTATCCTCCACGCTGATGGCCGGACCGAGCTGAACCTCGATGATTTTCAGCTCACTGTCGGCAAAGACCGTATGGCGGCAGCCGGCGGGCATCGTCAGGATGTCCCCTGGCTTCACGTCGCGGCGCACGCCGTCCAGAATCGCATGGCCGGTACCGGAGATAACGGTCCAGACCTCGTCGCGATTCTCATGGCTGTGGTAGTTCATGCCGTGGCCGGGGGTGAGCGTGATCTTGATGGTCATGCTCGCGTCCTCGACGTCGAGCACGCGGAAGGAACCCCAGGACTTTTCGGCAAACATGATCTGCTGATGGATGCTGTCCACATACGGCTTGATGTAGCTGGACTGCTCCTTGTCAGAGACCAAAATGCCCTCCGGGCTGGCCGAGACGACAACGTCCTTCAGCCCCATGCAGAGCACGGGCACGTCCAGCTCGTTCAGTACATGGACGTTCTGGCAGGTGTCGTTCAGCATGGCCTTGCCGATGCTCGGCTCCTCCATGGCCTCGGTCAGGGTGTTCCAGGTACCCATATCCTTCCACTGGCCCGCAAAGCGCATTACCTGAATTTGGGATTCATTCTCGACAACGGCGTAGTCAAAGCTGATTTTTTTCAGTGTCTCGTACTTATCGAACAGGTCCTTGTAATCGGTGAAATCGATCAGTTCGTGGGCCTTGTCCAGCACGTAGCGCAGTTTGTAGGCAAACACACCGCCGTTCCAGAGCGCCCCCTGGGCAATGTACTTTTCGGCGGTGGCGGCGTCGGGCTTCTCTTTAAATGTTTTGACCGGGCTGACGGCGTCGGCACTCTGCGGGATAATGTAGCCGTACTTTTCGCTCGGGTAGGTCGGCTCAATGCCCATCAGGGATAGGTTCGCGTTCCCCTGCCCGGCCAGCTCGGACAGGGTTCTCAGCGCGGCGAAATAGTCATTGTTGACATAGGGGTCTACCGGGCAGACGACGACAGCCTCATCAAGGCCGACGCCCTTGACGTCGTGCAGGTAGGCTGTCGCCAGTGCGATGGCCGGGAAGGTATCACGGCGGCACGGCTCGACGCAGACGCCCACCGAATTGTCCAGCTGGTTGTGAATGGACGATACCTGCGTCTTGCTGGTGGCAATCGTCACGCTGGCGTCGGCGTCGACCTCCTTGATCTGGCGGTAGACGCGCTGGACCATCGACTCGTACCCGTCGGCGGTCTTGAAGATTTTGATGAACTGCTTGGAACGAATGTCGTTCGACAGCGGCCACAGGCGCTTGCCGGAGCCGCCGGACAGCAGGATGATATTCATAGCGTTTCCTTTCAGCGCTCGGCGCGCATCGGGTTGTTCAGAAAGTCCTCATAAGACAGGCGCAGGCCGTCCTCCAGCTCGGTCTTGTAGGTCCAGCCGAGGTTCGTCGCCTTGGAGACGTCCAGCAGCTTGCGGGGCGTGCCGTTGGGTTTGGAGGTGTCCCACTCGATCTTGCCGGTGTAGCCGACGACCTTGGCAACGAGCTCGGTCAATTCTTTGATGGTCAGCTCCTTACCGGTACCCGCGTTGACTGTCTCGTTGCCGGAGTAGTGGTTCATCAGGAACACGCAGAGGTTCGCCAGGTCATCCACATACAAAAACTCGCGCAGCGGGCTGCCGTCGCCCCAGCAGGTGACGCTCTCGACGCCGTTGACCTTCGCCTCATGGAAGCGGCGGATCAGTGCGGGAACCACATGGCTGTGGGTCGGGTGGTAGTTATCGTTGGGGCCGTACAGGTTCGTGGGCATGACCGAGATATAGTCCGTGCCGTACTGGCGGTTTAGGAACTCGCAGTATTTGAGGCCGCTGATTTTGGCGAGGGCGTAAGCCTCGTTTGTCTTTTCCAGTTCGGAAGTCAGCAGGCAGCTTTCCTTCATCGGCTGCGGAGCCATGCGCGGATAGATGCAGGACGAGCCGAGGAACTCCAGCTTCTTGCAGCCGTTCTGCCAGGCAGAGTGGATGACGTTCATCTCAAGCGTCATGTTGAACCACATGAAATCGGCCAGCGCCTCCTGATTGGCGACGATGCCGCCGACCTTGGCCGCGGCAAGGAATACGTACTCGGGCTTTTCCTCGGCAAAAAACTTTTCGACATTTTCCTGACGGCAGAGGTCAAGCTCCTTGTGGGTGCGGGTGATGATATTGTTGTAGCCCTGGCGCTGCAGCTCACGCACGATGGCGCTGCCCACCATGCCGCGGTGCCCGGCGACGTAGATTTTTGCATTTTTGTCCATCATAATAAGTTACCCTCTTTTGAATAAATTATTTGATAACGCCCTTTTCGAGATACTCAGCCAGGTTCGTCTTGATGTGCTCCTCAGCGCGCTCGACGGCAACCTTCTTCATATCGTGGTCGACCATGATCTTGACGAGCTGCTCAAACGTGGTCTTGGTCGGGTTCCAGCCCAGCTCGCGCTTTGCTTTGGACGGGTCGCCCCAGAGGTTGACGACGTCCGTCGGGCGGTAGAAGTCGGGGCTGACCTCGATGACCGTCTTGCCCGTGGCCTTGTCGATGCCTTTCTCGTTCATGCCCTCGCCGACAAATTCCAGCTCGATGCCCACATCGTGGAAGGCCAGCTGGCAGAACTCGCGGACGGAGTGCTGCTCACCGGTGGCGATGACGAAGTCCTCGGGCTTGTCGTTCTGCAAAATCAGCCACATGCACTCGACGTAGTCTCTGGCATAGCCCCAGTCACGCAGGCTGGACAGGTTGCCCAGATACAGCTTATCCTGCTTGCCCTGCGCAATGCGGGCGGCAGCCAGCGTGATCTTGCGGGTGACGAAGGTCTCGCCGCGGCGCTCGGACTCGTGGTTGAACAGGATGCCCGAGCAGCAGAACATGTTGTACGCCTCGCGGTACTCCTTCACGATCCAGAAGCCGTACTGCTTGGCGACGGCGTAGGGACTGTATGGGTGGAACGGTGTGTTCTCGTTCTGGGGAACCTCCTCGACCTTGCCGTACAGCTCGGATGTAGATGCCTGATAGATGCGGCAGGTGTCCTTGAGGCCGGACAGGCGCACAGCCTCCAGCACGCGCAGCACGCCGGTGGCATCGACGTCGGCGGTGAACTCCGGCACATCAAAGCTGACCTGCACATGGCTCTGGGCGGCGAGGTTGTAGATCTCGTCGGGCCGCACGGTGCTGACGACGGAGAGGATGCTCATGGAGTCGCTCAGATCGCCGTAGTGCAGGTGGAAGTGCGGGTGACCCTCCAGATGGGCGATGCGCTCGCGGTAATCGACGGAGGAGCGGCGGATGACGCCGTGGACGTCGTAGCCCTTTTCCAGCAGGAACTCAGCCAGATAGCTGCCGTCCTGGCCGGTAATGCCGGTGATGAGTGCTTTTTTCATAGGTTACTACCCTTTCATCTGTATCTTGCGCAGCGTACTGCACGGATTTTCGTATCTTGTTTGTTATTGTACCGCATTATTTTGTGATTGAGCAGTGGGAATCTTGCAAAAGACTAGCATTATATTGACTTTTTTGGTATACTGGTTCCGGGAGGTGACGCGGATGGATACACCGCTGTTTGACGGTGAGCTTGTGCACGCCCGGCGCATGATCTACACGCCGTCGGCGTTTGCAAAATCGAACCTTGTGCATCTGCAGGAGGTCGGGCAGCTGCAGGCACGCAGCCCCCATGCCAGCACCCGGCAGGGGCTGGCCTCCTACCTGTTTTTTGTGGTCGAAAGCGGCAGCGGCACGCTGGAATATGAGGGCGAGACCCGCGTGCTAAGCGCCGGGGACTGTGTGTTTCTCGACTGCCGCCGCCCCTATCGCCATTATACGGGCGACGACCTGTGGCAGCTGCGGTGGGCGCACTTTTACGGCCCGAATATGGCAGCCATCTACAAAAAATACCGTGAGCGCGGCGGCCAGCCGAGCTTTCACCCGGAAAATACCGCACCCTATACCCGCCGTCTCGAAGCGCTGTACACGCTGGCGGCCTCTGACAATTACGTGCGGGATATGCAGATCTGCGAGGGACTGTTTGCCCTGCTGACCCTTCTGATGCAGGAGAGCTGGCACCCCGAAATTGTGCGCACTGCGGGCACAAAGCGGCAGAATGTGCAGGAGATCAAGGACTATCTTGACCTGCATTTTGCCGAGAAGATCACGCTGAACGTGCTGGCCGAGCGGTTTTACATCAATAAGTTTTACTTGACGCGGGTGTTCAAGGATCAGTTCGGGCTTTCGGTGACGAGCTACCTGACGCAGCTGCGCATTACGCAGGCCAAGCGGCTGCTGCGGTTCACGGACAAAAGCGTGGAGAACGTTGCGCAGGAATGCGGGCTGAACGACGCAAATTATTTTTCCCGCTTATTTAAAAAAGTAGAGGGCACGACGCCGGGGGAATACCGGCGGCAGTGGTGAGGATAATGAAAAAGCCTTCCCCCGTGGGGAAAGGTGGACGAGCGCAGCGAGGCCGGATGAGGGGCAAGCTGCCGCAGCAGCTCCGCCCTCATCTGTCTGCTTCGCGGACAGCTTCCCCCGAGGGGGAAGCCTTTTTTGTTTTCAGTTCTTCCTCGACCCTGTCAAACCGCTCCAGGAACGAATGCTCCACACCCTCGGACTTGTAGCCGGGCATTGTGTCGAGCGATACAGCGTGGATGCTGCGGAAGATGCTGTTTTCGATGTTCGGGTTGTCGCGCATCAGGCGGCGCAGCAGGACCTTGACCTCCTGACGCTTGGAGCCGCCTCCGCCGTTGTCGCAGATCGTGCAGGCCTCGGTAAAACGGCAGGCACACTGGATAAATTCCAGCTCATTGTAGCGGCGCCACGCGATGATGTCATCCTCGCGGATGCAGTACATCGGGCGGATCAGCGTCATGCCCGGGAAGTTCGTGCTGTGCAGCTTCGGCGGCATGGCCTGCAGCTGGGAGCCGTAGAACATGCTCATGACTGTCGTCTCGATGACATCATTAAAATGATGTCCCAACGCGATTTTGTTGCAGCCAAGCTCCTGCGCTTTCTTGTACAGGTGGCCGCGGCGCATGCGGGCGCAGAGGTAGCAGGGCGACTTATCACTGTTGTTGGCAACATCAAAGATGTTCGTCTCAAATACTGTGATGGGAATGTGCAGCAGCGCGGCGTTGCTCTCGATCTTCTGGCGGTTGATTTCATTATAGCCGGGGTCCATGACGAGGTAGACGAGCTCAAACGGAACCTCGCTGTGGCGCTGCAATTCCTGCAGGAGCTTGGCCATAAGCATCGAATCCTTGCCGCCGGAGATGCAGACGGCGATCTTGTCCCTGGCCTGGATCAGCTCGTACCGCTTGACGGCCACGATGAAGGGCGTCCAAAGCTGCTTGCGGAATTTTTTGATAATGCTGCGCTCGATTTTTTGATAGGTCTCTAATTGGCGTTCCAAGGGTCAATTCTCCTTATTCGTCAGGTTTTTGTAGCAGGTGTCAAAGGCTTGCAGGAAGCCGTCGATCTCCGCGTCGGTGGTCAGGTGGCTGATGCTGATGCGCCAGCTGGACAGCGCGTTGCGGCGATCCCGGCTGACGGCGAACACGGCCTTGGACGGCAGACCGTCCGACGAGCAGGCCGATTTGACCGACACGCAGACGCCCTGTTCGCTCAGCGCCTGCTGAAACCGCGTGCCCTTGACGCCGGTCACGCTGACATTGACGATATGCGGCACAGCATGCGCGGGGCTGTTGACGCGCACAAGGCTGTATTGCTGCAAGCCCGCCAGCAGGCGGTCATGCAGCCTTTGCACATGGGCGTTGCGGGCGTCCTGCCCGGCCAGTGCTTTGGTCAGTGCGGCGTCCAGGCTGACGGCAAGACCCAGCGTCGGCGTGCCGCTGCGGTAGATCGTGGTGCTGGCACCGCCGGAAATCTGCGGCTCAATGACGAGGCCGCGACGCTTGTACAGCGCACCGATGCCGTTGGGGCCGTAGAACTTGTGGGCAGTGAAGCTCATCGTATCGACGCCGTCAAGCCAGAGGTCGGTCTTGCCGACAGCTTGGGTGGCGTCCACGTGCAGGCGGCAGCCGGGGTACGGCTTGACGATTCCGGCAATCTCCCGAATGGGCTGGATCGTGCCAAGCTCACTGTCCACAGCGCAGACGGCGACCAGGATCGTATCGTCGCGCATCAGCTCCCGCAGCTGGTCCAGGTCTACCCTGCCGTCGCGGCCAATGTCCAGCAGGTCGATCTCGTACCCCTGCTGCTGCAAAGCCGACAGCGACGCGCCCACCGAGGAGTGCTCCAGCTGGGTGGAGATGATGTGCTTGCCGATGTGCCGCGACGCATGGGCAATGCCCTTGAGGGCAAGGTTGTTTGCCTCGCTCGCGCCCGAGGTGTAGATGATCTCGGCAGGCTGCACGCCAAGGTGCTGCGCAATGGATTGGGTCACCCGCTCCATCTCGGCGCGGGCCTCCTGCCCGGCAATGTGGGTAGAGTTGGGGTTGGCGATATATCGGCGCTCCGCCGCGAGGTATGCGTCCAGAACGCCGGGGTCTGCCGGGGTGTTGGCGGTATAGTCAAGATAGATCATGCGGAAGCCTCTTTATAGAATCAGTATGGCAGGTGCGGTTTCCTACCTGCTCAATAGGAATTGCATTCATGCAAAACCCCTGCGGCACGGCAGGGGTTTGTGTCATTCAAAATCCGAAATTGTGACAGACTGCTTGCCAAAGTACGGCGTCAGCCCCCACATATCGGGGCCGGGCGCGACATCGGTATAAAACAGCAGCCATGGGCGTTCATCATCGTTCAGCGGGCGGATGGAAACATCCGGTTGGGCGGCGTCGTTCAGCAGTGCCTCCCGCGCGTCGAGGGCGTCGGCGTAGCGCCTGGCGCTGCCATTAGCCAACTCATAGGCGGCCTCGAGACTGGTGGCGAAGTAGCTGTCCTGGCCCTCCTTTACGGTGTGGCTGCCGATGCAGGCCATGCAGAGGAGCATAGCGGCGGCAAGCAGCGGCAGACAGCGGACCTGGTGGCGGCAGAACTGCTCTGCACCATGCAGAGAAACACCGCGCACGCGCTCGAGCCAGCCGAGCAGCAAAAACTCGGTGGCAGCCAGACCCAGCACAAAGGTCATCCAGACAACGTTCAAAAGCCGCCCGGCACCGATGCCGCCCATTGTGTAGGACGGCAGAAAGATCATGGCCCACATCAGCACGAAGGTAAGCGCCGCGCCGAGCCACGGATGGCGGAACACCCGGTCCGAAAGCACGGCGCTGCGGGTCAGATGCAAAAGCGGCAGTACAAGCAGTGCCAGCAGACAGAGCAGCGGCACATCCAGCCAGCGGATCCACTCCATGGCGGCGAGGATAAAGCTCTTGACGACAGCCTCCGCAAAGCCCGCACCGGCAAAGCCTGCAGTACGCACCTGCGTGCCGGGGGCCAACACATTCAAAAGCAGCCCCGCCATGGCCGCGGCCAGCGCGGGGGCCTGCCAGAAATTACGGCGGCGCACAGCGCAGAGCGCCGCGGCCAACAGCAGGACCAGCACGTTCAGCAGCCCGGCCACCTGATGCCCGCCGCCGATGACAAGACTGCACACACAGCCCGCTGCCGCATAGAAAAATTTGCGGCGGGTCGGCAGCTTATCGGCAAAGCAGAGCGCAAACGCCAGCCCGGCGTTCAGCACAGCCAGCGAAAAGTACGGCAGGTAGTTCATGGCACCGTTGAACCAGTATAATCCCTCCACGGGGGCGGGCATGCCCTCGATAAAGGCGAAGGTCAGCAGCAGCGCCAGTGCCCAGGGCAGACGCCTTTGCGCCGGGTCCAGACGCAGCACCACGCACCGCGCCAGCCCATACAAGCAGAAAAACAGCGGCAGCAGCACGCAGACCAGCGTGGCACCATAATATTTGTTGCCGAAGATGGCGGGCTGAAACGCCAGCGTAAAGCCGGAAACGTAGAGTCCCTGCCAGTTCTCATAGTAGTAGACGTTGGTGTCCCACGCGGCCCGCAGCAGACGCGGCAGGTCAAGGCCGTACTGCTGCACCACAGCATGGGTGTGGGCGGCGTAGATGAAATCATCTGCCGAGGGGCGCGCAAAGACCGCCAGCACCAGCACGGGCAGCAGCAGCACGCCCGTCAGCAGCGCAAAGCGGCGCAGCCAGCGCTTTTGCGCCGCTGCATCGTGCCAAAAATCCATAGAATCGTGTCCCTTACTGTATTCGTTATGCGTCGCCCAGGGTCATCTGCAGGAAGTAGACCCACTGCTTCTCCCACCAGTACCAGTCGTGGGAGACATCCTGGCCCCAGATGTCCACGATGGGATGGATGCCCTTGCTCTCGAGAATGGCCTGCAGCTCCTTCGTGGAGGCCAGCAGGTCAGCTTCCCACGCGCCCTGGCCGCAGCACATAATGAACTTGTCGGCCTTCTCAAACAGCTTCATGTAGGGGTGAGTCGTCGGGAAGTTGCGCATGTAATCGCAGGGAGAATTGCGGTAGACAAGGTCGTCCATGTAGCTGCCGAAGAACATACCGGAGGAGTACAGGCCGCTCAGGGCAATCGTGCCGTTGAAGATGTCGGGGCGGCGCAGGTAGAAGTTGACGGCGTGGCCGCCGCCCATGCTGGCACCGCCGGTCAGGATGCAGCCTGTGTGGTCCTCGCCCTGCTCGCGGTTGATCTCCAACAAACGGGGGACGAACTCCTCACAGATATAGTTGTACCAGCGCTCCTGCATCTCGATGCGCGGGCGTTCGGGGCCGTTATTGTCCCAGCTCTCGGGGTCGATGCTGTCGACGGTGAAGATCTGCAGCTTGCCGCTGTCGATCCAGGGGGCCGCCGCGTTGCACATATTACGATCCTCCCAGTCGAAGAAGCGGCCACTCTGGCACGGGAAAATGACGATGGGGCGTCCGGCATGGCCGTAGACCTTAAACTCCATAAAACGGTTCAGAAACCGGCTGTACTCCTTGTAATAGCGGATCTGCATGGCAGTCCCCTCCTATTTATAAAAGAAATTTTTATTCAGCTCCAGCAGGCCGACCATCGCATGCATCGGTCCGCTGGCGGACGTTTTAAATATCCAATAGTAGAGCAGTGCCAGTGCCTCCCGCAGATAGCATGGCAGCACACTGCGCCACGGCGTTGTGGCGGGCAGCGCAGTGGCTTTGGTGAAGCCCGCCAAGGCGGCGTATTTCCCGGCGCGGTAGCAGTGGAACGCATTGGAAACGTAGACGATGGGCGTTGTCTCATCAAAGCCAAGCTCCCGCAGGATGGTCAGTGAGAAGGCAAAGTTTTCCTCGGTGGAGGTCGAGCCGGATTCGGCAAGCACGCGATCCGCAGGCAGTCCTTTGGCAATCAGGTAGTCCCGCATGGCGTCGCCCTCGGGCCGCCATTCGTCGCGGCCCTGCCCGCCGCTGGTGATGACCAGTGTGTCCGGGTGGGCTGCGGCGTAGTCGTACGCCTTATTCAGGCGGCATTGCAGGAGCTTGCTGGGCTTATCCTTATGCAGCCCGGCCCCCAGCACGATGATGACCTTTTCGTCCCCCGTGGGCGGGTTCATATAGCCGCTGACCGACACAAAGGCGATCAGCGCCAGATACACCCCGGCCAGAACGGCCAGCACCCAGAAAACGACCCGTCCTGCGCCCGCGGAAAACCACAGGTTGAGCGGGCGGCGGAACACGGCGTACCCGGCCACGCAGACCGTCAGCAGCCAGACCATCAGGTTGCCCATGTTGAAGTTGGACAGAAAAATCAGCGAAATCGAATAGAGGACCAGCACTGCGGCCAGCAGGTCCAACACAAGAACGCCCACCTTAGCGGGCAATTTCATCATAAACACCGCAGCCCGCCGGGCAGTAGTCAACACCCAGCGCCTTGCAGACAGTGTCGGCAATCGTGGCGAAGCTGTAGCGGGTGTGCAGGTTGACGCCGGGTTTGACCTCGTCGCCGTAAATCAGGAACGGCACGTGCTCACGGGTGTGGTCGGTGGTCTTGATGTAGCTGGGATCGCAGCCGTGATCCGCCGTGACCATCAGGATGTCACCCGGGCGCATTTTTGCCACAAAGCCGGGCAGCCAATCGTTGAACTCGGCAGCGGCGGCGGCGTAGCCCGCAATGTTGCGGCGGTGGCCGTAGAGCATATCAAAGTCGACGAGGTTGACGAAGGCCAGACCCTCAAAATCGCGGCCCGCCAGCTCCAGCGTGACCTGCAGGCCCTCGGTGTTGCCGGAGGTGCGGATAGTTTCGCCGATGCCCTTGCCCGCAAAGATGTCGTGGATCTTGCCGACACCGATGGTCTGCTTGCCCGCGGCCAGGATGGCGTCGAGCATCGTGTCGTGCGGCGGGACCAGACTGTAGTCATGGCGGCGCGGCGTGCGGGTGAAGTTGGCGGCGCAGTCGCCCACGAACGGGCGGGCAATGACGCGGCCCACGCCGTATTTGCCGGTCAGCAGCTCCCGCGCCTGTGCGCAGATCTCGTACAGCTTTTCCACAGGGACGATGGCCTCGTTCGCAGCGATCTGGAACACACTATCGGCGGAGGTGTAGACGATGAGTGCGCCGGTTTTCATGTGCTCCTCGCCGTAGTCGCGGATGACGTCGGTGCCGGAATAGGGCTTGTTGCACAGAACCTTATAGCCGGTTTTGGCGGTGAACGCATCCAGCAGCTCCTGCGGGAAACCGTCCGGGAAGGTGGGCAGCGGTTCGGCACTCAGCAGACCCGCGATTTCCCAGTGGCCGATGGTCGTATCCTTGCCGGCACTGGCTTCACGCAGGCGAGCATAGCTGCCGATGGGGGCGGCTGCGGGGGTGCCGCAGGTCACGCCGTCCAGATTGAACATGCCGAGCCTGGCAAAGTTATCACCCCTGAAATTGGGATGCCCTGCAATGGCCCCCAGTGTGTTGGTGCCGACATCGCCGAAAAGGGGTGCGTCCGGCTCTGCTCCGACGCCGAAGCTGTCGAGCACAATCAGAAATACACGTTTTGCCATGATGCTTCTCCTGTATAGTAAGTGGTAAAGGACTATTCATGGCTTTATTATACCGTAAACACCGCAAAAAGTAAACATGCAATCCATGCTTGCAAATCGGACCCGCCGGGCACAGAAGAACGCCGGTGGCCTGTAAGTCGGACTGTACCCGGGCTGTGGCAGAATTTGCACGGAACGAGCTGAAATTGTGTAAAAATTAACGGGCAGAAAGGAAACAATTTTTGTGCGGTTTTTTTCAGACGAAAGCCGTTTCCCTCTTGTCTCCCACGGCGGACTTGTAGTATAATACCGCTGAGGTTTGCTAAAGTATATAAATAGGTAGAAATGTAAAACGGAGGATAAACTTTATGCGTAAAACCAAGATCGTCTGTACTATGGGTCCGTCCACCGATAAGCCGGGCATTCTGCGCCAGCTGATGGAGAACGGCATGAACGTCGCGCGTTTCAACTTTTCTCATGGCGACTACGAGGAGCACAAGGGCCGCTATGACAAGGTACGCGCACTGTCCAAGGAGCTGGACCTGCCCATTGCCTGTATGCTGGACACCAAGGGTCCCGAGATTCGTCTGGGTGAGTTCAAGAACGGTGTGGAGAAGCTGACCACCGGCCAGAAGTTCACCCTGACCTCCCGCAGCGTAGAGGGCACGAACGAAATCTGCTCCGTCACTTACAAAGAGCTGCCCCACGACGTCAAGCCCGGTGGCCGGATCATGCTGGACGACGGTCTGATCGAGCTGCACATTGACGAGGTCGGCGACACCGACATTGTCTGCACGGTCTGCAATGACGGCATCATCAAGACCAAGAAGGGCGTCAACGTTCCCGGCGTGCATCTGTCCATGCCGTATATGAGCCAGCGCGACACGAGCGATATTCTGTTTGGTGTCGAGCAGGGCTTTGACCTGATCTCCGCCAGCTTTGCCCGCAACGCGCAGGACATTATGGATATCCGCCACATCCTGGACGAGCACAACTCCAAGATCCGCATCATCGCGAAGATCGAGAACCAGGAGGGCATCGACAACATCGACGAGATTCTGACCGTGGCCGACGGCATCATGGTTGCCCGCGGCGATATGGGCGTTGAGATCGACTTTGCCGAGATCCCGGCCATCCAGAAGCACCTGATCGACCGCGCCATGAGCGCCGGTAAGATTTGCATTACCGCTACCCAGATGCTGGATTCCATGATCGTCAACCCCCGCCCGACCCGTGCCGAGATCACCGACGTGGCCAACGCCATCTACGACGGCACCGGCGCGGTCATGCTCTCCGGTGAAACCGCCGCGGGCAAGTACCCCGTCGAAGCGCTGAAGGCCATGGCTACGATTGCCGAGACCACCGAGGCAGACTCCAGCTTTGACAGTCTGGTCCATCACTCCGGTACGGACAACAGCCGCCTGAACATCAGCGCTGCCGTCGGCCATGCCGCCTGCACCACCGCTACAGACATCGGCGCTTCCGCCATCATCACGGCTTCCAAGAGCGGTGAGACCGCCCGCCTGTTGAGCCGCTTCCGTCCTGACACCCAAATTATCGCCTGTGTGCTTGATGAAACTACCCGCTGCCAGCTGAACGTCTACCGCGGCGTTACCCCGTTGCTGATGGACTACGCGACCTCCACGGATGAGCTCATCAGTATGTCGGTTGCGAAGGCCAAGACCGCGGGCCTTGTGCAGGACGGCGACCTCGTCGTCGTCACCGCCGGTGTTCCCGTCGGCATCTCCGGCACCACCAACATGATCAAGGTCCACATGGTCGGCGATTCCCTGCTGGCCGGTGTCGGCATCGGCAACCACAACGCCAAGGGTGTGGTCTGCGTGTGCCGCAACGCCACCGAGGCTGCCAAGAAGTTCAAACCCGGCCAGATTTTGGTCGTACCCTTCACCACCAACGACACGCTGCCTTTCATGCGTGAGGCTGCCGGTATCATCACCGAGGAGGCCGGTACGAACAGCCATTCCGCCATTGTCGGTCTGACGCTGGATAAGGCCGTTATCGTTGGTGCTACCAATGCCACCCGCACGCTGAAGGACGGCATGACGATTTCCATGGACTGCGCCCGCGGTGTTGTGCAGGCGATGGCGAAGTGAGGCGGACCACGATGGAACGTATCGTGAGCTTCTGTGTTGACCACACCAGGCTGCTGCCGGGTATGTACCTGTCCCGCCAGGACGGTGCTGACGGCGAGATTTTGACCTGGGACATCCGCATGAAGCAGCCCAACAAGGGCAGCTATCTTTCCCCCGCCGCGGCTCACACGCTGGAGCATCTGTTCGCAACCTATGCGCGCAACAGCAAGTACAGCAGGGGTGTTGTCTATGTCGGCCCCATGGGCTGTTTGACCGGCTTTTACCTGCTGACCACCGGCCTGACGCCCGCCGAGGCGCTTGACCTGACCCGCAGCGCCTTTGCCTGGATGGCGGAGTACGAGGGAGCGATTCCCGGTGCATCCGCCGTCGAGTGCGGCAACTACCTGATGATGGACCCCATTGCCGCCCGCGCCGAGGCCGCCGCCATGCTGCCCGTGCTGGAAGGGCTGGATGCGGAAAAGCTGCACTATTGATTGGTAGTTCATAAAAAATGTCCGCTGCGGTAAGAATTGCAGCGGACATTTTTTGTAGGGGCGGATGCAAGCATCGACCCCGACACGCAGAAAATTTAGTTTATATCACAAGAAAATTGCAATTTCCGCAGGGGGGCATTCTATATGTGCCCCCTGCCACACAAAAAACTGCCGCCCGTTTTGTATATCGCGGGCGGCGGTTGCTTTTTATGTAGGGATTTTAACTCAGATCAGCGCAGCGGTGATCAGGGCCATCTTGTAGACCTCCTCGGCATTGCAGCCGCGGGACAGGTCGTTGATGGGGGCGTTCAGGCCCTGGAGAATGGGGCCGTAGGCTTCAAAGCCGCCCAAGCGCTGGGCAATCTTGTAGCCGATGTTGCCGGCGTTGATGTTGGGGAAGATGAAGGTGTTGGCATAGCCGGCGACCTTGGAGCCGGGAGCCTTCAGCTGGCCGACCTCGGGAGCAACGGCAGCGTCAAACTGCAGCTCACCGTCGACCTTCAGTTCGGGGTGAGCCTCCTGAACGCGGGCGGTAGCGTTGCGCATCTTGTCGACGGTCTCGCCCTTGCCGGAGCCCTTGGTGGAGTAGGACAGCAGTGCAACACGGGGGTCGATGCCGAAAATCTCTGCGGTGTGAGCGGTCTCGACGGTGGACTCGACGATTTCGTCCTCGGAGGGATCGATGTTGATGGCACAGTCGCCCATGGCGATGCTCTCCTCGCCGCGGGTCAGGATGAAGCAGGAGCTGACAGACTTGATGCCGGGCTTGCACTTGATCAGCTGCAGAGCCGGGCGGACGGTGTCAGCGGTGGAGTAGGTTGCGCCGCCCAGCAGGCAGTCAGCCTTGCCCTGCTTGACCAGCATGGTGCCGAAGTAATTGCCCTTGGACAGAGCGGCACGGCACTGCTCATCGGTCATCTTGCCCTTGCGCAGCTCGACCATCTTGGCGACCATCTCATCAAAGCCCTCGTAGTTGGCAGGGTCGATGATCTCGGCACCGGTAATGTCAAAGCTGCCGTCAGCAGCGGCCTTCTTGACGGCTTCGACCTCGCCCAGCAGGATGACCTTCAGGGTCTTGCCTGCCAGCAGACGGCTTGCAGCGGACAGAATACGGGCGTCGGTACCCTCGGTAAAGACGATGGACTTCGGCTCAGCCTGCAGCTTCTTCTCAAAATTTTCGAAAATGGACATAGTCTGATACTCCTCCAGTATTTATGCAGCACATAGCTGCTTAGCACTTACACAGCTATTATAGCACCCATTTTGCGCTTTGCAAAGAAAACGTGCGAAACGGCAGAAATCTGTGCAATATATGTGCGAAAAGCGAAGGCAAGGCAATATATTTCATAAAGTTAATAAAATATCAAGAGTGGTTTGTGGATTATTTATCAAATTTGCCTGTGTACACAAAGCCGTAGCTTTTGTAAAATGTCTCAATATCCGCACGGCTGCGCACGACAACGGCGTTCAGCAGATGACCGTCCGCTTTGCTGCGAAAGCCGATGACCGTCTCTCCGGTGCAGGTACTGCTTTCCAGCGCAATATCCGTCTCCCGCATGCCGTCAGGCGGCGTCAGCAGAGCGGCAGATTTTTTGTGCCCGGAGAACAGCGCGGTAAAAAATGACATGGCGGGACACCTCCCCTGCCTGGTTCAGCGCGTAAAATAAACAGCCAGCGCCAGCTGGGCCGCAAGGATCAGCGGTATGCCGACTACAAAATACCAGTGGCGCGTCTTGTGATGGAACACGTACATACCGGCCCACGCACCGGCACTGCCGCCCAGCAGAGCCGCGCCAAACAGGATCTTCTCCGGCACGCGCCACTGCCGTGTGCGGGCGCGGTGCTTGTCCAGCCCCATCAGGCAGAAGCCGATGACATTCATAATAAGGATGTAAATCATTGCAGTATTCATATCTGTATTATACCGTGTGCGGGCGCAAAAGGCAAGCGCGGCGGGGCGTTTGAAACACTGACCACAGTGCTTTGCGGCGGGTTCGAAAAATAAAACGCCCCCGCCAAACGGCGAGGGCAGTCGGATTCAAATATCCTTGCGGGCGGCCACGCTGCTGCGCACCAAGGCACGCCTTAAACGGGCCTCGGCAAGCTGCATGTCGCGCTTGTCCAGATTCTTCTGGGCCAGCAACGCTTCGGCACGGGCCTTGCTGCGGGCGGCGCGCTCGGCATCAATGGCATCGGCCCATTCAAAGGTCGTTGCCAGCAGATGGCACTCGCCGCCAAGCATGCTCAGCATACCGCCCATACAGGCTGCGCGGCGGACCGTGCCGTCCTCCAGCTTAATATGAGCCTCGCCCATGCCCAGCGCCGTGCAGATGTCGATATGCCGCGCCAGCAGCTGAAGCTGGCCGTTGATGGTGCGGCAGGATACCGACGTGACCGCGCCATCAAACGCAACGCCGTCCGGCGTCATGATCTTGAGCGGGAAAGTTGCCATACTCTCACCGCCTTACTGCTGCTTGGCCTTGGCCAGGACATCATCAATCGTACCGGCGAACAGGAAACAGCTCTCGGGGATGCTGTCGCACTCGCCGTTCAAAATCATCTTGAAGCCACGCAGGGTCTCCTTCAGCGGCACATACTGGCCGGGCATACCGGTGAACTGCTCCGCAACATGGAAGGACTGGGACAGGAAGCGCTGCACCTTGCGGGCACGGGCCACCGTGATCTTGTCCTCCTCGGACAGCTCGTCCATACCCATGATGGCAATAATGTCCTGCAGTTCCTTGTAGCGCTGCAGCACCTGCTGCACGGCGCGGGCGACCTCGTAGTGCTCCTGGCCGACAACTTCGGGCGAGAGGATACGGGAGGTGGAGTCCAGCGGGTCGACAGCCGGATAAATGCCCTGGGAGGCAATGTCACGGCTCAGAACCGTGGTGGCGTCCAGGTGCGTGAAGGTCGTGGCGGGCGCGGGGTCGGTCAGGTCGTCCGCGGGCACATAGACGGCCTGCACCGACGTGATCGAGCCCTTGCGGGTGGAGGTAATACGCTCCTGCAGGGCGCCCATCTCGGTGGCCAGCGTGGGCTGGTAGCCGACGGCAGAGGGCATACGGCCCAGCAGTGCCGAAACCTCGGAACCAGCCTGGGTGAAGCGGAAGATATTGTCGATGAAGAGCAGCACGTCCTGGTGCTTGACGTCGCGGAAATATTCTGCCATCGTCAAGCCGGACAGGGCGACGCGCATACGGGCTCCCGGCGGCTCGTTCATCTGGCCGTAGACCAACGCTGTCTTGTTCAGAACGCCGCTCTCGCGCATTTCACCGTACAGGTCGTTGCCCTCGCGGGTGCGCTCACCGACGCCGGTAAAGACGGAATAGCCGTTGTGGGCCGTGGCGATGTTATAAATCAGTTCCTGAATCAGAACGGTCTTGCCGACACCGGCACCGCCGAACAGACCGATCTTGCCGCCCTTGGCGTAGGGGCAGATCAGGTCAACGACCTTGATGCCGGTCTCGAGAATTTCCGTGGCGGACTCCTGCTCGTCAAAGGCAGGAGCCGGACGGTGGATGGGCCAGCGCTCGATGTTCTCCGGCGCGGGCTGCTCGTCGACGGGCTCGCCCAGCAGGTTGAACACGCGGCCCAGGCACTCGTCACCAACGGGCACCTTGATCGGTTCGCCGGTATCCACGGCATCCGTACCGCGGACAAGGCCGTCGGTGGCCGCCATGGCAATGCAGCGCACGACGTTATCGCCAATGTGCTGGGCAACCTCAACGATCAGCTTTTTGCCGTTGTTTTCCAGTTCAACGGCGTTCAGAAGGGCGGGCAGTTCACCGTCCCTGAATCGGATGTCCAGTACAGGTCCCATGACCTGTACGACCTTTCCGATGTGTTTTTCTGGCATAGCACACACTCCTTTAGTGGGCTTTTTCTTTAAGGCAATACCGAATAATTCTAAGTGCCGATACGGCGAGCGAGGTGCGGCAGCTGCTAAGCCAAAAGC